>Ga0206126_10002755_pt1 | contig 18538 bp, 16 predicted proteins | sample Helgoland_Spring_5_FD_148621 | JGI IMG/M metagenome (GOLD analysis project Ga0206126, IMG submission 148621) | Pelagic subsurface seawater microbial communities from Kabeltonne, Helgoland, North Sea - Helgoland_Spring_Bloom_20160412_1 | ecosystem: Environmental > Aquatic > Marine > Epipelagic ...
AAGTGCAAAGACTACGTTGATGCCAACTACGAGGGGTGCGAAGTAATTTACGGAGATAGCGTTTCTGCAGATACTCCCCTCTTTGTGCAGATTGACGGAGTGTTCGAGATCTGTGAGATCTCGCAGCTCACATGCCTCTTTCAAACTTACGGAGACAAACAAAGTGCAGAGCTGGAAAACGTACTTGTCTGGAGTGACTCTGGTTGGACAAAGGTGCATCGGGTGATCCGCCACCGGGTGACAAAAAAGATGTACCGCGTCGCGACAGAGCACTCCTTTGTGGACTGCACGGAAGACCACAGCCTGCTCAAAAGCGACAAGACGCCGGTGAAGCCCACAGAATGCACGCGCGACCTGCTTGAAGCCGAGTACCCCCCTGTTGAAGAAAAGTACAGCGCTCTCACATATTGGCACGCGTTTGAATGGGGAAAGAGTCTTGGACTTCGCAAATGCAGTCACGGCGTGCACTACCACGAGTGGAAAATTCCGAATTTCATCCTGCTGGGACCACAGCGCGTAGCGGTTGGCTTCTTTGAAGGGCTCTGTTCGGTTGCAAAAGAGAAAGAACGCAACCGCAAGCTGATGCGGACAAAAGAGCACCTGCTGCGCTACCAGTACTTGCTCCAACGGCTTGGTATGCACACCGGCATTGGCAGTCACAAGAGCGGCTTCCGGGTTTCTTTCCTGCAAGCTGCTCCGAAAGCCAAGTTTTCTTGTAAAGAGCTGCCCCAGAAAGAGCAGTGGGTCTATGATTTGACCACCGACAGCTCGCACTTTCACGTGGGACCCGGCAAGCTGGTGGTGCACAACACCGACAGTTGTTTTATTCGGCTTGGACCAACGTTCTGCAAAGGCAATACCGAGGCAGAACTTATCGCTGAGGCAGAACGCAAGGGAACTGAGATGGCGGACGCCATTACGGAGAAACTGTATCTCAAACCCATCCTGCTGGAGTACGAAATGGTGTTAACCAAAATGTGCTTGCTCAAGCGAAAAAAATATTTTGCGGTGAAGCACGAGCCCGGAAAGAGTGCCAAACATTATTTTAAGGGTATTGAGTGTGTCCGGCGTGATTTTTGCGCGATGGTGGTGAAAACGCAGAGGGAGATGATCAACTTGGTCTTTCAAAATAAGATTGAGGAAGCCGTCAGCTACGTCCAGAACGTCATGAAGCAGCTCTACGCTGGAGAAATCCCGCTAGACGACCTGCTTATGACCAAGAAGCTCTCGCAAGCGGTGGAGGATTACAAAACGACTGCGCCCCACGTGGAGCTTGCCAAGCGGTTGAACGGTAAGTACCAGGCAGGGGAACGCGTGGAGTACTTTATCCGAGCCGGCAGAGAGGATTTGAACCAGAGAGCAGTGACCCGTGAGGAATTGGTGAACCACCGGCTAGATTATGATTACTATGCGGAGCGTCAATTGAAAAAGCCCATTCAGCGGATCATGGATCTTATTGTGAAACGCCAGGTTTTCAAGAGGATGGCGGTCACAGCTCCAATTCGTGCAAATTCTGGCGGTCTCACTTCGTTTGTTCAGATCGGCGAGCGGCGGAAGAAGAAAGCTCGGGTGACCACTGCGGCTGCTCCAAAAGCAACTATGCAGCAGAAAATTCTGAGCTTTTTCGGGTAAACATACAAAAAAATACAACACTATAAACTGAGAACCAATCATTTAAACTTCACTATGGATACGGAAGATGAACTTCTGCTTGTGACGTCTTCGGACGAAAGTTCAACCGATGAGGAATTTGAGGAGCGCTTAGAAGAAACCAAACGCGCTCAGGAGCGGGACAAAGCACATGACGCTCTGTGGGAGCTTTTCAGACATAACAATATTGATAGTAAAATCAACGGGCTGATTACTAATCAAGTCATTGAAGAGTGGCTTCGTGCTGGAACGTGCATGGAGGATATAATTCGCGGAAACCGTTTAAAGAAAAAAGACTCAGTTGTTCTGTGTTACGAAATTACACAGCAGCGTTTAGATGCGTTTAGGGAAGTTGCCAAAGCAACAGCAATGTTCTACAGACCAGAATTTGCAAAATTTAGAAGTTACGTAGATGCAGTGTGCGCGTCTATGATTGCGTATCATTACAAACTCTAAATATGGTGTATTAACTTCCTTCCTATTTTTTTAAAGAAAATCATGGCTGCTCTTGCCAAAGGTCTCATAGGGAAGGGGGAATATGGAGAAGTAAAAGTGACAACCGTCGCGGGTGTCAAATTCGCTTTGAAAACAACAAAAATACCCAAATACCCAAAGCACCTTGAGACGGTGATGGCTTGTCTCCGTGAAGAAGCTTTCACCTGCGTTCATCCGCATATTATCCAACGTATCTGGTGTCGCTTTTGGAAGATGGAATTTCAGCTTTGCATGGAGTTAGCTGCGCCAGTTGGTCGAGCTCCCGGCAAGAAGGTACTGGAAGAGATAGGTCAAGCCCTGTACTTCATGCATTCTAAAGGTTTCCTGCATCGTGACGTCAAACCGGACAATATCGTAAGGGTAGGCACCACGCTTAAGTTGATTGACTTTGGCTTAACACGCAAAGGAGACGGTCGCAGCGAGATGACGTCCTATATGATCACCAGATGGTACCGTCCTCCAGAGATGCTCCGGGTCTGCGAGGACTTTGACAAGATGGAGTACGACGGGAGATGCGACATGTGGTCGCTTGCCCTCACTGCGTACCATATTCAGAACGGCAAACCTCTGTTTTACGGAAACGCAGAGCAGATACTTTCAATGTATGCCAAGTTCAAGGCAGTTTCCACCGGGCTTTTTTCGCACCTGCTTTGTGAATATGATTACAGATACACAGCAAAACAGATGCTGGAGAGTCACAAGATTCCTCTAATTGAGGGTACTGTAAAGACTGTGGTTCCAAGAGAAGGGGTTGTTGCGCAATACGTGGAGAAGTTGCTGGCGGGTGAGGAGGACAGCGTGGCAGAGATAGGCTACAAAGGAATTAATAAAGAGCTTTAAAATCTAAGTACACAAAATTGACTTGCGGCTCCTCCAGCTGCTCCCCCACTTGGACCACTCCAATCGTCACGTCTAGCACTCTTAGGTTCTAATTCATCATTGTCCGAGTCGAGATCGTAAAAAGTAACGTCAGCACCACTTGGAAGCGCGCCAGACTCTTGAACTGTGTGTAAACTTAAAAACACTGTTCTAACACCCGACCTATGGAATGCGTTCATTCCGATCTTCCTCAGCCCTTCTGGAAGAGTCACCGAGGTGAGTCCGCTGCACTCATAGAATGCACGCCCTCCGATGCTGGTCAACCCTTCCGGAAAGGTCACCAAGGTGAGCGCGATGCAATGATAGAATGCATAGTTTCCGATTCTGGTCAGACTTGTCTGCGACAAGTTCACCGAGGTGAGTTGATAACAGTTATAGAATGCAGAGTGTTCAATGACCCTCAGTGAATTGGGAAATTTTACTGATTTAAGAGCGGTGCATTCTCTGAATACGTCCTCGTCAATGGTTGACAGGGTTGTCATAGACAAATCTACTGACATAAGGTTAGAATTCTCAAATGCTTTCTCCGATATTTTTCTCAACGATGAAGGAAAGGTAAACGAGATGAGGCGTCTGCAGTGGGAAAATGCCGACTCTCCTATTTCCCTCAACCGTTCTGGAGGGGTTACTGAAATTAAATTATCAGCGTCAGCGAATTCATATTTTCGAATTCTAATCTGGTTTGGTTCATAAATCACTGACATGTTCCCGTGTTCAAGAATAATTTCCTTTTTCTTAGTTAAAATGCGAAGAAGGTTTAGCTCTCCGAAAGCGTCAGGCGGACTTAGCATTGGTATTAACCCACGAAAAGATTTTGTGTCGTCAGACTCAAACTCAAACTCGCTAGAGTCAAACGCTCTCAATGTTCCATACCTCATCCGCAACCGGATTGTAAATAAACGATTGGGATATTGCTCTCGAAAGCTCTTATACGCAAGCAGTGCTTCCGGAAAATTATGGTAGACGCCTGGTGGCAGAGGCCCGTCAGATGGCATAGCTAAAACTATAACTTCGGTTGCTTCGTTTCCTGTCCACCGAACAGCTGGTGCACCAGCTTGTTGTTGATTAAACTCCAAGTATTCCATAGCCTCTTTCAAAACCTCGTCGGGTACGTCAGCAATGGAAAGATCACGAAACATATCCTGAACCTGATCCTCATCTAATTCTTGCCAATCTCTTTCTTCTTCTGATAGTGTGTACTCTTCGTCGGATTTGGATGCTTCTCCCGCTCCTCCCGCTCCTGTCCTGCGGCGTTGGAGGGGTCTATCATCAGGGGGTCTATCACCATCCATTTACAATATACATACGCTTATTTATAATAAAATTTAACCTACAACAATTTCCGTTAATTTATCTAATTTTATATGTTCATCAAAAGCTGCAAGCACGTCGGCGTGTGAGCAGGCTTGTACCTTGTTTACGTCCAAAAAAGTGTGCTGGGCTTGGCAGTACATTTCAGCCTTGTCACTCAACGTGATATGCATAAGTTGCAGCCGCTGTTTCTGCACCTCCACCTCGTCGGGTGTAATCCCTTGTTTCCATACACTCAGAACGTCTCTGATATCCTGCTTGCCCTTTTCCAAGTTCCGCGGAGGGAAGGTGGCGCCAATTCGGAACGCACCGGGTGTCAAGTGAGATTCGATTCCATACGTTAGACCATCTTCCATGCGAACGCGAGACATCAGCATCCCATGAAAGCCGTAACCCAATATACTAGCTGCAATATTGAGAGGAATAAAGTCTTTATGTTCGCGACCAATGCCCGGTAGCGCCTGTCCTAGCAGCACCTTCACGTTGGTTTTGTCTTGCTTCACAGTCTTGCCTCCGCAGGTGTTGCATGCGGGAGCTGGGATAAACTCGTTGTAAGCCTGATCGTTCGAAAAGTAATTTTTGATTCCCTCAAGAATCTTGTTGTGTGGTGCGACCGCTACAACCTTGCAAGGTGCTTTTTTAACAGCTTCGACCGCATCTGCAAACTTGCAGTCATATTTTGGAACCTTAAAGATTGCCTCGCGCATGAGTTTCTCGCTGTATTTGTTAATATCAAATGTCACTCCTTTTGCCATCATTTTTCCTTTTTCCCCAGCTACTGTGTAGATTTCAGGGTTGCCCCAAACCTTACTGAGCATTTTCTCAGTAAAGTCTAGTGCTTGGCAGGCAAAAGTAAGCCGCACCTCACCGTGAGAGGTTGCCTGCCATTGCACTTGTGGATCCTTGTTAGCGTTCATCATGCTGAGAGCAAAATGATCAGTGTCTATCTCAGGTGTAAACGTGACGCTGAAGTGGACCATGCCGGGCCGCTTCCAGAGCACGTGTGTACTTTCTGAGGCCAAAGCTTCGGCTTCAGGAGTCGGCACAAGTTGGGGATGCTTAAAAACTGAAATATGGGGTGTCAAGTGAGGTGCATGCAGAACCTCGCCAGTCGAGCGACTCCCAACGGATTTTAGCTCTGGTATTGGTGTTGTTGACTCGGAGCACGCCTTTTCAACAGCATACGGAAACATTAGCCCAAACGTAGTACCCGTTTCAACAAGATATTCCTTAGCAACGCCTTTCAGGTCAGAAACGGTGACAGCTTTCAATGCATCGAACTTGGTGTTAACATCGTTAGCATTGCCCATAGCGACTGCCTCTGTGAATGCATCTGCAACTCCCTGCGAGCTCTCCAGCTGGGCCTTCCAAGAATCAGTCAGCTCCTTTTTAGCTTTTGCCATCTCAGTCTTGGTAATCGGTTTTGACTGCAGTTCTGCAACTTTTTGCAAGAAACCGTTTCTCACTGCCTCGGGATTCTGAAACCCAACGCACCACGCTGAGAGAAGACTGCTTTGCCTGGAGCGGTCAAACATAACCTCGGTTTGCATGCAAACTTGCTTGTCTTCTAGATCTCGCATGCGGTATTTTAAGCACCTAGAAAGCACTTTGAGAGCCATAGCATCGTCGTGCGTGCCCTTAGGGGCTCTGAACCCCGCTACAAACATTGTAGATTCCCCTGGGATGGTGAAGGAGCGAGCACCGAGCTGTTGCGGCTCAGTTTCGTAGTTATTATTGTCAGAAACAACACCCTCAATGCCACCAAACGCTCCTTCAACATGCAAGTGCAAATCATCAATTGTGATTGTGTTCTCATTAAAGGGCCCAGCAAGCACAAGTGTAGCATTATCAGGAGTGTACGACCGCTTGTGGTAGGCTAACAGAGTCTTGCCCTTTGCCTCAACTGCTGCAAACAAGTGTTTTTTCAACCCAATTGTAGAATGCCCATTGGGGGCAATCTGAAAGGCGCACCTATTGAGAGAATTCATCATATTGCGCATGTCGTTTGTTTGACCAATTTCCATCTCGTTCAAGACCACAGTGGCTTCCTTACTAAGTCTCTCTGCAAAAATTTCAGCGTCAAGTCCATCCATACGATCGGCTTCTCGGTCAATTACGTCTGGAATATACTGTACTGGTACCGTAAGGAAGTAATTGGTCCGATAAAAGCTGGTCGTGGCGTTTTCAAGTGCAGATTTTAGCTCTAAATCGGTGATGATCCCACCAGGGGTGTTAGCGTTAAATTTTTTAGAACCAAAATGCATAGAATGTTCGAGTAGGTGTGATAGACCGTATTCGCCGGGCTTTTCATTTGCCGATCCGATTGAATACACGATGTTACTACACGCGGAGCCGGGTGTGTCTAGTGGGACATATAAACAAGTTAGACCATTATCAAGTTTTTTCATCTGATATTCAAGCGTATTTGGCATGTTTGTTAATTTTTACGTTGTATTTATAATACGATTTAATAAAACTCCCTCCCAAAAGCTTCTTTGGGTAATTTGTATTTCAGTTCAATGAGTTCAATGTCTTTCCCCCACGCTATGCCCATATGATTTTGGACAGCATGCGTTGGGACCATCATGATGATTTTTCCTTTCAGCAGGTGCTGCTGCCGGGTCATTTCTTCAACCGTGAGTATGGTACGCTTGCGGAGGACTTTTTTGATTTTGCGTTTCAGCTCTTTGCCAATATCTGTACCACCTGTGATGATAATTGCATCTTTGTGCTTTTTGAGGAATTCCATTTTTTTTCCCCATTTCTCAGTTTCTGGAATACGATATGCAACGCCCTTTTCAACCTCAATCTTGCCAGCCGTGTCTTTATCAGAAAGTTTTAGAAAACTTGTAATTTTGGATCTGCACATCGGGCAATTGATCTGGCGTTTGTGCAGTTCCTGCATGCACTCTGAGCAGAATATGTGTCCACATGGAGTTACTGACGCGTCTGTGATCTTTTCGAGGCACACAGAGCAAGTTTCTTGTGCACGTGAGTTAAGAACCTGTTCAGACACTCCGAATTTTTCGGAAATGTTTGCAAGTGTTGCTTCAACTGCAGCGAGTTTTTGTCCACGGAACTCAAGTGGTACAAGTTCAGGATGTTGCAAATACTGTGCAAGTAACTTCTGGCACAGATTGAAGCGCCAACTTGTCAATGAGGGAAACCTTGCCTTTAGACGTTGGATGAACACCTTTGTGGTCTCGGGATCAACGTCAAAGATGACAAATTGGTGTGAAACCGTTGGGAATTCAACGCCCATGTCCTCCATTTCATCTCTTGTGAGCGAGATTGAGAGGTCAGTGTTCTTTTCAGGGGTTTTGAAGATGTAAGAGTTGCGCCAGTACGTGTGGCAAACTGCCCACTTAATTTTGCAGCGGAAGTTCAGTGCGACTTTGACAAAGCTGCTGAACCAATAGCTGTCGACCATGACAATGAGGCGTTCAGTCTTGTCGAAAATCCTCTGGGTGCGCGCTATCTTGGTGAACATTGCTTTTGTGGTGACCGTGACTGGTTCAAACCCGCGATTGCGACCGTGATAGATTTTAAAGTCTTTCCAGATTGGCAGTGCGTCTTTTTCAACAATGATGAGTGTGCGCATTGGGCTACGTTTCATCAGTTCTGTCACTAGAACCGGAAAGTTAACGAATTCAACACGTAGTTGACCTCCGCAGAGTTTCATCTCTGGCTCAGAGAACCCTTCCTCGAGGTTGACTAAAACCTTTGAGTTGTTGATTTTACGCGTGCTCAGGAGTTCAACGGGCTCTTTTTCCATGCCAAGCATGCGTGAGAGAAGAAACTGCATCTCTGGTGCGGCGTCAACACTTATCTTTTTTGGTGCATATACCATTGGCGTAGAGATGCGCTCAAGTATTTTCTTCACGGTGGGCGGGGTCTTATCGATTTTGATGCCAGAATGGAACAAGTCCACTTTAAGCGTGTTGTTGACAACAGTAAACTCCGCCTCGATGTATGGGTGGCTGAGATGCTCCCTGATAGTCCATTCGCTTTTGTGAAACACTCCTGAGTCTTCGCCTACCGAAAGCATTTCTTGGACGCGGCGCTGGTCACCATGTGCAAGGGCTTGCGTGATGTAGAAACGCAGCCCATAGTAGTTACGCAAGTAGGGATATATTGGAAGACGTGAGTGGCACCATTGCTCTGCTATCCAGCGCAGCAGTTCTGGGTGCTTGCTGTCTTTGCTGCAAGCGTCGTGCATGATCTCTGCAGTCGTCAGATTCTTGTACATTTTCAGAGGGAAGCCTCCGGTATCATAGTGAGCGAAAGTTAGCGTGGTGAGAGGTGTACGCAGCGGTCCGCTCACTTCCACACGCGTTGCGCCTTCAGAAGTGTACGACCAAGGGAATACGAGCCCACGAGCACGCTCTATGTGGCATGTACCATCAATAACAACGGGAGTCACGATGTCCTGACCCCACAGAGGGTGCGTGTGGCTGCCCTTATCAATGATGCCTGCATCTTCGGAGACGGGCATGGTGAAGTTGCTCAGACTAGGTTGTACAACAAGCGTTTTCCCATGCCGTTCAAACACAGACGCGTTAATCCATTGACCCCCAAGAAAGAGTTCAATTGGATCACCGCGCGTCAGATTACTGCGCCAGGTTTGGTCAGCAAGTTTGACACGCTTTTTTGGCACAACAATTGATGAACCGGTTTTGACCTGACGCCGCACCAGGCGGTAATGTGTCTTGCTACGGTTGGACACAATCCATTCCTTTGCAGCGTAGTTGACGAAATCCCCAACTTTAATTTTGCGGGATTTTACCATTTTTTTTTCTTATAAAAGTAAGGGTCATAGAAATACACCAGAAATTGAAAACCTATTTACCTTGTAGAGGTCTAAGAAATGGCTTACCTGCTAGCAATTCCATTAATTTATTATGGTACGTCACACGTGGCTAACAAGCTGTTGGATATTAGTTCTAGTTACGTTCTTGACAATGAAGTGCTTCATGACGATAGCAAGGCTATACTTACTGCAGCCGTCACAATTTTACAAAAATATGAAGAATTGGACGAAGAACATCCAGCCTTTCCAAGCAAGTGTCTTGTAGAGGAGGGTGTAGATTCTCTTGAGTACGCATCTAAAAGCACAACAAGCAGATGGTATAAAAAAAATTACGCTGCAGAGAACGCTTTGTTGCAAAGGCTGCAAAATGATTTAGAAAGAAGATTACGGTTATTTATGCTAGTCGTTGATAAACACTAGTTGATCATTCTCAACAATGACGTTCTTCCCACGGAGTGTATAATGATGCACCATTGTATCTACCATATTAGCACCAATATACATACGAGTAGTAAAAACTAATGTTATGCAGAACAGTAAAACAACAATAATAAACGACCAGGCTTCGGCGCTGGATTGCGGATCTGGTGTCTTTTCGTCTTTCTTCATTTACGTGCTGACACTCTGCTAAATAGTTACGTATTTAATTCCAATATGTCTTATAAATATGTTTGTTTTTAGGCGTCACTTGATCAAGCGTGGGAGCTATAAACAAGTCAAAGAAATGTACCAAGTCCGTATTGATGATGGATATTTGCCGACACAATCCACAATGGACGAGCTTATAAGGGACAAGCAACTCATTGGGTCGCTCCAAGCAAATTTTGAAATCGAGGTTGATGCAGAAGTAGCAGAGGCAACAACACGTGAGGAATCAATGGATTCCTATTATAATGACATGAAAAAAGGTGCACCTGTGCAATGTATTGGGCGCCGGACGCGGAAAAAGCACAGATGTGCAATATGCATGCGCAAAAAGAAGACGAAAATCAAACTGAGATGTGGGCATATCTTCCATCGCAAGTGTGTTGATACTTGGGCGTCGTGGCGTCCAGTATGTCCAACTTGCAAAGACGCGCTTGATCTAAAACCGCAATCACCCAAACCAGTGCTCCCACCGCCTCCTCCACCAAACACCCCTATATTGGCGCCCGACACAGAGGGCAGCTCCGCGAGTGCTCCTTCCATCTAGTAATACAGTGCTCGTGAAAAACATGTCCACAAACCAGCTGGTAGTCACCTTGGCTGTAACAAATTGAGCACTGGGTGTCAAGTTCGTTAAATTCTTTGTCAAGATACACCTTATTCTGTATGAAGGAAGGAAAGCGTGAATGGATTCTGTCTTGCAGGATTTGGGAGAATGTATCTCTTGCAAATGACTGTACATATTGAAGCACTCTTTCTTTTGACACGTGTGCGGGAAACCATAAAATCATCTTTAAAAAAGAATTTTTTGTATATATACGTACTGATACATGTTTAAATGTCAAGTGGAGGAGCTTCGAAGCGACAAGAGGAACCTAATGAGCAACGTGATCCGTTCCTTTCAAGTGAGGCATCCTGGCTAATAAATTTCGTTTCTATGCCCGTTGATGAAGCAATTAGGGACATTAAAGCAATAAAACCGTCACTATTTCATCTTGGTGACATTTTTTGGACAGAAAATGGCAAATTTTATATAGTAACTGCTGGGAAAAAAGACAGTTCTGATGTATATTTTTACCGAATCCAGGGCTTGGACGGCACAATTAGAGTGCGTCGAGAAGACCAAATCACAGATCTATATGGATCACCGACTGCAATGCCATTGGATCAAGTGTCCCAACTCTTATCTACTATAGAGTTTCCTAACGAACCAACTCTAGATGCAGAAATCTTGACACAAATATACATTAGAAGAAATGAAGACGACGGCACTGTGCGTGGACACCGAGAAATGGTTCAAATTAGCATTAACGCTGCGCAGAGCACAAGCGTTTCACAAATTAGACGCATGATGAGAGATTCACTCGCTTCACTTATCCCGGCTGGACGACAGGATTTATTAAGTATTTTCAATAATTTATCTGCAGCAGATGAAGTTGGACAAATTGTTGTATCAGCAAACTCGAAATATCATCTTGGAGATTTTTTCTTTAAAGGTAACGTATCCTACGTAGTTACTGCTGGGCGTTTAATCCGCGACGGACGCAACGCCCCTCCTCTCCTGTTTTACAGAATAAATGGCACTGATGACTCAGACCGCATTTTTAGTGGAGACGAAATTGAGAAATGGTACGGTCAAGTACAAAGAGTGCATGTAGATCAAGTACGCAGTGTGTTAATGACGGTGCCCAGAATCACGACAGATACTGGCAGGCACATACTTCTTAATCGCTATTTCTTATATTCAGAGTCAGGAGAACCAAGAACTCGAGCTGTGGCACTTGACTTGGAAAGGGCTTGGTTAGCTAGCCTACAGGGACCATCACCACAACCTGTGCCAGAAATGAACGATATCCCAGATAGAATATGTTCAATATGTCGAGAACCTCTCCGGGGAAAAAAAGGTAAAAAAAATAGGTATGGCAAAAGGAAAGTAATGAAACTAAAAGGCGACATGGAAGTCGTGATGTTAAATTGTAGACATTTTTTTCACAAAAAGTGCATACTTGATAACCAGATCAGGGGAACGAGAGACACCTGCCCCCTATGTCGTAGGAAGGTCAAAACAATGCACACTGATGGTGTTCTGAGACTTAGGTTCTAAGTAATTATTCGTATTTTAATCCCTCAAGTGTAGCTCTACATAGTGGGCATGAAAACGGCACTCTCTTATTCTTACAGGTGTTTTCCCATCGCTTCAAGCACTTCTTGTGCATAATTTTATTGCAGCTCGAGCAAATGATTGCCTCAGTAACTAGAATACACGCCAGACACACTGCGCACTCCTCGTTTAGTCGCAATGGGGGCAGGTTGTTTGTATCTTCTTTTAACGTTTTGAACTTCTCTTTTTTGCGCAGGTAAGGCCAGCACATTTTTTAAACGGGTTTCTATAAATATACATCAAAGATCCAAAATGGGTAACTTCTTATTTAAACCTCGACCACCGGTTGTAATTGGTGAACCTATAGAAGTTTTTGAAACGAATCCGGGCGCTGCAGTCATACAAGTGGAAGTCGTTGATGACCCGGTTCAATATGATCTAAATTAGCACGCTAGACAGCAGCCTACATTGATATAATCCTCGGTCATTCCAGCAGCTTCCAGACCAGCGCACACCTGTGAAAAGACAGCAGGATCAGAAGCTGCACAACATTTAGCCACCGTACATGGGTCTGACGCGTCACAGTTGCCCCAAGCGCCTAATGCATCAGAGAGATGCCCGCCAGCATTGGTACAGTCAAATTGAGTACAGTGTGTAAGTACTGTCTCGTGTTCGCACAGAGAACCATGGAACCCTGCTGGACATGAACAAGTAAACGACAACCCTGCTGCAACACAAGTACCGCCATTTTGGCACGTAGAAGGCGTACAGATCCCTGCCATAGAACTCACTAGAAAAACGTTATCATTACACCCATAGGTTGAGGCACCGTCTTGGTCTACATCAAATATTTCATCTTTTGTCCACCCATCATCCCAGCATTGCATTAAATACTTCTTCTTACCCTCTTCAAGTCTTGTTTGCTTCGTTAGAAGATCTGGTTCGCTTCCTCCAGACGACACAGCTAAAGCCCAGCTCCCTGCCTCCGGGGGCGTCTCTAAAATTCTAAGTTCTTGTTTCCCTTCGTTCACAACAATTTCGTCTACAACAAGCATAAGTGGACAGGTCTCACTGAAGCCTTGGTCACAGGTATCGTTCAAACGCATGGGTGGGGCAGTCATGATCACCGGTTGCATGAATGTTGAAGTTACTGCGCTTGCGCTCAGAACAATCTGCCTTGTTTTTTGAGGCAGTTCTTCCTTTGAGATAGGTTGCTTAAACTCGTTTATCACATCCAATGTTGTCTTTGCTTGTTCCATTGGATCAGTTATACCAACTAATCTATCATTTCTTTGTTGGGCCACAATTGTGACCTGCATGTTAGATATTGCATCTAGAAAGTCGTTGATTTCATCTTCTCTTTCATTTCCTGCAAGACTTGTAATTGTTTCTCTTGCATCGGCAATAATGTTCTGTATGGCATCATCAAGTCCCCCTGTAATATCAAGCTCACACCTTTCGCCTGCCCATCCATCTGGACAAAGACAAAGCAAGTTGACGCATTGTCCAATTAAACAGTTGACACTTCCACAGCTTGGAGCTGGTACAGGTGCCGGGGCAGGGGCTGGTACAGGTGCTGGGGCAGGTGCTGGGGCAGGAGCTGGGACAGGTGCCGGGGCTGGTACAGGGGCTGGTACAGATGCCGGGGCAGGAGCTGGTACAGGTGCGGGGGCAGGAGCTGGTATAGGTGCGGGGGCAGGAGCTGGTACAGGTGCCGGGGCAGGAGCTGGTACAGGTGCGGGGGCAGGAGCTGGTACAGGTGCCGGGGCAGGAGCTGGTACAGGTGCAGGGGCAGGAGCTGGTACAGGTGCAGGGGCTGGACAGCTGACTTCGAATCGGGCTGTGTTGACCCCGCAGTGCAGATCGCATTTAAAGTACCTAGTTTCACCTGGAGCAGCACTGAGTAGGTCGTTTTTAAACGTGATCTCCTCTGGTTCACTGTAGTACCCCGTGACAATACCTAAATCACCACTGCACCCTGCTGAGGGCGTCTCCCTTATATTATGGTAGTCTTGCCAAACAACCCTAACATTTGTTCCCTTACAGGCTTCCACTTGGGAAAATCCGTAATTTACAATAACGCAGGTGTTGTTGCCTCCACATATATCACAATCATCTTTGACTAGGGTTCCAAAGGGAGTCCCTGCACAGTCGAGACAGTCGTCAAACCCGTTAAGTACCCCACAGCGGTCTGTGCATGAGCTGTTGTCTCCTCCGCAATGTCCACATCCGTCTATGGTCAGATTCCCAAATGGGACGTTAGCGCAGTCAAGGCACTCGTTGAACCCGTTAGGCACACCGCACTGGTCTGCACAGCTGCTGCTGTCGCCTCCACAGTGTCCACATGCGTCAATAGTGAGGTTTCCAAATGGAACCCCGTCGCAGTCAAGGCACTCGTTGAACCCGTTAGGCACACCGCACTGGTCTGCACAGCTACTGCCGTCGCCTCCACAGTGTCCACAGGGACCATAGGTCATATTTCCGTAGGGTACGCCGTCGCAGTCAGCACAAGTTGAATTATCGCCACCACATACACCACAGGTGTCGTTCACAAGATTCCCAAACTCAGTTCCGTTACAGTCTATAGGGAGCCAGTACTCTTCGTGAGCAACACGACCTATTTTGTTTGCTGCGTCACAGCATCCGCCACCACCGCACGCACTTGAATGGCATGTAATTGGTGACGAAGTGCAACAAGATGTATTTGTTTCCCACGCTAAACCAAGATCTGCATACTCACACCCTGTTTTCCACGCATTATACTGAAATCCTGGGTTATTGCCCTTCTGAAGAAACGTATCTGTTAAACTATACTGCAGATAGCATTGCGTGAGTAGCTCAGACTGAAATGCACAGTCTTGTTGGTCAAAGGGCTCTGTACCAACGTACTGACACTGGTCTACATATGCACAGTCTGCACCAACGCAGCCATACCCGTCATTCGCTCTGCACGCAAAAGTTCCCCAGGAATGCTGACCGAGTGCCGCCACATAGTCTTCGCAGTAAGAGTTTTCAGGACAGTTGTGGAGATTATCGCCGTGTGTAGTACCGCAGAAGTCTACTTGGTAGGCGTTTTGGCACTTTGTACCATTATATCCTAGTAGGCATGTGCATTCATATGAATTTTCACGATCAGTACATGTAGCTCCGTTTAGACACGGGTCAGAAGAACAATTGGCGTTTGCTCCTTGGAGCAACATGAAGAGGAGCCAAATCATTTATGCGGATGTCGCTTACCTTTATATTCGATTTTTCAGCAGTGTATTTAACAAGATGTGCTGCTAAAAAATGTTGTACGAGCACATTTTAAATATTGAAAGAGACCGGGCAATTGAGTTGAGTGAATGTTACGAGAATTCTATTGAAAGCGTTGCCCAGATGGAGCACTACTTGATAAAGTTCAATGAGATGCTAGATATTTTGAAAGAAACTAAGACACCTACACTTAAAAAACAGCCTTTATTTGAGTGGAACGATCGGAATTCGTCCAGTTGGCTTTTCGAACAATTTCGCATAAAACATACGCTTCACAAAATGCTCATGAAGGAGGCGAAAACCGCGTTTGACGCGTGTGAATACAAGAAGGCCCATCAGTTGCTTACCCGGGCGGTCGTTCTCTGTAAGCAGATGCTCCAGGCGGACTTCGTGAAGACCCCCTACGTCCGTGGGATGCCAGAATTACAGAAAGAGCACGCGCTTGCGTTGCTCTTTAGGACGCGCGCGACAGCTCTATATAATATGCACATGATGAAAACAACTCCGGCGGTCTGTAAGATGGCATACCAGCTCTGTGAACTCTCTAACGCGGTGTGGAAACGCGGGGCAAACCCTGCGTATGCGGCAAAACTGAAAGCGCACTATCATTACAGTATAGCTAGTACGAGTGAAGACCCGCAAGAGGTACTCAATCATAGTACTCTTGCGGTTTCGCTCCACGAAGACGCGAACTTTCAGGAGTTACACGAAGGGATCATGCAGAAAAACGAACAGATCCATTTTCTTACCGCAGAAGAAGTTCCAGTAAATTTGTATTCCGTAGAACAAGCGGTATCGAAATGTTAGGATTATAAATAGATCCCTTTTTTTTAAAAATGATCCAAGTTAAAAAATCTTGTAAAAAGATTCACCCGCTCATCCCTGTTTCCACGCGGCTGCCAAGACCAAGTATTAGCCCACTTCGTTTTAGACATGTTCAGGAGTCAAATTTTCTAGAGGATCACAGTTTTAATATACACGAAGTGGTTGAATCTAACAAGGACAGGCACGTTGAGGATGTGAGCAAAACCTTTGACATTGGGCTAAAGTTATAAAAGTATAAGACCGAATTTGTGTATGTCAAATGCAAGGGAAGCGAAAACGGGAACGATCGGATAGCGTTTTGCGTCACGCGAAACGTTTCAAAAATCGGTTTGGCAGGCTGGACAAACGCCTAGAGGCTCTTGAGGCTCTTGTGGGCATGCCAGATGTGAAAAAACAGGTAATGGGGATGCTAAAGTTCTTGCTTGTGAACGATGGCAAGTCAGACGATCATTATCTGAATTGTTGCATCACAGGAGAGCCCGGGTGCGGCAAAACGAGCTTAGCAAAGGTTCTCTTTAAGTTGTGGAGCTCACTAAGTGTGTTTTCTGAGGGTTCGGGGTTCAGTGTCCTCACAAGATCACATTTCTGCGCACAATTTATGGGACAAACCGCCACAAAGACAAGGAAGGCGTTGTACAAGCACAAAGGTGGGTGTTTGTTTATAGATGAAGCATACAGTTTGATAAACGGGGATAACGACTCATACGGGCTCGAAGCGCTTACGGAAATCAACAATTTTCTAAGTGAAAATCCTGACACTGTTGTAATTTTTGCCGGGTATAAAGAAGATATGGAGAAGCTATTTCTCGCTCAGCCGGGCTTGCGCAGACGTGTAGCGTGGAATTTTCACATTGGCAAGTACTCTGCTGAGCAAATTTTTGACATCTTTAAAATCCAGCTAAAAAAATTCGGCTGGAGTGTCGAGGAGTCCGCGGTGGAGTTGTTTCGTAAGAAAGAGTTCAAATACTCGGGCGGAGACACAGAAAATCTCGCCCTTCGCGCAAAAATCAGTTACGCCGAGAGACATTGGATGACCGGGGGGGACAAGCTGTTGCTATTTTCCGATGTTGAAAAAGCAATGGATCAGCATTTTAAGAAAGATAAAAATAAGTTAAATCTCAATATGTATCTTTAGATATTTGTAACTCGCATTCTTTTAATAGGGCGCTCCGGCGTGGGCTGCCCCGGCGCATTTGTAAATCTCTCAAATCCAAAGCCTCTGTGGCGTTTAAACTTACCGGATACGACCCGCGAGATAGACCCGGCATCGAAAATTATACAAAATAATATCCCCAGTTCTTCTGCAGCCGTTTTTCGACTGGAGTGATATAGCAACTGATATTCTTTTATACTTTTTTTGCCGCTGATAAGTTGTTTGGAGACGACCGGTTTTCTGTGTGCTGCAATGTTCTTTTCTTTATATATTGGATCCTGCCACAATTCCTTTGCTGATGCACTGTGTTTTTCTTTGACCTCTGGGCGTTTCAGTGCATCGTTTATTAACGCTCTCGTCTTCTGTTTGTACTCTGGATCCTCCCACATTTGTCTTGATCTCTTGCTTTGTTCTTCTTTCCGTCTTGGATCTGCCCAAGTTTTAATTGCTGCTGCGGTACTTGCTGCAAGCTGCTCCGGTGTCATTTTGTACCCGCTGGTCCCCTCCCCGCCAGCTGTCAAATTGTAGCCCTTTGATCTGTCGGTAAAGGTCTCAAATTCTGCAATCAAGGCAATTTCCTGAGCGTTCAGTATATTGCCAATGTCTTCCCGCTTTTCGTCGTTCTTTTGGAACAGGAATTTTTCGAAACGATCCCAGCCCCACTTCCTTATTGCGTTGTACAAAGGCTTGTTTTCTTTCCACTCGCCGTTTTTTTTCTTGTTATACGCATCGCTCTTGTGAGTTTGCATGCGTTTGCGGTACTCAACAGACTTACCAATATACATTTTTCCATGGGGCGCCAAAAGTCCGTATGTTCCGCCTCCCTTATGTTTCTGGTCTTTTATGAACATGCCTTTTTGTTTTAGACGCTCAACAAGCCCCTTTCTGTATTCCTGCTGCTTAGGAGTTGGTTGTGGTGGCATTACATAAGGCATAGCTGGTTTATTTAAAAATATATCATTCTTATAGTGTCTCGTTTTTAATTTAATTTACCTCCCCCGTGCGTCGCTGGAAGCCAATTCTGCACTAGCTCGGTTGCAATCGGCGTTAAATCCGCGCAGGGCAAGTTATAACTGCTCAGAAATTGCTTCATCAAAGTAATCGTGCACCCGTCCAAATTTATCCATTCTTGATACCGCAAAATTAGGGCTTCTACGCTTCTGACCCCAGAGTTCACGAGCGCGTTCTCGCAGGCGCCACCTATCCACTTAACGTTTTGAAGCGGTACCAAGTACTTCGGGTAAGTGTAGAGACCATTTGGGGGCACGATATCCAGGATTTCCTTGAGCCCAATAGCGTCCTTTAGCGCAGTATGTGTCTGTTGGAACTTTTTTCCAGTCACAGTTTCGTAAACGTCGGCTAGTCGGTAGGAAAGACACTGGATCTGCGACCGCAGAAAGAGTAAGCTGTCGTA
>Ga0206126_10002756_pt1 | contig 18537 bp, 5 predicted proteins | sample Helgoland_Spring_5_FD_148621 | JGI IMG/M metagenome (GOLD analysis project Ga0206126, IMG submission 148621) | Pelagic subsurface seawater microbial communities from Kabeltonne, Helgoland, North Sea - Helgoland_Spring_Bloom_20160412_1 | ecosystem: Environmental > Aquatic > Marine > Epipelagic ...
TGCCGAAAAATTTTCCAAAAATCCTAACGCGTTAGACTTCTAAACCGTTAGGATGTCTAACGCGTTAGAAAAAAAAGTTGCCGAAAAATTTTCCAAAAAATCCTAACGCGTTAGACTTCTAAACCGTTAGACTTCTAACGCGTTAGAAAAAAAAGTTGCCGAAAAATTTTCCAAAAAATCCTAACGCGTTAGACTTCTAAACCGTTAGGATGTCTAACGCATTAGAAAAAAAGTTGCCGAAAAATTTTCCAAAAATCCTAACGCGTTAGAAAAAAGTTGCTGAAAAATTTTCCAAAAATCCTAACGCGTTAGACTTCTAAACCGTTAGGATGTCTAACGCGTTAGAAAAAAAGTTGCCGAAAAAATTTCAAAAAACGCAAACTTTTCAGACTGTAAAAAATGTAGAAACGTTTTATTCTTTTTATTCTATTTAAAGTTTTACATTTGTACAAAAAATGATTCGTACATTAGACATGCCATTGAAACCAATATTCATCAAAAAATGGGGTCAGGTAACCGTAAAAGACGTTCTAGACAACGTATTCTTATTGCTTTGGGACAAAGCACTGAGCAAAGCGTGTAAGGTGGGCGAATGTACAATTGTGTTTCCTGAAAAGTGGGAACATTGTTCAAACGCGATGTTTTCCTATTTAAAAACTCAATTGCAACGTTTACGTTTGAATTCAATGGTCGAGGCACCTCAATACAATTGCAAAGTGCATATTGATACATTTTCACATTCTGGCAAATATATAGAAGTGTGTGAAACTGCTTTCCATTTAAATGACGCACGAAAAAACATTGTAGATATTCCTACTCATTGGGACGACAATGAAAAGGAATGGACTTGGAACGACGTCTGTAATAATCGTCACTTTTACTCGAGTTCATCTTCTTCTAACGGCCAACCTTGGAAATTATACAAACAAAAGGCTCAAATGGAAACGGTTCGTACGAAACAACAAAATGTCTACAGTAAATATTTCAGTTATGCAAATAGAAAATAATCTATTCTATATTTTCTATTCTATATTTTCTATTTAAAATAATATTCTCCGAATATGTCATTACACATATGCGACCCATTATCAAATCAATTGAAAAGAACATCTCCCATGAAAAGAACGTCTCCCATGTCATTGTCCACACCCGAAATGGACATTAGTGATTACGCCCAGCGCGATAAGCTCCCTACTTTGTCTCAACTCGTCCATTTTAACGAGCACGTTAAACGTGGAAAATGTAATTACCGTGATGGAGTTGTATTGGGAAATCACCCCGGCATTTCCATTCCTGAAAACTTTAAACAATGTCAAAAGGTGTTGTTGACGTTTTATTTGCATCACCCGATGGATGCGCGTGCACACACAACATTTTTAAGTAAATACGTGCCCCCCGTCTTTGTTAAAAAGACGGACCAAGATATCGACGACCGTTTTAGAAACAAACACCCTATTGGCTCTCATCAAACGTGGATTATCCCACAGCACAGTACAGTTCATTGGAAAAAACGTAAATGGACTCTTTCAAGAACGATGCGTACGATTGCGGGCTGCAAGCATCCTAAATACGTCATTGTTCTGACACCAACAGAAAACGGAATTATTATGTACAACAAATCTGTTCGTACTGCTGCCTTCGAGGTCTGTAGTAAAGAACAACCAAAACAATCAAACTTTGAAAGGGGTGTAACGGAAGAAATAAAAAGAAGAAGAACGCCAGAAACAGAACGTGCTGAAATGGGCTTGCGCGCATTGCATACCGATATTCTTGGTCTCCAAGATGAAATCAAAACTTTAAACACAAAAAAAGAGCAATACATCGAACGTTTGCAATTTGCGCGAAAATATTGTCAAGTTTGTGGGCAAGCACAAATGCTCCGTAACATAGAGAAATTTATACAAAAATTTAATTAGTTCTTTTTTTAATATCGTCTGATTCAGTAGAATCCGATAATGTATTTACATTGCTTGAGCCTACTGCCTTGTTAAAAGCTGCTTCAACACCCGTTCCAGTTGCCGTTTGATGTTTATAGTATGTGTACGTGTAGTCCGACTCGTATAACAGTCTTTCGGGTCGTTGTGTTGTTGAAACGAAAGCTTCAATACCTGTGGAACGGAATTGTCGAGCAAGGCCGAACATACGAAACGCAGTCACATGGAATTCTGGCAACGTGATGAGATGCATGTTGTACCCGAAGGAGGCCAATTGATGCCCAAAATGTTGAAGTCGCGCGTTGACAATGATGTCGGACACGCGCTGGACAGGGTTATAACCTTCCGCAAGCATTTCTTCCTTGAGTGCGTGGCGACGTTTTTTGAAGGACGTGCGTCCATCCAAAGTACATTTAAACTGTGCTTTCCAGTCGCTTTCACCCATAAGATAGTCCATCACATGTGGCACAATTTCGTCAACAACTTTTGGTGCCCAAATATGGTCCCCCTGCACTTGTTTCCCATATTCTTCAATGGTTGACACAATCATATCTTTAAACGCCGTTTCATAACCCGGAGTAAACAATGGATTACGTATAAACGTATCGTCCATCATGGAGTTTCCATACATTAGAATCTTTTTCTCAACTTCTTGTAAAATTTTGGCCGCCATCGGTTGAGCTTCTGCGACAAATTTGACGTCCCAATCAAACGAGGGCGAATGGTTGTAAAGACCATAGGCACGCTTTCCTTCAGGGGCAAGTTTGACATTCACGCCATCCAAGAAATCTTCGGCCACTTGCAAATCCGCATCCGGTGTTTCCATCCAGACATGAGACGCGAGACCGTCAGAAACGACTTGTGCACCGCGTTGTATGGACAAATCAAGGCCATAGAGATTGCCCGTTTCGGGATTGATACCCGTTTTTAAATACAAATACTTGCCATCCGGGGAAGTTTTACGACTCCAATCCACAAATTTATATTCTGGATGTATAGAATCGGCCAAATTGGAAGAATAATGAATGCGTTTGGCCGAATAAGCATCTGTTCGCGCCACAAAAGTCACAGAATCACCCACGCCCATCTCTTGTGCTGCTAAATTCGCTGAACGCATTATGACCGCGTAGTCGTCATAGGTATTGAGTTCTTTATCGCCTAAATGACCACAACGTTTTTTGTCACCTTGGTCCTCGATGTGTATAACATTAATGCCGTTTTCAACTGCTTTTCGGACCGCTATACGTGTCTTTTCTGGTGTATTCCATCCTTGTTCCAAGTCGGCCAATAAAGCAATGTCTTTATAATTTGTATGATTCAAGCCTTCGTTGTCCTGTATCAGATGTGCTTTGTACAAATGTTCGTTAATTTCTGCGGCACAGTTGGCCGCTTCTTCAGGAACAACATGTAACGTATCAGGCAAACACATCCCTAAACGATTCTTCATCGCATTGATTTGCCAACCACCGGCATATGGTCCGACACGTCCGGCACCGCCCGCGACCACATTCACTGCGGAAACACCGTTACTAGTGCCCAAAAAGCCATAAGACTCGTTTTGGCGTAAATAATCTTTGAGCCACTGACCACGATGACGCGTCAATTCGACGCCTGACACCGGTGCATCGATTTCTGGCTCAAATTTGATAGGCGTAAATCCGTTGGCATGCTGTAAAGCATTTTCGGCAACATCTGGAATGAAATCTGCGTCCTGTTCAATGTATTGTTCAATGATGTGACGAATTCTGGGCTGAACGGCCACCAAGTCAATCTCGTCCACGACATTATTATTAACCCAATTGCGAACTTGTGATAACGATATCTCGGCCGTGGCCATGTCTTCCATGAGACCATTGAGAGCCACTGCGCCGTTACCGTCCAACCATTGAGAAATGTATTCAGTCGCTACTGCCACGGCCGGTGCCGGGTCGGCCACTTTTAAGGGTTCTTTTAAGGGATAAAAATCGCCAGCATGTGGTAGTTGTACAAGAACTTTTTTCTGATTGGCACCAATGTGTTCTTCAAAGAGGGATTTGACCGGTCCTATGAGACCCGGATGAGCCACCCATGCGCCATCACATCCGCGGGAAATTTCCAACATCTTGTCGTCCGCAACTTTTTGGAGAACTTCTGACATGTCTCCTTTAGAAGGAATGAAGGCAGACATGCCACCCATGGCGTGAATATTGCGTCGGTGACACGTCGACACAATTTGGCGCACATACGCCTCCATAAACGGTTTACACATAGTGAGCCCGGTCCGGTCTTCAAAGACATGCTCCGGTAAGGACTTCATCATACTAAACAAATAGTCCCAACGACCACAATTGAGTCCCACAATACGATTATTGAGAGCGTAAATGATTTCGTCCGTCTGAAAGATGGCGGGAAAGGTTTCTATGAGGACGGTCGTTTTGACTGTTCCGGCCGGAAGACTCAAATAATCTTCACACTCCTCGAGAACGGTATTGACAAACACGGCTTCTTCGTACGATTCCAACTTGGGAATATATAGGTACGGCTGTTTACCTGTGTCTATCATTTGGTGGGCAGAACCCTCTAAAAACTCGGCAATATCATAGAGCATGGCCGAACCACCGTCATGATGCGGCAAATGTAGTCCACGTGCGCGCACATGGAAGGTTGGCTGGCGCTGTTTGTTTAATCGATACGATTTGTCAACCGTTTCAAAGGCCAACGTTCCATCCACGATGCGGCGAATGTTTTGATGGGCGTCACGAACGTTCGCAACTGTTGGTGACATGGAATCTTCCAAGTCAAACATGTAGCCGTCCGCCTGTGAGTTGAGAGCATTGATGACCATCTTGGCGTCGTTGCCCGGTCCCGTAATTTCGACATGTCTACATAACAAGTCTTGGGGCGTGGGCGCGGCTTGCCAATTTTGTGTGCGCACATGTTCTAAATCGTCACGAACACCCAGAGGAGCGAATTTTCTCGCTCTTAACAGTTGTTGACGTTGTACGTCGAAAATTTTATGGAGTCTCAAAAACATTTCACATTAATGTACGGTGTTTATATACTAAAAAACAAAAATGTTACACTTATTCCTTTTTATGTTTATATGAACTTTTGAATGTAATAAAAACAATGTATGTGGACGATGTCGTCGGTGTTATTATTCAACAATATTATCAAAATAAAAATTCAACGCGCATAATGTCGAAACACAAGTTGCCATGCACTCGATGTGGAACAATGGTTTCGCCGACTTGGAGACCTGGACCATGTGGTACGTCTTCGCTGTGCAACCAATGTGGCGTTCAGTACATGCGAAGACAGGGCAGGCCGCGCATGATAGATTTAATCATGTCGGAAAACAACCCAATATGGATGGAAAGAGACCACGCTTCATTACAGTGGAGAGAAACAAAAGCAGCAGACATCAGAGATAAACGTATATATACATGGCTTCAACATGAAATAGAACGTGTAGATTTTGTCAAGAATAAAAAAAGAAAACTGGTAAATTGTTAAATTTTATAAACATGATGTACGAACATATCCCGATTTAAAAGCTTTTACTTTGTCACACAACTCAACGACCAATGAACCCCCCTTTTCGATGTTCAAAAAATTCATACTAATTAAATACCTATTTTCTTTAACAACGTCAAAAGTTAAGGACCCAGCGCCCTTTTCGTATCGTAACCCTACCCTTTTACCAGTAATATGCTTTTGAACTCCGTCCCACGTGTGTTGGTTAGGGTTATAAATAGAAACGTCTACTTCATCATCCACGCTATAAATTTGAATTGTACATGTACCACTAGATTTTGCCAACAAATACGTGTTTATGTCAAAATCTACATCAGGACATTCAAAAAAACAAGGTCCTTGACTATCAGAGTGAAACCATTGTTTATCGTATAAACCATATCCGATACTGGAAAATGGATTCGAAATATCGCCATTCCAACCGGGTTCGGAACAGTCCAGACATTTTCCATTTACACCATATTGATTATCCCCACACTGAAGACAAGACATTCGATTGTCAGCAGGTTTTTGTGCGTTACTACAACTAACACATCCTGTCTTTGCAGAATCTACTACCGTATGACCTGTACAAGCTTTACATTTTTCGTTAGAAACAATATATTGACCGGGCTCACAAGCTTCACAGTTATCGCGAGCGGCGTTAGGTTTCGTTAGTCCAGTACATGGTTCGCAAGCAGTTCTCGCAGAATTTGCTTTGTTCGGCCCTGTGCATGGTGTACATGAACTTGCATATATATTTGGCGGAACAATTGAACCACTACTTGGACAATCTTCGAGGCCCAAATCACGATTACATGTTTGACCTCCTGGACAGGCATGACAAGTTGTTTGACCCGTCTCTGTTTGATATTTTCCATTAACACAGTGGGGACATTGTTCCTTTCGACCTTTGACATTCCAAAACCTACCGATGCCACACAATTCACAGTTTTCACCAGCAGTAGTACTTAACCAACGACCTTCAGGACAATCTTTACAGACAGGCAGACCATCGACATCGGCATATGTGCCCGGCTGACATTCTTTACAGGCTGCTGACGAAGGCACGTCACTGAAATATCCAGCGTCGCATTTAAGGCAAGAAGTTGATGTTTGACTCGGTTGTTTCCATCCCATGGGACAAGCAGTGCATGTAGACAGGCCACCGACATTTGCAAAACGCCCCGCCTGACATTGTATACAAGTAGTTTTTGCAAATTTATCTTGATGCCATCCCTCTGGACAAGTTTTGCAGGACGTCTTTTCAATTTCGTCTTGCCACTGGCCTGTTGGACAGTCTTTACATATAGACTTACCCTTTTCATTTTGATAGTATCCTGTGTTACATCGTTTGCAAGAATCTTTGTCGGCTGCCAAAATACTGTCAGTGAATCTTCCTATGTTACAATCTTGACACGCTCCACCACCGGGTCGATTTTGACCTGGGCCACACGATGCACAGATAGGAAGTGGTTGCGAAGACCACTCATAAGGACCCTGTTTTTTTTTGTACCAAACAATTTCATTGTGAACGTCGTTGTACCATTTTTGTGGTGTGCCATCACTCACCTGACAAGCGCACGTAATTTTTTTAGAGCCGGTATATCCAACGGCTTCAAGATGCGCTGCATCGTTTACGAGTTGTGCACACGCCGTAATACAATCAGAGATATGCAAATCAATTGAATCCTTCAACTCATTTCTAACGATTACCGAAATAAGTCTATTGAAGTAGTGTCCAACGGGTTCTTGCTTCCAGACGTAATTTTTTATTTTAGAAGTGTCGATAATAATCTCGTCGGGGATTGGTTTTAATATGCATGATTCGTCCGTTGTAAAGCATGATTCGCCAGTATTTTCATCAATACGCTTTGCATTACCATTAGAATCTAATTCGTACTCTTTTGGTTTAGCTGCATCTATTAAATTGTTGCCAGGCTGTTTCATGTTGTCTCCACTCTCCGTACCAATCCAACTACTTCCATCCCACCAAAGGTCTGCTCTACAATTCGGCCATTGGCATTCGGTGTCGTGTTCATAAAATCGAAATGTCGTACCTTCTGATATAGATTGTATCAGTGTTTTGGTTTCCATCTTGACTTGGTTTGCAAAACATGTTGTACACAATCCAGAAATGGAACCCGTCACTGAATTTCCTGGACATCGCGAACAATAGTAACTAATAGCTTGTTGCATAATTGAACGGGACGGTTCAACTTTATTACACAAATATTCAATACCTATTGATGGTGTATTTATAGCCGAAACATCGTCATTAAATAGCACGACCGGCCTTAGTTTAGATTTTGAGCAACCAAACGGTACCGCAGTTGATTCTTCTACCGTATTGATTCCGATTGTATTTGCGAACGCTCGACATTCTTCAATTGTTTCCGCATCGATGTACTTTGTAGTTGAATATTGTGGATAATTTCGACATGGGGTACAACCTGTGACAATGTCACGGCCCTTCAAAAATTCAAAGTAGGGCGCATTCAATACGGGTTGAAATCGATTTAAAATATTTCTCAGTTCGAGTTTATCTTCAATAACATACGTTCCGGGCCGAGATGTATATCCAAACGGGCACGAAAATACTGGTAAGAACCCCCAATCTTCACCGTCTATAACTTGAGTAGAGGAATGCATTTTGAAATTTGTTTGTGGAACGTGTATTATTCCAGGCGGGACGAGTGCACAATCGTCGTTTTCGTTGCCCATTTCGTTTTCAATGTAATACCAAGTTGGAAAACCCTGAGCTACAAATGTAGGCATGTTCATAATATTCAAATTTTGAATGTCGTAGTCTCCCGAAATCTTTTTTACACGGCCTTTGGAACATTCTGTACATTCATAAGAACCTTCGGCGGAATAAGAATGTTGAGGACAGCGCAAACATACTTTATCGACGTAATCTTTTGGATTTTTTGTACCTAAATTCAATTGACAGGTTGAAGAATCTATTGTAATAGTAGAACACCGCACGTCGACAGACGTGCGTGTAATTCCTTCATATGGTTGATAATATCCGGGCGGACACGCTTCTTTGAACCCTATGCCAGTAGTCGTTTTCGAACAAAAGTAACCTTTCGGACAAAGGCCACCCAAAAACGGGTCTTCACCTTGGCTATACGGAATTGTTGAAAAAAGACCCATTTTGATGGGTGTCTCTTTCGTATACGTAAAACACGTGTCAAAGCGGTCAAATGTAGCTTTCGGTGGCTCCGTTTGATAAGGCTTTGGTTGTAGTCTATCGTCACCAAAGCCATATTGGACGTCATAAATGTTAAAGGGAAAGTAAGAAACGGTGGAATCACAATCCTCAAACACGATGCATTTTTTAACAATCTTGGGAAATATCTTGTACCGCGAATTTGTATCGGGTCTTGGATACGCAGTGAAAAATGAAAAAACAGTGGATTCGTTGGACGATGCATATCCTAAATCATAATTTTCATTCACTAAACGGTCTCTCTCGTCAGGTTGATTGACTTCAAATACTTCAGAATTCATATGTACCATATCTTCTAGTTGACCACCGAAATAAAATTCATCTGCAAAAGCTACATATTTTGCCTGCTGCTGCTTACCTGACGCAATGCATTCTTCCAACGTAGTAATGGCTTGAAATCCAGAGACTGATTTGGCATTACACAATTTCCCTTGTTCTAAAAGAGCCCAAGAAGTCGCATCTCCCATAAAATTAACATCCCTTTCTTTTTCTTTTGCATAAAAATCACAAACACCAATACCATTGCATTTACGTGAAAATGCACCCATCGAATTGTCCCACCAGGCTGTTAACGCCTTTTCTTTGCTTTCGATGAGTTCGGAGGATAAACGGACGCCCTTTCCGTAGAGCCCGGGGCATGGTCTACACAATTCCTTTGACGTGCCGTAAAAAATGTGCTTGTTGTAAGGACTTGTATCTTGATAATTCACTTGATACATTTGCGCATTTTTACTTTCCCATGCTTTTTTCGAACTAGGCTCCTCATATTTTGGAAAATATTTAGTATCACTTTCCAACCACAAATCTTTGTCAACATAAAAGTCACGGATTTCGTTGCGAATAGATGTCAAATACGGCATATCTGAAAAGCGATGATAAGGCTCAACGTCTTTATAACCATACTTAATGTATGGGCGAAAACCATTGGGACAACACATATTTTCTGAATCGTAAATCGTAGAAGAACAAATACAAGTTGTTTGCGGAAGAGCGATTCGTCGTTGTTGGACAAATGTATCTAATATTGTATATGATTGTACATAAGGATGTGGAGAATTTGCACATTTACCACCGTGTAAACAAAGACCACATTCGTGTTGGCAATTTTCTCCATGAAAACCATTAGACGATTGGTCCTCAAAAAAATTGTAAATTTGGTCGGAATTCCAATATCCTGTCCTTGTCAACTGAGTTTCAGAACCTTCTAGACAAACAGCACATTTATTTTCATAAGCTTTTGACGGAGTATAACGTTTAAACCACATGTGACCACGCTCTGGAGTATACTTGTTGATTTGCAATACAAACGTTGAAAACTGACGATATTGTATAACATAGTAAATAGGAATGTACTTTGTTTCAGTTTGTTCCAACGGACCATATCCAGGACATATCCTTCCTTTAGGACACAATCGAACATCCACGACTACATTTTCTGCTGTGTTGTCAATAACGTCTAAGCCACCGCAATAACAAAGTCCGGTGCCGGTTTTACCATACCAACATTTACCATTTCCATTACAAATGGTTGAATCATGGGTTCCATCGTATCCCGGACATTTGGTAGTACAATATCGATTGGCAAACCCACGACGACACTCGTTGCATATGGGTCCGTCCCAAAATCCGTTGCGACTGTCTGAATTACAAGTGCAACTCGGACACAAAATTAGGGCGTTGGGTCTTATTTCACAAATAGATGTTTCTGTCTGAGACACTTTGGAATCGCCTATGTTTCCAAAAACATAAGAAATCATACCACTCAATGCAAAACAATCAGAGTCAGACGTTGAACCAGATGACGACCAGTAATCCGTCGGACATTTTTCACAGTCAACAGCACCTTTAGCAGGTTGAAAATTACTTTCGGGACATTTTTCACACAAGTTGTTCATTTCCATGTGACCCGCCTGACACTCTTCACATTGCTGGCCCGATACCGATGAAATTGATGATGTAGAACGGCCTCGAGGGCAGTTTGTACAGGAAGTTTGTCCGACATCACTAAATCGACCTTTTGGACATTCTTCGCACTGAGCAGTGGCATGGCGAAGCTGCCATTTACCAGCCGGACATGGAGAACATTCAGACGAACCGGTAAACGGCGCATATTTTCCTGGCAAACAGTCAGTACAAATAGATTGTCGCGTGCTCGACCATTTACCCTTTGGACATGAGGAACACTGCTGGTCGCCAGGCAACGACCACTTTCCTGGTTCACAAGCTACACAGCCCGCCGACGTTTCATAAAAACCACCACCACAAATGGAACAAGATTGACGATTTTCACAATTAATGCAGTACCCCAGTCCGGGCTGGTTATTGTATTTGCCCTGTGGACAATCAGTACATATGCCGTTCTGACCGTAACGTCCCGTTTGACAATCCAAACATTGGTTGGATACCACTTGCTTACCATCCTCACATACATGACATTTATTGTTTTGGATAATAGAATTTGATGGACAAATTTCACACAAACCATTTTGAATTACTTGTGTTTGTTGACACGGTACAGAACAATTGGACACCGATACAGAACCTTCAGCTTCAGTAGTCTTTTCAGAACACTCTAGACAGCTCCATTGTGATGCTTCTGGTTGATAAAAACCAAGTGGGCAATTTTGACAGGTCCCAGAAAAAGAAAATCGTCCAACTTCACACGATTGACACGACGATGAAGAAGAAATTTTACCTTGTGGACATACAGAACATTGCAGTTGACCCGAAGTAGACGAACGACCAATTGGACAACTGATACATAGGGCGCCTTCTCCAGTTGAATAAGTACCTGCTGGACAGTCTTCACAGGTGTCCAATTGATTCCGATATTTACCGGCACCACATTCAGAACATGTTCCGCTTAAGCAGCAAAAATGCGACCCACCACCGTTTAGATTGGGTGTTTTGCCTTCTGGGCAATTTTCACAGGTATCTTTGGAATATTTCCCTTGTGGACACATTTCGCATTCGCTCGCATTTTGGTTGGACCCCCACCCATTGGGACAGTTGCGACAAATATTTTCGATTGAAAATTTACCCTTTGGACATTCTTCGCAAACTCCCTCATTGGAAGCTCTGCCTTCCGGACAATCTGCACAAGCAAAATGTAATTCGCCCTTTCCTATTGGACACATGTTACAAACAATTCCGTCTAGTGAAACAGTGCCACGTGGACAACTTGTACAAGTTTCATCTTGGATGTCAGACCTGTAAAATCCGACAGAACATTGGAGACACTCGGAAGAACCCACGGTTTCCGAATATTTACCAATGGGACAATCCAAACAATAATCTGTAACATTGACATTTATACCAATGCCATATTTACCAATGGGACAACCTACACAAGTATCCGATTGCATGTATTGACCATCGGGACAATTCAAACATTTGGTAGAATTTGCATATAACCCAACAGGACATGTCGTACAGGCAATATCGTTGCGGTTAGCTTTAATTTTGTTTGACGGACATGGATAGCAATCGTCGGCGCTAGTTATAGAAGGTAGTGATTCGTAACCAGCATCACACATGACACATGATTTATTGTTATAAATCGGATGGTCGACAATGGGCCATGTATAATCTGGGCAAGTCTCTGCGCATGCACTTGCCCCTACAGAACTAAATTTGCCACTAGGACACAGGACACATTCTTGACTAGCGATGTTCGGTTGATAAAATCCGGGAGAACATTCGATACAGGAAAAAGAAGCCTGGCTAAATTGAAATGTACCCACTGGACATTCTTCACATGTAGTAGAATTTATTTCTTTGTTGAAAAATCCGGACTGACACTCTTCACAGAGCCCGCCACTAGTCCTAAAAAATCCTATATCACACGGGTTTACACGAACCAGTAGAAATAAAAAGAGCAGTGACCATATCATTTCATAAATACAAGACTCTTATATAGGATATTAAATAAATACGAATAAAAATATTATTAAATTATGTGTTTTTTAAGATGGTTGCCATCTGGTGTCTGAAGAATCACATGGGTGAAATAGACTCAAACGAGATTCACTATTATATTTGCCAAGTTTTATTTTGTTGACGTCATTTATTTTGTCATAAATTAGACAAATGTTAGCCGATTCCGAAAAAGCAAAACCGAAATGACCATCTTGTTTTGCCTTGTTTTTACATTGTTGAATGGTATTGATGGTTTCCGCTATTGTCCAACAGGAAGTCCATAATCCGTTACCTATCTCCAAGCTATCAGTCGTTTCGTCACGCACGACTGACACATCAATGGAATTGATAGGTATGTTGTAATCTTCTGTCCAAACAACCGATGGATACACATCCGTTATCACTGAGCATTTATCTGACAACGATTTTTTACCTTTGAATAGCAGAGAAGTTTTTGCTAAATATTCAAAAGGTATCGACGGTATCGGGTTGTGGGGGAATCCTTCTGTGTACATGTGGAAATAATTGTCTTTGTAAGGTATTGTAAATTGCACAATACCCTTACACTTTAATTCTTGGTCGCAAAAACTCTCTATATCATCGTAGGTGTATGGACGGTCATCTTTAACTATCAATCCACCAGACAACGTCATGTAAAGTCGGTCGTAGTTTTTTTCGTAGTTTGGCGCCACCCACACTTGTTCGTCCGCTGATGAAAGGGGTCTCGTATCTTCAAACACATTCATTTGTACAACACCATTCTCAATGACAAATGACAACCACGAATATTTGCCCTGCTTGGACAGAATTGGTTCAATATTGTTTGCAATACCCATTGAAATGGAAAAATAGGTATTCTGCCAGTCCACTTCGATGTAAAAATCAACATTATTAATTAACAAGTGTTGAACTCCTTTGTTTGACCCTGCCAATGCGTCCATTGAAAACTCAAACGACGGCGACAATAATTTATGTCGCATATCAATAGAACCGTCGTCCTCCTTATCAATTTCAATACTACAATCATGACGCTGACATTCAAAAATATGAATGGACGAAAACGTATGGTACGAAACCGCCGGCTTTTTTAAAATCACTGGTACATACGAATTGTCATGTACACGCACTCCCACACATTTACCATAGGGATATTTGCGAAACACAGGGTCTTTAAACAACTCGTAATTAGTATACAGCTGTTCATTAATTTCTTCACAATAATTAAAGGCATTCTCTTTGACAGTTGAAGAAGGATATCGATTTATAACATCCGATTGAAAAGAGGCCTTTTGTTCAATGTAGTTCAAATCAAAACAGCCTCGATAAAAAGAAGTCAAACTCTGAATAAAATTTCGATTATTCCGTGCGACCACTTCGTTCATGTTATCATCTTCGCTAAAAACAAATGTGTTTTTATTAATGACACGCGTTCCACAGCCTCCATTTGCAGAACATACAAAACCATTTTCATCGGTAGGACATTTAAATTGACAGGAATCACCTGTATAACCTTGTGGACACGAACAACTCCCATCGCGTTGACAAGTGCCTCTACCAGAACAAATAGAATCAATATTGTAACCATCGTATCCAGGACACTTAATCTCACAACCCTCACCACGCCAAGGAGATTCCTGCCAAATATTATTCTTTAAAGCTTCAGGATTCTTTTCAAGTACAGAACCAGCAACTTCACAAATGCATCGACACGCAATGTTACACCGACCCCTGCCAGAGCAAGGGAGTGAAATAAACGGCAACAAACCTGGACACGCTTCCGATGCCGTAACAGAACAATGCGAGGCCGAATATCCCAAAAACGACGCGGTATTCTTTAGAATTGTATAACTAGGAGTCGATTCTTTGGCAACAAAAACATTAAACAACGATTCGTAGCCAGGAGTCGTCGAGTTCAAATATGTAAACGCTAATTTATCTGCGTAAATCCAAGACTCCAAAGGCATTGCAATGACAAAAGTACTCGTGCGTACAAAACTGGTATATCGAATAGAGGTCTGTTCCATATTCATGCTAAGACGCAAAGAACTTAGGGTCCACGTGACCACTATTTTCATTATTCGACTGCCTATCGATACTTCTTGCTCGTAATCTATCAAATTACCGTTGAAATTCCCCATAACTACCAAACACCAATAATTATCGAGACCCCTTTCCAAAAACACGCTAAATTTATTGGGGTTGGTTTTGGGGACCTCACTAAAGTAATTCAGCGGCAAATCATTAAAAACCGATAAGAACGATTCGGTTGTTGTTGTTGGCAGCATGCTCAAGCGTGAAAACGAATCCAGTCCAAGCAAATTAGACAGTAAGACTTTGTTATAAAAGGAATTGGCAACGGACCAACGTGCTTGATGCATATGAACACGTTCAACATGCGCCAGTACCAATTCCTTTTCAGGCCCAGATGCTTTAGCAACCAGGTCATCGAATGTTTTCGGTGTAAAATAGTATCCTATCAATGTATTTTTAAATCGCTGCATAGCGTCAACGGAGACGTCGATGGTTAACCATTCCTCCACAAATAAATCCAGATAGTCGAGCGAGTTGGTAAAATTAACAATTGTATTACCACCTATCTGCAGTGAATTACCATAGAGTTCGATAACACACTCCAAACCCTGACGACCAGGATATTTGCCCGACAATTCGTCGATGGGGACGATGGAACCATCAGAAGGCGCTCCCATCTGCCACTGAGGCGACGCTAACGGTGTGAATGTTGCCTTTTTTGTTTCGAAATACACATACAACCTCTGCTGACCGTAATTCATGTTTACAACCTGTTCGTCCATATCCACAGAAGATTCTTCAGACCATTTGCCTTTGGATTCGACTAAATTTGGCAAGGTGAATTTGTACATAGTATTCTTCGAAAAAACATACAACAAACTGGACATGCAGACGACAGGCGCATATTTTTGTTTGGGAGGCACGACAGAACCAGAGACTTCCACACGAGACCATTCCACAAACACAATGTCAACAGGTGACCAATCAGAACGCGTTACTTGTATTTTCCAAACGTCGTTAAATAAATCTTCACCTTTACCCACAGACCAAGCACGCGAACCTCCAAATCCGTAAATTATTTCATTGTCCTTTTTTGCAAAGGACATCCCCGTCAAAGGTACGTTTTCGTTACCCGATTCCAAGACGAAAAGACCGGAGCCGGTCGTTTCCGTGGCAAACGCGTAATCCAATGTCCTAGCAGCCGTCTTATCATACGCAGACATTTTTCCACCGTCAAAACACAAGTACCAATGCGAATTCATATGAATTTGTGTACAATTGTAATTACTCGCAATGGCAACTGTTTTCAACACCATTGTACTGTCTTTTTGAAGTCGCAATGATTTAAACGTGAAACCTTTATCGTTATTCAAATACGTTTGAAATGCGAGAGTGGAATTCCAACACAATTTTCGAAACGACCTTAAAATATTTTCGACATGTGATTGTTGACGCAATGTCAATGATTGATTGCTTATTTCAGGCTGACGTTCGTCCAAAACATATCGTAACGCAGCCAAAACTACACTACGGTCATTTTCATACAAAAATCTTTCGGGATGCTGCCAACTTGCAACGCCATTGACCGTTTCAAACACTGTAGTATTGTACGATATGTAATCGTTGGACACAATCTTTGTATTATAACGCATAAACGGTGGAAAAGAACGACAAATACCATTAAAAGAGTCGCATATACCATACTGTGACTCTAAGTCATATCCATATGTCCCATTGTTGCACTTATCACAGGGTATGGAGCACGCGATACCGGACCCAAGAGCGCATTGACATATACCGTTAGCGTTTGGCGAAGGTCCTTGTAACCATTCTGGCCACGTGGACACGGTTGTGTTCACAGTCGTACGAAATTCCTTGTTTATAATTTGTTTTGTTTTGTCCGATTCGATTTCGGAAGGGTTAGCAATAAAACATTGACCATTTCGACCAGAACAGGCCAATTCCTTACCGTTAGAAATGCCAGTTGGACAAGTCAATTCACATCTCTGTCCAGAAACACCAGCGTAATTATCTTCATCACATTCACAAATAGTCTTGGAACACACGCCTTTGATTTTATTTGACGATAAATCATGACACCAGGTACGCCAATCACTTCGGTTAAATGTCGTCTTCAATGTTGAAATACAATCGGTCGAACATTCAGAATTATACAATTCTGGAATCATAATATTATTACCATCGTGATAAGCATTTTGCATCATGCAGAAATCAGTAATTATGACCGAATCATCTAGAGAACAGTCGCAATCCGCATCAAAACCAGTAGATTGACCATTCTTATTTGTAGAAATGTCCAAAAACTCTTTTCTCAAAGTACATATGCCAGGAGTTGTGCCGTCCTCCAACATTGTCTCGATGTGTTCCAGACAATCTGCAGAACAAAAGTCTTCGTAGTCTGCAGTGCGCTCAAAACAAGAATTGAACCAGTTGATGTCAACAGGACATGGCATCGTATCCAGAACATCAAAAGAAGCGAGACACATTGTTTCAAAATCGATGTCTAAACCTCCTAAAAACGGTACCGATGTTCCTTTTTTGTGAAAAGAACGTTCGTAGTGACAGTACGCTGTCCAATTCAACGATTTAAAATTTGGAATGTCTGTCGCATTTAAGGGTACTTTGGGCTCCAGGTACTCAATATGTTTAGCACAAGCCCCCAAATCTGTTTTTTTATAATCGCATGTTGGACATCCCAAACTGGAATATCCTGGTATTGTTTCCCATTGGGTGTAAAGAGCATTACACACCTCCGTAACATCGGGATTGAAAGGTGTGTACATAGACGAAAACGGCTCGCGCCAGTTCTCAGGAACATCGATTTCTGTGGGACAGTTTGTGAACGGACTCTGCATTATAGGCTCCGAACGCATTTTAGTCCATGATACCGACGTTTCCAACCCTTTCGAATAGATTTCAAACGCATGAGCACGATATGAATGTAACGGATATAACGTATGTTTGCCTTGTAAACATTGTTCGTCTTCATGACATCTTTTTGAATGTAGGTAGCAATGTTTGTCGTCCGTCGTATGAGACCATTGACGACAATCGGCATGTTGATGACAATGTTGTCGACACTTTTCTTTGGTTACATTTGCAAAAGATGTAAAAGAATGTGCGATTTTATCCACCTGTTTAATTTCATACGCACTTGACGCAACCGAAACAGTGGTCTCATAAGAACACGAATTAATAGACACTGATGCTTGCCACCACTGTTCAAAGACGGTTGTATTCGCATCAAAATCAGATGTTTCGTTCTGAGTCACAAAATGACTCTCGTTCAAAAAGACAAGGTCTATTTTCCAATGCCACCACTCATAAGGTTTCACTTTACAACTAGTCTTTTGATTGTCTACATACAAACGTTGATTGCGAACGTGTGTAGTTAGTAACGGGCGCAATTCACCGTTCAGTATTATGGCATTCGCCACTTCCTTCGGGGTGTCCAATATTTTAGTCCATCCATGAACACGCAATTTAGAATAATCGTGTTTGAATTTCCAACGGACACCCCTTAGCGGTTCCATCATTAATGAACAAGTCGAGTCTGAACACTGTTGGTCTTGTTGAGGAATAATATCATCCGAACGGCGAAAAACGTTTATTTCATCATTTAACCCATAATACCAGGACTTGTAACCACTAACATTTGTTTGGTTGGAAAAATAAAATGTCGAAGAAGCAGTTTGCAACGATTCTTCAAAACTCAATATCTGTTCCGTCGTATTTATCAATAGAGATTTTAAAATAATAGTGCCATGTGCCTTTAAAGAGACGTCGGACCCAAAGAATGTTTCCTGATGAGTTGCAATAGATATGCCATCCAAGGAATTTAGTGTGTAAAAGCTTTCTTTATTACCGGCTTTAATATATAAAACGGCATCTTTGTCCGACCGG
>Ga0206126_10002757_pt1 | contig 18534 bp, 17 predicted proteins | sample Helgoland_Spring_5_FD_148621 | JGI IMG/M metagenome (GOLD analysis project Ga0206126, IMG submission 148621) | Pelagic subsurface seawater microbial communities from Kabeltonne, Helgoland, North Sea - Helgoland_Spring_Bloom_20160412_1 | ecosystem: Environmental > Aquatic > Marine > Epipelagic ...
CGATGTCGCCGATGCAGTCATTATCGTAAAGCTATTGGATGCGCTGTTTGAACGAGGCGTTAGTTTGGTCGCAACCAGTAACGTTGAGCCGATCAACCTCTACAAAGGCGGCTTACAGCGCGATTTGTTTTTGCCTGCCATTGATCTTATTTACAGGCATTGTGAGGTCGTTAATATAGATTCAGGCATTGATTATCGCTTACGATTTTTAGACAAGGCCGAAACTTATTTCACTCCGTTAGGTGGTGCCGCTCACGCTGGATTGGATTATGCGTTTAAAAATCTTGCGCCTGACCAAGGGTCACCTGATGCGCCCATTGAGATCGAAGGTCGAGAACTGCAATCACAAATACGCAGTGAAGGCGTTATCTGGTTTGAATTTGCCGAATTGTGCGATGGACCACGTTCGCAAAATGACTATATTGAGTTGGCTCGCGTATTTCATTCTATTGTGATTTCGAACATACCGGTTCTAGATCGGATGCACGAAGACCAAGCTCGTCGCTTTATCAACTTGATTGATGTGTTTTATGATCACAGCGTTAAGCTAATATTGAGTGCTGCTGCACCAGTTCAAGCGCTTTATACTGGCACACGGAATGCATTTGAATTTGAGCGGACTATTAGTCGTTTGCAAGAAATGCAATCGCACGACTATCTGGCGTTACCGCATAAAACGGCCTAATCAAGGGCTAACAAATTAGGATTTTGAAAATAGGGAGATGCTCATGGAGCCATATAAAACATACCAAGACTTTTTTCCGTTTTACCTTAACGAACACAGCAAACCGCTTACCCGAGCTTTTCATTACGTAGGCACGACAATAGCATTAGTGTGTATCGCGTCTTTTGTGGTGACCTTTAATGCTTGGTTTTTATTGGTTGGTTTAATCGCAGCTTATGCAATGGCATGGATATCGCATTTCACTATTGAGCACAATACCCCGGCAACGTTCACTTACCCTATTTGGTCGTATGTAGCAGACCACCACATGCTGGCGTTGGCGCTAACAGGTCGCCTGCGACCTGCTTTAGAAGATGCGCAAAAACGATTTAGCTAGTTGACTTAAAAAGACGCTCAAATCAGAAGCTTTCGGAATTAAACCAGTAAGGAATACAAAATGACTCATTCTTATAAAACCCTTCGCAACTTAGTTGTTGCCCTCAGCATGTTCTGCCTAATGGCGTCCAACCTAGTCTCGGCACGGCCTGATATTTATCCAGAAGCACCTACTTATTTTGGGCCAAGCAATGGTGTTTCAATTGCCTATCAGGAGTTTGGCGACCCAGCCAATGAGACATTTTTGCTCGTGATGGGCTTAGGCGGACAGCTAATTCATTGGGGCGATGAATTTGTTAATCAGTTAGTGGAAGAGGGCTACCACGTCATACGTTATGACAATCGTGATATTGGCTTGTCTGAAAAGCTTTACGATGAAGGCGTTCCTGGACTTTTCACCATGATCAAATACAAGCTAGGCTTCAGCCTTGGCGCGCCGTATAAGTTGAGTGACATGGCGGCGGATGGCATAGGCCTATTAGATTATTTAGGTATAGAGAAGGCACATGTTGTGGGTGTCTCTATGGGCGGAATGATCGGGCAGGTAATGGCGGCGGAGTATCCAGATCGTATTTTGAGTCTTGGCTCAATTATGTCTACCAGCGGCGCAGAAGATTTGCCTGAAGGTCCTCATCAAGTAGAATTAACTGATCGCGACGGCCTGACGCGAGAACAAGCAATAGCACTAATTGCTAATACCTTAAAAGCGATTTACGCCAAAGAAGGCGGACTCACTGACGAACAATGGTTAGCGTATGCGGCACGAGGCTACGACCGCAGCCATTATGACCCAGGCTTTGGACGACAAGTGTGGGCAATTTTAGACAGTGGTGATCGCGTTGAGCTACTCAAATCACTGCGCCTCCCAACCGTGGTAATACACGGCACAATCGATCCGCTGTTGCCGATCGAACATGGTCAACATACGGCAGAACTGGTGCAAGATTCAATGTGGGTTGAGCTTGAAGACATGGGCCACTACATGGGCGACGAGCACTTCGAACGAGTTGTAGCAGCGTTAATGGAAAATGTTGCTCGGGTGGATAAGTAGGGAGTCCAAGCCCTGCTAGAGGTTTCAGTTTTCAGTCGCGAGCAAGCAAATAGAATACCAATTGAGTTTTAAAACCATGCGGCCATGCCGTAGTGAGGCTGTGTGCAAGAATATTCAGATGAATTAATTTTTGAAGAGCTGGATTACATCGAAACCGATTTGGGCGCGATCAGCCTAAGACGCAGAAGTGAACCTAGACTAGACGGTTTAATCATCTATGAGGTTAAACTTAATGACGAGTTTCTTATGTCGAGCTTGTTTGTAGAGGCCGAAGAACAGCTCTCTACATTGGCTTTAAAGCGTCTACGAATGAACGGACATCATGATCAGCTCGATGTGGTGGTGGGCGGTTTGGGACTGGGTTACACAGCACTGACTGCATTGCAGGATACAGCCGTCGCAAGACTTCGCACAATTGACGTGATGCAGCCTGTTATTAACTGGCATCGTTCTGGCGTATTACCGGTGGGCGATGTCTTAGCCAGCGAATCTCGTAGTGAGTTAATACAGGGTGACTTTTTTGCAATTTCGACCGACGCCAAGCAAGGGTTCTTAGACGAACACCAAGTCGATGCAGTGCTGCTCGACATTGACCATTCGCCGAGTCATTGGCTGAACGAGCATAATAAATCCTTTTACTCTTTGGATTCTCTAACGGCGATGTCTCGCAAAATAAAGCCAAACGGTGTATTTGCATTGTGGTCGAATGATTTACCAGACATCCACTTTGTAGAGCAACTCAAACAGGTGTTTACTGATTGCGAAGCCCATGTGGTCGCGTTTCCAAACCCCTACTCAGGTGGCGAATCGACCAACTCTGTTTATGTCTGCACTGTTGGCGAGCAAAACGCCACCTCGATAGTTTAGTATTATTCAACAATCCAAAATAAACCGAGCGACTGCAGTATGAAATTAAGCCATAGCGTCTTTTTATTAAGCCTACTTTTTTCACCCCCGCTGTTCGCGCAGCAAGATGACGAAAGCCAGATTATTGAGAACGTGCAACAGATGTGGAATGCCGTTTCAGAAAATGATCTAGAAAAATATCTGAGTTATATACATCCAGATTATTCAGTGTTCGGCGAAGGCGATGTCTATCTCCATGAAGGTAAAGCTAAGGAGCGAATTGATTACGCCGATTACCTCGGCCGCGCCAGCGGTGTGAGAACGTTTATGCATCAGCCAAAGGTAACCGTGCGTGGCGATACCGCTTGGCTTACTTACCACTGGAATGACGCTGGTTACATCAAAGGTGAACGCTTTACCTCTCGAGGTAAGTCGACCCGTTTGTTTGTTAAAGAAGACGGTAAGTGGTTGTGTATCCATTCGCACTTTACTGCCATACCATAAACCTAACTCCCCTAAGGTCTTAGACTCAGAACTAATTGATCGTCTTGCTCATTAGCAGATGGCAAATTTTTGGTCTGGTTGGCTCTTGTTGATTTAGGGTAATAGGGGGTTTATGCTTTTCACATGCCATTTTTCAGAAGAGTTCGTATGATAAACGTTTTCAATAAATCAGTTTTTTCGGTTGTTTGCTATGCCGTGTTTTTTAGCACAGCATTTGCTGAGCGAGTCTATGAAAAACAGGGGCCGCCCAGAGAGCTAACAACGGAGCAAGCCGACATCGCGTCAGGCAATTACCAAAAGTATTGTTCGTTGTGCCATGGCGAAAACCGCGAAGGGTACAAAAACGACCACGCACCTTCGTTAAAATCGAAGCAACTTTTTGAAGCTGGCATACCGCATTCAGTGTTAAGACCACTCTCATACGGTAGGCAGGGCACTGCTATGGCAGGATACCTTGAAGATGTGGGTGGCCCGATGACACTTGATGAAGTGTGGGATTTGACCTATTGGTTGTTTTGGGAGTCTGGTGCCGAGCGAGTTAAGCTTTCTGAGAACCCAGTGCTTGGAGACGCCGTTCGTGGCGAAGTTGTCTACCAAGAGAATTGCGCTACCTGCCATGGTGTAAATGGCGAAGGCGTTAATGCGCCAGCGTTAGGCAATCAGTCAGCGCTTGCTCATAACAAAGATGAGTTCATTCGATACACCATAGAAAAAGGCCGAGAGGGCACGCCTATGGCCGCTTTTGCCGGCACGCTGTCAGAAGCTGACATCGACAATGTAACCGCGTTTATCCGCAGTAAGGCAAGCGGTTGGAAAGCCGAAAAACCAGTACTAAACGATTTACCAACACCCGATCAATACGTTCTTAATCCAGATAATGCCGATCCTGAGTTTGAGTTGTCGGAAGGTATGTATGTGTCTTCTGTTGATTTGTTCAAAGCAGTCCAAGACAAAAGGAAAATGATCTTACTGGATACGCGAGTACCCTCTGTTTGGCAAAGAGCGCATATTGAAGGCGCGATCCCATTCCCTTATTACACAGACTTAGATGACAAGGTAAAGGATCTACCCAAAGACGTACAGATTGTGGGCTACTGTTCATGCCCAAGAGCCGCAACCGAGCACATTGTTAATCAGTTAAGAGGAATGGGCTACGATAAAACGGCTGTGCTTTATGAAGGAGTTTTTGGTTGGATGAATCTAGGCTACCCGGTTGTTCGGGCCGAAGGTATCGTTGATAAAATTACTGAGGTGCAGCACTGATTTGCAATAAAAAAGGGCGGTTAATTCGCTGATTTTAAATTCGGTTTTGCATCAGTATGTTGCGGTGAATTCGACCGTCCTAAACAGATGTTGCGTTACTATCGTATTGGGCTTTGCCCCCTTAGATTTAGCCAACATCTTGCTGGGTTGCAACTATTGCCTTTTTAACACAGGGTGAGTGAAGTTGCTTTGTAGGCAAAGGGGAAGATTGCCAAGTTTGCAATCGTAAAAAGCAAGGTCATTAGAGAATATATGTGCAATAAGGTCGATATCACTATCAACAAACAGTTTCAGTTTCTAGACGTGCTCAAAGCTGTTGGAAACATTACTTTAACCTGTGTTGGTCTATGTTTTTTCGCCACCAGCGCGCTAGCTAAACAGCCGCTATTTGAAAACGATACACCTCTTGATGCCGTATTGAGCATACCGTTAGCGCAAGCCTATAATCAGAAAGATGAAGATACTCGCCTCTATCTAGACGGTAATTTCAGCTTTAAAGAAGCGAATGACGAAATAGTCCGTATTCCTCTTAAAGTGAAGACGCGTGGGAACTATAGACGCGCGCATTGCAGTCTGCCACCCCTAAGACTGAATTTCCCCAAGAAGACCGTTAAGAACACTCTTTTTCATGGCCAAGACAAAATGAAATTGGTCGGGCCGTGTCAGCCTGGTGGAATTTATAAAGACCTCGTAGGTTTGGAGTTTTTGGCCTATCAGATTTTTGAAACAGTGAGTGATTACGCTCTAGAAACACGGCCAATGAGTCTTAGCTATGTTGATCTGGATAAAAAGGTTAAACCGCGGACTACGTCTGCTTTCGTTATCGAAGACATTAGCGATCTTGCGAAGCGCAAAAACCTAAGGGCTATTGTGCCAGAGAAAGCGCTTCGATCTGAGTTGGATTTGAACGAAACCGCGTTGCTCGAAATCTTCGAGCTATTTATTGCAAACAACGACTACTCAACGTTGATCGGTATGCCGGGCGATATGTGTTGCCACAACGTTCGAATGCTCGCGCCTAAAAAGAAAGCTACAGGGGCTGCCGCAGAACAAAAGCTTATTCCTGTGCCATATGACTTTGATATGTCGGGTTTGGTTGATGCGCCGTATGCCGCTCCACCTGGAACACTGCCGATTCGAAAAGTACGCCAACGTTATTTTAACGGATTGTGTAAAGACGATCAGTATTTTCAAGCGGCTATCGAAAAATTCAGAGTAAAAAAGCCAGAGATTATGGCGTTGGTAGACGATTCTGATCTCATTGGGTCTTCGATGAAAAAGAAGACTAGAGCTTTCTTTGAAGACTTTTATGAAATGGTCAATGAGCCTTCAAGATACGAGAAAGAAATTGTGGGTCGATGCAGAGGGACAACCGCTAGCTAAACGAAAAGCCTATTGAACGGCGTGTTTAAGTTGTGTTTCGTCGCTCGAGCCTTGGTTGTAAGTTGGGCCTAACTGTTCGACTAGCGTACGTATATACGCTCTAATTCGAGTGGTGTCGTTAACCAGCTCACTCGCCTTTGTCAAATAGTCGATCTTTCCCTCTATGGTGGTCGGCAGCTTAAAGCGATGACCGGCAACAATAGCGTAGGCCGCGTCTCCGATGAGTTCTAGTGCCGCATTTGAGCTGAAGTAGTAATCGGCCATGCCAGCATCAACTAAGATTACTTTGCCGCCAAATCTTGGCAAAATTGTATTCACCAATGGTGTGTGTCCTACCACCATCCTCTCAACACCAAGATTGTTAAGAATTTCATCTAGAGCGGCTTCGTTCTCTTTTGTCTCAAGTTGTTCTGCCCAGCCGCGATACCAAAAAGGACCTTCGGGATCGTCTATAATAGAATCGGGTCCCCAGGTTCGCGGGTCGGCGATCTCAGCGCGCACACGCTTATTGAGGTCTCTTAAGCGCATGTTTGCATACTTACTTGATATGCCTCCATGAACGAATACGGTATTACCCACGATTGCCGCGGCAGGATTCAGGCGCGTCCATTTTCCGTACTCACCTAGATGATTCCACGCTTTGCGATGGGCGACAAAACCCGGCGGGTGTTCTTTATTCCATTCTTCACGATGGTTGTCAGCGAGTTCAAACTCTTCGCCTCTTGGCGTATTCGCTTTAAGCATAGCGACAGTCCGTTTGTAATAACTGTCGATTCGCTTTTGAGAACGCTTGTCGGCAAACGCAGCATACTCTCCGGGGTGTACGTAGCGTAAGTCGCCCGTTACATTCATTAGCTCGTGATTTCCTATCACTACAACGACCTTGCCCTCGGCTTTGCCAGCCTGCTTCTTTAGCTTGCGCATTAGATCAATAGCTTTGCGTGAGTCAGGGCCCCGATCAGTACTATCACCGAGTTGTACTAATGTCGCCTTTTCGCCAGACCAATTGTTTTTGTCGTCGATTAAGTTAGTCGATCGCAAGACGTCAACAAAGCGATTGAAATCACCATGAATATCGCCAATGGCAATAATTCTAGATGAGCTATCAAATGAGGGATCGTTGACTGCCTCAACAGCCTTACCTTCACCGAACGCTGCGACCCAAAAGACGGCTAATAAAAAAATAAAAACGAATTTTAATATTTTCATACTGGCCTAACTGTTATTCCGTTTCTCTTTTTTGCGGCGAGGTTTTAGTGTTGCTCTCGCCGTCAGTTGCCTTGGTCGTAGCGGCTTCTTTTTTAGCCGCAGCAACTTCGAGCTTCATTTGTAATTTCTGCTTTTTTTGATGCGCTGCATGTTGTGACTCTAGACCATCACCAAAAATGCAGACAAACAACGCCGTGTAAGAAAAGAATACCGTTATCACCACTGCAATATCTAAAGCATGAATACCTGCAGAAATTCCGACTGCAATCGCGACGAATATAAAGAGCGTGTCGAAGGTGTCACTCAGTGCTCTTCTGAACTGAACGCCAGCGACGATTCCGGCCAAACTAAAGGCTAGGGCGAGGCTATGCTGTACCACCATCACAATGCCAGCCACCACAGCCGGTAACACCAGAGTGGTCTCATCTAAAGAATGATCGTGATCACCTTCTAAGTTAATAACTCTGTGTACCCAAGATACCGGAAGCATCAACAATATTGTGCCGAACATCGCGTAGAACAGTGAAAGGGCGTCGTCAAAAAGAAACTTATCGCTGGGGCTCGGCGGAGGCGCAGCTTTGAAGTCACTATCTTCATAGTCACCACTGAGCAGAGCGTCTTCTAATTGCGAAATCTCTAAATCAGGACCACCTGATAAATCGCTTACGCCACCTACAGGCATGCCATCGACGAATCCGGGTATGAATTTGACGCACAGTGCTACTAAGCTAAACAAAATGGCGTAATAAATGGTGACTCTGAATAGCACAGCCCACAGTGCGGTTCTGTCTTTATTGTTGGCAACGCAATGGTCTGTCATTGTTCGTTCTCGGCTGATTGAATTTGGTCAGCCCACACAGTAAAAGATTATTGGGTTTGACTCAAGGATGGTTGGAGATTGAAGGATATCCATCGACTGTCACATAGCTTCTTTCTCAGCCAAGCGCCAGAAGTACAATGCTGCTAAAAGAGCAACAACCGGGATGACCACTCCAAACTCATCGACGTACCAAGCCGAATTTTGATCTACTACGGTCATCGGAGTAAAGACCTTTTGAACGAATATGTTTGAACTTGCGTGGTATAGAACGGCGCTCCAAACACTATCAGTCTTGTATCTCAAGTAGGTCATGATGACTGAATTGGACATGATAAACAGTGTGAATAAACTGATTTGGAAAATAAGTGGCGTATAGCCACTGCCATAAAAGCCTTTGATCATTAGAGGCCAGTGAAAAGCCGACCAGAGCACGCCGCTGATAAGCGCGACTCGCCCGAACGACATTAGTTTTGAAAGCTCTTCAACAAGAAAGCCTCGCCAGGCTATTTCTTCGCCAAATACTGAGGGAATCGACAGCAATAGGCTAAATGTTGCAGTCAGTAAAACATGAAACGCGATTATGGAAGTGTCACTCCAGCCAGGGAGGTTGTAATCCTCTCGTGCGGTGTCGGCAAAGGAAGAGTTAAACTCTGCAAAGCCCAGCCCCCAAATAATTAAATATGAGAGCATCGCGATCGCCAGAGGGACTAAAAAACTTATCCATTGATAACGGTTGTCGCCCCACTTTAGACCTAACGACGAAAGCGGGCGCTTGAACAAAAAGCACGTTACTACAGCGGCTAAACCAACTGACATCATCAAGGGTGACGCACGTTCGAGTCTAAAAATCAGCCAGTATCCTACGCAGTAGAAAACGATGGTGAGGAGCAAGAATATGATTAGAGGGCGGATTGACGCTAGTGGTTTATTTTCTAATTGAGCCATGGGTGGTCTTTAATCCTAAAAGCTTGAACATTAGAAGCTTAGTGTGTGGTTAGTGCTCTCCATGCTTAGATGCGCACTCGGGCTTTACGGATTCAAAAATGGGTTTTTTGGCGCGAGTTCTACTAAGTCGCGTGCTAAGTCCGCTAACCCTGGCAAGCGAGGGGCGAACGAATACAGGTTCTGCAGGGTTTAAACAATTTGGACGACATGTTTTTGGTCAGCTGACGCCATTTATGGCATCTGCGATGCGAGAGCCTATTTCCGATCCAATTCTTCTAGTGGTTCTTTATATCCCTCACAAGACCATGAACGGACTGACTCTCCTCGCTCTTCTTTGCTGTATTTGTAAAACTTATCATCTTTTAATTCGGCGCCTAGGAACCAACTGTGCCCCTGAGACAAGATTGTTTCCTCGGGGTCTTCGTCGCCCAATCTGGCGCCGATTAATGAATCGACGGCGCAATCTTTTTCGTTATACAGACTACAGTTGTCGAATCCGAAGTGCACAGCCCTGTGCACCCGAGTGCGCTTAATCTTCAGATTGTGGCAACCCTCTAACTTTGACTTTTTGCTGGTGAAGCGTATTCGTTGACTTTGGCCATATTTGCTCATCTTGTACAGGCGCATTTGTGTCTTGCCTTCTGCCTGAGCAACGCTGATGCCAGTGCAACAGAACATTAGAACGCTTATTGCAGCGGTAACGGCAATCGATTTTCGAGCAGACGAACGTTGATTGATAATGGTAGTCATAATTTTGAGGCAGGTTACGTTCTTACCAGCTGCCAAGCCGCCATTTGGCAATTCCTGGATTGTCGTCAATGTTATTAGTGCTTGTATCGCTTAGGCCGTCGGCATCGTTATCTTCAATGTACTGTTTTGCACCTGAAGAGTGCTCTAACTCTATTGAGTAGACTTGGCCGTTTTCTCGCTTTCGTTCGGTAATTTTGGTTTTACCGAATAGGCGGTTAGCGCCGGTGTTGGTTGCGACTTCTTCTTGTGGTTCTTGCTGTGTGTATGGTGTTGTTTGAGAAGCGGCCTGCACTGAAGGCTCTGCCGTGCGCTCCACAGTAGGTGGTTGGGCGATATCATCGTTTTGAACAAAGGCAGCACTGCTCGCAGCCGCACCAATAAAGGCGATTGCAAGGGTCGAGCGTGCCAAATTTGATAAAGAGCTAGTAGAGATTAACATCAGACCACCGAGTATTTGAAGTTGGATAATCCATTCTAGACCTAGACAGGGTTGTTGTAACCGTTAATTTTCCAAATTTAAGAAAGCAATGCGGGTGTTCGGTAGCCACGCTTGTTGGTATGGATGTTTTGATCTAACTGACTAAGTTCGTTATCTAGCCCAAGCAAAGCCGCGCGGACAAATTTGTACATCACTGCCGTGCTATTATTCAGCCTCAATCCATAGTGTTAAATATAGCGCTTAACCAAACTATTTTTCCCAAATGAAATCCCCAGATCATATTTTAATCGACGGCTCTTCTTACATGTTCAGAGCTTTTTATGTTCCACAGCTCAAACGTATGCAAACGCCAGATGGTCAGCCTACAGGCGCGATTTTTGGATTGATGAATATGGTTAAGAGTCTGATGACTGAATTTCCTGACGCAAATATAGTCGCAATTTTTGATGCTAAGGGAAAGACCTTTCGCAACGACTTATACGCTGAATACAAAGCGAATAGGCCTCCCATGCCTGACGAGTTACGCAGTCAAATAGAACATATCCATCGTGGTGTTAAAGCTTTAGGTTTGCCGCTGATTGCCATGCCCGATGTTGAGGCGGACGATGTAATCGGCACCTACGCCAAGCAAGCGAGCGACGCTGGGCAAACGGTATTGATTGCCAGTGGCGACAAAGACTTGGCCCAGGTTGTGAACGACAAAGTTCATATCGTCGATACCATGAAGAAGGTTATTTATGACGAAGCAGGCGTGGTCGAAAAATATGGAGTGCGTCCAGACCAAATGATCGATCTGCTGACATTGATGGGCGATAGTTCAGACAATATTCCAGGTGTGCCAAAAGTAGGGCCTAAGACCGCTGTAAAATGGTTAGATCAATATGGGAGTCTCGACGAGATCATTGCAAACGCCGGCGATATTGGTGGCAAGGTCGGCGAAAACTTGCGAGAGTTTATTCCGCAAATTCCGTTATCCAAAGACCTCGTCACAATTCGCTGTGAGCTGGATGTTGACCCCACCCTTGCTGACGCAAAAATGAAGGCACAGGACCAAAAGGCGCTGATCGAGATCTATCAAGAGTTAGCGTTTAAAAAATGGTTGGCGGATCTGGGTGAAAAAGCTACAGCATCAGCGCCTGCCGACCTCGCACCGTTCACTAAAGGTGAATACGAAACCATTTTTGAAAAGGAAGTGTTCGAGCGGTGGGTTGAACAATTAGCCAACTCAAACGCGTTTGCGTTCGATACTGAAACCACCAGTTTGTCGGCTCAGCAAGCAGAACTGGTTGGTGTATCGTTTGCCTATGAGGTTGGCAAAGCCGCCTATGTTCCGGTAGGGCATAGATATATGGGTGCGCCAGATCAGCTAGACCTTGATTATGTCTTGAGCAAGCTTAAGCCCTTATTAGAAGACCCTGAGTTACCCAAGATTGGCCAGAATCTAAAGTACGATATCTCAGTGCTGGCGAATTACGACGTAGACGTGCAAGGGGGATTGTTCGATACGATGCTTGAGTCGTATGTGATTGACAGCGTGAGCAATCGTCACGACATGGATACCTTGTCAATAACCCATTTAGGCCATACGCCAGTTCCTTATTCAGAAGTCGCGGGCAAAGGTAAGTCTCAGATTACTTTTGATCAGGTGGACATAGAGCAGGCTGGGCACTACGCCGCTGAAGATGCTGATATTACGTTGCGCTTGCATCACAAGTTGATGCCTGTACTCATGCAAAACCCAGGGTTGCACCGCGTATACAATGAAATTGAACAACCTTTAATCAAGGTATTGTCAGACATCGAAGATCATGGCGTATTAATTGACGACACTATGCTCTTGCAACAAAGCCAAGAGCTAGCGAGTACCATGATGAAGGTTGAGACGTCGGCGTATGAGCTAGTGGGTCGTCAATTCAATATGGCCTCGCCCAAGCAGATCCAAGAGATTTTGTACGACGAAATGGAGCTGCCGGTATTGCGCAAAACGCCTAAAGGCGCGCCGTCTACCGCAGAAGAAACGTTACAAGAATTGGCGCTGGAGCATGAGCTGCCTAAGTTGATTTTGGAGCACCGAAGTTTAGGCAAGCTAAAGTCGACTTATACAGACAAGCTACCGACTATGATCAATTCACGTACCGGCAGGGTACACACGTCGTATCACCAAGCGGTGGCGGCGACAGGGCGGTTGTCGTCGAGCGATCCGAACTTGCAGAATATACCGATTCGTACTGCTGAAGGGCGTCGTATTCGCGAAGCGTTTATTGCACCTAAGGGCAAATCTATAGTGGCCGCGGATTATTCTCAGATTGAATTGCGGATTATGGCGCACTTGTCTGGAGACGAAGCATTGGTCAATGCGTTTAATAATAAGCTGGATATTCATAGCGCGACGGCTGCAGAGATATTTTCTATGAAGCTAGAAGATGTAGGCAGCGAACAGCGACGTTATGCTAAAGCCGTAAACTTTGGTTTGATTTACGGGATGTCTGCTTTTGGTCTTGCGCGACAGCTGAATGTTGAACGCAAAGAAGCTCAAAATTATATTGATCAATACTTTGCGCGATATCCTGGTGTTAAAGAATACATGGATAGCACTCGCGAAAAGGCGCACGAAACAGGCTATGTCGAAACCTTGTTTGGCCGGCGGCTGTATTTGCCAGATATCAACGCGCGCAACCACAACATGCGTCAATACGCCGAACGCACAGCCATTAACGCGCCGATGCAGGGTACCGCAGCTGACATTATAAAGCTTGCTATGATCGAAGTTGATCAGTGGTTGTCAGACAAGTCATTGGATACTCAGATGGTTATGCAGGTGCACGATGAATTGATACTTGAAGTACCGAATGAGTCCGTCGAATCAATAATGAAATCTCTGTGCGAGATAATGCAAGACGTCGTGACTTTAAAAGTACCTCTTATTGTAGATGCTGCACACGCGGACAATTGGTCAGCTGCGCACTAGTCATTAGCGTAATTAAACAATATTGGAGCTGAAGGGTCGTTTGAGCAACTCACTTTTACATTTTATTTAGTTGTTTGGTGCACGTTCAACGGCGTTGTTACACTATAATGAGAACTCGGATCCCAGCTTGATTCCTTGCTGGCTTAATACGCAGATATTTCAAAAAATCTTCACCAATTTATCGACCCATCGCTTGGTACAGATATTGACTGCTTTTCCAACTATTGCTCAAACTATGAATCTTGAATCTCTTAATTACAGCGCTAACATAGATAATGCGCGGATTGATAGCTTGGTCTATAAGACAAGAAGCAATTTTGCCTGCGTGTGTATATTTGTGATGCTTGCCGGGTTGCCCGACAGTCTTTTTGCACAGACGGCATCTAATGCGTCGTTGCCACTTAGCCAAGCTCAGCTTCAGCAACTGGGCGAAGAGTTTAGTCGAGCTCACCGCCTGCAAGATCAAGGTGACGAACGAGCGGCGTTAGCGATCTATCAAAAAATCAACCAAGCACAACCCAAGCTGGTTGAGCCGTATATCAACATGGCGGCAATCTTTACGTCCAATGGCGAGCTGGATAAGGCTCAACAAATTTTAGTGCGCGGTCTTGAGTCTGATCCAGCCAGCGCTCTACTCTTTACAGGTTTGCAGAAAGTATATGGTGCTATGGTGCGCAAGCCTCTCATTCTTACGCTCAAGCATTGGGCACCAAGTCCAAAGTTGAATCTAGGTTTGAGCTAGCCATAGTCGATTCGTTGGCTATGTCTGTCAATCTTATAGATAACAGTCCGTCGCAGGAAATATCCGTAGCAGCGGATGATAACGAAGCGGTTGTTGCGAAGCTGGAACAAAGGCTAGTTATAGCCCAAACACAATTAGAGCAAGCGAGTTCTCAGCTTGATGAAAAAAACCGCGAGCTTGAGTTGGCTCAAACGGCGTTGGCAAATAGCCAACAGGCACGCGAACAGTTGTTGTCTAGTTACGTTTTCGAGGAACAAGCTAATAATAGCGAACTTGTTATTTCGGAAATTGAAACATCAAGGCCTGTTGCCGCGGAACCCGTCGTGACGCCCACTGTAGACCTAAATACGGTTATGATAGCTCGCGTGCGCAGCTGGGCGTCTGCGTGGAGTGATCAAAATGTGGCCGCCTATCTCAGACATTATGCTGATGATTATAGCGCTCAAGGGTCGAGTCGTGCTAACTGGGTGGAGCAGCGGCGCCAGCGTTTAACGCAGCGCAGTTTTATTAGCATCGAAGTGTCAGATTTTCGGGTCGCTGAGGCGGACGATAACTTGATTAAAGTGTCTTTTAAACAGCGTTATCGCTCAGACAGTTTCGACGACACCATTCGTAAGCAGCTCACGTTCAAAAAAAATAGTAACGCGTTGGAGCAATCTAAAATTGTTGCAGAGACGATTGTTTCTAGCTGATAAACCGTGAATCGACGAACCTATTCAAAGCGACAACGATCGCGAGCTCGCAGAGAGGCATCGCGCAACTCTATTGTTAGTTCGATCATGTATGTGGTTGGTAGTCCACGTGCAATCCTAATCGGAACCTTGGGGCTCGCGGCGTTGCTCTTGTGGTGGGCGTTCAGACCAGCAGAAGTTGTTGATGTTGCTGACCAATATCCGACGGAACAGACTGAGATACAAGGCCAACTACAAATTGCCGAATCTGAACGCGTACCGACAATAACCACAAAGTCAGTCGAGTCATTCGACTCTGCTGAGCAACGGCATCAGTTGGTACCAGCAGATTTGCGTGATTTGCATACAGCAAGCGACATAAGTTCTTATGAGCAAGAGCTTTTGATGGTTATCGATTTATTAAAGCAAGGTGATCTGGAGTCTGCACTCGCACAGGTAGATACTCACCTAGCCAGTTTTCCTAAAAGCCGCGTAGGCCATCTACTGAGAGCCGATATTTTTGCATCACTCAGCCAGGGTGCTTTAGCGTCACAAGTGCTGCCTGCGGCGTCGGGCGAGTTTGATCTCGACGGACTTAGAAAACAATTGCGTAACCGTTGGCTGCATACGCAGTCTGACTCAGCATCAACTGTTCATAGTCTAGTGCCTTCAGTGTTAATTGATTTTGGTAGATCTGAACATGTGTTGGTTGCGGATATGACAGCGGGTCGCTTGTTTGTTTATCGCAATGAACGGGGGCAAGCCAAACTTGTTAGTGACTACTATCTAAGCGTCGGCTCGGAAGGTTTTGGAAAGCGCTTAGAAGGTGATAACAAAACACCGGTTGGTGTGTATGTAGTAAACCGCTTTATTCACCCCGACACTTTGCCCGACTTGTATGGCAGCGGTGCTTTCCCTGTCGATTATCCCAATAAGCTAGACCGCGCAAAGCAACGCACAGGTTACGGGATTTGGTTGCATGGCACACCATCAAATACCTATGCTCGATCCCCATGGGCAAGTGAAGGTTGTTTTGTGGTCAGCAACGAAGACTTTGAGCATATTCAACAGTTTGTGAATGTTGATCAACAAACGCCAGTAGTCTTGGCCGAGCAAATTGAGTGGATTACGCCTGATGAGCTAATAGAAGCACGCGCAGAATATCTTGCGTTAATCGAGGATTGGCGTCAGTCGTGGGAAGCGCTCGATACACAACGTTATTTAGACTTTTACGCACAAGAGCAATTTAACTTCGGCCGCGGCGGCTACGACCGGTGGGCAAAACAGAAAGTGAATGTAAATCGGGGTAAGACCTTTGTACAGGTTCAGCTCGATCTCCGTGGTGTATTTAGATACCCAGGCGAAAAAGATATGTTCGTAGCGCATTTTACGCAACGCTATTTAAGTAATAACTATTCAGGCGAAACGAACAAGCAACAGTACTGGCAGCGCGATAACAACGGACGTTGGCGCATTGTGTTCGAAGGTTAGTAGGTTCTAATTCTGCTGACTTGCTGAGTCTCGAGTATCAATATTCTTCTTTAGCCAGCTAACAATATCTTCCCAAATGCGCGTTGACTCAGCTTGGCTGGGCATCACCCATGAATGCGGCAGTTCCAGAGTAATGACTGGGATGTCTCGGTTGATACCAGCAAAGTTACCCAGTGATCCTGGGTACGTACCCAGCATGTTCAGCCTAAGTTTACCTAAGCTCTTAGGCGCTGTGTTTAGTTGCAGCGCATCAAAGTCAACGATTCCATAGGGTGCGTGCACGCTGATGATTGCGTCGGGTCTAAATTCATTAATCTCGTCTAGCAACCATTGCGACTCAGGTTCGCTAGCGGGGCTCGCTCCTGGGTATTTACGGGGGTCTTGGTTGGTTTTTTCGTTCCAATAGAGCAAAGCCTTCTCATGCCAATCGCTGGACGGCATATTGCGATTTAGGTCAACGCCATTGCCGTTAACTCGTGTAGCCTCTTTTGGTAAAACGCCATCGGGGTTCATCAATGGCGCGATTCGCCAATGAAATAGACCGGAATGGAATTCGTTTAGTTTTTCGATCCAGCGAAACACCACGCTTACAGAAGTGAGTTCGTCACCGTGGGTGCCGCCAATCACTAAGATGCGCCCGTGTGGTGTGCGACTTTTAAGCGGTGGAAAGTCTGTAACATACAACGGAAAGCCGTCGTTGCTCGCACAGCCCACGGCTTTTAAATTGGCGGATGTACAGGCTTCGAAGCTAACACTGGCCAAGCGCTTAGATATTCGTCGACAGTCTTCTAATACAGAATTGGCGCTATTTGTTGCGGTGTCACTTAGGCAGAATCGAGCATCTGTTTGCTTGCCCGCGAGTAGGTTTTCGCGGTCGGTGGGCACAGAGCTATCGCTCGAAAGTGAATCAGTGTTTTCGGTTGGTTGCTGTTTAATCGAGGACAGCTCTTTATCGGCTAAAAGCTCTTCATCAGCTGATGGCTCTTCACCAGCTGATGGCTCTTCTAATGAATCGGAGTCTTGGACATTGTTGGACGCTGGTTGAACTTCGAATGTTTGTTCGTCTGCTTCATCGCTGTCGTACAGGTCGATGTTAACCGGAGCAGTATTCAGCTTACCGCGAATAAATGTATCCGTGTTTCCTTCGTTGCTGTTAACGTCGTCTTGAGATGGCTGGCATGCCGCGAGCACTAAACACAACGTGGTTAATAGCCAGGGCCGCAAAGAAAACAGATGCAAAGAGCGCGCAGATAAAATCATTCTAGGATTGCGAGTTAGTCGAGCCATTCACACATTTGTTTGCGCAGCACCTTTACCCCTAAGCCGTTTAAAGATGAAAACGGTTCGACCGCGAAGAGGTGGTCCGCACCCTCATACTTTTCTCGGAGTTCACGTTCGACTCCAAGTTGTGCAGACCGAACCTTACTTGACTTAAGCTTGTCTGCTTTGGTCAGCAATATTTGAGTTGGTAGATTTGAATCAAAAGCCCAATTTAGCATTTGTACGTCTAGGTCTGTCATGGGATGGCGAATATCCATTAACAGGACCAATACGACTAAGTTAGTGCGCTTAGCAAGGTAGTCATGAATAGTCTGTTGCCAGCTTTTCTTTACGGCTAAGGGTACTTGAGCAAAGCCATAGCCGGGTAGATCAACTAGCCGAGCGGTTTCGGTGAGTGTAAAAAAGTTAATTTGCTGAGTACGGCCAGGCACTTTACTGGTTCGAGCAAGTTTCCTTCGGTTCGCAAGCGCGTTGATTGCGCTAGATTTACCCACATTCGATCTTCCCGCAAAAGCCACTTCCTTAACATCATCGTTGGGAAATTGCTCTGGTTTTGCGGCTCCTTGTATAAACACGGGGTTCATTAAGAGCTGTGGTAAGTTATCAGATTCAGGCATGTGCGCGTAAGTTGGGTGAAGTCCTGCTAGTATTGTAACAAAGGAGCGCCGCAACTAAGTGCTTTCTCGTTTAATAAAGCGTGCTTGAAAGTCCTGCTGTACTTGTTACATTAAGGCTTACATGATATAAAACGCACCAAAATCTTGCCTTAATTCTGAGCTCTAAGTGGAGGCTCTAATGCTTAAAAAATTGCTTATTTTGTCCAGCGTGCTTCTCGCGTCTATGGTTTCGTCTACCGTTTTAGCGATGGGGGATGCCGAAGCGGGCAAACAAAAGTCAGCCACCTGTGCAGCCTGTCATGGCGCGCAAGGTATTAGTGCGATTCCAATGAACCCGAATTTAGCGGGTCAAGTTCCTGGCTACATCAGCGCGCAATTGTCTGATTATAAAGCTGGAATTCGTAAAAACGCCATTATGCAAGGCCAGGCTGCAATCTTGAGCCAAGAAGACATGGATGATCTTGACGCTTACTACGCAGGATTGCCGGCTAAAG
>Ga0206126_10002759_pt1 | contig 18530 bp, 13 predicted proteins | sample Helgoland_Spring_5_FD_148621 | JGI IMG/M metagenome (GOLD analysis project Ga0206126, IMG submission 148621) | Pelagic subsurface seawater microbial communities from Kabeltonne, Helgoland, North Sea - Helgoland_Spring_Bloom_20160412_1 | ecosystem: Environmental > Aquatic > Marine > Epipelagic ...
CCGAATTGGAAGCCGTGGGCAACGCACTGCCGTGGGCATTGGTTCGCATCCTGTCCGGCGCCACACCTTGGTCCATGAGGTAGGCAAAAGCGGCTTTGGCCCGATTCTCTGACAACACAGCATTGTATCCTTCTGGACCCACCGCATCGGTATGGCCGTGCACTTCCAGCCGAAGAAATCGATTGCGCCGCAACATGCTGCCCCAACGGTCCAATTTGGCGCGGTCCTCCGACCGCAACGTTGCGTCATCAAAGGAAAAATGGAGTGTATCCCGCTCCACTTCTTGCACCCGGGTTAACGCCTCCGGAGGGTCCTGCACTTCTCCTGCAATTTTGCGGACCAAACACGCACAATCCTCTGGCCTCTCAACGGGCACCACCTCTACAGCATCCAAATAGACATAGGCCCAATCGGTTGCCCCCTTAGGAGCATCGGCCGAAAGCGCCAAGCGCGTCATGCCTTTGGCATCGAAATTGCCCAAGGTCAACCATCGTTCCCCTCCTTCCGCTTGGATCGCGTCCGAGAGGTTGACCCAGCCCTTGTTCGTCTCTAGGAAATGGCCAGCAGGATTCACCATCTGAGGGGTGTAATCCAAAATGTAATCCCGCTCTCCTTTCGGCTTCTCTGCACTCAACAGCGCTCCAATACCATCGGCGACCACCCCGGCCTGCTCTGCTGCCGAATACCAAAACGAAACACAGACCCACTCTTTGGGCGCCAAAGACCGCTTCAACTCTGTGGTGAGGTACTCTCGGTAACGCCACTTGGCCCGGCTAAAAACCACCAGTCCGCCGTAGGCTTCCCCATCCAAACCAAGTTCCTTTCCAAAACGGTTGATTGGAACCCCTGCCGACCCGCTACAGGACGCAAAATGATCAGGCGTACCCTCGGTAGGTTGCTCCCAGTGAGCCAAAGTGCGCAGCCTCTGCTGGTTGTAGTCCGAAGGGCAGAACTTTTTGGACTCGAACCCTCCATCGCGCACCAAACTGGCCGCATCGAGCACAGTACTTGGAGTCTGTGCAACAGCCCCAAATCCCAAACCAACGATGGCCAACCAAACGGCCGGCAATTTCCGCATGGGGTTACTTGATCCGGAAAGTCACCCGGCGGTTCTTGGCACGGGCAAGGTCAGAAGCCTTGGTGCTGGCAGGGTCAGAATTCTCCAATCCTATTGCTGTAATGCTGGACTCAGCCACCCCTTGGGAAGTCAAGTAACGCTTGACTTGATCGGCCCTTTTACGGCCCATCTCAGCAAAACGAGGATTGATTTTACCTTCTGACACTTCGTCATCGTCGCAATGGCCCATCACCTCAACAGTCCACGTTGGATTGGCCTTCAATACGCCCGCCAACCGATCGAGAGATGCCCTCCCATCTTCGGTGAAAGTGCGCTTTACAAAAGCGTAGTAAACGGCCGTGCGGCCCACGAAATCTCTTCCGGAAAGGTCACCGGGAAGCGCGGCGCCGCCGTAAACCAAATCAGGTGCCGTGTTGGAGGAACGCGAACAATTACACTGGCTCTTTGCATCCACTGGGAACACCTTCACATTGTCGATGTAGTAGTATGCATGCATCGTCTGCACGCCACTGATTGAAGATGGCTTTTTGACTTTGACCTCCTCAATGTCACGAGAACCATTGAATCCACCAATGGTCATGTACTCTTCTTGGCCGGTGCCCAGCACCGTTCCACAAATGGTCTCCCATCCTTCCATCAACTGCATCACCTTGTCTGTGCGGTGCTTGACCTGAGGCTCGCGGTCTACGATCCCAAGGTTCGGTTGCATCTCCTTGCGGTCCGAGAAGTATGCTCCAAGACCATTCACGGCATACTTCGAAAGGTCGCTGAGTGAAACATCGAAGCTCACACAGTACATCTGGTTGGCCTCCAGGTTCTCAGACAAGCGCACTTGGAAGTAAGTGCGGGCAATCTTGGGAGACTTGGTGTACGCACGGAAACCCCCGTAACGGTTTCCATCAGCTGGATCCTCGTAGCCATAGCTGTTCGATGGAACAGCCACTTTTTCACTCTTGACATCTGTAGAAAACAGGTCAAGCGGCGCGTCGGTGTATGAAAACCAGTCCGTCGTGGTCTCCTCGAGTTGGCCATATGCTTTGAGCCTCTTGACGTCCCCGTTTTCGAAGCTGCTGTTGGGCACGAGGTTGACATCCTGTGCATTCAAGTCGGCATCAAAGGCCGGATTCAACAGCGCAATTACAGCGCCAGTCATCATCAATTTCCGCATGGTTTTCCTGTTCTGATGGTCTTCAATCAAGACCCGCTGCGTTTGACTTCATCGATGAAGGCCCTGACGCGGTCGGGGTTGATGTCGGGATAAACACCGTGGCCCAAGTTAGCCACATGGCCTCCGTGCCCAAAATCCGACAACATTCGTTGGGTAGCTTCCCTCACTTCGGCTTCCGTACCGTACAAAACAGAGGGGTCCATATTGCCTTGAAGGACATGTTTTGGCGCCCTTTGGCGCGCCTCTGACACAGGAGTATGCCAGTCTACACCCAGCGCAGCGCAAGGCAATGAAGCCAGCCTGTTCAGCTGCCAGCCAGCGCCTTTGGCAAATACGATGAGCGGCGCACCCTTCACTTCTTCGCAAATCCTGCGAAGACGGGGCATGCTGTATCGTTCAAAAAGAGTGGCGTCCAATGCGCCGGCCCAACTGTCAAACAATTGCAGCACTTGCGCTCCAGCGGCCACTTGAGCATTGAGGTACACAATCGTGGCCTCTGTAATCCGGTCCAACAAATCTTCTGCCAAAGCCGGTTCAGCGCGCAACATCCGGCGCGCCTTACTCCATTCTTTGCTGCCACCGCCTTCTACCATGTAACAAAAAATAGTCCAAGGAGCCCCCGCAAAACCGATGAGCGGTACCCTGCCATCCAAAGCTGAACGCGTCATGCGCATGGCGTCCATCACGTAGCGAAGGTGCTCCTCGGGCTCCACTGCATGCAACCGATCCAAGTCGGCACGGGACCCGATGGTCTCCTCAAAACGCGGCCCGACTTTTTCGACCAACTGATATGGAAGGCCCATGGCTTCAGGCACCACAAGAATGTCACTAAACAAGATGGCCGCGTCCACACCGAGCAAGTCAACAGGCTGCAGGGTCACTTCACAGGCCAGTTCTGGCGTCTCCACCAGCTCCTTGAACCCCGATAACCGGCTCCGAATCGCCCGGTATTCAGGCAAAATCCTGCCGGCTTGACGCATCAGCCAAACGGGCGGACGGGGTGTATCCTCTCCAGCGAGAACCCGAAGAAGCAAATCGTTTTTGGCGGTCATGGTGAAAGCAACAACAAGGTGGGGGTTCGGTTCGCTATCAAAGCTTCAAAAACACGTCAAAACTCAATGGAGGGTCTTGAACAATGCCTCCTCCAAAAGGTCAAAGGGATGCACTGTCACATTGCCCACCCCCTTGGATTTGGCATCACATTCCCTCAAGTAACCAAAAATTCGGGCCACTTTTCGGGCAGGGTAATTCCGCGCCGCACGGGCATATTCTTTCGCCGCAAAAGGGTGCACCCTCAAAGCACTCGCCACAGCAGATGGGTCGTGACTCGGAAGGTGATGAAAAGTCAATACCCTGCCGAAGTAATTGGTCAACACCGGAAGGATGCGCGGCACCGGATTGGATTTCTCATTGGCCCGCATGTATTGGACAATCCGCGTCACACGGCCAATGTCCTTCTCTGCAAGGGCACCTGTCAACTCAAAGATGTTGTACTCCTTGGAGATGCCAATGTGCTGCTCAATCAAGGTGTCGCTCACCTCTCCACCGTCTGGCAAAGCAATGAACAACTTCTCCAACTCCCCCGCTACTTTCTTCAGGTCATTGCCGAGGTATTCTGCCATGACCTGTGCGGTGCGGGGACTGATGCGGCGCCCTTTAGATTGTACAAATCCCTCAATCCACTCAGGCAACTTGTAGTCGCGAATCTTCGACGATTGGAACACCACTCCTGCCTGCTGAATGCGCTTGACCGCACCGAGTCTTTTGTCTGGCATCTTGTTGCGGTGGACCAACACCAGCACCGTCGATGAGACGGGATTGTCCGCATAAGCGGCGAGCTTTTCGAGCTTGTCTTTGGACTTCCATTCTCTGAGCTCTTGGGCCTCTTTCACCAGCACCAACCGGCGCTCCGCCATCATGGGGAATTGACGCGCTGCGGCCAATACCTGGTCGAGGTCGCTGTCGCGGCCGTACAGAATGGTTTGATTGAAGTCCCGTTCGTGTTCCTCCAAGGCGTGCTCTTCAATCGCATCAGAAAGAACATCCAAATAGAAGGCCTCTTCTCCACCCAAGAGGTAGAGGGGAGAGAAACTGCGCGCTCGAATGTCATCGAGTAAAGGCTGAAACCCCTTCACGCGTGTTCAACGAAAAGAGGGGGCGACCACAAGGTCTTTGCTCCCTTTGGTGTGCGTATAGAACCCTTCGCCGGACTTGACACCCAGTTTTCCGGCCATCACCATGTTCACCAACAATGGGCTGGGTGCGTATTTGGGCTGGCCGAATCCGTCTTGCAGGACTCGGAGGATGCTCAAACAGACGTCCAAACCAATAAAATCCGCCAGGTGCAATGGCCCCATGGGATGCGCCATGCCCAACTTCATGACCTGATCGATTTCGGCGACTCCTGCAACCCCCTCATGCAAGCTGCAAATGGCCTCGTTGATCATCGGCATTAAAATGCGATTCGCCACAAAGCCCGGGTAATCGTTGACTTCAACAGGGATCTTACCCAACTGCTCAGACAACGCCACCACAGCGGCCGTAGTGGCATCGCTGGTGTCGTAACCGCGGATGACCTCTACCAACTTCATGATGGGCACCGGATTCATGAAATGCATCCCAATGACCTTGTCTGGGCGGCCAGTGGCTGCCGCAATGCGGGTGATGGAAATGCTCGATGTATTGGTGGCCAATATGGCAGAGGCTGGGGCCGAGGCGTCGATTTGCTCAAAAATCTTGAGCTTGAGGTCCAAACGCTCCGTGGCCGCCTCTACCACCAAATCAGCGTCGGCTACAGCGCCGTGCATTTCGGTGGAAGTCGTGAGGCGGGAAAGTGTCGCCGCTTTGTCATCAGCAGAAATGCGCTCCTTGGACACCAGTCGGTCCAAATTGCGCTCAATGGTCGCTTGGGCACGTGTCAAAGCTGCTGCATTCACATCAATCAAGGACACCTGGTGGCCCGACTGCGCAAAAACGTGGGCAATGCCATTGCCCATGGTGCCCGCTCCAATCACGGCCACTTTTTGGTTGGAAACGCTCATTCTTCAGAAGCCGCTTTGTCCTCGGAGACTTCCTCGACAGCCACTTCCTTGGCCTCCCCTTCTGCAGGCGCTTCATCGGTTGTTACAGCTTCAGCGTCAGCCTCTATGGCATCCTCCTCAGAAACGAAAGGCAGCACGTTCAACTTGTTCAGCTCGTTGTACCACGTGCACAGCTTCTTCAAGTCGCTGTGATACACCCGTTCTTGATCCAAATCGGGCACCACTTCGGTCACAAAACTGCGCAACGTATCGTGAGGCTCTTTGGAATTGGGAGCGTCCCCACCCTTTAGGTGGGCGTGAAGGGTGTTGAGCACCTCAGACAAAGGAAGGTCTTCATCATATGTGAAGATGCTGATGTCTTCAAAACTCGAGACCCTCGCAGAGGAGGGAACAGCGCTTCTCTTGCCCTCTCCCATGCTTTCTACCACAATGGCGCGTTGGGTCGTATTCAGCACTTTGTAAAGCCCCGGTTTTCCGGAAATGGCCAAGATGTCCTTCGGTTGCATGGTGCAAAATACCCCTGTTCGCCCATTGCGCGGCCCTTTTCATGGCACGTACTGGTTTCGGCTTTCCAACAGAACCCCACTCGTAATCCACAAATCCGACCTCAATCGGCCGCTGGCACCGGCCAATCTCGAGATTGAACCAATGCTCCATCCGTGCCACGCGCCCAAACGGCGGTTCGCAAGCCATTAGAAATCATCAACATGGATGAGGAAAGTGCCAAGTCATACCGCGCCACTTGTTCGGCCACCTTCTCGTCCAATGGGATGTGCGGCGCCTTGACCTCTACAGCCAATGCCACAGCCCCAGAACGGTCAAAACAAGCCACATCTACGCGGCCCGAAACTTGACCAAACCGCACGGGATGCTCCAAAACCATACGCCCCAAGGGCCAACCTGAATGAACCAACGCCCCCACAATGTGCTGACGCACCCATTCCTCGGGCTCCAACGCCACCCATTTGCGGCGCACCAAACAGCGCAATTGCCACTTTCCATGGGCGCACCGCACCGTTAGATCAGGTTCATGGAACGCAAGGTCTGGCCATTGCGTTCTGGGGTCCTCATGAAGTGGCAAATCTGTCACCCTGCGAAAGTGCAAAATCCTTCCACTACATTGTGACCGCTGAACACCTTTCACCATGAACCGACCCACACGGTTATTCGATTTCCCTCGCTACCAGCTCGCCAACGGCCCTTTAGACGTCATGATGACGATGCCGAACGGCGGCAATACTGTCACTTATTCCACGGCTCAATTCGTTGAAGAAATGGACCATGTGAGCCTTGGGCTCATATCCATGGGAATGCAACCCGGCGATCGGGTGGCCTTGATTTCGCACAACAACCGATGCGAATGGAACCTGATGGACCACGGCACGCTCCAAGCTGGCGGCATTGATGTCCCCATCTATCCGACCATGACGCCGGATGACTATGTGTACATCCTCAACCACAGCGAATCGCGGTTCTGCTTTGTGAGCAATGCTGATTTGTTCCAAAAAGTAAGCTCCATCCAGGACCAAGTCCCCTCATTGGAGGCCGTCTTCACTTTTGAGGACGTCCCCGGGGCCAGGTCATGGAAGGAAGTCACTGCCCTGGGCGCCGCTGCAGAAAATGATGCGCAGGCAGCGTTAGAAAAGCGCCGCGACGAAGTGGTCCAAGAGGACATGGCCACCATCATTTACACCTCGGGCACCACTGGACGTCCCAAAGGTGTGATGTTGAGCCACATGAACATTGCCCAAAACGCCCTCCACAGTGTCCCACGATTGCCCGAGCGCGTCGCTGGAACAGAGTACCGCGTCTTGAGCTTTTTGCCAGTTTGCCACATTTTTGAGCGGATGCTGCACTACCTCTACATGCACGAGGGAGCCATGATCCATTTTGGTGAGAGTCTGGAGACTGTGAAGGACGACTTGGGTGGTGCCCAACCGCACATGTTTACAGCTGTCCCTCGTTTGCTTGAAAAGTTCCATGACGCCATCGTGGCCAAGGGCCGCGAGGCAGGTGGTGTGAAGTCGGCCATTTTCAATTGGGCCGTTGGCCTTGCTCTGGAATGGGAACCCGATGGACGCAACGGCGGTTTCTATGAATGGAAATTGGGGATTGCACGCAAATTGGTGTTCGACAAGGTCAAGGCAGCCCTCGGCCTGACCGAAATCATGGCTGTCGCTTGCGGTTCTGCCGCCCTGGCACCCCGATTGGCCCGCTTCTTTAATGGAGCAGGCATTCCTGTTTATGAAGGCTACGGCCTGACCGAAACATCACCGGTAGTTTCCGTGAACTCGCTCAATGCAACAGACATGCTGCGCATTGGAACGGTCGGAAAACTGATCGCCGATACCGAGATCAACATCGCAGAGGATGGGGAAATCCTCGTCAAAGGCCCACAGGTCATGATGGGATACTACAAAGACGAAGAGAAGACTGCTGAAGTGCTCAAGAACAACTGGTTCCATACCGGCGACATTGGCATTATCGAAGATGGATTCTTGCGCATCACCGACCGGAAAAAGGAGATGTTCAAGACTTCTGGCGGCAAGTATGTCGCCCCGCAGCTGCTGGAAAATGCCATCAAGGCTTCTCGTTTTGTAGAACAAGTCATGGTCATTGGTGAAAGCCGCAAGCACCCCGCTGCATTGGTCGTACCGGACATGGTATTCCTCGCGGAGTGGTGCAAACGTCACAACCGTCCCTGCCCTGCGCAAGCAGAGGTACCCAACGATGAAGAAATCCTCGCGCGCATTCAACAGGACCTCGATGGACTGATGGAGCCGTTTGCTTCTTGGGAACGCGTCAAAAAAATCCGCGTACTCCCCGCACCCTTTACCATTGACGGTGGCGAGCTGACTCCGACCCTCAAACTCAAGCGCAAGCCCATCTTGGCCCGATACGCTGACGCCATCGAGTCCATCTATACCTGAGCGTGATAGACACCCTGCAAGCATGGGATGAGGCCCTGCTTATGCTGTTGAACGGATCACCTGAATCGTTCTCTGCTGCGGGATGGTGGCTCAGCCAACCCTGGTCCTCTACCCCTGTTTATTTGTTTGTTATTTGGCGAATATTCAAGGGCGTGACATGGCAAAAAGGCGCCTTGAGACTCGTCCTGGTATTGCTCACTTTTGCGGGGACGGATGCCATCAGCAGTCGGCTTTTCAAACCGGGATTTGAGCGGCTGCGGCCCAGCCACAACCCCGCCCTGGAAGACACCTTGATTTTGCATGAAAATGCCGATGGAACAGTGTACCGCGGAGGACGGTTTGGTTTCGTCTCCTCACACGCTGCAAACACCTTTGGATTGGCCGGCATCGCCTTCCTCATTTTGGGGGGCTCAGCCACCCTGTGGCTGTTTGTTTGGGCAGCAGCCGTAAGCTGGACAAGAATGTATTTGGGCGTTCATTATCCGGCCGATATTGTGTTTGGCGCGGTTTTCGGCATTGGACTCGCCAAGGCCACGCACACCCTTTTTTACCGGATTTTCAAAGCCCAACTCAACGCATGAATCCACTGGCTCCCCTCCTTTTGACGGCGGTCTTTTTAGGCGGCGGATGCGGCTCCGTTGCCCGCCACATTTTTGGTGTTTGGCTCAACGGCAAATCCACCCTTCCCCTCGGCACATTCATGGCCAACATGGCCGCCACCGCCATCTTGGCTTGGGCCACCACAAGGTTGGCCGCCAAATGGCCCGATCAACACACCCTTCAAGCCGCCATCGCCATTGGGTTTTGTGGCGGTTTTAGTACGTTCAGCACATTCAGTGCGGACACCCACAAGCTGATCGCCGAAGGACAATGGACATGGGCCTTGGCCAACGTGATCTTGAGCGTCTTGGGGTGTGTCCTTGTATTTGCCCTCGTCGCTGGCTACATGCGGCGTTAAATTCGGTGCCGAATCCCCTTCTTTCATGTCGACCAAATTTGCCCTCCCACCCTTTCTGCTCCTGTTGCTCGGCCTGTGGACTCCCCCCTCCTTGAACGCCGTTTTGGCACAGCAACCCCTAGGCTTCACGACCGAAAATCAGCCTCCAAAACTGGTGGTGGCCATCACCGTAGACCAAATGCGGGCCGACTACCTGACACGCTATGCCAAGGGCTTTGGAGACGGGGGGTTCAAGCGGTTCTTCAATGAGGGATTTGCCGGGTTGGATCACCACTTTAGCTATGCTCCAACATACACAGGGCCCGGACACGCCAGCATTGCCACCGGAACAACTCCTGCTGTGCACGGCATCATTGGCAACAACTGGTTTTCGCGAGAAACAGGCAGCAAAGTGTATTGCGTAGAAGACACTGCAGTGCAGCCCGTGGGCATGGCCGGCATCGACCCCGGAACAGCAGGACAAATGTCTCCAGGAAAGCTGCACGCCAGCACATGGGCCGACGAATTCAAACTCCACTTCTCCCAGCGAGAAGGTGCCCAACCTAAAGTGATGGGCGCCAGCATGAAAGACCGCGGCGCAATCCTCCCCGCCGGCCACGCTGCCGATGCCGCCTATTGGGTCTCATCCGGTCAGTTTATCAGCAGCACACACTACATGGAGTCCCTTCCCAAATGGGTGCGCCAATTCAACAAATCCAACAACTTGGAGAAGTTGCTCGCCGAGGGTTGGTCCCTCCGAGATGCTCCCGAATCTTATGCGGGCAGTATGGCAGACAATACGCCTTATGAAGGCGTTTGGCGCGGTGGTGAACGTCCGACCTTTCCCTATGATTTGTTGGCCCTCGAGGAAGGCAACGGGGGACAAGACATCATTAAAGGCACACCGCACGGCAATACTTTGCTCGTGGACTTTGCACTCGCCGCAATCGACGCTGAGGAACTGGGTTCCGATGACGTTCCCGATGTCCTCGCGCTGTCCTTCAGCAGCACAGATTATGTAGGCCACAAGTTTGGTGCACATGCGATGGAAACAGAAGACACCTATCGGCGACTAGATGATCAATTGAGCCGCTTATTCGACAGGTTGGACACCCAAATCGGAACCGGACAATGGACCGCCTTTTTGACCGCCGATCATGGCGCCGTCACGGTACCCGGGCTCGAGAAAAATCGGGGCTTGCCTGTGGATTACTGGAACCCTGAGCCCATGAAGGCCGCCGTTTATGCCGCTGTTGCTGCGCGTTTTGGGCGCAGCGACATCATCCGAGAATATGACAACGACCAATTCTTTTTGAACCGGGCTGTTCTCCGCCAAGAAGGCATCGACGCCGACGAAGTCGCCCGGTTTGTCGCCGCCACCGCTGCCGAATTTCCCGAAGTACAAAAGGTCATGACTGCAGCCGACCTGAGGGGAAGTACGTACCTAGAAGGCGCCGAAGCCAACATCCAAAGAGGGTGGCACTCCCTCTACTCGGGCGATGTCATCGTTTTGCTCAAACCCGGATACCTTGAATATAGCCGGACGGGCACAAGCCACGGCAGCCCATACGCCTATGACACCCACGTCCCCTTCCTCATTATGGGACCCGGCGTTCCGCAAGGGGTGACCTATACCCGGACAGAAATCCGAGACATCGCCCCTACGCTTTCTGCATTGTTGGGCTTCCCCCGCCCCAGCGGGTGCACTGGAAAGCCCATGCCAGCCCTTTTCGACTGACCCTATGGACGGCATCCACTACAGCGTTTCGCGTCAAGACCGGCACGAACTCCTGATTCAAGCGCAATTCCCCTGCGGTACCGACCGCGTTCATTTGCCCATGTGGCGTCCTGGCCGCTATGAAAGGGGCGACTTTGGCCGCCTAGTCCGGCGCATGGAACAGTGGGTCGGCAGCGCTTGGCAGCCCTTGCAAAAAGGAAGCCTTCACATGTGGCATTGTCATGCCGATTCAAAGGAAACAGAGCCGGTGACCGTCCGGTACTGCTTCACAGCCGCACGCCTTGACGCCGGGAGCACTTGGTGCGACGACACCTTGTTGTATGTCAATCCTGTCAACTGCCTCGTCTATCATCCCGACCTCACGGAAACCCCCGTTACCGTGAACATGCCCGACATCCCAAACGATTGGCAGGTGGCCACTGCGTTGCTGTCAAGCCGGGCGCCCAACGGCAGGCAACTTCATGCGGAGGGCATGCAGCATCTGATGGACAACCCCTGGATCGCCGCCCCCACAGAAGACCTTTGGCACGGCGAATACACCGTGGCTGAGCACCCCTTCCACGTCCATGTGTGGGGACAACGGCATTTTGACACCGCCGCTTTTGTGGAAGCCCACAGAAAGTTCACCGAAAGCCAAATGGCCGCTTTTGGCTGGCTCCCTGTTCCAGAATACCATTTCCTGTACTTGTTTCCAGAGTTTCAAGCCCGCCATGGCGTTGAGCACGAGGCCTCAACCGTCATCGCTTGGGGGCCGTCCAACGGCATCACGAACGAAGCTGGAGCCCCATCTGCAGGGTATGAAGAGGTGCTGGATATTGCCAGCCATGAACTCGTCCACACTTGGAACGTCAAACGACTGAGACCAAAGGAATGGATGCCTTATGATTTCTCTCAGGCGTCACCAAGCCGAATGGGCTACATCGCAGAAGGCGTGACCACTTATTTGGGCGACATCTTCCTGCTTGAGTCTGGCGTCATTGAAATGGAAGGCTGGCTCCGCCGCTTCGAAAAACTGCTCACCCGGCACCTTTGGAATCCGGGCCGCTTGGAAACTTCCGTCGCCGACAGCAGCTACGACACATGGCTCGATGGTTACGAGATAGGAGTTCCGCACCGCCGCGGTAATATATACGTCGAGGGTGCGGTCCTCGCCTTTCTCTGCGATGTTGCCTTGAACCGCGCTGGTGGAGGATGGCTGGTCGATGCTGTAGCAGAATTGGCGGGGCCACAAGGCCATCGCAGCTTGGACGAAACCACTTGGTGGAAGACGTTAGAACGCCGCGCGGGTCAACGCGGCCCAGAAGGCGCTCAAGAGATCACTGATCTCCGCACGGCATTCTGTGACGGAACAGAAGACACTTGGCCCGCGCTGGTTGACGCGCTACTCCATCAGGGCGTCCAGGCCCTTTTAGAGCCGCACAAAGACCCATTGGCCCGTTGCGGAGCGCTTTGCGGCAAGGGAAGAGAGGGACGAACCGAGGTCAAAGTCTGTTGGCCGGGAAGCCCAGCTTGGAATGTGGGCTTGCGCCGGGGAGATGTGATCCAATCCACCGATGAGCACCAGGGCCAGTTGAACATATCATGGCTCAGGGATGCAGTTCATCCTGAAAAAGACACCGCCGCACTTCCAGAAGGAACGGGCTGCTTTGCCCGTCCAATCCTCTCGGTCTTTCCAGGATAATCAATCGTCCCTTCCGCCCTTCATGGCAAAAGTGACCAGATTGGCCCCCATTTCGAGGGCCCTGCGGCGCACGGCTTCCGGGTCGCGGTGAACAGCATAGTCCTCCCATCCGTCGCCGAGGTCGGACTCTACATCATAATAGCACACCAACCGACCGTCCAACAGCAGGCCAAAACCCTGTGCAGCATCGCCATCGTGCTCGTGGATTTTTGGAGGCCCGTCTTCAAAGTCGAACGCAGCGTGATACACGGGATGCTCAAATGGCAACTCTACCCAGTCGAGGTTTGGAAACACCTTGCCCATCTCTTTGCGCACAAAGACATCCATTCCGTAGTTATCGCTGATGTGCAAGAAACCGCCCGCTTCGAGCCACGTTCTGAGATTCCGAGCCTCCGAAGGACTAAAAACCACATTGCCATGACCTGTCATGTGAACGAAGGGGTAATTGAACAAGGCCGGAGACCCCACTTCAACGTAGGGGACTTCCTCATCAATGCGCGTCCCCAATTGCTCATTACAAAAGGTGACCAAATTGGGGACACTCGTGGGGTTGGAATACCAATCACCACCGCCTTTGTACTGCATGACAGCCAATTGTACCGACTGCGCTTGTAGAGATGGAGCGACAAAAAACAGGCCCGCCATGACCGCCAAGGAAAAAACTTTGAGAGACGTGTAACCCCTTGCGCTTGCGCAGCGTATTGTCCGTCCTCGAAAACCGAGTGCTTGCCCCATGTTGGCGAAGTTAATCCAAACCCCCTGCCCATTGGTAGAACCTGCCGTTCAGGCCGACCGGTTTTATCTATCTTTGCGCACCTTCAAAAACACCTGAACCATGCAGAATAAGAGTGCCGTCTTAATCTTTACGGTGCTGCTCGCATTGGCCACCCTGTACACGTTGAGCTTCAACTACTTCTCAAGTCAGTTTGAGAAAGAGGCACAGCAGCAGGGCGTCTACGAAGCAGAACAAATGCTCGCCGCGGGCACAATCTCCGAGGATGCATTCGATGCCACCGCCGCAGAGGAGGCCAAAACCTACCTCCGTGTAAAGGGTGACTCAGCCATCGTCCCCATTTTTGGAAAGTCCTACAAGGAAGCCAAGGAGCGCGAGCTCAACCTTGGTCTTGACCTCCGTGGTGGCATGAGCGTCACCCTCGAGGTGTCCATTCCAGATTTGTTCATCGCCTTGGCGGATTACAGCACGGAAGATTCGTTCCGTCAATCCATTGCGCAAGCAAAAGCTGCAAGGAGAAGTTCCAATGCAGATTTCGTCACACTCTTTGGACAAGCCTGGGCTGCGAATGGCTCAGAGGGTACACTCTGGCGCATCTTCTACAACATGGAGAGCCCTGACCTCTTCCCACAGAAGAGCACCGATGAAGAGGTCCTCTCCATCCTCCGCGCCGAGGCAGAGACTGCCATCAACAATACCGAGAACATCATCCGAAAGAGGATTGACCAACTCGGTGTGGCGCAACCCAATGTCCAGAAGCTGTCCTTCAGCGGAAGGATTCTGGTCGAATTGCCAGGCATTGATGATCCTGCACGTGCTCGGAAGCAATTGAAGTCCACCGCCAACCTCGAATTCTGGGAAACGTGGTTCAATGACGAAGTTGTGCAGCGCATCGCTGACGCGAATAATGCTGCAGGACGTGCGTTGCGCCCTGACCTTTTTGGCGAAGGTGCTCCAGCTGACAGCACACTCGACACAGAAACCCTTCGGGCAAAGAACCCCCTGTTTGCAGTCATGCAGCCCAACCAGCAAGCCAAGACGAGTATCGTTGGTTTTGCCGTAGAAGCAGATACAGGCAAGGTGAACGATGTCCTCCAAATGCCCGAAGTGCGCACAGCACTCGGCACCGACCTGCGCCTGTTGTGGAGTGCGAAAGCAGAGGGCGGCGTGTCCACCCTTTACGCCATCCAAGACCAGAGCGGTCGTGGAAAGGCCAAGCTTGACGGCAAAAGCATCGTCGATGCCCGCGTGGGATACGACGAAATCGGTGACATTGTCTGCAACATGACGATGAACGGGGAAGGCGCCTCCGTCTGGGGACAGATGACCAAGGCCGCGTCCGCCGACAACAACCGCGCCGTGGCTGTCGTTTTGGACAACCTTGTTTTCTCTGCTCCAAACGTGAACAGTGCCATTTTGAATGGCCGCTCTCAAATCAGCTTTGGTACAGGCCAATCAGCCGAACAGAAGCTCATTGAAGCAGAAGACTTGGCCAGCTTGCTCAAAGCAGGATCACTCCCTGCCCCAGCCCGCATCGTGGACGAGGTCTCTGTTGGACCTCAGCTTGGAGAAGAGAACATCCGTGCCGGCCTGAGCTCTTTCGTTTTTGCGCTGCTCGTGGTTTTGGTCTACATGATCTTCTACTACAGAGGTGCAGGTGTGGTCAGCAACATTGCCTTGATCGCCAACCTCTTCTTCTTGATTGGCGCACTGGCGTCTCTCGGAGCTGCCTTGACCTTGCCTGGAATCGCGGGTATCGTCTTGACCATCGGTATGGCCGTGGACGCGAACGTTTTGATCTATGAGCGCATTCGAGAAGAACTGCGCGCAGGAAAAGGCCTCGCCGGAGCAGTTAAAGAGGGATACAGCAAAGCGTACAGCGCCATTATCGACGCCAACATCACCACGTTGTTGACGGCGATCATCCTCTACAGCTTTGGTAGCGGTGCGATTCGAGGATTCGCGACAACCTTGATCGTCGGTATTTTCACTTCGTTGTTCAGTGCGATTGTCCTGACCCGCTTGGTGTTCTACAGCCGGATGGACAGCAAGAAGGGCATGTCTTTCTCATCCAAGCTGACCGAGAATTGGTTCACCAACACGGCAATACCCTTTATCGCACGTCGCAAGATGGCCTACATCGTGAGTGCACTCGTGATTGCAGGTGGTATGGCCAGCCTTTCCACAAAGGGCCTCAACTATGGCGTTGAATTCTCTGGAGGCACCACGTTTGATGTTTCGTTTTCCGAAACTGTCGATGTGCAGCAAGTCAGGGATGCCTTGAGCGTGGCCTTTACCGAAGAGGGCACACCAGGCAACCCCTTGGTACAAACCAAGGAGAGTGACAGCCAAGTGCGCATCATGTCGAACTACTTAATCGACAGCGAAGCAGATGACCAAGACGAGCGCATACAGCAAGCCTTGGCCGATGGTCTTGGAACGCTGGGCCTCGACTACACGGTAGACCGATACAATAAGGTCGATGGTACCATTAGCGATGATTTCCGCAGAGGTGCTGGAAATGCGACCATCTTCTCGTTGATCGTCATCTTCTTGTACATCTTTATTCGATTCCGAAAGTGGCAATACGGTTTGGGAGCTTTGGTCGCGATGATTCACGATGTTCTGATTGTGCTGTCACTCTTCAGCATTTTCTGGGGCATTCTGCCCTTCACAATGGAAATCGACCAAGCCTTCATCGCTGCCATCCTCACGGTCATTGGTTACTCGATCAACGACACGGTGGTCGTCTTTGACAGAATCCGTGAGTATTTCACCTTGTACGGCAAGAAAAAGGACCGCGAAGAGGTCTTTAATCTGGCTCTGAACAGCACTTTGAGCCGTACGATCAACACCTCTCTGTCCACATTTGTGGTGTTGCTGACCATCTTCCTGTTTGGTGGCGACAACATCAAGGGATTCGTCTTCGCACTGATGATTGGTGTGGTGGTCGGAACATACAGTTCCATCTTCATCGCCACTCCAACTGTTGTGGATTTGAGCCGCGAGAAAGCGCAGTAAAATCAACGCCTTTATATCCTCACGAAAAGCCCTGCCTTGAGCGGGGCTTTTCATTTTGGCCCCGTTTAATTTGTGGACGGAGAGTATAAATAGATAAAAAGCCCGTTGTGACCGACTAAAGATGCTTGGTTATACAGACTTAGGAGTAGTTTGCAAGTGCCAAATTCTGTACCGATGCGCCTCTTCATCGCTTCCCTAGGCTTATGCCTACTCTTCCTCGGGTCATCCACTTTGACCACATGGGCCCAATGCTCTCCAGACACGGAGAACCCGGTTATTTCCGGCATGCCCAACAACATTGTGCTCAGTGCCGACGTCGGTAACTGCGGTGCAACCGCCACTTGGACGGTTCCAACCGCGACAGACAACTGTGCGCTCATGTCCTTTGTGGGCACAGCCTCCCCCGGAGCTTACTTTGCCGTGGGCAACACACTGGTGACCTACACTGCTGTGGACCAAAGCGGAAACTTGTCCGCGAGCAGTTTCCTCATTTCCGTTACAGACGATGAGGACCCCTCTTTTGATGATGTTCCTGGAGACATCACCCAAGCTGCAGACCCCGGCGCTTGCAGCACAGCAGTGTTTTGGCCAGCACTTAGTCCCGTAGACAATTGCGGCATTGCATCTACGTCCAGTTCCCACACATCTGGAGACTCCTTCAGTTTTGGGACAACTACTGTCACGTACAGCACAACAGACGTCAACGGGAGAACAGCCAGTACAAGCTTCAACGTGGTCGTCACGGCAACGGATACAGACAGTGACGGCATTTGCGATGCAGAAGACACAGACGACGACAACGACGGCGTAGCGGATGGCGACGACGACGACTCCACTGATCCTACGGTTTGCGAAGACAGTGACAACGACGGCTGCGACGACTGCAGCATTGGCGTAGACGGTTTCGGGCCATTGGCCGACAACACCCCCGCCAATGATGGCACGGACTCCGACGGAGATGGCTTTTGCGATGGTGGGGACAACTGCTCCAACACAGCAGCTTGCAACTATGCAGATCCTGCCAATTCGGCTTGTCTCCTACTAGATGGTGTTTGTGAGACCTGCTCAGATGGCACTGGAACAGGCACAATCGTGGACAATGATGCCGACGACGATGGAACCTGTGATTCACTAGATGAGTGCCCGAACGATCCCAACAAGGCATTGGCGGGAATCTGCGGTTGTGGCGTTGTTGACACAGACAATGACAATGACGGCCTGTGTGACAGCGATGGGAGCGACAACTGCTATAACACCAGTGCCTGTAATTATGCAGATGTCGGCAACGCAGCCTGTATCATCCCCACCGGATGTGAGACCTGCACCAACAACGACGGAACCGGAGGCGTCAACGCCAATGACGACGATGCTGATGGCACTTGCAACTCTGCAGACGGCTGTCCCAATGACGCTGCCAAAATAGCTCCAGGAACATGTGGCTGTGGCAACGTAGATGTTGATGTTGACAATGACGGCTTGTGTGACAGCGACGGAAGCGACATCTGTTTTAACACCAATGCCTGCAACTATGCAGATGTCAGCAATGCAGCCTGTATTATCCCGTCCGGATGTGAGACCTGCACCAACAATGACGGAACCGGAGGCACAGATGCCAACGACGACGACGCTGATAGCACTTGCAACTCTGCAGACGGCTGTCCCAACGACCCTGCCAAAACAGAACCTGGAATTTGCGGTTGTGGCAATCTAGATGTAGACGCAGACAATGACGGGTTGTGTGACACCGACGCCAGTGACAACTGTTTTGATACCAGCGCCTGTAACTATGCTGAAACCAGCAACGCAGCCTGTATCACTCCAACCGGGTGTGAGACCTGCGCCAACAACGACGGAACCGGTGACGTCATAGTTCTCGACTCAGATGGTGACGGAGAGTGTGACGGCACAGACCTCTGCTCTGACACCAACGCCTGCAACTATGCAGACCCCAGCAACGCAGCCTGTATCGCCGCCACCGGGTGTGAGACCTGCACCAACAATGACGGAACAGGAGGCACAAATGCCAACGACTCGGACTCCGACGGCGTGTGTGACAGCAGTGACCTCTGCTCTGATACCAACGCCTGCAACTACGCAGACCCCAGCAACGCAGCCTGTATCACCGCCACCGGGTGTGAGACCTGCACCAACAATAACGGAACCGGAGGCACAAATGCCAACGACTCCGACTCCGACGGCGTGT
>Ga0206126_10002765_pt1 | contig 18509 bp, 13 predicted proteins | sample Helgoland_Spring_5_FD_148621 | JGI IMG/M metagenome (GOLD analysis project Ga0206126, IMG submission 148621) | Pelagic subsurface seawater microbial communities from Kabeltonne, Helgoland, North Sea - Helgoland_Spring_Bloom_20160412_1 | ecosystem: Environmental > Aquatic > Marine > Epipelagic ...
AAAACCGACGAGGGTGAAAGTCCTCCCAGGGTTCGAATCCCTGTTCCTCCGCCACCAGGCACTAAATTTAAACAATTTTTTCGTATTTAGCTATATGGTTACCACAATGGCTCCCCAATAGCGCCGGTGCTTAGCCCCCTCCTTAAAAACATCCGCGTACAGGGCACCCCACCCGGAGTACACCCACTCAAGAGGCTAAGTGTCCCTGATCACGTAGTAATACGAATATGGACGAACGATCTATGGTATGTGGCGTAGCCTTTTGACCGAATTCAAGATCGAAATCTGCTTCCCCAAAGATATGATGTATAGTCATACAGCTAAAATTGATGGGTGCTTCATCGATGGATACGTTTACGCTAGCGACATAAGACGCCTGATAACGGACCGGTCTGATGTGTTAGGATTAGCCGTGCCAGCGATGCAGTATGGGTCACCCGGGATGGGACCTGAAGACGAACGCGAAGCCTAAGATGTGTTTATAATCGACTCTGATGGCACAGCAGAGGTGTTCCAACATTATCCTAAAGCAGGCTTACCCGTTTAAGACTGCCCTACTCACCGTCTAATTCCTCCACCGCTGGAGGGTACCGGGGGGTACCCCCCCGTTTGCAGGCTGGGAGTCCCTGCTGGACTAGTAATAAGATTGCAGACGAACGATTTGAAAATTTTTGGGTTATGCTATGACGGTTACCAGTATCAATGAAGCGGTGTCGTTGATGTTGATAAAGTTACACGATGCCATTTGGGTAGCCTTGACCGTCCTTCTGGGCCTATTTTTAGGTGTAGTTTTATCTGAAAATGTTTACTATAGTTGCAGGTACGAGCGTAATTAGAGTGACGCTTGGATCTTAAAAGTAACTTCATTCGTCAGCTCCACGTCATATCGAAATCAGAGTAAGGCGAAAACAGTGATTGCCTTCGTAATAATGGCTCAAAAGTGTTATCGATTTCTCAGCAAGCAATTTGAAAAAAACTCGAAAAAAAATATCAGATGCATTAATTGCAATATTGATACTGAATTTGTCCAATTTTGTGGAGCTCATCTGTACTTTGACTGAGCCCATATAATTTAACGACCCGCTGAAACCTCAATATGTATTGGCATCGAAACTTAATATTTGGTGGTAGCCATTGGGTGGGTCCATATGCGGACTTCTGTCGGTTAACACTTTTTTCAACAGCAAACAGATTGATTGGATCGTTTGAAAATTGGTGACGCTTTTTTGCAGTCCAAGCATGCGCTCCACGGTCCCAACCGTATTTTAAGGGGACCAAGTGATCGATATCTAGCAAGCGGCTCTCGTAGAATATTTTATCCGTATAGGGATCAAGCCATCTACCTCGAGTAACCCTACAAGTGTTTTGAGAAAAACTGACAACAGCTGTGGAAAGTTCCTGGAGAAGTTCGTGTCGCATATTTTGGCAGTCACTGTCTGTGTCAGACCATCCTCCAAACAAATCACGGTCGTATTTGGAGGAATTTTCGATTTGTAAAGAATGAGAATAAATTGGAACTGGAGATAAAGTTAACAGAACCATACCTACAAACATTAAGCACTGAACCATAATACGTTAACCTTTCAAGACTTCTTTGGTTATCACCAATTTTCATACAGTGCGGCAGCCCAAGCAAATAGGCCGTGTCAAAGTACTCTTTAAATAATAACAAAGATGAAGTATCAAAAAAAAGATATAAAGTTCGGGCTACTTGAAAACTTTCCCGTAATATTCTTTTCTACTTTAAATTTAAAGAATTTATCGTCGCCACACCCGATGTAGATGCGCCCGCCGCCCCACTTGTTAACTAACCGCTCAAACGCAACGAAAGTCGTTGAAACTTCCTGGCTATTAGACTGTGTCACCGAAAATGTTACGCATATTACTGACAAAAGTAGAGTTAAACCGATAAATCTGAAGTAATAAGATAAAGTTGAATTGAGATTTGTCATTGTGTCCTTCATCAATTTTGTCCACCAAAGCCGGCTCCACCCGACAAATCAACGTTTTTCATGCCACATCCAAAATTGTATTCGTCGAATTCGAGACCACGTTTAAGATTAATGACCAAGCTAACTTCACCGCCGTTTGTATACACTTCACGCTTACCTTCAGCTCCATCAAAGTACTCATTATAACGGTACTTAGTCACCCATCCGTCTCTAGAAGCGTCACTTTCGCCAATTAGCTTCATTTGCAAAAGGTCATATCCGTAGCAATCAAAATATCCAGGGGCGAGTTCGTAGTATTCGATTAACATAACTCCGCCAGCGGCAAAGAAGCTAAACGATCTGGTGTTAGGAATAAGTTCATAGCAAAGTTGTCTGCTTTCATCATAGAACTGGTCGACAGACAAGTTTGACGGACGTTGGCAATCGTCATTCAAACGCTTGAAGTAAAGGCGAACATATTCGTTTTGATTACCTCCGTAACCGGTAAAGGTCGATTTTGAAATCGATCGTATTCGCTTCCGATAAATCTCTTCTAGACAATCCAATTTGCCCGCACATGCATGAGTTTTTCTAATCCATGTCCGCTGTTTTTCTTTGGCCGTTTGCGGAGAATTAAGTGGGTGATCGGTGATCGTTCCGTCACCTATCGGTAGGATTTCATCTAAATTAACCAAGTAATTGATCCAAACTATTTCCATCATATCGTCTAAAGCACTCAACTCAGGATCACTACAGATAGCTAACTCTGTCTCTGTGGTAGCCTTGTTGCAGTCAAAGCTAGCAGCCTTCCCCACACTGCCAACACCAACTGAAAGCAGCAGAGCTAAACCGAATGATTTGAAATACTGAACCATAAACTTACGCTCCTCATGACTTACACTTGACACGACTACGCACAACAGTGGGAAAATCATCCTCACCCGCAGTTATCAAATCGACAAAGCCACTTTCATTCTCATAACTAAAACTACAGAAGGCAAAGCCAGTACCCGAGCAGCTATCAACTTCACGGATACCATAGTCAATCAGGTACTGACGCCAAGAAATGACCAAGGGTTCGGTTGCTTCAATTGGTTCAAAACCGTAATCAAAAAGCGCATTTCTTGCTTCAATAATATTTGTTCCAATAATCGATGGTAAAATACTACCGCCGTTACAGTATGCAGTTAAATCTGACATCGTTTTCATTTCGAAACCATTTAAAGACAGTTGTATGTCAGCTACTGGTTCCTGAATCATATCGCCTGAAAACACTCGAATAAAACCCGCATCCATTAACCGCAAATTTCCAATTAGGGAGTTCTCTAAGTCGTCCAGATACACAACACCCAATAACTGTTCTTTTTCAAAAATCGCTATATTGCTTTGTGAAATGATACATGCGCCACTCGTGGAGGGGTCAAAAGATCCTGCAAAAGCAATAAAATGGTATTGTGCCAATCTTACTTCAGACAGAATTGCCCAACCTTTGTCTTGTATAAATTGAGATGATTTAAACTTCTGATCGAGTTTAGGCACTACAAAATATGTGCAAGGTGAACCACTAATATCTGGAGAAGGACCTTTTGGTAATGAGCTTAACGCACTAAACCTAAAACTATTAAGCTCAAGATCTATCGCAAACTGATTGATGCCAGCCTTTCCCACACTTCCAACACCCACTGAAAGCAGCAGAGCTAAACCGACTAATCTGAAATACTGGAGCATGCTCTTATTCCTTTATTGACATGTAATTTAGCAAATCATCGATGCTTTGAGCGGGCCATCCACTATCTCCACCCTCACCAATATACCTAGAAAGAGACAGTATTCTGAATTCGTATTCTCGTTGTTTGCAAAAACTAGATTGGTTTCTTGAGTATGGGTGATCATCATCATTGTGACAGGATAATTCGTAAAAACTTAACCATGCCCGTTGTTGAAGAAGCAAGTTTTTAGGAATTTCACCCCCGGACAAGTGCTTAATGTGGTCCCAGATAGCATTAAGAATTTTATCCAACTTAACTAAATTTTTTTCATTACAAAAATCTTTGTTGTCATAATAATCCCTCTCACTGATAAGATCTGTTTTCCACTCATTAAATGCCACAGTGTAGTCAGGTGCACATATATAAAATTCGTTCAGGTATGCTCGAAATTCTAGAAATCCTCTGATTTTATCAATATTGTTGAACATACATTCTTCATAACCAAACCAATCTGACAGATAGAGATTTATGCCCTCCCTAGATTGTTCATAGTTAGAACTAAAAAGGGTCGGCTTATCACAATCAAAGCTAGCCGCCTTCCCAACACTACCAACACCCACTGATAACAGCAGTAATAGTGCGAGTAATTTGATACTTGAGCGTAACATTGTCGTATCCACTTTTTCTTCGAAACTCATACTACTAGTCCGCCAAAATCTTTTGTAATTTACGAAGAATTTCTAATGTTTGATCAGTTGTGCCGTCTAGGTCTCGGCGTTTCCAGAACCCAGATGGTAAAAATGGAGCGGTTCGATGGAAGTCACCTTTAATAATTGAAACCTTGCAGCTAGAATCTATTTGGTCTTGTCCGCTGTCATAAAACGTCAACAGCTTCGCTACCCACTTCTTTACACTACCATCGGTGTCCACCGTTTTGATCAAAGGCAGAAACAAATCATAAACAGTATTGTTTTTGCTATATTCAGTGATCAGGTCTGAATACCTTACTGACGACAATGCATACTGGGTAAACATTTTCGACGCTTTACCACAGCTTGCAACTTCAGCCTGTGAGGATTTCATCGGTGGATCTATCCAGTAATCCATCATAAATACTAGCCAATCATCCATAGATACGAACCCACTAGATTCACCAGACTTAAAAAAGACCAACCCATCAATACTCAGGCCATAGTTCAGCTCATAGTTTTGTTCTTCAAGACATATCTGTAAATTGTCATTGAGCTTCCATAATCCAACCGGTCCCTCTGCTTCACCAAACGAACCATCGGACCTTTCAACAGTCTGAAGCTGAATACATCCTGGGGAAATTTCAAAGCTTATTTCCTGCGATCCGTGACGTCCGCCATTACCGCAACTAAATCCATAAACAAGATTGGATAGGCCTTTTTGATCAGTTCTAAGATCAAACGTTTGCTCACATGCTGACATTCGCCAATATATTTCACCATGTATTGCTTTAACAAGTTTATGATCCGGACCGAATAATATTATGTTGTGCGAGTAATAAGAGTCACTTGCGGAAAATACTAACACTCGTTTGTTTTTTTCAAATTTTAACGAAATAGGTTCAATTTGGTTGAATATGTTAAGCACAGTATCGTAATCAAAACCAGTCAACTCGTTCAACAGTTCACTTAACCTTGAAGCCAAAATCTCATGAAGTTGGTCTTGAGCGCTAAGAAATTCCTCGTCATCTTTTGAGAAATTTTGCAATATTACATCTCGTTCTAAAATCCAAGCACGCTGGGATTCAATCAAAGATTGTTTATCATTTCGAGAACGCTTTGCTTCAAAATATGCAGAAGCAATTAATTCGTCTAAAGCTGATAGATAACGATCAGCACAAATAGTGATTTCAGTCTCTGTGGTAGCCTTGTTGCAGTCAAAGCTGGCGGCATTACCGACACTGCAAATCCCCACTGAAAACAGCAGAGCTACGCCAAGTGATTTGAAGTACTGAACCATAATTTAATGAACCTATCTGATCTTGGACCTAGGTTCATCTTGATACACGGAGGCAGCGCAAGCAACTCCCTAGAACGTTCATTGTTTTTTACTTAAGCCTGACCTGATTTTAATGTTGACTATAAGCCATCTGCTGTTTTCATTGAACCATCGGAACCTATCAGAATGATAGTTGGGGGGCAAGATTGCTACAAAACATGGGCATTTCTGGTATAGTTTTCTTATTGAGTGGATTGGTACTGCTTTATCTGTTGGTCAGAAATTACAACAAATATACAGCAGACGGCGAAGCTAGCCGCACAAAGTATATTGCAGTATGGATCTTGGCTGGGTTCTTCGCAAATATATTTGCTACCATCTGGCGTGAAGGTTGGGCCAGCTCATTTCAAGATTCTATTCTGAATCCACCGTCCAACGTTATGCTGTTTCTGAGTTATTACGCCATTTTGCTTGTTGGAAGCTATTATATTTTCAAATTTACGTATTCATTTTTCACTTCAATAGTTAGAAGGAAAGTCATTCCCTACATTTGGTTAGGGAGCATTCTGGGAATTTTGATTTCAATAATCAAATTATCTACAGTCAATATCTCCAGTCTTTATCCTGATTTTCTCACATACAACGCTTCCGCTTTAATATTATCGCAGTTGGTTTTCGTTGGTTTGACAGTACGATGGATACACCGGAACCCTGGTTTAGAACTTGCACCGGGCGATGATGAGGCAGTCAACAATAACCAAAAAGAACCAAAAATAATTGCTACTAATGTGAAGATTGCTGAGATTGACGCAGATAACGGCCAGATACTATCTAAATCCAATCAATTAAAATCTGCGGCAGACCAGAGCAATGCTGGTGAGCGTTTTGAGAAACTAGATGCCACTAAAAATGACTACCCGAGTGATCAAACATCAAATGAAAACCCAAGGCCTGAAGCTACACTTGAAACCACCACGCTTTCGGCTGATCCAAATTTCGATATCTCGTTGAGTGAAAGTCCAGTCAATCGCCGGCAAGAGTTGTGTGAACATCTTTACGTTGCATCTAAGTTTAGAGATGTAGAGGAAATTTTAAGCTTGCTTTCTCAACTTGGAGTCCAAGTGAAACGCGATCAACTACGATTCATAATTAAAGGTAATAATGGTTTAAAAAAAGATATTGATGGTGACGAAAAATTAATAAATTTTGCAAAAAAGTTATCTTTGCAATGATGTTTAAAACCTTAATCACATTAACATTGTTATGTTAGTTGCATGAACGAACAGCGATCACAATTTGACGGTTTGCTCCTGAAGAGCGTAGTAATGCTATCTCTTGTTGTGTTTGGATTATATTCCATCAAAACTGTATTGTCGGATTGTACTGTTTTTTCAACAGTGAATTGCCAGTCCGGAACTCGTAAAATTAGTGCACTAGAAAAAGAAATTAATCAGATAAAACAACAAATATCCACAGCACAATCTAATAGCTCTTCTTTGAAATGTACTGAAATAGATACCGCAAATACGAATATCGATGAAGCGCCAAAGATTGATACCTCGCTTTGGGAGCAAGGTGATTTAGCAGTTCTAAAGGGATGTTGGAAACTCGATTGGGACTACGAAATGCTAAATGTCGACACGAACGAGCTCGTTGGTGTCACATCCTGGGATGTATGTTTCACCTCCGGCTCGAAAATTGGATCACAAACATTATTATTTGAAGACGGCGAAAACTGTGTCGAGCAACCGATTATGGGTGAATTCAAAAGTATTAATGGGCAATCGAAGTTACATCTGGACGACACAAAAGATGTAGAATGCAAATCAGGAGCAGTTGTTTTTCAAAGGCGCATGGAGTGCGAACTTATGCAAAACGGTGACTACGCAATGTGCTCAACCTCTTCCTTGGGGCGTGATGGGAATTGGTCAGAGTTTCGTCCCAAAGGTGTTAGACTGTCGCGGAAGAGAAACTGATGGAATTCATTAGGCGAACTTGGCAGAACAGTTGGTTTCTAATTCTTCCCATAATTATTTTGGGAATTTTTGTGATTTACATTTTATTTTTAGGAGTAAAGTTATCCCATCAAGATAATGAACGTTTATCTGGACTGCTCGTAGAGAAAGATCTTTTGAACAGTACTCTTCAGGACCTCACCTTGAAGTCAGAGGCTGCTGTGTGCATGGGGGAGGAGTTAGTCATTCCTTCTGGTAATATTGATGATTTGATGCCTCCCAAAAATGCCAGTGATGTAGTGGAGAAACTTGAGAAGAGTGTAGTTCTCATCTTGACTGAAAATGGATTGGGATCAGGGTTTTTCGTGACTCCGAGCAAAGTTGTAACAAACGGTCATGTTGTAAACGGTTCTGCGTCCAAGGGAGCGGAAGTTTTTATTGTTAACGCGAATATTGGAGTTCATCGCGCTAGGGTCTCAGATATACAATTTTCTGGAGATTATGCTGAAGACTTTGCGTTGTTGACTATTGATGAACAAGTGGGGACCCCTTTGACATTAGTAAATGTTCAATCCCCAAGTGAATTTAAATTGGATCAGGTTTTCGCTGCCGGTTTTCCTGGGTCAGTAATTGAAAGCGATCAGGAATTTATAAAACTAATTGAATTGGGAGAATTCTCAGTCCCAGATTTAGTTATCACAGACGGAACTATCAGTTCTCATCAAAAAGTCTTCGGGGAGGTATTTGCGTTTGTTCACACTGCGCAAATGTCTGGTGGTAATTCTGGAGGTCCACTAGTTAATCAATGCGGCAACGTCATCGGTGTAAATACCTTTATAAACACCTCAACTGATGGAGTTCGGAATTTCTCCCTAATTTCATCTGAACTATTACAGTTTTTATCGCGAAGTATGGTTGTACCGCGCGTATCCGCTAGGGAGTGTAAATAGATGGCCCGGAAAAGTAATTTTATAGGAACCACTGAAACAGGACATCTTTCTGCTCTCGGAAATGCACAACAGCGTGACTATAATTTTGTAAAAAATCTACTGAATCGTAGCGATCTGATCAAGTATTTTGCAGAACCATCAGTGCAGGAAAACCAAGAAAAAATTGATTGGTACAGTGATACGCGTGGAAAAATTATTGAATTTCAAGATCTCACGACACCACAGGTTCAAAGAGCACGAGAAGAGTTGAATTGGTTAATACGGGAGTTAACATCCGTAGCATCAAAAGCAGAGAACCAAGTCGATAGGCAAGCGATAGAAAACCTGTCTGTGCTACCCGATACAGGTTCCATTAAGCTGGTTGGTGATCAGATAACCATTATTAATTGGGCCTATCGTTTGCACAAACGTGCAAAAGTTGACCGTCAGTCTTCTGACTTTGCTGGTTTCGTGAAGGCAGATACAGAGGCTGACAAGGTGGCAGAAACGGCTGCCGGTGTTGAGGTAGAAAAGGAGATCGTATCAAATGCTACTGGGGCAAATAAAACCGCTAAGATTGACGCTGAGCCTGCAGAAAATAATCCGACACCAATTACCGATGATCCCAAAGATTTGCCGCTTGAAGCCGATCGAGGTGATGAGAAAAACTCGATAAATACTGAACCGTCGATGTTCAGTAAGGCTAGTTGGATTTTGCTATCAGTGTTTTTCTTGCTGTTAATTTTAACACTCATCCTTTTGAAGGATGCATGTGGGGTGGAGGGATTACCATTTCTTTATTTTTGTTGAAAAGTTTACATATAAATTTTTCTGTTAAAAGTGGCAAATCAGAGTAAAATCCCTAAACTGGAGACCAATCATGGAACTAATACCTTTTTCGGGCCTACAAATTGTTGATTTTGAAATCGATCTGTCGAAGTTGGAAAAACCTCGCAAAAAATTTGTTGTCAAGAACGATGTGTTGTTTCCGTTGGATAAGAATAGCGAGCAAATGCACGATGATGGACAATTCTCTGAAAGCTATTCCCAAGTAATTGAGCAATTCAAAGAAAAATGGATACCTGCGCCAGTTTTCCGATTTTCTGGCACCGCACAGGACGGCGTGAAGCAGTTCGATGAAGGTCCATCAACATGGTCTCGCATGAGAGCAAAAATTAAGGAGCGTAATGAAACTGGAGAACCCACAATTGTCGTCTTCCAACTAGCCTTTGATACTACAATTGACCTAGAAAATGACCCTAGATTAAGTGGTGAAGACTACTATCTGATGCCATCTTTGGCAGATGTGCTTGCTGAAAAAGAATTCAGTTTTGTGTCTGAAGCAAGTCAAATGGATTGGTTTTTAGATTCTCAGATTGAAGAGGATGGACAGTGGATTGATACGCAAACATGGGTGGCAGATTGGATCAAGGATGTCATGATCTCCAACGGCGTTCGTGAAACCCAGTCGACCCTACAAAGAGTATGGGCAAAGTATTTCACTTTTGTCGAAGTTCTGGGGCGACTAAATATCCCAACATTCAAACTACTTGATACCATCAGTGACAGTAGACGCTACACTCCCATAGAAACAGATTTTATCCTAGATTTGGGAAATTCACGTACGTGCGGAATACTGTTGGAGAAGCCGGATAATCAAGATATCAAAATTGAGTCTGCAATACCTTTTAAAATTCGTGATTTTGAAAATGCCGAAGTTTATCGATCTGGTTTGATGGAAAGTCGCGTTGAATTATCCCAAGCTAATTTTGGTAGGGATGACTTAGCGAAAAAGACAGGAAGAATGGATGCTTTCCTTTGGCCGAGCCCGGTTCGGATTGGAAGTGAAGCAAGATCTCTACAGTTGAAATCAAAGGGAACAGATACTGCGTCGGGTTTATCTAGTGCAAAACGTTATTTGTGGGATCAGAACCCAGTGGAACGTGAGTGGCGATTTCAAGGTTCAAATCCATCCAGTCAACCGATGATTGCGATTCAAACAAAACAACTTCTTACAGAAAACGGCGATTTAAGACAGAAGGGTGACCCATCCGCACGAGAAATACGGTTTTCAAGATCTTCTTTTATGATGTTCATGATTGCTGAGTTGATTGCGCATGCCTTCACACAGATAAATAATCCGCAGGAAAGGAGTTTGCGTCCTAATGCATCAATCCCGAGACGGCTATCTCGAATTATACTGACTATACCAACGGCAACACCCTCTAGAGAGCAAAGCATACTCAAAAAAAGAGCTAACGAGGCTCTCGATTACGTATGGAAAATTCTTCAACTGCCAGAGGAAACTCTAGTCTATTCAAAGCCTGAACTTTTAATTGAATGGGATGAAGCCAGTTGTTCTCAACAGGTATTCTTATTTAATGAGATTAGTCAGACCTACAGCCATGCGTCATGCAAATATTTGGCAGATTTTGGACGTAAAAGGGCTATTAATGGGCAAACGCATGATAGTCTTAGAATTGCATCAATCGATATCGGTGGTGGTACGACTGATTTAATGATCACAACTTATTACGACCCAACAGCCAGAGATGTAATACACCCTATTCAAGAATTTCGTGAAGGGTTTAGGACCGCTGGTGATGATATTTTGTACGGAATAATCAGGGACGCGCTCATCCCCGGATTTGTAAAGCATTTGGAAAAGCATGCTGCGCCTTATGCATCTATGGCATGTGCGAACTTTTTTCAGTCAGTCGATGATGCTATGTCAGGAAGTAAATCTAACTTTGCTAACTCAATTCTGGTTCCTGCCGCAATTTCGATCCTGTCTCAGTTTGAACTAGCCGATATCAGCGTTGGGGTAACGCAAATTAATAATCCTGCAGAATACAATCAAAATGTATTTAAAAAAATATTGGATGATTTAGCTAAGTCTTCCGGGATTTCAGAGTGGCCCGCATCCTCAGTTGAACTTGACGTCTCATACACTCAATTCAAAGGAATAGTTGATAATGTGCTATCCAGAGTTGCTAACAATATTACATTAGCAATAGCAAACTTTGACTGTGATTACGTGTTATTAACTGGAAGACCTTCTAAATTACCATATGTCCGATCGTTATTTGAAAATATGATGATAGTACCTCCTGATCGATTAATATCACTTCATGAGTATTCGGTTGGTGTATGGTACCCGTTCCGTGATGCAATGACGGGTAAGATAGGAGACCCAAAATCTACAGTAGTTGTGGGAGCACTTCTGAATTCAGTAGCAAGGTTTGAACTAGATAATTTTAGTTTCAAAAGTGAAAAACTGAAATTGCGTAGCACCTCAAATTTCATAGGTGAACTTGAGTCAACGGGTCAGCTTAAAGATGAGAAAATCATCGTGGACAACGTTAATCAAACTAACGATGAAGAATTTACCTATGATTTCACCAATCCAGTTCATTTTGGATCAAGGCAAATAGCAAATGAGAACTGGTCAACATCTCCTCTTTACAGATTATCGGTGCCTAGCGCAGGTCTAGGACAATTTTCTTTACCCTTGACGGTTACACTTCGAAGAGATCCAGATGCGTTTGAAAGTGAAGACGATATGACTTTATTGCGAAATGAAGCGAAAAAAGAAGAATTGGTTATTGCGGAGATTATAGATCAAGATGGGCGGTCTGCGCCTCGCGATACCCTGAAATTATCATTTAATACGCTTGGCAAAGTCGATAATTATTGGCTAGAGACGGGATTATTCACATGAGTATTTCAGATAAATCTGGCGAGCAAATACGTGTCTTAGATCGTTTGAATGCATGGTCAGCAGAGACTGTAAATACGAGTATGATGGGCGCTCATGCTTCATCGACTAGTAAGAAAATAAGAAGTTCGATATTTCTTGCGAGTAATGTTCAATCAGCGTCTAATTGCAAACCTACAGTTGGGGTTTATGGTCCATCACAAGCAGGGAAATCATACTTAACCGCTAAATTTGCTGAAAATGAGCAGGGAATCCTTAAGGTAAATTTGGGTTCAGAACTTGATTTTCTTCAGGACATTAACCCTCCTGGAGGCAGAGAGAGTACCGCATTAGTTTCACGGTTTACGACAGACGCAACCCATGCTGACAATGCCTTCCCGATTAAGGCTAACACATTAAGTGAAACAGATATCATTTGTATTCTGGCCAACAGTTATTTTTGCGACAATTCGCATGCAGAATACCCAGAAGTTGGAGATATCGAGCGCGTAATTAATGGCTATGAATTTGATGGCAATAAATTTGATATTTTTAAAGATAGTGATGCCTATAGATTGGAGCATTATCTCGTAAAAAAAGTGCTCCCCACTGATATTAGTGAAAGATTTACATCCTTATGGGATAAGGCAGTAGCAATTAAACAACTACAAAGTATCCATGAACGCGCCAACCTTTATTCATTACTTTGGAACAGAAATGAACAATTTACAAATCTTTTCATAAGATTGTCAGGTTCCTTACAAAAACTTGGCAATGAAAAACAGATATATCTGCCAATTAGTAGTTTGATGCCTAGGGCAGCTTCGATCATTGACGTGTCAATACTTGAGCACCTAGATAATGCGACGTTAGATTTCGAATTAGTGAAAACCCAATCCCAAGAAGTACAGATAGAAAAGTCAGTTTTGTCTGCCCTGATATCTGAGTTGTACTTACCCATTGTGAACCCAAAGCGTAAAGTCTTCGAAAAAGCGGACCTATTAGATTTTCCAGGAGCAAGAACGCGGTTTCAAAAACGGTTACAAGATAACCAAGAAAATGGGGTTCATGAGTTTTTCTTGCGCGGCAAGATTGATTATCTATTTCACAAATTTACTATGGATCTGAGACTCGATGCATTGGTTTTCTGTGTTGATCCAGGCCCGTTGAATGTGCGTGAATTGCCCGACTCACTGGATGAGTGGTTACAACTTAATTGCCATGATCACCTTAATTTTGGTGATAACTTATTTTTTACTTTAACCAAATTTGATACACACTTCCCAGACGCTGCAGGAAATCAAACAGATGAATCACAAAGATTTGAAAATGCTCTAGACTCTGCTTTAATCCAACCCTTTGCTCGTGAGGCTACTTCTTGGCCTCTTAATTGGAATGGTCATCGCTTTACTAATGTCTTCCCTTTGCGCAACCCCAATTACCCTCTGCATGGATACTTCGAATACGAAAAGGGTACTGAAGTTGCAAAATCTGAACGCATGGAAAAGCGCCTACTAGAGTTGAAGGAAGGCTACCTCAGCAGCAATCTTGTCTCGGTGCATGTAGGGAATGCCAAAGAGAAATGGGACGACTTGGTGCGAGTTAATGGTGGTGGTGCAGAATACCTGGCCAATCAAATCGACGGTTTGAATTTAGACGATTTAAAAGATAAAAACCTACTTGGCATTTTAAACACTACGGCAAAAAGTATCAGTGAAACGCTTTCCATGTTTATTCAGTCAGAAAATGGTGAAGAGCGATTAAATCTAGAAAAAGATAAATTTAGAGAACTATTGCAACCAATTTTTTCTATAGGACAAAGTGGTAAATTTTCGTCATTACTTAAATATTTAGGGGTGAATGAGCAGTTACTTAAAACATCTCTTCACTCGGCAGTGATGATCGAACCGGGAGAGGCAACAATCAATCCTGAGACCGTTAACTTGGATGGTTGGCGACCAGACATTCTGATTGATGATCAAGGTGGCAAAAACGGAAATACAAAAGAGATGCAGGGCAATGCGCATACCGCGCAAATTCTAGCTGATAAAATACTTGTTACCTGGTTAAATTCTCTGTCTGGAACAACGTCCGTCGCCAAAATTGCACGCGACTTAAACACAAGCACTAATGCGTATGAATTTCTTATTTCCCATTTGGCGCATGAGACCCAAATTGAACGATTGAAAAAGCGCATATCGTCTAGATTGGAAAACTGGACCTACGGAATGACCCTTGACTCTAATTTGGGGGCTGCAGCGAAAATTGCTAGCGATGAAATAAATGCCCATGTGTATATGAAAAAATCATCGTCCATCGAAGAGGTAGTTGAAAACTCGAATGTTAATACCTTTAGAATTGATGAGCTAGAAAATCCACTTCTTAAATGGCAAAATTGGGTCAACGAATTTGGTGAATTGATATCTAAAAATTGTACGGTGCGTACATTTAACAATTTTGATGAAAGTCAAAATTTGATACTAATAGAAAACGTGAAGAAATTAACTCCGGCTTAGGGATCAATTAGTATGGCAGGGCGTACACTTATTATACCAATTTATTACTTGATTTTGATTGCCTGCATCGGTGTGAGTAGCAACTTTTCATTCCGCGGCTTTTATGAAACTTTCCCTAGCGAAATTTATATAGTCGTCCTTATTTTGGCATTAGGATTGTTTGGAGCTGGTCTTCTTTTACAGATTGGGCGCGATCGCAAAAGTATTACGCAACAGCTGCTGGCATTGTTGATATTTTTCATATTTGCGTCGTTCAGCACTTCTAGCAATATGAATTATATCTACACAAAGATGCAGTGGGAAGACGTTCGTAAAGAAGCATTTCGTGAAGAATATCCAAAATATCTACGTACACTCGCTGCAATCGAGAAAGACCTCATCACTCAAACCACTATCGACACGGATAATTTTGAAAAAATCGCAACAGGATACTACGAGGTTATCGATCGAAAGATCAGTGGGTTAAAGAACGTCATTTCAGAGTCACAATATTATGTGGAGCAAAAGGACAAGCATGACACTTTAATTTTTCAACTAGATCAAATGTTGAGACAAGCACTGGATCCAGGTGCTCCTGGTTGTGGGACCAAATGCCAAGAACATGCCGCAATTATAGATAAATTAGTCCCTACGACGGAAGTAAAGTTTACAAGAAGTAAAAACGAAGCACAGATTAAGCGTTCATGGAGTAATTACCGTGACTTGAAAATGAAGGCATTCTGTAGTGATGAAGCCACACAATATCACAGATTAAGGTCCTTGGTAGACGCAGTGGGCTCGACTGATTTTTGCATCAGCGATAGTCGGGAGTATGTGAAACAGCATCCGCCCAACACGCTTGAGAAGTTACGTGCTGATATTCAAAGACTGCCAACTTATAATGAAAGTGACCTGCTTGCATACATTGCAAAGGTAAGTGAAATCTCATCTTTCTTGGACAACGTTTCTCTAGAGATAAACCCCACCGTTACAGAATTACTTTCAAGTAATGCAATTGAACAAATTTTGTTTCCAAGATCGGTATCAGAAGCGGTCGAATTTTTGCAAAATACAGGGGTTGAAGTGCAATTTTCGGATCCTGCTGAAATCTTGAAGAGAGAAGAATTATCTCTAGATTTTAATAATTCTGACTTCTTTAAGGCCGTAGTTTCTTCTGCTTACATCGACCAGGACACAATTTACATTTTAGATGCGAAACTCACTCAAGGCGATGTGGTTAAACTGATCGATGTACCATTAAAACCGTTTTTGGAAGTTTTAGCGGCGAAACAAAAAGAGATCGTCGAAAGATATAATGAAGCGTTGGGTGCAAATGCTGGTTACCAACTCATTGAAGATAAAGTGAATACTGAAAATGGACAAATTGGTGAGGTGCAGTATACATTAAATCTTGCGTTTGAGAAATTTTCTCAAACAACGATAATTTCGTTTTTGCTTGGTATTGCTTTTGACATCATTCCTATCATTTTCGCATTCGCGGCATTCCATGGTTACAAACCTGAGGATCCTGAATACGATCCGGTTATTAGGTGATTTATGGCACGAAGACGTCGCAAAAATATTGGTTTTCAACCTGGTGATGACACTGAGAAAGAAGCACCGAACCCAATCCATCCCCCTTGGGGTTCAGTGGAACCAGCAAAGGAAGATTTTCCTGAAAAACCCCTTTTTGGTGACGGAAAAGTCGATGAAGACCTCCTACCAAAATTTGGTTCATTAGGTAAGGACGTACAAAACCTTAATACAGAAGGTCTTGCCAATCAGCCCCGAAACGACAGTCGCTCTGATTTAGCGGCTTCGACATTTTCAGACTATCTATCGTCAGTAAATATCGAGGGACGAACTGGAAACTACCTATTTTCTGTAGGATTGCCAGGAAGCGGTAAAACTGTATTACAATCATTCATTACGTACTCGATGAGCGTAGCGGGCAATTTATCTGTAAAACCAGACAATATCGAAAATCAAAAGGGTGAAATAAATCACCAAGCGCAACATTTGCGTACAATATGGTTAAATGACTGGCAAAAAGGACAATTCCCCAAAGGTACACCGGTTTCAGAAAATGAAATCAGGGAGATACGGCTAAATATCGAAAATTTAGAGAATAGGTCTCAAAATTTTAATTTTTCGTTTTTAGAAATCGCGGGCGAAAGCTTCAAGGATGTAGTTCCTGAGGGAAGTGCCCCCATTTTATATGATAGAATTAGGAGGTTCCTTACCAATGATAACATCAAACTTAATATAGCTTTCATCTTAAAAACCGATGAAAAACTTGGCGAACTATCTAATGACGCGTTATTTACAAATTTTATTGATTTTATCGAAGCAAATCTTAAGTTGGATCTCACTCAGAAGGTAGGACTTATCCTTGTTGTCCCAAATCCAAAATCAGTCTTTGGACAAGAAGATTGGACTAGAATGCGGTCAAACCAATCTTCTGATCGCAAGTTCTATAAAAAGCGACTAAGAAAGTATATTTATGGTGATGAAAGCGATGTGCTCATTAAAAACAAAGACTTCAGAGATGCTCGGAGTTTTATCAACTTAAACTATAATTTCTTTACAGGTAAGAACCTTGAACCCAAAGGTAGTTTTTGGAAAAAGGTCTTTGGAATAAAATGATTTCCTTCACCTGCGGAACATATCACGGACTGTTTGTGGACACTGGGAGTCCAAGTATTTTACCGAAAGATATATCTTTTTTCGATTTTCGAAACAAAGGTGGTCGCACGATACCAAAGGATTCTTCTCCAAACTTAGTTTTGAGATACGTTAGTAACGTCGATACCGAAACTCATATGTTAATGGTTTCTTTAGTCTATCATGCCGTAGAGGGTAGCAGAGAGGGATTTATAGCTTTTGGAACCTTATTATACGGCTCTTCTTTTAACTCGCATCAGATTGAGGAGGGCATAAAATCCGCAATTGACGTGGCACAGGGAGCGTCATCGATTTTCGATGGTAATACCATAACTGGGCGACCCACGCCCAAAGACGGCAAAACTATTGACTTAAATGACCTGCAATTAGGTGAAGGTGGTAAGTTTTATGGTGAATTGGTCGCAAATATTAATAGTGGTGAGAGCATAAAAGAACTGTCAAATTTTTTTCGTGATTTAATCTTGGAAGGTATTGATCATTATGAGATTGTAGTCAATCCGCGGAACGGCATGAGCTGGAGTGATCTCCGGGACCACTTCAATTACATAGTCGCACGCGAAAAGTATCAAATCGAGGAACGTCGGGAAAAAATCAGAAAGTTGAAAGATAGGCAAAGTGCGGATCAAGCTTTTGAGGCAAAGCGGCTTAATGATCGTAGAAAACGCAATTCATTTTTATTGCTAGTTCTTGCTTTTGGAATTGTAGGGACAGCACTCAGTGCTTTAATAGCATTCGGCTTAATCAAACTATTAAGCGCTGATGATCAGGCCACAGTTACGCGACCTATGAAAACCGAACTGAGCTCTGTGAATGATCCAGAGATCTCTGAAAACGATTTTGCAAATAAAAAATACTCCAGCACGCCACTTGAAGATTTGGCAGTTACAAGTTGTAATCTGGAAACCTTGTCATCAGATAATCAATCAAAGGCTATGATTATTACTGATCTGCCTACAGAGGGTAGATGTATTAGCATATCTGATACCGTAACATCAGCGCATGACTTAAAACTGTTAGGTCAGATTATTACATCGTCAATTGCTGGTTTCAAAGTGACGGATTACTTACCCGAACCTAATCAAAGATTACTCACATCATTTAGAAACGTCATAGACAGTGCATCAGCAAGCAGCCCGGGTA
>Ga0206126_10002768_pt1 | contig 18505 bp, 5 predicted proteins | sample Helgoland_Spring_5_FD_148621 | JGI IMG/M metagenome (GOLD analysis project Ga0206126, IMG submission 148621) | Pelagic subsurface seawater microbial communities from Kabeltonne, Helgoland, North Sea - Helgoland_Spring_Bloom_20160412_1 | ecosystem: Environmental > Aquatic > Marine > Epipelagic ...
TGTCCGACGGGTTCACGGAACCCAACACCGCCAAATACCGATAGATGTCGTTCGGATACCAAAGTTATGGTCGGGGACAACATGTACGAGATTATTGGCTCTGTTGAAAATATTAATATAAATGGAAATGAGGTTGAAATCAACTTGAATGAAGTGAACGAAGTGACTGTGTTTGAACATTCGTTTGAAATTAGTGACAAATTATGCGATTCACTGTCTGACGAATTCCCCACTGAACTAGATGCCAAAGAAGAATGTTTCAAAAAAATAGATTGCATTGGCATCGAAAAGGTACTGAATAAATGGAAACTATGTGAGTCGGTCGACGCAAGTACGACGGGAGGAACAATATTGCAAATTCGCACCGAAAAAAAACATACTTTGAAGCCAAAAATAAAATATTCAATGTCTTCTGTCCAAGTGGGGATGTATTCAGAATACAAAAAACTGTTGGATGAAAAAGACGAATTGTCCAATACTTTGTCGGGTTATAATGATATCCTAACGGAAAATGAAAAAACGAAACGCGCAACAAAAATCGACGAAAAAATAACAGAATTTGAAGACAACGCACAATATCATTGCGAACAAGCCGAAAATGAATTAAAAAGATACACAACTTTGGTTAGTGATGCGACATATGGTCCTGTGTGTACTATTGATACTATTGATGATAAAACCTATGTTACACTGCTTTCACCGCCAGCATGTCAACATGTGAACGGTGTTGAATCCAATGATAACATATGTTCTTGTGGATTCGTTGTATGTCCTGGCAATAACTATTGTTACAGCAAATACAATCAATGCCATGAAACAAAAATAGACTATATTGCAAAACAAAATTCTCAAAAATGCGAAGGATATGAAGTGTCAATTGAGAACAAAGTCCAATGTGATGCAGCTGCAAATGCTATAGGATTGTGTGTTTCTGATTGTACTCAAGAAACAGAGTTACTCGGGTCTGATTGTTGGTACGACCGTGGAATAGATGCACAACAAGAATATTCGAACGTAATCTACGGCGCACATACACCAGACCAATTGGATCTTCTCTTGTGCAAAATAAAAAAATGTTATTGTATACACGGAACTTCAGCAAACGGATGTGATGGCGAACAATGTACAGGCTGTAATGATGGATATTTCCTCAACCAAGATTTTATCTGCGAAGAACATCCGAAATGTATAAAACAGAAAACAAAGGAAGGTACTGGAACCACTACCACAAAGCGTATATGTGAACCTTGTGATAAAATTTGTGAAAATAGTGGATCTTTCAAAGATATAGAGGGATGTGAGTGTCAATGCGTCACTGGGTTTAGTGGAGATAGTTGTGAAACACCCGCTCCATGTACACAAGTTAACAATGAAGATTGTGTAAATGGTGGGTCTTTAAAGGGCACATTCGGCAATTGTTATTGTGACTGTCCACAAGGATATTCTGGAGATCACTGTGAAAATGAGCCCGTATGTCCTATTTGTCAAAACGGAGGCGTTTCCGAGAATTGTGCATGTAACTGCATCAATGGATTCACAGGCGCAAATTGTAATGAGTGTGGCATTGGTAAGGGAAAGAACGCAGCGGGACACTGTGAAGACTGTACGTATCCGAATTACAATTCAGTGACTACGCACGACGCGGCCTGTGCTGCACAAAACTGTCCAGATGGCCAAGGTGTCACTTCAGACAGTGCGACATGGACTACGACGGGTGGTTGTGAACTTTGTGGAACTGGCTACGAATCCCCCGCAGGCAAGGGTCAATGTACAGACATCGACGACTGTGCGTCCGTTCCATGTCAAAACGGAGGAATATGTACAGATGGTCTAGACTCGTACAGTTGTGCTTGCACCGCTGGCTATTCGGGTGATAATTGTGAAAACGATCTTGATAATTGCAAAGACGACAAAACAGATGTTTGGGTCTCTGAAGGTGATAAAAATAATTCACCCTATTATGATTTTTACACAACCGAAAGTTGCGATACTACTAAGATAACAACGCTTTCCAAAACTACAACATACACGTTTAGAAGATGCGCAGACGCAACTTCACATCCATTTTGGATTGGACTACATGGTGGTCAAACAGGCATTATAGGTACAGGTCAGTTGACGATTACAACCGGTACAGAAGATGTTACCTACGAATGTACAACGCATCCCGCTATGAATAGTGCCTTGGTAGTTGTAGACTACAATCCAAAATGTAAAAATGAAGGCGTGTGCGCGGATGGTGTCTGTACATGTACAGACGGATATTCAGACTCAACTTGTACGACAAATGACAACGACTGTTTGTCCGAACCGTGTCAGAATGAAGCCACTTGTATAGATGGTGTAGACTCGTATACGTGTGCTTGCGTCACGGGCTTTTCGGGCCCAGTCTGTGACGTAAATATTGACGACTGTGACACAAATACTTGTAGTGGACACGGTACATGTCTAGATGGAGTAAACTCGTATACATGCGATTGTTCCGATAATTGGTTTGGTGCATCTTGTGAGTCACAAACCAACAAATGCAATGGTAAAGTTTGCAATAACGTTCCAATAACGTGTACGACTATTGAAAATGAATGCAAATGTATTTCTGCTTGGCATGACAAAGAAGGTGAATGTGAAAAGAATGTTTGCCAATGTAGTGGTGGTGAACCCGTTGACGAATGTCCAGAACACAATAAAAACATGTGCAAATCGTGTACAAATGGGTTACTGACTGATGGGAATTGTATAAATGTGTGTAAATGCACAAATGGTGACATTGCCGATGTTTGTCCACAACACGATACAAATATATGCAAATCATGTGACGAAGGATTCGTCAAAGATGAATCAGACCAGTGCGTTAAAAGTTGTGTCTGTGATAACGGTATCGCGGTCGAGGAAGACGAATGTCCAACAAATGGTGTCATGAAATGCAAATCTTGCAATACCAATTATTATTTGAAAAACAATACGTGCCATGATCATAGTTCGGCGTGTACGAGTGAGCAATATCAGGCACAAGAACCAACAGGGGAACAAGACAGAATATGTAAACCGAATAAATGTACATGTGTTCACGGTGGTGCCGCCACAGGAATTGATTGTCACGTTGACGGTAGTCTATGTACAGAAGAGGCACCATGCAACATATGTGCAGAATGCATCAAAGGATATCATAATCACAACAATATTTGCATACCACACGTATGTACATGCGATGGTGGTATAGAGAAAAACTTAGAGGGGTGTAATGATTCTGACGATCCAAGATGTTGTCATCCAAGTGGAGAATATTGTTTAACTTGTAACGAAGGATATGAAATGACTGGAAACGAGTGTAAAACAAAATGTACATGTTTGAATGGTTTACCATATGCAGGCACTGAATGTTTGGACGCGCCAGCTAAATGTGGTTCTTGTAATACTGGGTACAATCTAGAAAATGAAGTATGCGTGACAGCGTGTCAATGTCCAAACGGCGTGCCATTCAAAGGTATTGAATGCGCAACAACACCCGAAAAATGCGAATCTTGTGATGTCGGGTTTAAAGAAATTCAAGGCGCAACAGTAACATGTGAAACGAGATGCACTTGTACGAACGGCGAACCATCGGAAGGTGTATGTACGCAAGAAGATGAGCATTGCAAATCTTGCGACGTAGGATTTTATCTGGATGACGACAACAAATGCAAACAAATTGTTTGCACATGTGCAAATGGCCAAGCTCATGCAGATTGTCCAAACCATGGTGACGAAAAATGTACATCGTGTGACGCTGGCTTTCGCCTAGATGTTAACAAATGTGTGGCAACAATTTGTACTTGTGCCGATGGGACACCAGTGGATAATGTGGACTGCAACTGGCCACAAACACATCTGTGTGCGTCTTGTCATGGTGGATTCAAATTAGATTCAAATAAACATTGTCTTGAAAATATTTGCACGTGTCAAAATGGTACACCCGCGAGGGGTTCAGAGTGTGAAAAAGACCATGAACACTGTCGATATTGTGACGTTGGATATGAAGGATCTAAAATTGGAGAAGAAATGCATTGTGTAGTCCAAAATTTCCGTGGTGATTTTGAATATCACATTGTCGTAAACCAAGTTACAAACATAGCACAAATCTCAGAACTTATGAAAGTAAAAACGGGATTCGAAACCACAGTTGTGAAACATGAGTTCGTAAATGGAAAAACGAAATTACATCTGTTAACCAGAGATAACCCGATTAAAAATGACGGTGCATTTAAAACTGTGAAAACTTTATTGTCCAATACCGTCGACGAATTGCAAAATGAACCACACATTCAAAACATTGGCTTTTTCGGAAAAGAAAAGAAAGAAAACATGGGACCAATACCGATACTTATTATGTGGGTAGTTGTCGTTATTATTCTTTCAGCTGCCATACCTGCATGTCTGATTTTTAAAAAGAAAAAAATTCAAAGTGAGAATGCAACGGATAGTGAAAGAAAACAATTAATGTATTCTAAAATAGAATTTTAATCTAAAAAAAAATATTTTAAATAATGTCTAGTATTAATGGTTTTATTATATCTTGGAAAGGGCGTGTATTTTTTGAAACGCACTTGTTGGCAGATGGTACGTGGTCAAAAAATGTACAACAGGTGAAAAAAAAGCCAAAGAGAAGACCTAAAAAAGGTCCAATGGCCAAACTATTGCGTCAACATCGAAAAAGTTTAAATCGCTAAAAATTGCAATTGACAGAGATATTCTATTTTTTGAACTATAACCTTTGTACATATTTTTTTTAATGTTCAAAACTTTCCGTAGACAATCTCCTGTCGAAACAGTATTACAAATACTGTGGTCTGAACCAAAGGTATCACGACAAGCTGGTTGTAGTAAAGCTGACTGTCTCCACACATCTTTGGCTATGTGGAGAACGGTTATTCGTCGTGTACATAAGACAAATCGCGTGGGGTGGGATGAATATATTCCACTATGGCAAGCGTTGAAATTGCAAGCACGGTATAATTCTCCACTGTTTAGTTCCCATGGTATTAATCATTCCATGCGTACCGCCTATTTCATGTGTATTTTGATGGAAAATATGCCAGGAATGAATATTGCGCTTTGGGCAGCTCTTTTGCATGACGTAGGATACAGCGAATATGAATTGTGTCAGCGTCCAGAGAATTGTGACGAAATGAAAGGACGACTTACTCCGCTCGTTGGTGAAAATAGTTTTAATAGTTCTGCGACAGGCATTCGTTCAGATATATACCGAAAGAATAAATTTCTCCATGCTAAATTGGGCGCGAAAATGGTGCAGTATTTGCTTCGAACATCACCACGTTTATTTAAGCCCAGTGACACCCAAAGAATTGTGAAGGCAATTTCGGAGCACAATGCCGATTCACGTGATTCCACGAGATACGATCCAAGTCGAGACGGTACATTTATGTCAATACATGACTATTGCCTTGAACGGAAATATCGTTTGGCAATATTTGAAGAACGACCGTTGTTGACTCTACTGCGTTTAGCTGATAATCTAGACATTTCTCGCAGTCGTCTTACCGTTGAACAACAATCGCAGGCACTTGTTTTGTATCAAAGATGGCTATATAACCATAAAGATGCGTGTGATGCAGACAAATGTGACGAATGGGAACGTTTATGTGGATTATTCGGCTTGGTTGGGTTGGCGCAGATGTTGTTTGAGAAGAGCACGCCCGAAGAATTTAAATTTACATATTCTTGTTGGATTCTGCAGTGGGTAACTATAGAAGAATGGAATATTCCACGGCTTGTTCTGGATGTAGAATTGTACAGACCGTCTATTGCAACCTTAACATTTGAAAATAATTTTCAAGAAGGTATGTTTCAATTTCACAGGTTACATTCCGCGCTACAGTCTATTCGTGTGGATGGTGCGTTGTTAGATGTTCGTGTGAATATGAACGGTAAACAATACTTACTGGATAAACTTTTGGAATTTGAAAACTACGAAGAAATGATAAAGTAGCACATATTCTTAATAAATAACTAACATATGTTTTATAAATGTAAAAATGTTTGAAATCACACGCACTCCAGAACAGAAAGAATTGTTGGCCAGACCCTGGACTTTTTCTTTGGATGCGTTGATGGCGGCTGATTTCGTCGCTGACCAATCGTACATAGATTGGTGGATTTCTCAATGGTTGAATACAAATTCAGTCAAAGTCATACAATTGCCATTATGCGTGGAAGAATCTATTCATTGTGACAAAAAACTGATGAAATTATATCGGAAAAACATTAAGGTGGCTGTTGCGAAGGGTAGGCTCGAGTATTTACGAAACCACTTTATTATTACTGGTGCCTTTTGGAATGTTGTTGATTTCCCTTCTGTAAACCCTAAAGTTTTTGACATGTTATGGCTTCGCAGTCCCGCTCCCATCGAATTGCTACCATTCGTCGTAGTTTCGCGGCGAATGTCGTTTTTACAGTCTTTTGTGAACCATTATGGTCCGACAAAATGTTTGCGCGAATGTGTGTTCCAACAATGGTCGGAAGGCGTTCGGTTATGTTTGTCGGAGGGCGCGGAAGTTGAAGGGGATTGTATTGGATTGGCAGTAAGGCACGCGGGTATATTTCGCCAGTTGACAGAGTTGGTACCAAAGACAAACATTGCGCATTGGAGAGAGTTTCAGTTGCAGCGTAGGTTGAGACGTGTGCCGGATGTTCTATTGGTAGAAGAGTTTTTTTGGATAAACGGTTTTAAAGATAATTAATTTAAATTTTATATTTTTTATTTTTTATTTCCCATTCTTGATAATCGATGAACCGCAATACGGACTCGACAATCGGAATGTACATGGGTAGAGTCGTCGAATTCATAGATTAAATTACCCCACTACAAGAATAAATGGAGCGAAGGTTGATTTGAAATCGACTTTTTTGGAGGTCTGTGCAAAAGGTTGATTTGAAATCGACTTTTTTGGAGGTCTGTGCAAAAGGTTGATTTGAAATCGAACTTTTTTGGAAGTCTGTGCAAAAGGTTGATTTGAAATCGAACTTTTTTGGAAGTCTGTGCAAAAGGTTGATTTCAAATCGACCCAAACATAGGTCAGTTTTCCTTGAAATTTGATATGACACTCATTACTTGATAAATCCATCCACCGTGTTACGCCTCACGTATCACCACCGTCACCTGCATCCCACACCGTTGTCACCACCTGCATCCCACACCGTTGTCACCACCTGCATCCCACACCGTTGTCACCACCTGCATCCCACGCCGTCGTCACCACCGCCACCAAGCAGCTACAAATAATAACCAATATCTAGATCCAACTAGATCCAACAAAACATAAAACACAACCCGAAACGATGAGTGATGATAATGCAAGGGTTGGCGTCGTTGCAATAATAAGAGAAGACAACGAAACGGCAGAAGAATACCATGACCGACTCCGACAACAAGCAGCTACAAATAATAACCAACATCTAGATCAAACTTCCAAACATAAAATATATAAAAAAACTTGCAGCAAATGTGGTCACGATAATGCTTCGGCAGCAAAGAAATGTGTTGGAATGGTGGGAGATAGTAAATCCCAAGAGCCTTGTCAGCATCCATTGCCTCCTAGTCAAACCCCATCAGCGGTTGCAAGTCGCGCAAAACGTGAAAAAAAAAGAAAAAGACAAATAGAAGAAAGACATGACATATGTCTTATTTGTCAAGAAGATTTACGTGTTGGCCAAAAACTGTCCATTGCATTATGTTGTGATATTGGACCCCATGAAACATACCAGATTGCACCATGCGGTAGAAGTTTTCATCACAAATGTCTTGATAAACATATCAAAGTCGGTAGAAAAAGACACGAAGAGTATGGTCTAAGAGATGTGAAATGTCCTCATTGTAACAAGGTTTTAAAAGAACCTTTTATAATACCAATTTTTGGACCGTGGTCTTCCAAATCGTCCAAGTCGAATAAAAGGTCTCGTACCAGTTCAACATCCAGTTCAACCTCCAGTTCAACCTCCAGTTCAACACCAGTTCAACCATCAACATCCAGTTCAACATCCAGTTCAACCTCCAGTTCAACCTCCAGTTCAACACCAGTTCAACCATCAACATCCAGTTCAACCTCCAGTTCAACATCCAGTTCAACCTCCAGTTCAACACCAGTTCAACCAACATCTATTGAAGAAAATATTGGATATATGGTTGAAATGGGATTTGATTCGGAACTGTCGCACAACGCATTGAGAGACACCGAAAATGATCTTGTCGAAGCAATCAACTCTATGAGTGCGCCGTAGGTCAATAATAAAATAGTGATAATTACTAATAAAAGAAACACCATGATTCATATCCATCAGTTACCTTAATTCGTTTACAGACTGCGTTCCAAACGTTTCCATAGGGACATGGTTCGTCGTCTGAGTCTGATGGTGTCATAATCGTATTATTCTTCCATATATTAAATCCTATTTAAAATTATATATTGTGTTCTACTTAAATTAGAATAGCATTTATAAATAATGATTTTAACAATTCGTTTTTTTGTTGTTTTGATTGGTATTCTCAATTCAATGGCGCAAGAAAGCGGATACATGGCAGGTGATGCTAAGTTAATTGAACATCCATCTACAATTCATCGGGGTGCATACACCCTACATTCGGAATTACTTTATCACAAAAGTCATCATCACCAAAGTCTTCATCGAGACCACAGACCTTCGTCGTCCTTCTGGAATGGTCTTAATATAAGACCAGACCCTGATGAATTAAAAAAACGTCCATTATTATCTGTTGTAATGATATTGAAAAATGAAGCACAATCAATTGGTGGAATGATTAAAAGTTTATTAAATGTTGTTGATCGATACACAATTATTGACACTGGTTCTACAGACGGTACTAAACAAATTATACGTGAGACATTTGGTAGTACTCCAGGTGATATATATGACGAAGAATTTGTAGATTTTGCTACTACTAGAAATCGTGCAATTGAATTAGAAGGTAAAAAATCAGTGTTCGTATTAATGTTAAGTGGTGATGAATATTTACGTGATGGACAAGCATTACGCCGTTTTTGCGAACAACACCGTTCATGGGATACAAACGAAGCATATAATTTATCTATTTTATATGGTAATATTAGTTATGATTCAACGCGTTTACATCGTACCGATGCTAGATGGTTTTACGTTGGTACGACACACGAATATATGACAAATGTTCGAAAAAAAACTGCTATAATAAGAGTTGTAGATTCGAATGGTGTTGTACCAAAGATATATCACGATTTAAGTACATTTGATTTTGTTGAAAAAAAGATAAGATGGTCCTTAGACCGTGATTTGTTAATTCGTGAATGGGAAAGAAACCCCAATGATACGAGAACCGCTTTTTATTTAGCACAATCTTACGAATGTTTACGTGATTATAAAAACAGTTTCAAATGGTATTCAATTAGATGGGAGTTAAAAGGATGGTATGAAGAAGCTTATGAAGCCCGATTTCGTATGGCAAGAGTTAGTAGACATTTGGGATATAAATGGTCAGATACCCAAGAACTATATTTATCGGCACATGCTTATTTACCGAAAAGAATTGAACCATTGTATGCAATTGGACATTATTATTATCATGACATTTGGCCAAGAAATTATCAATTAAGTTTTATTTTTTTACATCGTGCATCTATGATCCCATTCCCAAGAGATTTAAAATTATTTATAGATAAAACTATATATGATTTCAATGTTCACGATTTGTTAGGGATTGTATCGTATTATACACATGATAATAGGGTGGGAAGAGAACAGGTGATAAAAGCATTGAAAATAAAACCAAATAATGCAAGATTAAATCAAAATTTGCGATATTTTAACGAAAGAATGGGCAAAAAATATAATGACAAATCCGCATAACATTTATCACATATGTTGAGAGTATTTCAAATAGTAAGTATAAATGATAGAAAATTAAAAGTAAATAATGTCAAATCTTGGACTATATAGTTTTTGTTTAATTGCCACCGCATCATTGGTTGCACTTTTAGCAATGTCTACTGAATTTTTTGTTGCTTATGTAAACGATATAGTGATACCCTGTCAACATGATTCTTCATGGACTGGGGTACAATGTAATTGTGATAACACTAGGGGCGTTTTTTCTGGACAATATTGTGGAGAGTGTGAATGTAAACATCTTGGAATTTGTGCAGTTGTAGAAAATGGAAATTCGAGATGGGGATGTCGTTGTCCCAATCATGAAAAATGGACGGGACTCTTATGTGATAAATGTTACGCAACGAATTATAACGAAACCCTGAATAAATGTTCAGGTCCTTGTAAAACCTCGGATACGCATTTCCATTTTGGGTCCAAATGTGATCAAGTTTGTATACCAGATTCTAATTCACAAGACCAAATATGTAAAGAAATATCTTCAGGCGGTGGTAGTTGCAATGCTTGCAATGGTCATGGGTCATGTACTGGAACAGGTCAATGTGAATGTGATGATGGTTGGTATACCAGTTTTGGTGGAGAACAATGCTCAATGAGTTGTGCCTCCACAGGAATTGTATGTCCTTTTGAACGTGGAACTTGCCAATCGATCGGTGGAATCGTTCAATGTATTTGTAGACCTGGTTTTTATGGTGCCAATTGTGATTTAACATGTGAATCTACAAACGACCAACCATGTTCAGGTCATGGTACGTGTGGGTTGACTTCTCTGGGAGCGCCGACATGTACATGCGAAACACATTACGTTGGAAACATGTGTCAATATTCGTGTCCAGGAAATCATGACTATTCGTCAACTTGTTCAGGTCATGGTACATGCCAAGTCGAAGGTGAAGCCGCTGTCTGTAATTGTTTAAAGGATAGTAACTGGTTGGGATTCGACTGTTCTTGCAACGAACGTTATACATGTTCTGGTCACGGTAAATGTACTCACAATGCAACTTGTGAATGTAATAACTGGGATGACCCGAGTCCGCAACATTGGGATGGGAGTTCGTGCCATCGGTGTAAGGAACACTGGTATGGTGCAGAATGTCAAATGTACTGTAACCCCGACGAAACGTACGTGTCCGATACCGAAGCCCAAAGAATCTACCAAGATAGAAGAGATGGTCAGAGAATAGGTTGTAACACTCGTGGCACATGTGAAATAATTAAAAGTGGAAGTAAAGAACACGTGGAATGTTCTTGTGCTGGTATGGATCCTGAATCATTCTGTGCTAGATGTGAAAAATATCAATATCCTAAGGTATCGATAGAAAATCCAGTTGTAAATTGGTGTTCTCAAACGTGTGGCGAAGATACCTGCAACGACGGATATTGCAATCCTGACTATGATGGTTCTAACGATTTGTGCATCTGTTATGGCATTACACTAGGTACGTTGACTTTATCAACACTTGATCCTGAACAATATTGTCTTACTTGTAAACCAAACTGGTATCCGTCAGCTGGGAGTAATCGTTGTACACGATATTGCGCAAGCGAAGGTATAATCGAAGGTGGTACAATCTCATTTGGTTCTGATAAAGTATTACAAGGTGATGCAAACGCCAAAGAGGTTTGTGTAGGAAATGATGAGTATGGATATACACCGGACGCCGATTGTCGTATTTGTTCTGGTCATGGGACGTGTGGCGACGATGCACAATGTGCTTGCGAATCGGGAATTACAGGTCTCTACTGTGAAATTGATTGCGGCGACGAGAATGGCGTGGTGTGCTCTGGTCACGGTAATTGTGTCAGAAATGACCTAGACATGTGGTTCGACCCCAAAACGACGGATTTTAGATGTGACTGCGAACCTTATGACACATATACATCTGCGACAAGACAGCGACTTTTAAAACAGGGATTTCAGGTGGACCCTCCGCCAGACCCAAATTATTACGGAAAACATTGCAATTTCCACTGTCCACGCTACAATCAAGAAATTTGTACTGGACGTGGTACTTGTAAAACAGCAATCGCTGTCCAAGAAAGTGGCGACAACGCTGGTTTTTTCAAAGATTGTTTCGACGATAAAGATTGCGTCGAAATACCAGGGGCGTTTTGTGCACAATTATCAACACCATGGGATTCGTTAATGACGAATTCAAAAAGTTTTTTCAGTAACAGCATTGAATCACCGGGATACGTTAACTGTGCATCGAATCAGGATTGCGTGGATTCAATTTATAGTATCAAGTGGGATGAATATTGTGTCAATATGTTAAATGGGTGGTATCCAAATGTATTAAACACTGCGCAATGTGCTTACAATACCGATGAAGGTTGTATGACAAAAATAGAAAACTTTTTTGCACAGAAATCAACAGATACCCAAAAAACATGGTGTCAATTAGCCGCCAATGAAATGTCCCCTATTAGTTCGGAAAAATGCAGTGCAAAATCATTCATTGACGAAGAATTACATTATTCTGTCAAAACACCTATTTGCCAGGGGTATGATATAAAACTTGCTTGTAATAGTCAAGAAATGTGCATATACGAACAAAAATTTGATCAAATAAAAATGATAGATGCCGAATGTACAAGTAGAACAGTAGAAAATTGCAATGGTGCATGCAAAGTAAATCTGGATGGACAGTGTATTACAAAAACATATTGTCGGGCCAAAACATGTGCAGATGCAATTAATGAAGTCAATATAGAATCAATGTGCGTGAATACAAATCCAGCTTGTCCATTGCCTGATACAACGGATTGGATCCAAGAATGTGCAATAATGCGCGGAAATATACGCGAAGATTCAGATATGTCAACCAAAAACACGTTTTTCAATTGTATGATGAGAGAGAATAGCAAAAATCCACAGACAGTTCTTGTAAATGTCCCAGGGAATATACCCATAAATGGTCAATTGACGATTACAAATCCTATCGAAGAAACTGTCAATATTCAAAATTTGCGCGAAAAATTTCTTTTGTCGAGAGTTTTAACTTCGTCTGGGACATGTAGTGACGAAATTTTAAATCATCAATTCGACGATTTTTGCACACAACATTTGCAACATAGTATTCCAAAATACGCAAAACCACCTGAGTTAAACAGTGAATGGTTTTATGAATATTTAGTCGTATGTCCCAAAGATAACGACGAATTATATTATAAGGAATCCATTCACAAAGATAAAAACAAAGCACTCAATCGAATTACTGAATTGAAAGGTCGGATGTGTAGTACGCCCAAATATAAATGCATTCAGTCCACAGAATCGTGGGAAGGTTCTTGCAAAGACACTGAAAACAGCGATTTCGTGGTCAAACCATATAAATTGGAATGTTTGAACAAAGAAACTCAATACTTTGAAAAGTTAGATTATTCAAAGTATCCTACAAACCCGTCGTCCTGTATTTTGACAACAGATGATAAGTTATTACGTTGGGGAAATAAGAGATGGGACTTGGACACGCTAACGACCAACTTTGCAGAGAGCTGTGAAATAAAACCATCGTGGATACCACAAGAAAAAAAGATACCGTCTTTATGTGATATGGGCGCGTGTGGACCGACAGCAACTATGTGTATGGAATGTCCTGACGATGTAGAATGTGCGTCAGGGGTTTTATGTGGGTCTCCAATACCAGTCGATTGTCATTTCCATAATCCGTGTGGAAACGGAGGACATTGTCATGTTCCTGAAAAATGGCCAAATAATAGATATTTGTGCGAATGGGAACACACAAATGTTCGCATATTTGCAGAAGAACAAGAGTTTAACGGTGAACTCACTGAAAAGGGCGACTTGACTATTTTTAATTTTGTACCGGTAACAGACTATGTTCAGATAATTGTCATATCACAAAACGAATTTTCTTCACAAACGATTACTGATTGGCATAAGATCGATGCTATAAATACCATCATGACGTGGAAGGAAACATTTCAACAATGTTCCACTGGTTATTATTGTCCTGGAACAAAAACATGTACAGATGTGTGTTCTACTTGTGAACAATACACGCACACACATGGTAATTATTGTTCGTCAGCCAATACAACATGTGAAGCGGATAGTTATGGGTGTGAGTATACAGTTCCAAAAGTTGTCCCAGATAAATTTGAAGAATGTCAAAAAGACAATGATTACAATTGGTTTAAATATTGTAATGGTAAGACCGATGAAACTGAAATATTGCAAACATCAGCATCTTTTGGTCTTATTGTACCATGGGAAGGCGACGTAAATTTGTTAGAGGAAAACCGCATACATCTGAAAAATGCTCAAATTATAACAACTGGTCAGAAAATCATTATACAAATCGATTTGCAAAATTCCGACAAAAATTCAGCATTATCAATTACTATCAACAACGGCTCGCCTGTTATCATCGATACAGCATCACCAACTGTTAATGTTACTAATGGATTATCAATTTCTAGGAATTTATTAACGTTAGATGTTGAATATGATGCCGAATATTCATCTATTGAATTGAACTCAATGTTTGGTACCATTGTGATACGGTCGTTAAAATTAGACGACAATCCACAAATAAAACCATATAAAGAATCATTCTTGAATAATGGTAGAATAATAAATATGGGAGACGACGAAGGCGTTGATTCTACGGACTATAGGTCATGGAAATTCGATCAATATGGTTCGATGATTTTTCACAGAGATCCGTCAAATGCGTTTGTTGAAAAAACGTGTTCTTATGGTGAAACGTGCCCTACTGTTGTTGTTCCTCACGGTAGCCAATGGAATTTGCCTGAACAAAATAACTTTAGAATCCATGGCTGGAGTCAGTTTGATAAAGGGGCATCGCCTATAAATCAACTAGATGAAAATGGCAAAATCGCAAATATGAAAATATTGAATGGTGATTCGAATTCAGTATTTGAAATGTATGTAATGCCCATTGTTGGAACTAAAGTTGGCAAAATACATTATACATACAATGATGTTGATCAAACGACATCGTGTAAAGTTGAAACATACAATTGGTGGCATTGGCAAATTGATATTACTCATGGAAATCATTCGGAACCAATTGTCACGACGGAAGATATGTTTGTTCAAAACAAATTTATTCCAGAAGGAACAACAACATATAATCAACAATATTCTGTGAAATTGAAAATAAACGATTGTACAATAACAGATTCCTTTGTCGTAATGACGACGGCGCGCGATGTCACACATCCAAATTCAATCGCGTCTTCCTTTCACAGTTTGAAAAGCGAAGAACACGAATGTCGACAACATTGTCACAAACATGCGGATTGTGTGCAGTGGTCTTGGACACCTTCCGATACGCATTGTTATTTACACGCGACAAGATGTCATGAGGATGAAAACTGCATGTTAGGGTCACATGTACTAAAAGCACTTCATCCACAGACAACAACCAAGTTTGAAGTGTACAACGAAGCGCCTAATATAAATACACGGTGGAATTTCATCCGTTTTGAACATTTGATCGACGAACCCTTCATATGTCCAGACATAAAGATTGAAACTGAAATTCCCTCTTTATGGAAAGACTTGTTTGAGGAGCAATACGTTCCTTTAAAAACAGATGCAACCGGAATTTGTAATGCGATTGCTACGCAATGGCAAACGATACCTGGATATAATTCGGGCGTATGTGAAGGGAAAAATTGTGAATACAATAATAACGATATGCAATCATGTGCCGATTATCTTGAACACAGAATTCCGAGCATGAACATCGAAGATTGCGACGAAGACTTGGAAAAATTTAATAATCTTGATTGGCGCTCATATTGTTTGTACCAACAATCCTTTATTCCAAACGGAGAAAACAATGTTGAATTCTTAGGTGGCAGAAAAATGCGGAATGAAGAGGGAACGGCGATAACATTTGGCGAAATGTGTCAAAATACGAATACTATTTTGAATAAGGAACAACCATGTGATGTTCAAATAGAGTGGTATGAAAATTGTTTTGATCAAACAGAAACGTATAAGAAATTTTGTAATAATGAATGCATTGAACATATGGAGACAATGTTTGATCAATACGAAACAAGAACAGGTGCCACAAGTCAGAGTATTTGTTCAATACGAAAAGATTTTTTGCAAATTGGTGATGTTACAAAAATGGAAAAATTAGGACTAACATCTATTGCAGGTTGTAACAACTGTGACATGGACGAAGTTCTAATTTCAGATTTCTGCAGTTTGCAACAAGTATACCATACTGAGAACAATAAAATACTGGTACCAGAGTTATCCAATTCACAGTGTTCAACAAACTGTAGAAATACGTTGCGTGATTCGATGAATCGTATAGAAGTTCGAGATTGGTGCGAGAGATTGTCGACTTCTAGTGTCAAAGGAACCTGTTCAAAAACTAGCTGTGAATGTGATACACAATCTTATACTGGTGTCGCAGGGGGCATATGTGAATTAACATGTCCAACTGGTCAACAGGGAGACGAAGAATTAGCTTGTTCGGGAAGAAATGGCCGATGCTTTGCGCGAGATGAAAACGCAAAAAGTGAAGATGAAATTGAACAAGAAATAAGTGGTGAATACAGAAATATTACTTCCGAAATGGACTACAATCAACCAAAAGTTCCTAAATGGATGAAAGGACCGAGTCCGACAATGGAAGGAGTTTGTCAATGCGCGATGGGTTCTGGTATTGCTTGTTCGATACCGTGTGACAGATGCAATAATGGAACGTATGGATACGAAATGACCTCACAATATGGAATCTGTGATTCTTTTAATGGAATTTGTAGAGGTCTTGCTCCATTTATGAGATACAATACGAAATTTGCGTCAGGGAATAATTACATTTCATATAATACGACAGGGTTTGAAGGTATAAAATGGGAATATCCTGAAAGATTTTTATACGAAAGTGACGACACACTGGTACAGAGAGCAGCTGCCTATATATTGGATAACGAAGGATTGAAACAAGAATATTTGGAACACAGTGAAACAGACGTAATTACTAAAATATCAATCGATTTCGTTTTACAGAATTTTGCGGCGTTATGTTGGGATTATAACGAGTATGAATCACTAACGAATTTTGACTACACTAGCAATGGAGAGGCTACGTTCAGAGGTATAAGCTTGGAAACTACAAAAAATTTGAAAAACACAACCATAAATGCTTCAGGTTCGTGTATGCCAATAAAATTGTCTACATGGTATTTATGTTTTCATGACGGTAAGATGAGTGCACATAACGAGGATGGTTCTGCGTTGATGGTGATCGAAACTGGAAATGTGAACATTCCAAAACAAGGAATGACATTTTGTGCACAATCTTCTGAAGTTGTTTATGCTTTCGGTGGGGAAATGAACTATTTTGAAAGAACTACTGATTATTTTAATGGGGTGTATAAAATTGATTTACAGCGTTTTGCATGGGATCCTCTCGATATTGTAACAGTTGATTGGAATCTAATCGATACAACAGGCGATGCCCCAAACGGTCAAAGTTTTGCACCCTTGGTTTGTTATGATGGAGCAATGTATGTGGTTTCATCGGATCGTAAAGTATACACATTTACATTTCCAAACGCAATTGTAACACGTGGTAATTGGTTCAAATCTGAAGATTTTTCTGCTCAAAGCAAAGTGTATAATGCTATCAAAAATCCAACGACATTTGATATCATATTTGAATCTGATGCCTCTGTTAGATATACATTAGGTGTTTCTGGTGACCCATTTAGTACATCATCGAAAACCAAGAATGATGTAGATAAAGTCACAGAGCTGACGTCTTCACAAAACGGGCAACAGAAATGTGAAATTAAATTAGACGGAAACGTATTGACAGTTGGTAACAACGTGGTTGCGGTGGCAAAAACAACGCCAACCCAAGTGAGAATATTTTTGGAAGAATGGGTCAACATTGATTCTCAAACAGGGGCAGATATTTACAAAAGATTTGAAAATACAATTCAATTCAAAAATGTCGAACAAAATGTTGAAATTTCATCTCTCACAGATATACAGAAAATACGTGCATTGGAACTTGTCGAAAGAATTTATATGCATCAGGGCAGATGGGAAATGAATTCAATAATACAAAGAAAAAGAGAAATTGCGGATACGTTATGGGACGAAAATATTCATTTTACAAAATTGGATATGCTTTCGGAGAAGATGACCGATAAATTTAAAAGCGCATTTAACGCTATTCCTCGGAATTATTTTGATTCCAACCCTAAAACTGATACTGTGGAATATTTTAAAATTACGTGGGAAGGCGTGACACCCAATCGAATTCTTATCATAACTTCGAATTACAACATCGATATGTCAGAATATCAACAGAGTTTTTATATTGGTCAACATTTAATAACACTCAAAATGCGTGATTGGAGTTCCGCACGATTCGAAATGACATTAGACATTGGTGATGGATTTATTGAATGGTATTCCAGTAAAACGGTTCGAAGTTTCATTTTAACTTTACCACTTGAACAATGGACCACAACTTCGAATACCTTCAACTATGAAGGCAAAACAGGATTTGTTGCTTTATTTGACATGACGATTATGAAAGAC
>Ga0206126_10002778_pt1 | contig 18474 bp, 20 predicted proteins | sample Helgoland_Spring_5_FD_148621 | JGI IMG/M metagenome (GOLD analysis project Ga0206126, IMG submission 148621) | Pelagic subsurface seawater microbial communities from Kabeltonne, Helgoland, North Sea - Helgoland_Spring_Bloom_20160412_1 | ecosystem: Environmental > Aquatic > Marine > Epipelagic ...
CTGCAGTAGACCCTGAGTCACTTTTTCAAACAGACATGATGTGGCAGGTGGTTCGTAATTTGTTTGGTGAGGCAAATGAGGCAAATGATTTGCGTGATGCGGTTATTAAGGATTTGCTTACTGACACTAACAGAAAATGATGAATTTTTCTTTATACACATTCGCAAGTTTTAAGCGTAGTTTCGCTGCTGGTCGGTTTAGTTTTGTTCTAGGTGTTCTCTTTCTCTTTAATCGTATTTGTTTTCGTGATCTGTTCCTCCAAGGGTTCCAATGGACAGGTATTTTAGAAAACCATCCTGTCTTTAACCGTATATTGGGGACCTTATTATTGTTAGCCCTCTCTTCCCTTCTAGCGAGTATAATTGTCGCTCATCTTATCTATAGTGCAAACATTACTAAATGTCACGGGGTTCTCTTATGTGCAAGCGCAAAATTAGCAGATGGTCCCTCTTTACACGGAAACTGCGTAATTATTTTTATGAAATGTATGACCACTATCTGCTTTTATGCGTGTAAGTATAGAGTAGTCAAATACTCCTTGTACTTTCTAGGGCTAAGTTTAATAATAGCTTATTCTTTGACAGGAAACCTTATAGCTATTATAGTTGTTTGGTTAATATCAAATTTAAGACTTTATTGTCGCTTTGTCGTATTAAAGATGTTTGATCCTAAGAAATTATACCTTGATTTAACTTATACCACATATAGATCCCACACTTTCCAGTTTTTCTTTAATATGATCTAAAAACCCTTTCTACTAAAAAAATACATACTTCTACAATAACATTTTGATCTTGTAGTCGACTAAAACAACTAAATACTGTTATGGGAACCATGTTGTATTGACGCTTTATAAGCAAAGGACGTAATTACGCTTAAGTGGATTTGAACCACTGACCGATGGCTTAGAAGGCCATTGCTCTACCGCTGAGCTATAAGCGCTAATTTGTTACAAGCCGGATTTTGTACCTATAGGTAAGACTAATTAATTTATACGGAATGATCTTGCTTTAGTTGGGGTTTTATGTTAACTCATCACTGAGAGCTTTTTCATCAAATTTTTCTTTGCACTATCCCTAAGATTGTTCTTCCTGGATACCAGCAACTTAAAAGAAAGTCCGGACTTTTCTCTAAACACCAATTGCCTAGCTAGTCTGGTCTTGGGTGGACTCGAACCACCGACTTTACGCTTATCAGGCGTATACTCTAACCAACTGAGTTACAAGACCTAAAAAAATGTATGCCCGGAAAGATTCGAACTCTCGACCTATCCGTCCGTAGCGGAACGCTCTACCAACTGAGCTACGGGCACGTTGGAGTGAAAGGATTCGAACCTTTGAGTCTTCCGTACCAAAAACGGGTGCCTTACCACTTGGCTACACTCCAGAAGACTTCTAATTTATAACTATTTAAAGGTAATAGATACTCCAGGGTTTTGTCTAAGGAGTTTCTGTTTTTCTAAATAGTGCTCTAAGAGGTCGCGAGGTAACTCCGTAAACATTACCCACTTATGTGTAAACATCTCAAATTGTTCTCGTGCTGTTTTATTTACGTGCGGTGATCTTAGAACGGTAAATCTCTTAGTTTTAAGAGGAAGTTTGACTAGTCGCATAGAAGAGTCTAACAACAGTAACTGCTTATGGGCAGATCTTAATTCTTTTCTATCATGGCTTGATAATATAATCTTTGTTTGTGGATGCATGGTCCCCTATGGGAATCTAACCCAAGAAATGAGGGACATGTCCGAAAGCGGACTCGAACCGCTGACCCAAGGATTTTCAGTCCTTTGCTCTACCAACTGAGCTACCCGGACAAGAACTTTAAAGAATAATCTGAAGAGCCATTTTATGGGTCATTATTAACAGAGGCGAAGGATTCATAAATAGAGCTACTATGAAGACCAACGACATTCCAAGAATAATAGACTGCTCTCTACTCATAGATAGAAATGAAGAAAAATTTACAGGCTTTTCAAAATACATGATCTTAATGAAACGTAAGTAATAGAATGCACCTACTACACTACACATGACACCAATAAACGCTACAAGGTACAATCCTCCCTGCATAGCAGAAAAGAATACGTACATCTTTGATAAGAATCCCGCTAATGGAGGAACTCCTGCCATTGATAAGAGAGTAGAAGTAAATGTAATAGCTAAAAGTGGGTTCATTTTGCTAAGACCTACAAGATCTGTAAAGAATGTAGCTCGTCCTTCTTTACCTGCTAACTCAGTAGATAAGACAAAGGTCCATGCATTTAAAGTCATTACTATATAAACTAAAGTATAAAGTAGTAATCCTTGTATTCCCTCCATAGTACCTGTACCTAGACCGATAAGAAGATAACCTACATGTCCGACAGAACTGTAAGCTAGGAAACGTTTAATTTTACGTTGTGTTAACGCAGTAAACGCAGCAACCACCATAGAAAGAACGGCAGATATAAGAATTACCTGTTGCCAAGCATCCATTAAGTCGTGAAAACTATACATAAATAGCTTTACAAATAGTCCTAAGATCGCAATCTTAGGTACTATCGCAAAGAAAGCAGAAATAATAGTTGGTGCTCCTTCATAAACGTCAGGTGCCCACATATGGAATGGAGCCGCTGTAGACTTAAAAAGAAGTGCAGCAGCAACAAAAATTATACCTACAATCAAAGCTTTAGGCATTACAAGATCTGACTCATAAGCACCTAAAAGTATCTTTGCTAAATCTTCAAAATTAGTAGTTCCTGTTAACCCGTATATTAAAGAAATTCCAAAGAGAAGGATACCAGAAGCAAAAGCTCCTAAAATGAAATATTTAAGTCCAGCTTCGGTTGAAAACGCAGAACGTCGGGTAAAAGCTGCTAGCGCGTATAAACAAAGACTAGACATTTCAATACCTAAATACAATGTTAAAAGGTCATAAGATGACACAATCACCATTGAACCTACAATAGAAAAAAGCATTAATAAAGAAAACTCATAAGCGTGTACTTTCTTCTTTTTTACATAACTAAAAGAGATAAGTAAACATGAAGCTGTTGTCATTAATAAGATAGCTTTTACTAGGTTTGTAAAAGGGTCATGGATAAGTAAATTATTAAATAATAATGTACTGTAGAATGGGTTATTTAGAACCAATAGGGCACCTAAGATTGCACTAAATGATGACATCCATGCAACTGGTTTAACTACCACAGGATACCCGTGTTTCTCAGAAGTAGAGTACTGTACCCCTACTAATAATAAGGTAGTGGCTGCTAATAGAATAAATAACTCTGGCAGTATAACTTTTAGATTGTTCTCGAAAAAGGTTGTAACATACATAATAATTTATTTTTGTCTTATATAAGGAAGGATAGCATAAACAACAATACGGGAAATAAAGAGAGCATATACAATACTAAGTATACACCAAATCCCCCATAAATAAGCAATAAAAATAGCACTACCCGAGCACATCCCAAGAAAACACAAGTGTTGTTTCATGAGAGGCCCACATGAAAAAAGAGAACACAGCTAACATGACAGGATGTTTACATTCCGCTCTCCTTATACTGAAAGCTAACATAAACAAGCCCCAGATAAAGAAACCTACTACAATGTATATATGAAATGGTGTACTTAACCATGAAGAAGATACATCTTCTAACATGAGCAACCATACACTAGTAGGTTCTGGGGATGGCGATGTAGCTAAACGGCAATAGACTCCAAAGTCATCTATTAGGTAAATTGGATCCGGAGCCACCCAACGAATGACTGAGTCCAATTTATCCGAATCATGAAGGTATGGAATAGGATGGTGTTATGCTCTCTGTCCCAGAACTGAGGTTACTTATAGGGCTTGGAGTAACAGGTTTAGCCATATTATATTAATACTACTTGCTCTTAAAGCATGTGTAAAGTGAGGTATATGGTTAAAAGTGTTTATCAAGGGATAACGACTTACAGTCTTGTAGAGATAAGTAAATATAAGCCTTTACAGTACTAATTAGTTTCTCACTTTTTATTGAACATGGCATTACAAAAGAGTCAACTAAAAAAAGAATTAAAAAATTTTACAATGAACTTTGGACCTCAACACCCTGCTGCCCATGGTGTTCTTCGTTTAGTTCTCGAGCTAAATGGAGAGGTCGTTGAACGCGCAGATCCCCATATTGGGTTATTACATAGAGGGACAGAAAAGCTAATTGAGCACAAAACTTATGTACAAGCTCTACCGTATTTTGATCGTTTAGATTATGTCTCTATGATGGCACAAGAACATGGTTTTTGTCTCGCTGTAGAGCGTTTATTAAAATGTGATGTTCCTATCCGTGCCCAGTATATCCGTACATTATTTAGTGAGCTTACACGTATCTTAAACCACCTTCTAGCCGTAGGTTGTCATGCTATGGATGTAGGTGCAATTACTCCAATGCTTTGGAGTTTTGAAGAGCGTGAAAAATTAATGGAGTTCTATGAACGAGTATCTGGAGCACGTATGCACGCCGCATACTTTAGACCTGGTGGTGTTAGTCAAGACATTCCATTAGGAATGTTAGAAGATATCTATACTTTCGCAGAACAATTTGCTAACCGTCTAGACGAGGTAGAAGAATTACTAACAGATAACCGTATTTGGAAGCAGAGACTCATTGACGTTGGTGTAGTTTCTGCTAAGGATGCAATGGACTGGGGATTCTCAGGAGTTCTTTTAAGAGGTTCAGGTGTTCTTTGGGACTTAAGAAAAACCCAACCTTACGAGGTTTACGATAAAATGAACTTTGATATCCCAGTAGGTACAAATGGAGACTGTTATGACCGTTACCTTGTTCGTGTAGAGGAAATGCGTCAAAGTTTATCTATTGTGATGCAATGTCTTAATGACATGCCTACAGGTGTTGTTAAAGTAGATGACGCAAAAATTACACCTCCATCAAGAGGAGCAATGAAGCAATCTATGGAATCTTTAATCCACCACTTTAAGCTATTTACTGAAGGTGTTGTTGTTCCTGCTGGAGAAACATACTCTTCAATTGAAGCACCTAAAGGAGAGTTCGGAGTATACCTTGTTTCAAATGGTACAAGTAGACCTTATCGCTGTCATATTCGTGCACCAGGGTTTGCTCATTTACAAGGACTTGATTTCATGTCTCGTGGTCACTTAGTAGCTGATGTTGTTACTATTATTGGTACACAGGACATTGTTTTCGGAGAAGTTGACCGTTAAATTATGTCGTTTAAGAAAAAAGAAAAACTACAATGGACAGCAGATCGTTTGGATTCAAGCGCTTTTCTACTGTTCATTCAATATTTTAATTATGACACAATAGAGTGGAAAGCTTTTAGAAAAGAGCTTTCTAGCCACAATCTAGGCTTAATCGTAATTAAAGCTAATATGTTTAAGTCTTACTTTAAAGATACACCATATGCTTCACTAAATCCTACATTTAGTGGACCTATGGCTATCTTATTTGCTGACAGTAACAGCCCTTTTAAAGGGTTATCGGCCGGCTTAAAGTTTGTGAAAAATGAACCAAAAGTAGAGATTGTGGCAGGTGTGTACGGAGATATCGTACTCTTACCCTCTAAAATTAGAGATCTAACAGACATACCCATTAATAAAGAGTTACTCGCGGACGAAGGTATTTGTAGTTTAGAAACATCTTATGCCTTAGAGTTTGTTCAACTTATAGAGCAAGGACTCTTTTCTACCCCTAATATAGTAGACTCTTCGTCTCAAGGGCTAATTCCTTTATTAAAACAGATAGAATCTTCTAAGCAGTAACGATTATTATGCTACGACCTAAACAAACAAAATTTAACAAATATAGAAAAATTAGAATTAAGCGTATAGAACGTAGACAAACTAGTCTTCAATTTGGTTCTTTCGGTCTAAGGACTTTAGAAGGAGGCCAAATTTCTTCAAGACAGATTGAAGCTGTACGTCGTGTAATTACACGTAAATTAAAAAGAACAGGTCAACTATGGATTAGGGTTTTTCCTAATATCCCAGTAACTAAAAAGCCTGTTGAAGTTCGTATGGGTAAAGGAAAAGGTCCCGTAGATCGTTGGGTAGCCGTCGTTAAACCTGGAACTATTATCTACGAGGTAGGAGAAGTAAAAGAAAACTTAGCCAAAGTGGCTCTATTATCAGGAGCTAAAAAATTATCTATGAAATGTAATTTTGTTAAGCGTTCTTAGGCCGGATAGCATAAAGGTAATGCACGGGACTGCAAATCCTTTGATACCGGTTCAATTCCGGTTCTGGCTTCCGGAATGTGGCGCAGTCCGGTAGCGCATCTGCTTTGGGAGTAGAGGGTCGCGTGTTCGAATCACGCCATTCCGAGTATAATATATAGCCCCTTTCGTCTAGTGGTTAGGACACTGCCTTTTCGAGGCGACGACACGGGTTCGAATCCCGTAAGGGGTAATTTCTAGCTCGCTTGGTGAAATTGGTAAACACGTCAGACTTAAAATCTGATCTCTTTTGGGTTGCCGGTTCAAGTCCGGCAGCGAGTAACTTAAAATGTCATCAAAAATAACAGTCACTGTAGACGGAGTAGACGTTCTTGTAGAACAAGGATCAAGTGTTTTACAAGCTTGTGAATTAGTTGGGATAGAGATACCCCGATTTTGTTTTCATGAGCGTCTTCTTATTGCAGGTAATTGTCGTATGTGTTTAGTTGAGGTAGAGAAATCACCTAAGCCTCAAGCTTCATGCGCCATGCCTGTAATGCCGGGAATGAAAGTTTTTACTGACACTCCACTTGTTAAAAAAGCACGTGAAGGTGTGTTAGAATTCCTTTTATTAAACCATCCACTAGATTGCCCTATTTGTGATCAAGGTGGTGAATGTGATCTTCAAGACCAAGCAATGGTCTTTGGTACTGACAGAAGCCGCTTCTTCGAGCGAAAGCGTGGTGTAGAAGATAAAAACCTAGGACCTCTTGTTAAAACTATTATGACAAGATGTATTCATTGTACACGATGTGTACGTTTTGCTACAGAAGTGGCAGGGGTTGAAGTTCTGGGTACTACTTCAAGAGGTATCGACACTGAAATTGGTACTTATGTAGAAAAAATGTTTGACTCAGAACTTTCAGGTAATATTATTGACTTATGTCCTGTAGGAGCGTTAACCTCAAAGCCTTATGCTTTTACTTCTCGCCCTTGGGAATTACGTCTCACAGAAAGTATTGATGTTATGGACTCTGTTGGAAGTAACATCCGTGTAGATAGCAGAGGTACCGAGATCATGCGTATCATCCCACGTATTAATGAAGAAATTAACGAGGAATGGATTTCAGATAAAACACGTTTCTCTTATGATGGCTTAAAAAGACAACGTCTTACTAAGCCTATGATTAGAGATGACAACGGTAACTTTATTTCTGTGGAATGGCTAGAAGCATTCGACTTTATTAAAAAAAATATAGACGGGTCTATGGATCCTGACCAAGTTGTTGGTGTTGCTGGAGGGTTAGTAGATGTAGAGACTCTCTTTACTTTAAAGAAATTTATCTCACATCAAGGTTCATCTAATGTTATTTCAGAGTTTGCGGGAGGAAAAGACTTACAACAAGACTTTTTAACTAACCATACTTTTAACTCATCTATCCAAGGGATTGAAGAGTCTGACTTAATCTTATTAGTAGGAACAAACCCAAGAAAAGAAGCTGCTATTATTAATGCTCGTATTAGAAAGCGTTCATTACAAGGTAACTTTAACGTTGCTTACGTAGGACCTAGCTTAGACAAGAGTACACAGTTTGGTTTAAACTATCCCGTAGACCATTTAGGTAAAACAGCGGAGACTCTTTCTCAAATCGCTTCTGGTCAACACCCTTTCTGTGTAAAGCTTGCACAAGCATCTAATCCAATCATTATTATAGGATCAAATGTACTTAGTCGAAGAGATTCTAGATCATTAATGGATATGTTTACAGCTATTGATGTAAACCTAGCGTCTATACGAGGATCACAAGGGTCGTTCTTAAACCTAATCCAACCAAACGCTTCCCAGTACGGAGCAACACAGTTAGGATTGGATTCTTTTAACCCTTCGGTTGCTGAAACTCCATTAAAATTTATTTATTGTGTGGGTGCAGAAGACCTAAGTAACTTACATTTAGATACAGATAATTTTCTCATCTACCAAGGTCATCATGGAAATGAAGATGTTGCAATGTATGCTGATGTTATTTTACCAGGAGCTGCTTATACAGAGAAGGATGCTCTTTTCTTTAATACAGAAGGGAGACCTCAAAGTACAAAACGCGCTTTAACACCTCCAGGACATGCTCGTGAGGATTGGAAAATCCTAAGTGCATTAACTGAGTATTTATACGGAACAACCCAGTATACATCACGCGCTGACCTATTTAGTGCTATGGGGGATAAAATTCCTGGAATCAAATCTCTAGGGGAAGTTCCTGCTCTAAACTCATTACGCCAAGAAACCTCAGGTAAAAAAGGAAGTTTTATTAAAGACGAGTACTTATACTCATCGGCATCAAACTTTTACTTTACTTGTGCTGTCACCAAGGCATCAACTACAATGGCGAAATGTGTAGAGCTTTTCACAAAGGACATCGACGGAGCATTGCACCCGACCGAATCCGGTAAATAAAAATTAAAATGTTTGTTTTCATTACTGTAATTAAGTCTTTATTAATCGCGTTACCTCTTATTATAGCGGTAGCGTATTTCACTCTAGTTGAACGTAAAATTATGGCAGGTATTCAACGTCGCCGAGGTCCTGATGTTGTAGGTGCTTGGGGACTAATTCAGCCTTTTGCTGATGCCGCCAAATTAATTTTAAAAGAGACTATTCTACCTAGTACTGCTAACACAGTTCTTTTCGTTATTGCACCTATCTTATCCTTTATGTTAAGTTTAGTTGGATGGGCTGTTATCCCTTTCGGAGAGACATATGTTTTAGCTGATATTAACATAGGAGTTCTTTATCTATTTGCTATATCTTCTTTAGGTGTTTATGGTATCATTATGTCGGGGTGGGCAAGTAACTCTAAGTATGCTTTCTTAGGAGGACTTCGTTCTGCTGCTCAGATGGTTTCATATGAAGTTTCTATTGGGTTTATCTTAATCGCTGTCATTCTTTGTGCAGGATCATTAAACTTAACTACTATTGTTATGTCACAGCAAACAGTATGGTACGGTTTACCTTTATTCCCAATGTTCTTCATGTTTTTCATTTCTGCTCTAGCAGAAACAAACCGACATCCCTTTGATCTACCAGAAGCTGAAGCTGAGCTTGTTGCAGGTTATAACGTAGAGTATTCCGCTGCAGGATTTGCACTATTCTTCCTAGGTGAGTACGCTAACATGATTATGATGTCTAGTGTAACAACTATTATGTTCTTAGGTGGATGGTTACCTATTATTGATGTGTTTCCAATTAATATGGTTCCTGGTCCTATCTGGTTTGGATTAAAAGTGTGTTTCTTTGTAGCACTTTTCGTTTGGGCAAGAGCAGCATACCCTCGTTACCGTTATGACCAGCTTATGAGACTTGGATGGAAAGTATTTTTACCTCTTTCATTAGGGTGGGTACTTTTCATTGCTGGAATTCTTCTAGGATTTAACTGGCTTCCTTTCATTATCTAAATTAAAGAATATGGCTTTAGGATTATTGAAATATCTAAATGTTGCTATTACCTTGTACCTTTTAGGTATCTGGGGTATTGTTCTAAATAGAAAAAACATTATTATCCTACTGATGTCTATTGAATTAATGTTACTATCTATAAACCTGAATTTCCTTACTTTCTCTGTCTTCCTTGATGACCTTGTAGGGCAAATCTTTGCTCTATTCGTTCTGACAGTGGCTGCAGCAGAATCGGCTATTGGTTTAGCAATTCTAGTGGCTTACTTCAGAGTAAGAAATACAATCGCAGTAGAAGATGTAAGTATGCTACGTAGCTAAAGAATTTTCTAAATTCTCAATTTAATAAAAAAAATATGATTCAACCAGGTACTATCCTTAATGTCGCAGACAATTCGGGAGCAAAAAAACTTAACTGTATCGCAATTCTTGGTGGTTACCGAAAAGCAACTGCTGGAGTTGGTGATGTTATTGTTGCTTCTATTAAAGAACTTCGACGACAAGGACAAGGTCGAGTATTTAAAGTACAAAAAGGTCAGGTGGTACATTGTGTTATTGTCCGTGTTAAGAAAAAACGCCAACTTTCCTCAGGATTCTCGCACGCTTCTTCAGAGAATGCTGCTGTATTAATCGATTCTACTAGTAAGAACCCCATAGGTAGCCGTGTTTTAGGACCAGTTACAGACGAATTAAAGAAGTCAGGGTTCGGTAGAATTATAAATATGTCACCCCATTCCACATTTTAATAAAGATGAGTCGTCTAAGACAACACTATAAAAACAATTTAACAAAGGAACTAGCAGAAACATTCGAATATACGGATGCTTCCCAGTTACCTATGGTGGATAAGATCATTGTCAATTGTGGGCTTAAGTCTATCAATTTTAACGACAAACTTATCCATCCTGTTTTACTTGCGTTAAAAGGTCTTACAGGTCAACGACCTAAGATTACCCGTTCGTCAAAGGACAACGCTAACTTAAAAATACGTTCAGGCGCGATCTCTGGAGTAAAAGTTACTCTTAGAGGAACAAAGATGTTTATGTTTTTAGACCAGTTGATTTTAACCATCTTACCTCGAGTAGACTATTTAGAAGGGTTTTCTACAAGACAGCTTTCGAAAGAAGGTCATTTCAGTCTTAGAATACATGATCCCCTAGATAGTTTGTTTCTAGAAACTGAATTTGAGAAATTCCAAACATTAGGTCCTATTGACATAACTATTGTTACTAAAAATTCTAGTTACGAAGAAAGCTTATTACTACTTACAGGTCTTCAAGTACCAATCATTTAGTCTCATGGTGAAGTAGCTCAGTTGGTAGAGCAACGGAATCATAATCCGTGGGCCAAGGGTTCGAATCCCTTCTTCGCTACACGTCCTTTGCTTATAGAGCGTTAGTACAACATGGTTCCCATAACAGTATTTAGTTGTTTTAGTCGACTACAAGATCGAAATGTTATTGTAGAAGTTTATGAGCTGTGTTTTGTTTTTCTTTTTAGATCAAGACGTTTTGAGCAGTACCTACTCTAGCCTTACTAAAGACGTCAGAAAGAAGGTTTTTACATGTATCGTCACCGCGTGACTCTAGACCAAGAAGGATACGTGAAGACTCTAGGCATCCAGAGTTAAAGTTACTTGCTGCAGAACTACTTGACTGAACTTCAGCATTAACTGAGTCGAATAGACCTAGTGTAAGTGAGTTTCCAATGAAAGCTAATGATGATACTCTAAAGATGTTTGGTAAAATAATCCCACAAGCAATAACGTGGAATCCTGCAAAGGTTATAAAGGTCCAAAATAGTTGTGACATATAAGTAATTGTATCTAATTGAGGCATACTAGGAAATATAGCATTATGTTTTACGTACAAGATCGAAATGTTATTGTAGGTGGATTATTTCTTTTTTAGGAAGGTTTTGAGCACTACTCTACTTAGTAAACGTCAAAAAGAAGGTTTTTACATGTCTTTGCAATCTGGTTACGAAGAGAAAAACTCAATGTTGTGGAATCTATATGTGTCAGAAGTTAAATCAAGGTATAATTTCTCAGGATCAAACATCTTTAATACGACAAAGCGACAATAAAGTCGTAAATTTCCCATTAACCAAACAACTATAATAGCTATAAGGTTTCCTGTCAAAGAATAAGCTATTATTAAACTTAGCCCTAGAAAGTACAAGGAGTATTTGACGACTCTATACTTGCACGCATAAAAGCAGATAGTGGTCATACATTTCATAAAAATAATTACGCAGTTTTCGTGTAAAGAGGGACCATCTGCCGATCTATCACATAGGACCTTTATATGAAATATAGTAATCTTCAAATTATAGATAAAACTCGCGACAATTAAACTCGCTAGAAGGGAAGAGAGGGCTAACAACAATAAGGTCCCCAATATACGGTTAAAGACAGGATGGTTTTCTAAAATACCTATCCATTGGAACCCTTGGAGAAACAAATCACGAACAAAAAGACGATTAAAGAGAAAGAGAACACCTAGAACAAAGTTAAACCGACCATCAGCTAAACTCCTCTGGAACTCTGAGAATGCGTAGTGAGATAAATTCATTATATTTTTCCGAATGCTTGACCGACAGTAGTAGCTACCCCACTTGCAATAGTTACCATAGACAATAGCTTTTCTGGATCTTGCGCAGCTTCTACCGCTCGACGTGCAAAAGAAGCCGCTTTGTCAAGTTTGTCTACGTTTGTAATGATTGATTTACCAGATTCGATCTGGTCCATCCCTATGTTTAATGGAGTCATTTCTATATCTGTTAAGTGTGCAATAGCCTTTAATAGTGTTTTGTGTTCTTTTAAGCCATCTTCTTTAACCGTACGAATTGTCGTCTTTAAGTATTGAATGATAGTCTGATCTGTTTTATCGCGGTCGAGCTGAGCTAAATAAGAACTATAAAGTGAAAAAAGTTCCTGATGTTGAAGTTGCATATTTACAAATTTGCCATGTTGTACCATTAATAATTCAAGGTTTGTACGTATTTCCCCAAATCGGAATCGGGGTTTTTTTAAAAGGTATTTAAAACTCTCAGGATCGGTATAATCCCAGAACATATCAAGCCCTGGCTTTCGCTCACCAGTGAACTTTGTAATAGCATTATAATTCATAAATAAGTCCTTTAACTCATTATTACTATAGTTAGCATACTGTAATTTTTTAGCAAACAGTTCGAATCCCTCATTACTCTTAGATTCATTTTGTAGCTCCAAAATTGCAAGACTTTCGTCGATTCCCTTTCGCAGATTGTTGCCTGATGTAGGTGTTAAAATGCTGCTTACAGGGTCTTCGTCATAGGTACGTTTACCAAAATTCTCTCCATACTCAGTTATCCAACGATCAGTATGAAACTTCTGCATACGACGTTCAGTACCACCTCCAAACAAGGTGTTACTGTACGTGTTAGTAGTGCCTAAACCGTTCTTGTCCGACAAACTTGTCGGTTTAACAGTCTTCTTTACGGCAACACTCTCTATATCTACTTTTAGAGCTGTGTTTGGTTTTTTTAATTTTACAGCGTCGAGTGCTTTTTGAGCTGACCTTCTAGCTGCATCCGCCGTTAGCTTAGGAGGCATCTTGCTCCCCGGTGTACTGGTAAAATTTCTTCTAAAAATGGTCTTTTTTATTAATAAACTCATTTTAATTTCCTCCCCACCAGTAAACAGCAACGAATAGGAATAACCATACAACATCTACAAAATGCCAGTACCAAGCAGCAGCTTCAAAACCAAAGTGGTGCTCCTGTGAGAAATGATATTTAATTAATCTAACTAGACAAATTCCTAAGAAAAGTGTACCAATAAATACGTGGAATCCATGAAACCCAGTAGCCATGAAAAAGGCAGATCCATAAACACTGTCTGAAATACCAAAAGTAGCGTTAATGTACTCAAATACCTGGAATCCTGTGAAAGCGATTGCTAATGCTAGAGTTATAACTAATGCCACAATAGCTTCACGACGGTTTCCTCCTACAATAGCATCGTGTGCCCATGTACATGATGCTCCTGATGTTAAAAGAATGATAGTATTTAACAGAGGAACTTCCCAAGCACTTAGTACTTCTACTCCTTTAGGAGGCCAAACAGAACCAATAGCATGACTTGGACAAAGACTAGATTGGAAAAATGCCCAAAAGAAAGCAAAGAAGAACATAATTTCTGAAACGATGAAAAGGATCATTCCATAACGCATACCTAATTGGACCATTTTTGTATGCCATCCTTCAAAGGTTGCCTCACGAACAATATCTCTCCACCAAACGTACATACAATAAACAATAACGAAAAGACCTGAACTTAATCCAAATCCACCTCCAGAATAACCGTGCATATACATTACACCTCCAGATGTTGCTAGGAAAGCACCGAATGATGCTACTAATGGCCAAGGGCTTGGGTCTACCATATGATAGGGATGTTTTTGGTAGTTCTTTGTTGAAATTGACATTCTGAGCGCACTGAGATTTGAACTCAGGACATTCTGGTTAAAAGCCAGAAGCTCTACCGCTAAGCTATGCGCTCTATATAAATTAGGTCAAAATTTCTATTCTATCACCGTTCTATTAGAAGGTAAATAGGATTAGGAATGCCATCATTAGAGCGAAAAGAGCCATTGCCTCAGTAAGAGCGAATCCAAGAATTGTTAGACGGAATAAGCGCTGCTCAAGTGATGGGTTACGTGATACACCAACAACAAGGGCTCCGAAAACTGTTCCAATTCCTGCTCCTGCTCCACCTACAGCGATAGTTGCTGCTCCTGCTCCAATAAGTTTACCTGCTTGAACGATCATAGTAGGACTCTTTGCCAAAATTCCTCGCCAATAGATGACGGGAGAGACGGGATTTGAACCCGCGACCCCTAGCGTGACAAGCTAGTGCTCTAGACCTACTAAGCCACTCCCCCAGTAAAACTTAGAACTTTATCGCAAATGAGCATTACCTTTCTTAGTGAAAGCTAATTGATGTAAGGCTATTCTCTGACGAATGGCATTTCCTTGTCCTTTAGATAGACCTAATAGTTCGAAAGCTAAACGCTCAGACATAGAAGATTCTGTTCGTGCACGAGCTCCTTCTACAATCCATTTGACAGCAATACCTAAACGTCTTTTAGTTCTAATTGGTCTAGGAACAAGAACAGTTGATCTAGCACGTATACGTCCGATTACCTCTAATGACGGAGCGGAGTTATTAAGAGCTCCTTCGAAGGCAACCCGGGGTTTAACTCCTTGTTCTTTTAATATCATAAAAGCCTTACGGAGAATTCCTTCCGCTTTAGATCTTTTACCGCAACGCATTAATGCTGCTACTAATTGTTTCTCCATATGTCTTTCGCTAAATTCTTCGTTTAACATCTTTGTTTACTTAATAGCCTTAGTGGTATAAATGAATTTTGTTCCGTATTTGGAACGTGCTTGTCGTCGTTTTAAAAGACCATGAGCGTCAAATTTACCACGAATGACTTTATAACGTACTCCAGGAAGATCTTTAACGCGACCTCCTCTGATTAATACCACAGAGTGTTGTTGAAGTGTATGTGTCTCGCCGGGGATATAAGCTGTTACTTTAACCCCACCACGAAAACCTACTCGGGTTACTTTACGTAATGCTGAATTAGGTTTTTTTGGTGTTCGTGTAAACACTTGGCGGCAGATTCCTTTACGTTGGGGACCGTTATTTAATCCCGGTACGGTTGATGGGCGTTTTTTAGGTCGTCGAGGATTTCGATCGGTTTGATTAAGGGTTGCCATATATATTTATTGTCTATAAGACATCTAAACCATGCACAATAATGCACGTAGAGATTTATTTCTTTTTAGCGTGTAGTTGTTTTATATGCATCTAACAGAGCATTTTTAGCCATAGTATAGCTTACTCTTTTTCATAACATGTAAAAAGCTGAGACGGTTAAACAATGCTTTAAATTGACGCTTTGTTAAATAGTAAAATCTTTATTGACTATCTGTACCTATTACTTGAAGGGTTGTACAAAGACGCTCTTCTAATGAAGTAAGCAGCGATCTTAATTTTTGCTCTTCTTGGTACGTCAATAAAGAATCTACAGTCTCTTGTAAACGAGCTAATTCCTCTGCATTCTTTTGAATCGAAAGATCTAAAGTTCCTTCCAAAACATAAATATGTTTCTGTAGGAGAGCTACTTCCTTATTAACCTCAAACAAGGACTTTAGAAGGTCTGCATGTTTTGCTGAGCGAATTACTTCCTCACTATACGATGATTCCAGGGCACTACGTAAACCAATTAGTTGCTGTTCCTGTTCAACCACTGCTTGTGATAGAGAAGCGTGCTCTTGAATAACCCCACTTAACCCACAAATGACCATCACTATCAAGGTAATTAAAGACGAAATTCCTACAAAGAGAAAAACCGAGACACTTATCGTAACCACCGTATAAAATAACCAATAAATATGCTCGTAATTTGGGTGCATTCTATTGTAAGGCGGGTTGAACACAGAACCCTCCTTCTCACCGCCAACAGAAAGACCCATATCCAATGTTACCTGTTTTGCTGCACGCCATTCTAATGCCTCCTTATGGTTCTCTAACAACTTATCTGTTCCACCTCTAACCCATCCAGAATGATACGCCCCGGAATTGATAAGCTGACAAAAGATATAACCGAATAGGGAGGCAATACAAAGACCTGCTAAAAAAGACTCCATTGGCGTTAACCCTAAACGTTGGAGGGTCTCTAACAAGAAGTGGTAAATACCACCTTCTTCTGCCAACGGTACGTCGAAAGAAGCTTCTTTGAAAGATACAGAAAGAAAAGGTATAAGATTTAACGTAATAGATTGATTTTTAGTTGTCTTCATTAAGTGTGTTGTTGTATCCACTGAATTGTCTAAACTGACGACGTCCTTCCATCAATCCTAAAATAAATGGAAGAGACTGTAAAATAAGAACAAACCAGAAGACCTCGTCAGCTATAGGGGTCCAGTAGGATTCTAGCTGATATACCAGAGCTAGAATAGCTAAACAAATGACATACCATTTATTCTCATAGCGGCAGATCTTCTTATACATCCTTATTTCGAGCAAGGACACTGCTCGAGGCGTATTGAACCCACAGATTGTTTTCCATGATAATTTCGTACCACCAATAGAAAAGAAAGCAAAATAGAACTGGGTTACTGTAGAGCTACCGACCCACGGTCGATCATGTGCAAAGTCCATATAGCGCAGAATAGCATACATCCTGTAAGTTAATGACAAAGCAAAAGTACCCATGAGGTACTGCTCAAAAATACAGGCTATAACCACACCAAGGATAATGACAGACATCCATGTAAATAAATGGATTACATACAAAGAATATGCTTCCACGATATCGGGAAAAGGTCGGCCCGCAAATTGCCAATCTCGTGGGCCAAAATCCGCTCCCTCTTCTAACAACTTAGTGGTAGCTTTACTAATCACAGAAAATAATGCAACCATGAATGGGGCATAGATCTGATCCTAAGACGCGAATTAAATCGTCCCCTTTTAGATGCGCGATGACAAGTAGAAGAGTTGCGATAATCCAACTAAAAAACATGACAATAGGCACTAGCGTTTCACGCTTTTTACTGAACGACATAATGATTCATTTTTAGAGCACTTACTTTAGTAAAATTGATGAGATTGTTACTAAAGATAAGATTTTGTTATAGATTAAAACACCCTGTATGAACAGGAATGTTATACTTTTTCGAACCTAACGTGTTCTTTATATCTTTTATTTCAGGTATTCTTTCAGCAGCAGGTTCCCCTACGGCTACCTTGTTACGACTTCATCCCAGTCAAAGACTTTACCGTTACAGTGCCTCTCTTTTTCATTTAAGTTATTTTATTTTTTTGTTTAAAGCTATTAAGAAATAGCTTTCATAAATAAAAATAAATATATGACCTGCCTTTTATTAATATCTGATAAAAATAAAAGAAGACATCACCCTTTGCTGCAAATAATAGCTAAAACTCAAAAATAAACAAGTTAAGAACAACAGCTTCAGGCACTTTCGATTCCCAGGATGTGACGGGCGGTGTGTGCAAGGTCCAGGAACAATTTCACCGCGTCATGCTGATACGCGATTACTAGCGATTCCAACTTCATGTAGGCGAGTTGCAGCCTACAATCCGGACTGAGATAATGTTTGGAGATTTACTTAGATTCGCATCTTCGTTTCTTGCTGTCATTACCATTGTAACACGTGTGTAGCCCGATCCATAAGGGCCATGATTACTTGACGTCATCTCCACCTTCCTCTAACTCTTTGTTAGCAGTCCTCTTATAGTGAGTAATGACCCTGTTTAGGGGTTTTCGTCAAAAAAATAAGAGTAGAGGTTGCGCTCGTTAAGGGACTTAACCCAACATCTCACGACACGAGCTGACGACAGCCATGCAACACCTGTCTATTTTACATCAATATTTACATATTAAACAACAATAGATGTCAAGGATCGGTAAGGTTTTTCGCGTATTGTCGAATTAAACCACATGTTCCACCGCTTGTATAGACCCCCGCCAATTCCTTTGAGTTTCAACCTTGCGATCGTACTCCCCAGGCGGAGTGCTTAATGCGTTAGCTGTAAAGCACAGACAAATCTGTGTCCGAACTTTTAGCACTCATCGTTTACTGCATGGACTACTGGGGTCTCTAATCCCATTTGATACCCATGCCTTCGTCTTGTAGCGTCAGTATTATCATGAATAGTCGCCTTCGCCGCTGGTGTTCCTCACGGGATTATAGTATTTTACCACTACTCCGTGAATTCTACTATCCCCTAATACACTCAAGTTTAACAGTTTTGCTCTAGTATGCCGCGGGTTGAGCCCGCACAATAATACCGGC
>Ga0206126_10002780_pt1 | contig 18454 bp, 8 predicted proteins | sample Helgoland_Spring_5_FD_148621 | JGI IMG/M metagenome (GOLD analysis project Ga0206126, IMG submission 148621) | Pelagic subsurface seawater microbial communities from Kabeltonne, Helgoland, North Sea - Helgoland_Spring_Bloom_20160412_1 | ecosystem: Environmental > Aquatic > Marine > Epipelagic ...
TTCAAGCGTCATCAAATGCTGCAGCGACAAAATCAATCATTGAGCAGGCACACTTTGTTGGTAGCGAAACATGTACGAGTTGTCACCAAGCACAACATAAGGGATGGCAGAACTCTCACCATAGTCAGGCGTTTGCGCCGGCAAATGTTGATTCGGTGGTAGGTGATTTTTCGACGGTATCGGTAAACTATAGTGATGGTGTTGCAGTTTTTGAGCAGCAACTAATAGATTCTAAAACGCAGTATCAAATTCGTTTACAAACATTTTCTTCAGAAACCTCAGATTCAACAGAGCAAATTTATCCGGTGGTCTATACGCTGGGGATTTATCCTTTGCAGCAATATATTCTGGAAACCCATCCGGGTAATTATCAAGTATTTGCTGTGGCTTGGGATACTAGAGAGGCTGAGCAGGGCGGTCAGCGGTGGATGGATTTATCTACCTCAAATGCAGCAGAGAGTGCGGCAGATGATACCTTGCATTGGCGTCAATATTTTCAAAATTGGAATAGCCAATGTGCTTCTTGCCATACAACGAATTTTGAAACTAATGCTGCTTTTGCAACTAACACTGTTTTTAAAAATAAAACTCCGGCGAATATTACTGCTGATGCAAATAGTAATAAAAGCCCGACGTTCACTTCAACTTGGTCAGAGCCAGCAGTGAGTTGCGAATCTTGCCATGGCCCTGCTAGCGGGCACATTCAATGGGCCGACAATAAAGAAAACAATGAACATGTTAGTAAAGGTTTAGTACGACAGTTAGCGACAGAAGATTATTGGCAGTTTGTTGCCAATGAGCCGATTGCGCAACGCTTAACATCGAATAATGATGCGACGGCAATGCCTGTTATTGATGGCTGTGCGAACTGCCATAGTTTACGCCAGCCTATAAGCACAATATCTCATGAGAGTACGCAAACGGATTGGTTAAATAATTTTGAGCCAACACGTGTGCGCGAACCTTTATATTTTGCCGATGGTCAAATACGTGAAGAAGATTTTGTTTATGGTTCATTCACGCAAAGTAAAATGGCTCATGCCGGTGTTACTTGTTTGAATTGTCATGATGCGCATAGCGGGCAGGTAAAAGGTTACGATGCGCAGCAGCTAGCGCTGCCCTCTAATGATGGCGTTTGCGCACAATGTCATCGTGCCGATGTGTTTGCGGTAGAGACGCATCATCACCATCCTGTAGAGAGTGAATCGGCGCGCTGTGTGAGTTGCCATATGCCTGAGCGCACATATATGGGCGTAGATGAAAGGCGTGATCATAGCTTCCAAATACCTTCTCCTGCTTTGAGTCAATTATTGGATACACCTAATGTGTGTACCGAGTGCCATAGCAATAATAGTGATGCTTGGGCAGCAGAAAAAGTTGAAGCATGGCATGCAGCTTCGCCGATTATCGATAATGGTGAGATGGATTTTGCCGATTGGTTATTAGAATTTTCTCGCTTAAATAATCGACTGGTTCAGGCGAGAACTGATAATGAAGATACAACTAAATTAATATCGGCGTTAACGACGCTAGAGAATAAACGTTACACCTTATTAGCATCTACTAAAACCCCAGCAATGAAAAAATCCATGCTGTTAGATACGATGCCTATTAATAGTCAGCAAGCATTCGATACTTTGGTGTTACGATTATCTGACGATGATGTTGTTGTCCGTTTGGCCGCCATTAGTATTATCCGTAACTTCGATATTAGTCATCGTCAGCAATTATTAATGCCACTCTTAAAAGATCCGATAAAATCGGTTCGCTTTGCGGCAACGCTCGCGCTGGCTGATTTACTGGCTACTCCTCAGTTTATTTCTCAACAAAATAATCGAAAAAATAAACGCTTATTAAAAGAGAATGTCAGGCAGTTTATTGAGGCCTATGAGTATCATGGTGATTTACTGGGTTCGCAGATGACGCTAGCTGATATCAATCGGCAAATGAAGGATTGGGATGCAGTGGTTATTGCCTATCAACGCGCATTACAGTTAGTGCCAACTTATGTGCCGGCATTAGTTAATTTGGCCGATGTTTATCGCTTACAGCAAGCCGATAATAAAGCAGAGCCATTGTTACTTAAAGCTATTGCAGTGACTGCTGAAAATGCACGACAGGCGATTAATGATCCGGGTGATATTTATGCCTTCGCTTTACAGCAGCAGGCATCGGTTGAATACGCACTGGGTTTGCTTTATGCGCGGGCTAAGAATTATTCAAAAGCGATAGTGCCGTTAGATAATGCCGTACAGTTGTCGCCGGCGAATACCGATTATTTTTATGCTTCTTTGTTGATGCTTGATGCCTTGGGTGAGCGTAATAAAGCTTTAGAGCTATTAAGACGTTCACCTTTAACGCAGAATAATGAGCAGCTAACCGCGCTCTTACGGCAGTGGCAGCCCTAAATTCTCGTTCTAGCACTGTTAGAAAATCTCTGTGTTACAATGCATGAATGACTAACTTGGCACACTGCTAATGTGCATCAGGTAATTTATATTCAATTTTTCGTCGACGATTATTTCAGAAAAGATTCCCATCATGACAGATCAACATTCTCACAATTCTGGCTCCAATTCTTCTGACGCAATAGCTACAAGTGCTTATAGTGGCAGTGCTGAAGATATTGTTAAGCGACATATTTATGAGCCCAGCTTACCTAGCTATACCGAAGCTGAATTTAATAGTGCTGCTGAGCGAATTACTGCATTATTAGAAAAAGAGAATGCTGCCATTGTCGCGCATTATTATACTGACCCTGCAATTCAAAAATTAGCTGAAATGACCGGTGGTATTGTTTCTGATTCATTAGAAATGGCACGGTTTGGCGCAGCGCATAAAGCGCAAACACTGATTGTTGCCGGTGTTAAGTTTATGGGTGAAACAGCTAAAATTTTAAGCCCTGAAAAACGGGTATTTATGCCTACCTTAGAAGCGACTTGTTCATTAGATTTAGGTTGCCCGATTGAAGAGTTCTCAGCTTTTTGTGATCAGCATCCTGACCGCACAGTGGTTGTATATGCCAATACATCGGCAGCCGTTAAAGCGCGCGCCGATTGGGTGGTAACTTCAAGCATTGCAGTAGACGTTGTTGATTATCTTGATGGGCTAGGTGAAAAAATTATTTGGGCGCCCGATAAACATTTAGGTGCCTATGTGCAAAAGCAAACCGGTGCTGATATGTTGCTATGGGATAGCACCTGTATTGTGCATGATGAGTTTAAAGCCAAAGGCATTCTAGATTTAAAAGCGGTTTATCCTAACGCTGCAGTACTTGCGCATCCAGAATCACCGGCTTCCGTATTGGCATTGGCCGATAGGGTGGGTTCAACTACGCAAATTATTCAAGCGGCTTCTGAATTGCCTCATGAGCAATTTATTGTAGCTACGGATCAAGGTATTTTTTATAAGCTCACACAGTTAGTACCGAATAAGCAATTTTTGATTGCGCCTACAGGTGGTGCGGGGGCGACCTGTAAAAGCTGTGCCAATTGCCCTTGGATGGCCATGAATGATTTAGATAATTTAGCCAATAGTCTTGAGTTGAAAACCAATGAGGTTTTTGTTGAAGAGGCGCTTGCCGCGAGAGCCTTGCTGCCATTGCAGCGTATGTTGGATTTTGTAAAAGCAGGTGCTTAATAAAGAGCGGGTTTTTACAAGTTCTCAGTGAGTTGCTGCAAAGAATTAACATCCCTAATACGTTCTTTTATTCGCGCAGCTATTTGATAATTATTTTTACTAAAGTGCAGTGCGGTTGTTAAGTGTTGTCGAGCTTGAGAGAAATTGCCGCGCAGTAAAAAGAATTCTGCTCTCGCTTGATGCAATTGCAATATATCACCAGCAAGCCCATGCGTTTCTGACATTAAATACCAAACATCCGCTTGAGCAGGTCGCGTTTTAGTGAGTGACTGCAATACTTTTTGCGCGTCTTTATAGTCCGTATTACTTAACATTGTTTGGGCTAATGCCATACTAATGGCATAGTTGTTTGGCATGGTGGTATTTAATTCATGCAGCCTTTTTTCAGCGCGCTTACTGTCGCCCGCCTCAATATCGATATCAATATCCAATAATATGTAGGCAAGTTTATTCGGAGCTTGTTTAAGTAATGGTGCCAATGTCTTACGGGCTTTACGCCATTGTCGATTTTCTAAATAGGAAAGCGCTAAACCATAATGAGCCGCACTGCGTGCTAATTCGGCAGGTACATTGCTGTTGGTTGGGCTGCTGGGTTCTGGTGTAGAGAGTTTTTCTAAGGCTAGCCTAAAGCGTTTAATATGCTCTTTCGCCGATTCCTCTGTTGATTCTTTTCCGGGCACTTTTCCCAATGCCGTGATACGCGCCTTTATTAATAAATAATCCAAGCTGGGCACATTGGTTGTTGAAGGCAGTTGTCTGGCGCGATTGCTTGCGTCCGCGATACGTGATTCGGTAACCGGGTGAGTTAATAAAAACTCAGGCATTCTATTGCCGTAAAGTCTTGAGGCGTTGAGCATTTGTTTAAACATGAGTGCGGCAGATTCTGCCGGATAACCAGCATCAACCAATGTTTTCATCCCCAGCCGATCGGCTTCTTTTTCATGCAGGCGGCTGTAGCGTAGCTGTGAATCGAGAGCTGCTGCTTGCGAGGCCATAATAGCGGCCGATGCGGCATCACCTTCACTGGCTGCGGCTAAGACAATACCGGCGAGTAAGCCGGCAAGGGTAGTGAAATTAGTTCGCTGTGAGGCTTCAACGCTACGAGCAAAATGACGCTGAGATAAATGCGCTAGCTCATGCGAGAGTACAGAGGCTAGCTGTGCTTCTGATTCAGCGTAAAGCAGTAAGCCAGTATTGACGCCAATAACCCCGCCAGGAACGGCAAAGGCATTAATCGTTGGGTTGCTGACAATGACGAGGTCGAGGTTTTTATCTTCAATGTCACTATAGCTGGAGAGTTTAAAAAGCAGATTTTCCATGTATTCAAACACGAGAGGGTCGCTTTCTAATGGTACGCTGGCCCGAAAAGATCGCAGCCAGGCTTGGCCTAGCGCCTGTTCCTGAGCGGGTGCCATTAAGCCGGCAGCGCTGTCCCCTAGTTCTGGAAGCGGTTCAGCAGGGTTGCTGGCTAAAGACGGTACAGCAAGCAGTAAGCTAATCATTAGCGTGATTAACACTTTGGCTTTGCTTGAGTGGATACTAAATAGACGGCTCATGTTCAGTATGTCTTGTTGGTTCTATCGGTTCTATCGGTTCTGGCAGTTCGGTCAGTCCTGTCATTCAAATAATGCAGTATTTACTGGCTATTGGGTAGCGACAGTGACAGCATTATTAGTCAGAGTCTAAGTTTAACGCAATGATGGCTTTTATCAGCAGTAATTCAATGGATCATCTTGCGGTTGCAAAGTTCCAGTGTTAACTTTCTTGTATGTATTGATTTGATGGTAATCAATTGTATCTAGTTGTATTTAATTGTATTCAATAGGCATCGGTAATTTATGTTAAACGTATTAAAAAAGTGGTACGACCGTAATTTTCATGACGAAGAAGCGATTATCTTACTGCTTATTTTGGTTGCAGCCGGTGGTATTATTGTTGGCCTTGGTGGTATTTTATCACCGGTAATTGCTGCCTTAGTCTTGGCTTTTTTATTACAAGGCGTTGTTGCCCAGCTTGAGCGTTTCCGCTTGCCACATCTTGTGGCCGTCTCAATGAGTTCGGCGATATTGGTCGTGTCTTTAGTGGTGGGGTTAATCGTTTTGATGCCATTGGCTTTGGATCAGCTTTCTAATTTGGTCCAAGAATTACCCAGTTTAATTGCTCTTATTCAAGAAAAATTAATTCTCTTACCCGAGCTTTATCCAACCTTTATAACGCAGGCACAAGTTCAGGAGTGGACAGAACTTCTGAACCGAGAGTTAGGCGGCTTTGGTCAATCAGTATTATCTTTTTCGGTTTCAAAAATCCCTAATTTATTCAGCTTTATGGTTTATTTAGTACTGGTGCCGGTGTTGGTTTTTTTCTTTCTAAAAGATAAAGCATTATTACTGAATTGGTTTGGTGGCATGCTGCCGACTCAACGGCCACTACTTACTCGTATCTGGATTGAGATGAACGATCAGATGGCCAATTACGTGCGCGGTAAAGCCATCGAAATGTTTATTATTGGCGTTGCCTCTTATATTGTTTTTGCTTGGTTTAATCTTAACTATGCTGCGTTGTTAGCTATATTGGTTGGCTTGTCGGTCATCATTCCTTATATAGGTGCTTTTTTGGTGACGTTGCCCGTGCTCTTAGTTGCGCTATTGCAGTGGGGGTTAGGTGGAGATTTTGTTTGGCTAATGGTGGCGTATTTTATTATTCAAGGCTTAGATGGTAATGCCCTAGTACCATTATTGTTTTCTGAGGCAGTTAATCTTCACCCCGTTGCTATTCTGTTAGCGATATTATTCTTTGGTGGCATATGGGGTTTATGGGGTGTGTTTTTTGCTATCCCATTAGCGACACTGATTAAAGCGGTTCTTAATGCTTGGCCCAATATTCGTGATGAATTAACTTCGAGTGAAATGGCTGTCGAGGCGCAAACTGAAGCTGATTCATAAGCTGAAACCGGGGCGTAAGCTTCAGTTCAGCTCTATCGTTTTTTAGTTTCATTTTCATTATTAAGATTGATCGGCGCCTGATTTTTTTATGTCCGTCTATTATTTCTACTTGTCTATTATTTCAATAGGATATTCACTTATCAAAACACTACTTAAGGCAAAATTTTTCAATATTTGCCGTTTTCCGCTATCTGTTTTTTTTACACTGAGTTTATCAGCTTGCTCATCAACGTCATTGTTGAGCAATGATGCTAGTGTATGGGATCAATTTATTGATCATTTTATTGCTGGCGATATACGTAATGCGGTACGAAAAAGCCCCGATGATTCACGACGCTACCAGTATTTCACGCTGGATAATCAACTTAAAGTATTATTGATTTCGGATGGCAATGCTGAAAAAGCAGCTGCGTCATTGGATGTGCATGTGGGCTCTCGATACGACCCAGAGACTCGACAAGGATTGGCACATTTTCTTGAGCATATGTTGTTTTTGGGCACTAAAAAATACCCTGAAGCCGATGGCTATCAAAAATTTATTAGTGAGAATGGTGGTAGTCATAATGCTTATACCAGCTTCGAACATACTAATTATTATTTTGATATTGATAACGCCTCTCTTGCGCCTGCGTTAGATCGTTTTTCTGATTTTTTTGTTTCGCCTTTGTTTGATGCCGACTATGTGCAGCGTGAAGTGAATGCGGTCGAGTCGGAATATCGCGCTAGGATCAAAGATGAAAATAGACGTATTCTTGATGCAACGCGGCAGCTAATAAACCCAGAGCATCCGTATCATCAATTTACCGTTGGTGGTTTAAATACATTGTCGTCGCCAACAATACGCGACGACATGCTGGATTTTTATCAGCGTTATTACTCGGCTAGTCGAATGACTTTAGTGGTTGTGGGTGATTACCCATTGTCAGTGTTGAAAAATATGGTGGTAAAGCGCTTTGACTCTGTCCCTAATAATGGCAGTCAAACCGAAGCGATTAATGTGCCGTTATTGATATCGGATAACAACCGTTTGCCATTAATTCTTGCAGTGCAGGCTGAAAAGCCCATTCGGCAGTTGCGCTTAACATTCCCTATGCCCGATTTGTCTAATGATTTTCGCACTAAGCCATTAAGTTATATAGGCAATATCCTTGGTCATGAAGGCAAGGGGAGTTTATTATCGCTCTTAAAAGTGGCTGGTTGGGCAGAAGGTTTAGCCACGGGTGTTGGGTTAAATTATACCGGTGGTGCTACGTTTCAAATTAATATTGCTTTAACAGAAAAAGGCGTTGAAGAATTTCAACAAGTTACCGATGAAGTATTTTTTGCTATTCGCTATTTAGACCAGCAGCATAATCAGCATCCTGAATTGAGTCGTGCATTATTTATTGAGCAGCGCCAGCTTGCTGATATGGCGTTTCGTTTTTATCAGCGACCAAACGTAATGTCGGCGGCAATGGGTGCGGCTGCCAATCTTCATTTTTATCCGCCGACTGACGTTATTTTTGGCGATTACGATTACAGTGAGTACCGTCCTGAATTAATCGCAGACCGTTTATCGCGTTTGTCACCCGATAATGTATTGATTACGCTAGTTGCGAAAGATCTGCCTGAAAATTTCAAAACGCAGAAAATAAGCGAGTGGTTTTCTGCGCCTTATTCAGTTAATGATGTACCACAACAATGGTTAGAAAAATGGCAAGGCGATTTAAATGACACGCTGGCCAGCCAGTCTTTTACTTTGCCGAGTGCGAATACTTTTATTCCGCAAAATTTTGAATTATTTTCTGCAGCGACGCAAAGTGATGTGCCTATTTTAGCGGTTGAGCAAGCGGGTATGCGTTTGTGGGTAAAAACTGATGATACTTTTGAAGTGCCTAAAGTTGATGCCTTGTTTTCTTTTCTTACGGCATCATCAAGGCAGACAAGTCGTCATGCGGCTTTGTCGCAGTTGTATGCGAGCGTAGTGAATGAACAGTTAAATGAGTATTTATATCCTGCGTATTTGGCGGGCATGGATGTTGGTTTTTATTCTCAGCGTCAAGGCTTTACTTTGAGCTTGGGCGGCTATAACGATGGGCTTGTTGATTTAGCCGAAAAAGTGCTGCCGACCTTAACGACTATTGATATTAATCCTGATCGTTTTGACAGTATTAAAATTGAGTTAATGCGTGCCTTACAGTTAAATAGAGAAAGTACGCCGTATCGACGTTTGGCTTCTACCATGCGGCAAGCGCTGTATGCGAATAGCTGGAGTGAGGTCCAGTTAATGGATGCCTTGGCGGATGTGACCTTGGCCGATTTACAGCAGCATGTTGATGCGCTTTGGCCAAGCATTTATACCGATGGCCTGCTTCACGGTAATGTCGACAGTGATACGGTGGAGGCATTAAGCGATTTGTTGGGAGCCTTACCCAATTGTGACTGTGATTTAACTGAGCAGCGCCTGCATATGGGTGTGGTCAAGCTGCCATTAGGTCGCCAGCAGCAAACACAGATATTGAATCATAGTGATGCCGCTATCTTATGGTACTTTCAAGCGCCGGATGAGAGCTTAAGCAGCGCTGCATTGAGTCAGCTAACGGTCAGTGTATTGCACCCTAAATTATTTAATCAGCTGCGCACCGAGCAGCAGTTGGGTTATGTGGTTGGCGCTAGCGCGTTTAATCGCAATAAATTGCGGGGCATCGCTTTTCAGGTGCAGTCGCCCTCGAGTAATGAGCAGGACATTCTTTCGGCACTCAGAGGGTTTATAGATGATGTGCTTGAGCAGGGTGTCGATATTGAGGAGTTTAATCGTCATCGACAGGCATTATCGACACAGCTGCGCGAAGCTGATCAGAATCTCAATGAGCGCAGTGGCCGGTTCTGGGGCAGCTTGCTCCTGGCTGACGAAGCCTTTGAGCGTCGAGAGCGCTTGGCCGTTATCGTCGACAATACCACTTATGATTATTGGCTGGCGTTTGTGCGAGCTTTATTATTGACTCAAGAGGCTTCACTGATACAGCAAACGGATTCGGCATTAAGGAGTAAAGATCCTTCCTTAAATGCTGATCGAGCTCCGATTCAGGCCTTTGACGCCAAAAATAAGCAGCAAATTATTTACTATCGGTAGCCTATGCTTTTATTGGCGTTGCTTGTTTTTTGATGACCTTCTTCATATTTCTGTTCTTTTCCCTTCTTTTTATGGATTTTATAAGCATTAAGCGGCTTTTTCTGAGCGCTTAGGCTTATAAGTTCTTATCAAAACTGCGCTTTGAATATTTAATACAGTTGTATTAATTGATCTGGTGAGATGCTTTAAGTTGCACTAAACTGCACTTAATCGCGCTACAAGCGCTTTCTTTTTGCCGCAATGCTATTGAACAAAGGTGTTACACGTTATGCACGATCAGGATAAAGATCCGCTGGAAACGCAAGAATGGTTGGATTCACTTGAGTCAGTGATTCACCAAACAGGCCGCGGTCGCGCTGCCTATCTATTACAGCAATTGGTTGATCGCGCCGTTGAAGCCGAAATCAAGATGCCACCGGCCATTACTACGCCTTACCGTAATACCATATCGCCTGTTAATGAAAAGCATATGCCCGGCGATTTATTTATGGAGCGACGTATTCGCTCTATTACTCGTTGGAACGCACTCGCCATGGTAATGCGTGCGAATGACAACGACGAAGGCTTAGGCGGTCATATCTCTAGCTTCTCATCGGCGGCAACGCTCTATGATGTTGGCTATAACTATTTCTTCCGTGGACCTACAGACGACAAAGAAGGCGATTTAATTTATTACCAAGGCCATTTGGCTCCTGGTATTTACGCGCGCTCTTATCTTGAAGGTCGACTTTCTGAAGAGCAGCTCGATAACTTCCGTCGTGAAGTTGACGGCAACGGTTTGTCATCTTACCCGCATCCTTGGCTAATGCCTGACTACTGGCAGTTCCCAACTGTCTCCATGGGCTTAGGTCCGATTCAAGCGATTTATCAAGCTCACGTAATGAAGTATCTCGATAAGCGTGAAATGGCTGTTCGTGATGATCGTAAAGTCTGGTGTTTCTTAGGTGATGGCGAGTGTGATGAGCCAGAATCATTGGGTTCAATCTCAATGGCCGGTCGAGAAAAACTGGATAACTTAATTTTTGTTATCAACTGTAACCTTCAGCGTCTTGATGGTCCTGTTCGCGGTAATGGCAAAATTGTTCAAGAGCTAGAAGGCGTTTTCCGCGGTGCAGGCTGGAACGTTATAAAAGTATTATGGGGTCGCCGTTGGGATGCGCTATTAGAGCGTGATACAACGGGTTTACTTCAGCAGCGTATGAATGAAGTACGTGATGGTGAATTACAGAATTATAAATTTAATGGTGGCGCATATACGCGTGCCCATTTCTTTGGCAAATACCCAGAGCTACTTGAGCTAGTTAAAGATTTATCTGATGACGACATCATGAATCTTAACCGTGGTGGTCATGACCCGTATAAAGTGTATGCGGCCTATGCCGAAGCAGTAGAACATTCAGGCCAGCCAACCGTTATTTTGGCGCAAACTGTTAAAGGTTATGGTACAGGCGAAGCGGGTGAAGCGAATAATGAAACGCATTCACTGAAAAAGCTGGATACTGCAAGTCTTAAGCAATTCCGTAATCGATTTAACATTCCGTTATCGGATAAAGAATTAGAAACTGTTCCTTATTATCGTCCGTCACCTGATAGCCCAGAAATGGTTTATATGCGTAGTCGACGTGACAAGCTTGGCGGTTATATTCCTCGTCGTCGTGCAGAATTTGAAGCCTTAAAAACACCGGCATTAGAAGATTTTTCTGCGCAATTAAAAGGTTCAGGTAAGCGTGAAATTTCTAGCACCATGTCATTTGTACGTGTGTTATCAACCTTAGTAAAAGATAAAGAGATTGGTGAACGTGTTGTTCCTATCGTTCCTGATGAAGCGCGTACCTTTGGTATGGAAGGTATGTTTAGACAGTTAGGTATTTACTCTTCGCAGGGGCAGCTCTATACCCCGCATGATTCCGGTGGAATTATGTATTACAAAGAAGATGAAAAAGGTCAGATTCTCGAAGAAGGCATTAACGAAAGTGGTGCCATGTCAGCTTGGTTGGCTGCGGCAACTTCTTACAGCACCAACAATGTACCGTTAGTGCCGTTTTATATTTTCTATTCAATGTTTGGTTTTCAGCGCATTGGTGATTTAGCGTGGGCAGCGGGTGATAGTCAGGCGCGCGGCTTTTTAATTGGTGCAACCGCTGGCCGAACTACGTTGAATGGTGAAGGTCTACAACACCAAGATGGTCACAGTCATTTAATGGCATCGACTATTCCAAACTGTGTTTCTTATGATCCGACTTATGCTTACGAATTGGCTGTTATTGTTCAAGACGGCTTAAAGCGCATGTATGAGTTGCAAGAGAATAAGTTTTATTACATTACTGCGATGAATGAAAACTACACTCACCCTGCAATGCCAGTTGGCGTTGAAGAGGGCATCATTAAAGGTATTTACCCATTATTTAAGAGCCCGCTAAAAAGCACTAAGCGCGTTCAGTTAATGGGCTCGGGTACTATTTTACGTGAAGTTGAAGCAGCCGTTGAATTATTGAAAGATGATTGGGATGTTGCCGCAGACGTTTGGAGTATTACCAGTTCAAATGAATTGCGTCGTGATGGTTTAGCGTGTGAACGTTGGAATATGTTACATCCTAACGAAACACCTCGCGTACCTTATATCACTGAGCAATTACAAGAAGCTCAAGGTCCATTTATTGCCGCAACGGATTACATGAAATTGTATTCGGATCAATTACGACCTTACATTCCTGGCAACTTTAAAGTGCTAGGTACCGATGGTTATGGTCGCAGTGATACACGTGCTAAATTGCGTCACTTCTTTGAAGTGAACCGTTACTTTGTAGTTATTGCTGCATTGGGTTCACTCGTTGAAGAAGGCACAATTAAAGCCGATGTGGTTGCCGAAGCGATTAAGAAATATGGCATTTCGCCAGAAAAAGTTGATCCAGTAACTGTATAAATACGCGTTTAAATAAGCGTTTAAGTGATCGAATAAGTTACCGAATAAGTTACCTGATAAGGACTGATAGAGTGAGTAAGCAAACCGTTAAAGTGCCTGATCTTGGTGGGGCTTCTGAAGTAGAAGTCATTGAAATTTGTGTAGCCGTGGGCGACACAATAAGCCAAGATCAATCATTGATTGTTGTCGAATCTGACAAAGCATCAATGGATATTCCTAGTCCAGTTGCAGGCGTAATTGTTTCAATTGCCGTTGCCGATGGAGCCACTATTTCTGAAGGCGATGTCGTTTTAGAAGTAGAACTGGCTGGTAGTGATAGCAGTGCTGAAGCGCCAGCAGAAGTGCCGGCTCAAGAAGCCGCTGTTGAAGCGGCTGTTGAATCAGCAGTTGAGCCAGCATCTGAATCTGTTACAGCGCCTAATCCAACGGGTGCGCCCGTTACTTCAGTGCTGTCTGTTTACGTACCTGATTTAGGTGGTGCAGACAAAGTTGAATTAATTGAAGTAGTCGCCGGTGTTGGTGAGCGCATTAGTGAAGGTGATGGCATTGTTGTCATGGAATCTGACAAAGCGTCAATGGAGTTACCTTCACCGGTAACCGGCGTCATAACAGTATTGCATGTTAAAGAAGGTGATTCACTTGCAGAGGGTGATTTAGTTGCCGAAGTTGAAGTAATAGACAGTGCGCCAGCACCTGCTGCAGTTGCAGCAAGCAGTGCACCAGCGCCAGCCAATGTTGAGCCTGAAGTAAAAGCAGCAGCGCCAGTAGTTGAGAATATTGCTACGCCCGTTGCGTCAGAAAAAGTGACTGACACCATGTCTGCTAGAGATCGTCGTCGTAAGACTGACACTCATGCCGGTCCAGCGGTGCGGAAATTAGCGCGTGAATTAGGCGTTGATTTAAAACGTGTTAAAGGAACAGGCCCACGTGATCGTGTTGCCAAAGAAGATTTGCATAACTTTGTTAAGAAAATTGTCACTGAACCTCAGTCTGTTGGTAGTGGTATTCCGCAAGTTCCGGCGGTTGATTTTGCGCAATTTGGTGAAGTCGAAATTAAGCCAATGTCTAAACTGCATAAACTCACTGCAGCCAATATGCATCGCAGCTGGTTAAACGTACCGCATGTAACGCAATTTGATGAAGCCGATATCACTGAGCTAGAAATCTTTAGAAAAGGATTAAAAGCTGAAATGGATAGACGCGGCATTAAAATTACGCCATTGCCTTTCTTAATCAAAGCGGTTGCCGCAGCCTTGCGTGCAAACCCAGCGTTTAATGCTTCATTAAGTGCCGATGGTGAATCCATCGTTTATAAAAAATATGTCAACATCGGTATGGCTGTTGATACACCTGCAGGATTAATGGTGCCGGTTATTCGTGATGCCGATCAAAAAGGTATTTGGGAATTATCGCAAGAGATTCTTGAGCTAGCGACTAAAGCCAAAGAGCGTAAACTTAAGCCAGCAGAAATGCAGGGCGGATGTTTTACTATCTCAAGCTTAGGTGGCATTGGCGGTACGGGCTTTACGCCTATCGTGAATACCCCAGAAGTCGGTATTTTAGGCGTGTCTAAATTAGCCATTAAACCAGGCTACGTTGATGGCAACCTTGAACCAAGAAAGATGCTGCCTGTATCGCTTTCTTATGATCATCGTGCAGTGAATGGTGGTGATGCCGGACGCTTCCTAACGTTTATCTCAGCAGCATTGAGCGACGTTAGACGTTTAGTTTTATAGTGAAGGACGTTTGGGTTTGAGTTAAGAAAAGCGCCAGCTTCTTTTTAACGACAGCCTAAGTCGCCTAAAATGAAAGCCCGAGTACCTTATTTAGGTAACTTGGGCTTTTTTTTAAATAAATTGGGTTATGACTAAAAAATAGTTTTAGCTTGTTTAGCCCGTATTGTCAGCTAATCCTTAAATAGCACCTGCGCCAGAATAGCGATGTTGATTCTTGCCGTGTCTGTCATCGATTTCACTTAAGTTACTAATTTAATTCGTTTTTCCGCTATATTGGTATGGCGGCCTGCGGCTATTTATTCATGATTTTTGATGAGGGATCATAATAACTTTTAGTTATGCCTTCCCCTTTTTTAGAACAAGTTTTTTCTAACGGCTAAATTTAGTCGCATATTTCTGGTGCTAAATAATTAAACCGTCTAGTCTCTAAGTTATAAGCAACTCACTGAGATGTTTTGTTACAGGTTTTGAGAAAGGTCACATTGCTGTAACAAATAAATGTTTTAAATGAGTTGCCAATAATAATTAGAAGATTCGCCTTTGTGTTTTATTTTTCGACTTTTGGAGGTTGAGAACATGGCAAGACAAGCGAGCAATATGCAAACAGACAACTCAAATATTTCATCATCAGATCGAGCAGTCGATATGAATATGGATTTAGATGATGACTCACTTAGCATGACAGATGATGGTAGTGAAGAATCTAAGCCAGCTATTTTTTTAAAATCTACCGATGTCCGAAGACGTTTGGAAGAAAGATTAGAAGTACGGCTTTTAAAAGATCAACTCGGTATTGATGATTTTGATATTTAAAAAAATGAGTGGATGCTTTTTTTTGAATAGGTAAAATTAATAAGTACATAGAGAAATAAACAGAAATTTAAAAAGGCCTTTAAAAAGATCTTAAAAAAGACAAGCAAAGGCGCTGTTTATAGTTGAAAAGTTTAAATCTGAAAATTTCATATTTAAACTTTAATATAGGAAAGAGTTAGACGAACCTGAAGTTATGTAGACCTAGGGTTATTTAAACCAAAAGTTTTGTAGATTAGAATTTTTGTAGATCAGAAGTTATGTCGATAAGAAGTTATATATAAGAAGTTATGTAAATTAGAGGTTATGTAGATTTGAAGCTGAATCTATAAGAAATAACAATAATAAGAAAGTAAAATATTAGCCAATAAAAATATAATAAAGGCTATTTAAATAACAACTACAATTAAAGAAAATGCTGCCCTATGAATGGGGCGGCATTTTTTTTTGCCAATCTGTTATAGTGTTTTTTTTATAAGCCATTAAGCAGGTAATTATTTTGAAGGCATTACTCTCTTATTCAGGTGCTAAAGCATTTTATATCGTTATATTCTTAAATGCAGTTATAGATCTTGGTCATAAGATTACATTGCAAAACACCGTATTTAAAGTGCACGATGGTGGCTATCAAATCATTCTTATCGCTATTATTAACGCGCTTATTTTACTGCCTTATATTACTTTAGTGGTGCCCATAGGGCGCATTGCTAATAGCACGCCTAAGCCCACCATGATGAAATTGGCTGCATGGGCTTCATTGTCACTTACCTTTATGATTACCTTGTTTTATTTCTTAGGCTGGTTTTGGCCGGCAATGGCAATGACATTGTTAATGGCTGTGCAATCCGCTTTTTACTCGCCCGCAAAATTATCGTATTTAAAAATATTTTTTGGTAAAAACCGTTTGGCTGAGTCCAATGGTTTGGCGCAGGCAATAGTGATTGCCGGTATTTTATTAGGCACGGTTATTTTTTCTGTTGGTTTTGAATATTTGTATCAGCTTTTGCAAAGCGCATCGGCGGTGGGTAATAAAAACGCAGTTACCTCCACAATGTGGCCATTAGGTTTGGGCTTAATAGCGCTAGCGGCATTTCAAATATATTTAGTTTATCGTATTCCTGAAAAGCCAGAAGTACTTTCGCAAACGAAAAATGATTTAGGTTTGCAAACGCCTCGACTATCGATTTTTTATTTACTCAAAGATAATCGCTTGTTTATTCCGGTATTAGGTTTGTCACTTTTTTGGGCTGTGGGGCAGGGCATGCTAGCAGCATTTCCTGCGTTCGCTAAAGCACATGCCGGTATAACCAATGCCGCAGTTATTCAAGCTATATTGGCTTCGTCTGCAGTGGGTCTTGCGATAGGCGCCTTTCTTGTTACCCGATTTTCGCGAGACACCATTAATTTAAAATTAGTCCCCCTGGGTGTTATTGGTTTATCAGCAGGGTTATGGACGTTAACTTTTTTGAGCACGCCGATAGCCTTTTTGAATATGCCCATCGTTTTTGCTGGCGTGTACTGCGTTATGGGTATTTCATCATCATTGTTAGTGGTGCCATTAAATGCTTATATTCAATGGCAGGCGGCAGAGCATACATTGGGTGGCGTTATTGCTGCGAGCAATTTTTTTCAAAATATCGCCATGTTATTGATGCTCGGTTTAACCATTGCTTTTGCTCTAGCTAATTTTGATAGTGAACGTTTGCTGCAAATGATGGCTGTACTAACAACACTTGTAGGCAGTGTTATCGCCTTTGCTGTGGTTAAATTTAATCGTATTCATGGTGCTGATTCGGCTGAATTGCCGATAACTTAGTCAAAGCCGGGTCATAACTGGGCCATTGACCGTTAATTTATTGCCAGTAGGTGAAAAAAGCCGCTGTTCTTCGCTTAATTTAGGTCACCGACTTAACGTATAATTCTGTTTTTCTATTTCCTAGTATTGGACACGTCTTTATTCATGAACGTTAGAACTCGTATTGCACCATCACCTACTGGTGATCCTCATGTGGGCACAGCCTACATTGCCTTATTCAATCTTTGTTTTGCCAAGCAACATGGTGGCAAGTTTGTTTTACGTATTGAAGATACCGATCAAGTAAGAAGCACTGAGCAATCAGAGCAGATGATTTATGATTCACTGCGCTGGTTAGGTTTGGATTGGGATGAAGGTCCAGATGTTGGTGGTGATTTTGGTCCTTATCGTCAAAGTGAGCGTGGCGATATTTACCAAACACATGCGCAGCAATTAATTGATAACGGCCATGCTTTTAAATGCTATCGCAGTGCAGCAGAGCTCGATGAGCTTCGCGCCAGTATAAAAGCGTCAGGTGAAAACCGCGCATTAAAACCCGCCGACCTTATTCTAAGTGAAGCCGAGCAGCAGCAACGCGAAGCCGATGGCGCGCCGTTTGTTGTGCGTATGCAAGTGCCATCAGAAGGTAAGTGTGTAGTCAGTGATATGTTACGCGGTGAAATTGAATTAGATTGGTCAACCGTTGATGCGCAAATACTCTTAAAGTCTGATGGTATGCCAACGTATCATTTAGCCAATGTGGTTGATGACCATTTAATGGAAATAACCCATGTATTAAGGGGTGAAGAGTGGATTAACTCTGCGCCTAAGCATCAACTCTTATATGAATATTTTGGTTGGGATATGCCAACGCTGTGTCATTTGCCGTTATTGCGTAACCCCGATAAAAGTAAGCTCAGTAAGCGTAAAAACCCGACCAGTATTTTGTATTACCAGCGCATGGGTTATTTACCCGAAGCCTTGGTTAACTACTTAGGTCGCATGGGTTGGTCAATGCCAGATGAACGTGAGAAATTCACCTTAGAAGAAATGTTAGAAGCCTTTGACGTGCAGCGTGTTTCATTAGGTGGTCCAATATTTGATTTAGACAAGCTCAGCTGGTTAAACGGTTTATGGATTCGTGAGTCATTAACGGCCGAGCAGTTAGCCGATAAGTTAATTGAGTGGGGTTTAAATCGTGAGACCTTGCTTAGTGTGATTCCTCATGTGCAGCAACGAATGGATACGTTGAGTGATTTTATTCCCAAGACCGCCTTTTTGGGTTCTGGCCTATTGGATATTAACGAGCAGAGCTTTGCTGCGTTAAAGCTAGATACCGCCGAACAGCTAAAAATCTTACAGTTTGCCCTATGGCGACTTGAGGCCCTAAGCGATTGGCAGCGTGATGCGCTGTTCGAAGAGCTTAAAGGCTTAGCCGATGCGTTAGAAGTGAAGGTAAAGGATTTTTTAGCACCGTTATTCATTGCTGTATCGGGC
>Ga0206126_10002787_pt1 | contig 18415 bp, 13 predicted proteins | sample Helgoland_Spring_5_FD_148621 | JGI IMG/M metagenome (GOLD analysis project Ga0206126, IMG submission 148621) | Pelagic subsurface seawater microbial communities from Kabeltonne, Helgoland, North Sea - Helgoland_Spring_Bloom_20160412_1 | ecosystem: Environmental > Aquatic > Marine > Epipelagic ...
GAGATGGTCACGCGAAGGGCTTAATCCAGTATTACAATTAAGAGCTGCTATACACAGCAATGATTGGCAGCATAAATGGAAGGATATTGTTCTAAACGCTGCATAACGCTATCTGTATTACACTTCCTAACAGAGATTTTATTTCTTCCTTTTTTCAGATTTTTTTACTTTGCCTTCATCTTCCTTTATTGAAGACTTAAAAGATTTAAGACCTTTGCCAAGATCTGACATCACATTTGGAAGCCTCCCAGCGCCAAATAGTAGAAGTATGATAAGTAAAATTAGCAGTAACTGCCAAGGTCCAATGCTCATAAAATACAACCGAATTTATTCATTACATAAAAACCACTACAAGCAAAAGTGGTGACCCCTACGGGAATCGAACCCGTGTTTTCACCGTGAAAGGGTGACGTCCTAACCGCTAGACGAAGGGGCCATAAATTCTACAAGCCAGGCATTTATACAATTATTCATTGTACTTTGCAAGTATGTTTTTAATCAACCCAAATCTTAATATTTGACTTAACCTCTGTAAAATAAGCCCAAAAGTGAGTTATTACAAACTAATTCAAGACCACATATTTTTCATTTTTGAGAAGAACCCCTCATCTTTGTAATTTGCGTCCGTCTCGCCAAACTCTGTATCTAACATCTCAAGAAGTTCTTTTTGTTTCTTTGTAAGATTTTTTGGAGTTTCCACATAAGCATGCGCATACATATCACCTCTTGCGTGCGAACGTACCTTAGACATCCCCTTTTCCTTGAGGCGCAGCTTATTCCCTGTCTCTATTCCCTTGGGGATAGTAAGGCGCACCTTTGATCCATCAATAGTTGGAACATCTACTTCTCCACCAAGTGCAGCTTTTGTAAAGCTAAGTGGTAATTTACAATGTAGATTACCACCTTCTTCAGCTTGATATATATCATGTGGCTTTACAGATATAAATACATATAAATCGCCTGATGAGCCGCCTCTTAGCCCCGCTTCACCCTCTCCTGCGATTCTAATACGTGTATTATTCTCAATACCTGACGGAACATTCACGATAAGATTTCTCTGCTTTGAGCTACGACCAGTACCATGACAAGAAGAACAAGGATTCTTTATTACTTGCCCAGCACCATTACATTTATTACATGCTTGTTCAACAGCGAAAAATCCCTGCTGCATACGCACTACTCCAGCACCACCACATTGCATACAAGTTGCAAGCTCAGAAGGGTCTTTTGTTCCCTTGCCAGTACAAGGTGAACATTTTGATTCAGTAGAAAAATTTATCTTTTTATCTACTCCAGCAAATGCTTCTTCAAGAGTGATTGATAAATTATATTTTAAATCAGAACCTCTTGCTTGAGAAGATCTTTGTCTCCCTGCAGATCTTCCACCGCCCATAAAATCACTAAAAAAATCACCGAACATATCGTTAATGTCAGCACCAGCAAAACCACCTTGTTGGCCAAATCCACCTCCTCCATTAGAAGCACTACCATTATTGAATGCTCCATGACCAAATCTATCGTAAGCTGATTTTTTTTGCTCATCCTTTAAAATTTCATAAGCTTCCCCAGCTTCTTGAAATTTTTGTTTAGAGTCTGCATTATCTTGGTTAGCGTCTGGATGATGCTTTTTTGCAAGATTTCGATATGCCTTCTTTATCTCTGCAGCGGATGCAGAACGGGACACACCCAACACTTCGTAATAGTCTCTTTTTGTAGACATGAAACACGTACTTTTTAATATTTAGACATAGCCAGCGACATTATAACCTGAAATTATCTAAATTGACTATAGTCAATTTAGATAATTCAGAGATAGACAAGATAGGAAAATTTGATATCTTTCCTACCTAACAAGTAGATTACTTACTGTTACTTACATCTTTGAATTCACCGTCTACTACCTTAGCATCATCTTCTTGATTCTTCGTATCTGTAGATTTCGAATTTTCTGCAGCAGTATCAGCTTCACCTGCATCTACACCACCTGCCTTATGTATAGCTTCTCCCATCTTCATGCTAGCAGCAGCTAATGCTTCTGTTTTTTCGCTTATTTGCTCAAGATTATCTTCAGATTCCATAGCAGATTTTAGATCAGATATCGCAGATTCCACTGCTGTTTTATCTTCATCAGAGATTTTATCTGCGTGATCTTTTATGCTTTTTTCTGTTGAGTATATCAAAGCGTCAGCTTTATTTTTAGCTTCTATTGCTTCTTTTTTCTTCTTGTCATCTGAAGCATTTTTTTCTGCATCCTTAACCATTTGCTCAATTTCATCATCTTTCAAACCGCCAGATGCTTGAATTGTAACATTTTGTTCTTTGCCACTTGCCTTATCTTTTGCAGACACATGCACTATACCATTTGCATCAATATCAAAAGTTACTTCAATCTGAGGCATTCCTCTTGGCGCAGGTGGTATCTCCTCTAAATTAAACTGACCAAGCAATTTATTATGAGCAGCTATTTCACGCTCCCCTTGGAACACACGTATAGTAACAGCATGTTGGTTATCATCTGCTGTTGAGAAAGTTTGGCTCTTTTTAGCTGGTATTGTAGTGTTACGATCTATCAGTCTTGTGAATACACCGCCTAAAGTTTCAATACCCAAAGATAAAGGAGTAACGTCAAGTAGTAACACATCTTTCACGTCTCCTTGAAGCACACCACCTTGAATTGCAGCACCAAGAGCAACAACCTCATCTGGATTTACGCCCTTATGTGGCTCACGTCCAAAGAATGATTTTACCTTCTCTATAACTTTTGGCATTCTTGTCATGCCTCCAACAAGAATTACCTCGCCTATTTCGTTTGCCTTTAACCCAGCATCTTTCAGTGCTTTTTTACAAGGCTCTATGCTGCGATCTATTAAGTCCATAACCAAAGATTCTAGCTTAGCTCTTGTTAAGTCAATATTCATATGTTTTGGACCGCTTGAATCAGCAGTGATATATGGCAAATTGATGTTTGTTTTCTGAGCGCTAGATAGTTCTTTCTTAGCCTTCTCTGCAGCTTCCTTTAATCTTTGCAATGCAAGAGGATCTTGTTTTAAGTCTACAGATGTTTCTTTCTTAAACTCATCTATTAGGAAATTAAGGATCTTCATGTCGAAGTCTTCACCACCCAAGAACGTATCACCATTAGTAGCTTTTACTTCAAATACACCATCACCAATTTCTAATATAGAAACGTCAAATGTTCCACCACCGAGATCATAAACAGCGATCGTCTTACTCTCAGTCTTGTCAAGGCCGTAAGCAAGAGCAGCAGCTGTTGGCTCATTGATAATACGAAGTACCTCAAGACCTGCTATTTTTCCTGCATCTTTCGTTGCTTGTCTCTGTGCATCGTTAAAATATGCTGGCACTGTAATCACAGCTTGAGTTACTTTTTCTCCAAGAAAATTCTCTGCTGTTTCTTTCATTTTCTGTACTATATGCGCACCAATTTGACTCGGAGAATGCTTTTCCCCTTTTGCTTCAACCCATGCATCTCCACTATCAGACTTAACTATATTATAAGGAACCATGTCCTTATCTTTTTTAACAGTAGGGTCGCCATAATTACGACCTATCAATCTCTTTGTTGCAAACAAAGTATCCTTAGGGTTTGTAACAGCCTGTCTTTTAGCCGATTGCCCAACTAATCTTTCACCTTCTTTTGTAAAAGCTACCATAGAAGGGGTAGTTCTTTCACCTTCGCTATTCTCTAAAACCTTTGACTCTTTGCCATCCATAACAGCTACACAAGAATTGGTTGTACCAAGATCTATACCTATAACTTTTCCCATAATTTTCCTCAATTTTTTAATTCTCTATATCAATAATTTTGGTTACCCTTCTTATCGCTTCGAAAACGAAATTTACTTGATAACACTCCATGTGTGTTTATATAAGATGTAATATTTTTTTTACAAGAGGTGAAATGCAACAAAGATATAAAAATTAACAAAAATCTTTACAACTATACATTTTTTATGTATAAAGAACTTCTTAAAGAATTAATTATATAATTATTATTTAGATTTATATAATATTCCGGAATATCAATTGATATTCTGAATATTACCAACTATATTCTCACTTCTCACATACCACATTTGTGGTATATCTAAAAGGAAATTAATAAACATGAAAACTTTTCAATCGATGAAGCTTCCAGAAGCTTTAAATCATACATTGCAGCATATGCAATTTACAACACCTACACCAATTCAGGCAGAGTCTATACCACTCGCTCTAGAAGGAAAAGACATAATAGGGTCAGCTCAAACCGGGACCGGAAAAACCGGTGCGTTTGGGATTCCTCTTGTAGCACACTTAATGTCCAATCAACGCTCGGCTGCACTTGTTATTACTCCCACTAGAGAACTTGCATCTCAAGTGCTTACTCAATTACAAGCTATGCTTGGCAAAAATTCAAGAATAAAATCAGCTCTGCTAATTGGTGGAGACTCAATTCATAAACAATTGCAGCAACTTCGTAAGCGCCCACGACTTCTAGTTGGTACGCCAGGCCGTATTAACGACCATCTAGAGCGTGAAAGCCTTATGTTACATGATGCTAATTTTTTAGTATTAGATGAAACAGATCGTATGCTAGATATGGGATTTGTTCCACAAATTAACAATATTATGAAGTTCGTAGCAAAATCACGTCAAACACTTTTATTTTCTGCAACACTTCCCAAAAACATCTTAAAAATCTCTGAAAAATATTTGAATGATCCTGTTCGTGTATCAGTAGATAATACAGCATCACTTGCAAAAAATATCACGCAAGAAGTTTTACGGGTAAGCGAACAAGAAAAATATTCCGTTTTTCTATCCGAACTTCAAAAAAGAGATGGCTCTATTATTGTTTTTGTTAAAACAAAATATGGCACAGAAAAAATGGCGACCAAGCTTCGCAAAGAAGGTTATAGCGCAGATGCTATTCATGGCGACTTAAGACAGAGAAAACGTGACAGTGTTATTACCTCTTTCAGAAATAAAAAATATCGTATTCTGGTAGCAACTGATGTTGCGGCTCGTGGTCTTGATATTCCACATATAGAACATGTAATTAATTATGACTTGCCTCAATGTGCTGAAGATTATATTCACCGCATCGGTAGAACAGCACGTGCTGGTGCAGAAGGAGCTGCTCTATGCCTTATATCACCCCAAGATAGAAAAAAGTGGAGTGCTATTGATGCACTATTAAACCCAGGTAGTCGAAAAACATCACCTAGCAGCAAATCAAAAAATCAAAAGAAAGATAGCAAGAATAAACGGGATACAAAAGGTAAAGACAACTATAGGAAATTCAAGCGTAAATAATTCAATATACGCTTAATTTCTTTACGCTTTAATCCTCGCTCTCTTTATGCTCTTCATCTTCTTCGTCAGGTGACGATGAATCGGCTATTAAAGATGCAGAAACTACAGATTCATTTTTCTCTGTTTTAAATAGAATAACACCGCTTGTACTTCTTCCTGTAACACGCAAGCTATCAAGCTTGCATCTAATCAGCTTACCGTTATTAGTGATAAGCATCAGCTCTTCATTCATATTTACTGGCATAGATGCTATCACTTGACCTGTTTTTTCAGACAGCACCATATTTACAATCCCGCTACCACCACGATTAGTGATGCGGTAATGATATGCAGAAGTTCTTTTGCCAAAACCATTCTCAGAAATTGTCATGATGAATTCTTCAGCTTCAGCCATTTCAATAATCTGTTCTTTAGATAAATCTACATCAAGGTCACTAGAGTTAAAATCGTATTCCCCGCTTGCGATTGCAAGACGTGTTTCAAAAGGAATAGAAAGATAAGATTCCCTTTCTTCTACAGTAGATTTAATCCCATGCAGCACAGTCATAGAAATCACACGATCATCTTTTGCGAGCTTCATTCCTTTGACACCATCTGATGTTCTACTTTTAAACACCCTAATAGCATGTACTGGGAAACGAAGAGCTTTACCGGCTTTACTTGCAAGAAGAACATGGTCTTCCTCATTGCAGGCTCTAACATTCACAAGGTTATCATTCGTATCTAGCTTTATAGCTATCTTTCCATTTGATTGAATTTTTTTAAAATCGGACAGATCATTTCTGCGTATCTTTCCTTTGGCAGTTGCAAAAATAATATGCATATTGTCCCATTCATCCTGATTCTCTGGCATAGGCATAACATTCGTTATTGTCTCACCATTTGCAAGAGGTAAAATATTAACTATAGGACGTCCTTTACTTTGTGGATTACCAAGGGGAAGCTTGTATAGTTTAAGACTATATACCTGACCATGACTCGAAAAGAATAATAGTGGTGCATGTGTGTTACCAACAAATAACTCTGTTGTAATGTCCTCATCTCTCATTGAAAGCCCAGACCTGCCTTTACCTCCACGCTTTTGTGCACGGTAAGTAGCGAGTGGAACACGCTTAATATAACCACCATGCGTAACCGTCACGACCATCTCCTCTTTCTGAATTAGGTCTTCTATATCTTGATTGAAATTCCCTTCAATAATTTCTGTTTTTCTTGGAGTAGCGAAATCTTCTTTAATTTTAACTAATTCCGATTTTAGGATAGAAAGCAATTTATCCCTAGAGCTCAAAATAGATACAAATTCTGTAATTTCCTCAGTTAATTCCTTAAGGTCATTCTCTATTTTGTCCTTTTCCATAGCAGTAAGACGTTGCAATCTCATCTCCAGAATAGCTTTGGCTTGGGTCTCGGATAAGTGAATCTTACCATCATCAGTAATAGTCGCTTTGTCATCAACTAATTTTATAAGACTTGCTATAGATGAGCAATCCCAAGCTTTCTCCATTAATTGTTCTTTTGCGATAGATGGGTTTGATGCACCCCTAATGATTTTTATTACCTCATCAATATTGCTAACGGCAATTCTCACACCAAGCAATATATGCGCTTTATCACGAGCCTTATTCAGTAAGAAGATAGTACGTTTTGTGATAACAACTTCTCTAAAGCGTACAAAAGCACCTACTACCTCTTTTAAATTCATAACTTTTGGCATGCCATCATCAAGCGCAAGCATGATCACACCAAAGCTGGTCTGCAAAGGCGTGTAGCTATAGAGCTGATTTAATACCACATCTGCAACTGCATCTCTTTTTATTTCTATGACCACACGCACGCCGTCTTTGTTAGATTCATCACGCAAATCGCTTATTCCTTCTATTCTCTTTTCACGTACAAGATCCGCAATCTTTTCCACTAATTTTGCTTTATTAACCATATAAGACATTTCTGTGATAATGACAGAATCACGACCATTATTATCCTCAATATGGCATTTACCACGAAACATGATACTTCCCCTGCCAGTAAGATAAGCTGACTGAATACCGTTATTACCTAGTATCACACCCCCCGTTGGAAAGTCAGGTCCTTTTACATGTGATATAAGCTCAAGAAGTTCTATGTCGTTATTGTCAACATAAGCACATGCAGCATCTATCACTTCACCTAAATTATGCGGAGGAATATTTGTAGCCATCCCAACTGCAATACCACCAGTACCATTAACAAGTAAATTCGGGAACATGGCTGGAAGCACATTAGGTTCGCTTTCTGAGCCATCATAATTTGGAGAAAAATCAACTGTTTCTTTGTCAATATCCTCAAGCAAAGAATGAGATATTTTGGTAAGCCTGGACTCTGTGTACCTCATTGCAGCTGCAGAATCACCATCCATTGAACCAAAGTTACCTTGACCATCAATAAGAGGTATACGAAGCGAGAAATCTTGAGCCATACGAACTAAAGAGTCGTAAACTGCACTATCGCCGTGTGGATGATATTTACCTATTACATCACCGACAATTCTTGCTGACTTTTTATGGGGTTTTGAACTAACATAACCACCCTCATGCATTGAAAATAAAATACGGCGATGCACAGGCTTTAAACCGTCACGCACATCAGGAATAGCACGACTCACTATTACGCTCATCGCATAGTCCATATACGAACTTTTCATTTCATCTTCAATACTTATAGGAAGAGTATTTTTGAGTTCCAATTCAGTCACAATATATCGCTCATATTAGTTATTTATAGCAGAAGCTGCGGAAGAACACACATTAGCTGAATTTAGCAAATTTTGCAAGGAGCTATAACAGCAGCCATAGCTACTATCCGAAGTTAGATAAGAATAGGTATTGTCCACTAAATGACACTGACATTGCGAGATACCGAATACCCATCTCTATGTATGTAAATTAATAATGATTATATTAACGGGTTATGTTACAATTCCTGCATTTTTTATATAATACGAATACATAAGATGCAGGTTAAAATCGCTAATATAGAATTATCCAGCCCAGTGATATTAGCTCCGATGTCTGGAGTTACAGATCTTCCTTATAGAAAATTGGTTAAGAAATTCGGTGCTGGGCTTGTAGTATCTGAAATGGTAGCAAGTAGGGCTATGATTGCTATGTCTCATCAATCATTGAAAAAATCTGCTATTGATAAAGAATCGGATGATGCAACAAGAGCATGTGTACAACTTGCTGGGTGTGAAGCTAATGTTATTGCAGAATCTGCAAAGATGAATGAGGATAGAGGGGCAAAAATAATAGACCTTAATTTTGGATGCCCCGCTAAAAAAGTTGTTGGAGGATTTGCAGGCTCTGCATTAATGAGAGATGAAAAACTTTCTAAAGAAATACTGCAAGAGACGGTTAAGGCAGTGAACATACCGGTTACGCTCAAAATGAGACTGGGATGGGACGATGATTCAAAAAACGCACCAGCGCTTGCACGTATCGCAGAAGATGCTGGAATTCAGATGATAACAATACATGGAAGAACTAGGTGTCAGTTTTATAAGGGAAACGCTGACTGGAAAGCAATTTCCAATGTAAAGAATGCTGTAAAAGTTCCCGTCATTGCTAATGGCGATATTGTATGTATCAATAGTGCAATGCAGGCTATAGAGCAATCGGGAGCAGATGGAATAATGGTAGGTAGAGGGTGTTATGGTAAACCTTGGTTAATCTCTCAAATCTCACATTTTTTAATGACTGGAGAAAAACTACCTGACCCAAATCTCGCATCACAATTGGATATTATACTTGACCATTATGATGCAATAATGGAACATTACGGAGAAGATGTAGGAGTGAAAATAGCAAGAAAACATTTGGGTTGGTATAGTGTGGGGTTACCTAATTCCAGTACATTTAGAGCATCTATCAATCTTCTAAATAATGCTATTGAGGTAAAAAAAGCTATAAATGAGTTTTATCAGCCCTTAATACAAAATGACTAGACATAGATTTGTGGATTCTGTCTATAACATTACTGGTAATTATATATGTTTGGTAATTTTTGGAAAAGTCGCTTGAAACAAAGAATTGTTGATCATTCAATTTACGCGCTAATTGCAATTGTAACTGCAATATTATTATTTAGTGTATTCTCCGTATACAAAACAGATCCTGAATATACTATCACTTTTGTTCTACTAGGTCTTCTTGCTATCCTTCTATCATGCATAGTGGCTGCAACTAACAAACTCTTTAGTCAACACAAAGTGACTACGGGCGAAAAAAAAAGAACATCTAAATTACGCAAAAGAATTGTTATAGCATTTAGTATTGGCGCAGCACTCCCCACTATTATTGTAGCAATATTTTCTACATATCTTTTTAATTTTGGCATCGAGACGTGGTTCGATAAAAAGATATCCAAAATTCTTGATCAATCTATTTTTGTCGGAAAATCCTACATATCAGAACATATACTCCAACTCAAGGAAACTTCAATATCTGTGTCTGATGATTTAAATTCTATGTATTATGACCTAATAAATAATCCAGAATTATTTTCAAAAATACTGTCGGCGCAAGCAGAGATGCGTTCGATGGATGAAGCAATAGTATTTCAAAAAGATACAAATACAATATTAGCACAAACTTCTTTTAGCTTTTCTGCATCCTTTATCAATATAGCACCGCACTTGATAGAAAAGGCTAATAATGGAGAGGTAGTACAAATCACATCTGACCCGACAAAAATACGGATATTGATAAAATTACGAGAATATAATAATACATACTTACTGATAGGTAGGCTTATAGATCCATCAATTATTGATCATATAGACGAGGCCAACGGCACAGCCGGGGAATATTTTAGAATAAAAAATTCTATCTCATCTATGCAACTCAAATTTTCAGTAATATTCATTATATTAAGTGCTATTCTATTATTAATAGCAATAATTTGGGGAAGAAGATTTGCAGAGCGTATTGTGAAACCAATTAGAGAATTGGTGATTGCAGCTGAACAAGTGAAAAATGGAGATTTATCCGTACAAGTACCTCTTGATAATTTAAAAAAAGACGAAATAAGAGTGTTATCGGCGTCATTCAATAGAATGGTGAATCAAATTGGTTATCAACAGAAAGAGCTAGTTGTCGCACAAAGATCTATTGCGTGGGCAGATGTTGCCAGAAGGGTTGCGCATGAAATCAAAAACCCATTAACGCCAATACAGCTTTCAGCTGAGCAAATATTGAAAAAATTTCAAAATGAAGTATCTGACATAGAACTATTTAAAAAGTATACTAATAATATCCTAAAACATTCCAGCGATATAAAGACTATCGTTTCAGAATTTGTGGATTTTGCAAGACTGCCAGCACCAAGCTTTGCAGAATGCGAGATTGTTTCAATGATTAATGATCTAGTAGAATCTAGAAAACTCATCAACAGCAGTATCTTATACAATTTTACTAGTAATATAAAAACATATGACTTTATATGCGATCTTGGGCAGATAAATAGAGTAATTGTTAATCTGCTACTAAACTCAGAAGAGGCGTTTAAAAAATCACAAATAGACAAAAAAATTGATATCACCCTATGTGCTAAAAAAAATGTTTTAGATATTACCATTACTGATAATGGACTAGGGTTTAGCAAGAAATTGTTACAACTAGCAAAGGCGGAGTATATTACTACTAAATCTCAAGGCACTGGATTAGGTTTGGCAATCGTAGATAGAATAGCTTCGGACCATCATGGTACTATGTATCTTTCTAATAATGAGTCTGGTGGCGCAAAGATCGAGTTAACATTTGATACATCTATATTAAAAACTAAGTTAAAATAAACCTTGGTCTTTGTTAATTATTAATCATATTTCGACAAATAAGCAAGTTATGTTGTATAAATGCAGTAAAAACCATTGCCTTGCCTTCATTAAAAGGATAATTATTAAATAACTAGCTTGCTGGACTTAGATGGAAAACAACATATAGAACACTCACGCAAGTCTTAACTGACTAGGGTGATACATGAAGCTTATATTTTGAACATTTCCTAGCAACTAAAAAACGGTTTTTTGTACAATTTATAAAAAGGGTTGTTATGGCATTAGATGTTCTTATCATTGATGATGAATCAGATATCAGAGATATCATATCGGATATTTTAAAAGATCAGGGGTTTATAAGTAGGTCAGCAGCAAATAGTTCACAGGCTTTTGAAGCTATCTCCGAAAAGACACCTAATGCAATTATTCTGGATATTTGGCTACAAGGAAGTGATTTGGATGGACTCGGAATCTTGGAGATTGTAAAGAAACAATATCCTCTCATGCCTGTTATAGTTATAAGCGGTCATGGTACTGTTGAAACAGCAGTTAGCGCAATAAAAATGGGCGCATATGATTATCTGGAAAAACCATTCACGCATGATAAGTTGATGATAGTTTTAAAAAGAGCATGTGAGTCATCTAAGCTGCGCAGAGAAAATATCGATCTAAAGTCTAAAGTAATAGATAAAACAGAATTTGTAGGTTCTTCAATGATTACTACAAAACTAAAGGGGGAAATAGAAAAAGCAGCGACTACTTCTGGTAGAGTGATGGTTCATGGTGCAATAGGCAGTGGAAAAGAGTTGACAGCTAGATTAATACATAAAAAGTCTAAAAGACAAAATGCGCCTTTTATAGTCTTTAATCCCACATCAATGAATGTGAATAAAGTTATTAATGAATTATTCGGAGACAATGACAAGCTAAGTAAAACTGACAATATCTATAGCAAAAGAACTACCGTACTAGAAGCTGCAAATAACGGAACATTATATATCGATGAAGTAGGAGATATGCCGGTAGCTGCACAAAATAGATTGATGCAGTTTTTGAGAGACCAAACCATTACTGACAGCTCATCGAAAAAAGTTAAGCTTGATGTACGCTTAATCACTTCTACAACAAAGGACTTACAGCTAGAAATAGCTCATGGTAGATTTAGCCAGGATTTATATTATAGATTGAATGTTATTCCAGTTTCCGTGTCCACTCTTGCAAAAAGAAAAGATGATATTCCAATGCTAGTACAATATTTCGTTAAGCAGCTTTCTAAATTTTCTGGGTTGAAAGATAGAGAATTTTCGGATGAAGCCATAGTTGCTCTACAAGCATATAATTGGCCTGGTAATGTAAGACAATTGCGTAATGTAATAGAATGGACTCTTATTATGAATCCACCTACTACTGGCGAAGGAGAACAAATTAAATCTGATATGCTACCTCAAGATATAATAAATAACAGTATTAACATATCAAAACCTGATACAAATATTGATATGATGTCCATGCCACTGCGTGAGGCACGTGAAGTATTTGAAAGACAATATTTAACTGCACAAATGAATAGATTTAATAATAATATCTCAAAGACATCCACTTTTGTCGGTATGGAAAGATCCGCATTACATAGAAAGTTAAAAACACTTAACATTCATGCTGCAGGCGCTAAGAACGGAAAGGATATTATTACAGCAGGTCAAGAGCTAGTGATGTCAATTGAAGGGTAGATAATCGGATCATAAAATATGTTAGATATGAAAAAAATAGCTTTTTTAACTATCTTTTTTTTAGCAGGATGTAGCGAACCAAATGCTGATTTTTCTAGTGAATTGACTAGTAAACAAAATGCGCAGATTAAAGAATACATTACTCAGCAAAATTCCAATGGAAAAACCATAAATCTCAAAGAGAAATACAGTAGAAAGCTTATAGGTCTAAATCTCGTTGGAGTAAATTTATCTAGCGCTGATTTATCTGGTATGGATCTTAGCAAATCTGAATTTACTAGAGTCAATTTGTCAGGAGCTAATCTAGATGATGTGATATTATCAGGCTCTGTAATTCAAGAGAGCGATTTCTCTGGAGTAAATTTTACAGGAGTAGATTTATCTGGCATTGATTTTCAATCATCTATTTTCAATAAAACTATATTTGATCGCACTAATCTCTCAAAAGCTAATTTAGAGGACTCAGACCTAACAGAAGCGCGTATTACAAACTCCAAACTTGATAGTACAAATCTTACGAAAGCAACGCTGCAAGGTACGATAATTGATAATGTAAATTTACAAAAATCCAATATGGTACTATCTCAGCTTGAAGGAGCGCGTATTACAAATACAACTTTCTTTGGATCTGATATTAGAAAAGCAGATTTCTCCAAAGCTGAAATAAAGAATTGCAGCTTTGAATCGTCTGATCTAAGCAGCGCTAAGGCCACAGGTGCAATATTCACTCAAGCAGATTTCAGTTATGCTATTCTCGATGGTAAAAATTTTACAGATCACTCCAAATTTGAATCTTCAGATTTTTCCTATTCTTCTATAAATGATGCAAAATTTGATAATACATCTTTTAACAACACTACATTTAAACATAATTCTATAACCAATACAAAACTCTCAAATCTGCAGATGGAGAATTGCGTATTACAAGAGATTAGATCATCTAATACTGATATATTGGACTCTTCAATAGAGAGCGTGAAAGGAAATGATAATAGTTTCAATAAATTAATGCTCAAAAATGTTAAGATATCTCACTCATCTATGACGAATCTAAAGCTAAGCAATCAAACTGCAAAAAAATTGACAGTTGATAATGTGAATATGTCAGAAAGCATCTTTAATAACTATAATTTTGAGGATAGCAGCTTTAATAATGTGAACTTCACAAAAACCATTTTTAACAAAAGTAAGATTTATAGAACAAATTTTACTAGATCAATTATGAATCAAATTGCTTTGATAGATTGTAATTTAGAAAATACAACTTTTAATAATTCTCCTATGCCCAATGCGCAAATAAGAGGAAATAATAGTATAGCTATGGTTGCTATTAACTCTTTATCCAATGATGGAATTATACTTGATAATAAAGGCATGGAAAGAATTATTGGTCAAAATGTTATCAGCGATTTGAAATCATTAGTGCAGAAGAAAGATTTGTCTAATATGAACTTAGCATATATGGATTTATCTGGCTCTAATATACCCGAATGCATTTGCAAGAATACAGTCTTTGTCGGTACAAAACTCAATAATTCTATCTTAAAAAGTGGTGTGTTTGAAAATACCAATTTCAGTAATTCTGATTTAACGAATACTGACTTTAGCAATGCTACTATTGAGTCTTCTAATTTTAACGATGCAAAGATTAATAAAACCAACTTTAGTTCTGCAGCGCTAAGCAATCTTGACTTTACTAGGTCTAATGTACTTTCAAAAATGATAATAGACCAAGTGCAAGCAAATAACGTTTCAGGTTTAGGAAATCAGTAATTGTTCAAATCTTAGAAAATCACCTCTTCTTCGCAATTAGTTATAGCGTATTGTATTGCTGTTATTTTACATCCATTCTTACTTGATAATATCCATTTTAAAAAGTAGATTTATGCTTGCAGGCACTGGGGAAGTGATATATAGTACTACCACTTAGACTCTGGGGGTGTAGCTCAGATGGTTAGAGTATCTGCCTGTCACGCAGAGGGTCGCGGGTTCGAGTCCCGTCACTCCCGCCACGGATTCTAAGGTATGCATTCATCCTAATAGAAAAATTCAAAAGTTGTAGTCAGATGGCAGAAACTGTATCGATAAAGACACTTGATCATGCAGATGGTATAGAACTACCTCATTATGCTACTGAAAAAAGTGCGGGTATGGATTTGCGAGCTGCACTCAGTGAACCTATTACAATCAAATCTGGTGAAGTAAAAATAATTCCAGCTGGTATTGCTATAGCACTCCCAAACGGGATGGAAGCACAAATCAGACCACGTTCTGGTCTTGCTGCAAAAAGTGGCATTACCGTTCTCAACTCACCTGGAACAATAGATGCTGACTATCGCGGTGAGATTAAAGTGATATTGATTAATCATTCTAATGAAGATTTTACTATTACTAGGGGAATGCGTATAGCACAAATGGTGATTGTAAAATATGAGCATATAACCTTACAAAAAGTTGACTCTTTAGATAACACAGAAAGAGGCGAAGGCGGATTTGGCTCTACTGGTCATTAGTCTATTATAATGATGGAATTTAGCATTTGCGATATACCAGACGCTATACAAAAGAGAATGGTGGATAGATCTGTATGGACAGATGAATGTCCTGTAGATATCAAGCATTTAAAATTGATAGAATTATCACATTATAATTTTGATTATGAAATATGTTCTGGCCAGATGGTTGTACTTGATAGCCTATCTAAGAATGTGTTAAATCTTTTTCAAGAACTATTTTCTGTAAAATTTCCCATTCATAGCGTCAAGCTTATAGATGAGTTTGATGGTGATGATAAGCTATCTATGTCTGCAAATAATAGCTCTTGTTTTAACTTTCGTAATATAGAAAATACCAATATCATATCTATGCATTCATATGGTGCAGCAATTGATGTTAATCCAATACAGAATCCTTACATCATAATTGATGATAATGCATCTTCATGCGATGTTTTTCCTAGAGAAGCGGTTAGATTTTTAAACCGCAATAACCAGAGAGTTGGTATGGTTGAACCTATTGTAAAAATTTTTGCAAAATATGGGTTTAGTCAGTGGGGGGGGGTGATTGGAATTCGCCAATAGATTATCATCATTTTCAAATACCGAGAGGTAAAGTAAAGGAGTTATTGGGAAAAATGTAGCCTTCTATTTGAAGGTATGATTTTACTACAGCCCTTAATGGTGTAATTGATCTGGCGCTACAGAAACTTGATTAGAAGATTGTTCCACATACCCTCCTTTCTCTTTTTTTAGAATAGCGTATTTACGTTTTGCTATAGAGTCTGTAAAGCTTATTTCTCCAGACATACCAGAAGATAGTTCACCTGAATTCATTCTGTTTAAAAACTTTCTTATGTTGTATCCGTTACCAATATATTCTGCAGTTATTTTTCCGAGATCATATGCAATTGCATGCATGAATGAGACATGGTTTACATTCAAATTAACACTACGAAGTATCATATCGCCATTTGCCATATTTAGCGATCCGGTGAATGTGATATCTACAGGAAAGGATGAGTCAATATCAATTCTGCTATCACCTGCAATGATCGCTTTTTTATCAAGATTATATTTCTTGAAATCTTTATATAATATTTGCAACGCTTCATTGTCATCAGCAATCAGCACTACAGGCTGCTTAAGATTAAAATCATTTTCATTTAAATGATTCACGGCATCTGAAACTACACGCACAGATTTTTCTATATCCTCTTTTGAATCATTATAAAATTTAATGCGTGAAAGAGAGGCATCCTTGTTTGATATCATATCTTGTAAAATAGCACTTACGGTATTGGAATATTTTCCCGAAGGAAGTAGAGCTATATAGTTTTTATAATCATTATCTAGAAGGTAATTCATTATTTGTTCAAGTTGGCGCATTGGGGCATGCCCACACACAAAAGTGCCTTTACTTGCAAGAACAGGGTTGTTTGACATAGACAGTACTATGACGCCATTATTTCTAGTTTTGCTAGAGACAATGTCGGTATCTTCAGAAGATATAGGCCCTATAATTACGTCAGTCCCTTGGTCAAAAATTTTGCTAAGTGACTCTAACAACTGTTCTTGATCAGCATAATTATAAGTTGTAACTTTAATTTGCGTTTTAGCGCCATCTGCAAGGCCCATTTTTACCATCTTGCTATATTCAGCACTTATTTTTGTATCAATTTCAGAAGATGGAAGTAAAATCGCAACATTAGCAGGTGTTGCAATATTTTTATTCGTAATGCCATTAATTTGGCTACATGATGAGAGCAATGTGATTGACACAAAAGAAATAATGAATTTTTGAAAATACCGCTTTATACTTAGCATAAAACAATCCCCCAGAGGAAATATCGATGAGCATCAAGTCAGGTCTTTATTTAATCTCAACACCTATAGGAAATTTAGGTGACATTACTTTGCGTGCTATAGAGACATTACAACATTCTGACATTATATTATGCGAAGATACCAGAGTGTCCAGCAAATTACTAGCAAAACATGGGATCAAGAACTCATTAAAAATATATAACGACAGGAGCGATGAACCTCTTCGTATTTTGATCAAAAATCTAATATTAGAAGGTAAGATTATTAGCCTTATCTCAGATGCTGGTACCCCATTAATATCAGACCCGGGATATAAACTAGTTAGAGATCTCAAGCATAATAATCTCCATATTGATGTGATACCTGGTCCGTGCGCTGCTATCTCTGCTCTTGTTTTATCTGGGCTTCCAACAGATCAATTTCTATTTGCCGGATTTTTGCCAAAAAATAGCTCTGGAAAGAAAAACTTATTCGAAAAATATATTCATATTGAAGCAACAATGATATTCTATGAAACATCAAATCGTATCATTGATTCACTCCAAGTAGCGCTAAATGTTTTAGGAGATCGAGAAGCAAGTATAGCACGTGAATTAACAAAATTGCATCAAGAATCTAGGCTAGAAAAATTATCAAAATTGATAGAATATTATGAAAACAGAGTGATAAAAGGAGAGATCGTCTTACTCATTTCTGGCAAACCAGAAGAGGAAATTTCTGCGTCTAGAGTAGAAGATCAAATACAAAAATTGTTAATAGAGGGAAAAAGTGCAAGGGACGCATCTAACATTATTTTTGCAAAATATAAGGGAAAAATTAGTAAAAAGATCATTTACCAGACTGCAAATAGAATCAAATGATTATTAGAAAGTTAGAAAACCCTCGAGGTCATCGGTGTAAATTTGAGCATTACTATTCCCAACCTGTCATCTAGTAAGCTACCTCCACCTCCACTGTCATTCCGCACGTGACCGCTAAGGGAGCTATACGGAATCTCATATTGGTAGAGCAAGGCTCCATACTTCAGAGATCTCGTATAATCCTCGTACTCACGTACTCGAATTTACGGGATGACAGGTTGAGGGTTCGCACGCTAAGCATATATTGTTGGCTCTCCCGCAATAAATGTGGACTTGTAAAAGCAGTTGTATAGTAGTAAAGTCAACGGTTATAAACTTACCGGCGACCAAGTCAAATGAAGTCATTTTTAAACAAATTACTAAATCTTCCAAAAA
>Ga0206126_10002799_pt1 | contig 18353 bp, 15 predicted proteins | sample Helgoland_Spring_5_FD_148621 | JGI IMG/M metagenome (GOLD analysis project Ga0206126, IMG submission 148621) | Pelagic subsurface seawater microbial communities from Kabeltonne, Helgoland, North Sea - Helgoland_Spring_Bloom_20160412_1 | ecosystem: Environmental > Aquatic > Marine > Epipelagic ...
CTGGGGTCGCTGGTTCAACACTCTCCGCTAAGCAAACTGTGCAACGCCACCTTAAAGATGGTTCCGCGCTGCAGAAGTTTAAAGATATGGTCGAGGCGCAAGGTGGTGATATCTCAGTGATCGATGATCCCGAGAAGTTCCCCACAGCGAAACACGTGCGTAAATTACCAGCTCCTAAGCGTGGCTATGTTCACACAATTAATGCTGGTCTGATCGCGGAAGGCGTGCAGAAGTTGGCGCTGAAGAAGAACGGCACATACGATCCAGCAGTGGGTGTTTCTGAAATCAAGAAGGTCGGCACGCAAGTCAAGCAAGGCGAGCCATTGATGATGATCCACTACAACGACGAAGCTAAGATGGAAGAAGCACTTGAGTACCTCAAGACGGCATACCGCCTCGCTCCGAAGCGTCCGAATCCACCGCTGCTGATTGTCGAGCGCGTCGCGTAAATGACATCACAATTTCCAATAAAGCCCCTGTCGTTATGACTGGGGCTTTTTTGTGCGCGCGGCAGTGTGCCGAGCCAACTGTAGCAAGGTCGATAGCAGCCACGACAAGCTGGTTGGTGTACTTGGAGTTTTGCATTGAGCGCTTTGGGCGGGCAACCGCGACTCGATGCCTTAGAGTCTAACTATCGCGCACAGTTGAATTTTGTCGAACGAACTCGCATTTGAGGTGTGATGGAGGCTAGACAAAACCAAATTCGCCTTCATATTCTTTATATTTATGAAGATTTATATGAATGATAAGTTGGTCGATGCCAGCGAGGCGACAGTCTCGGTGTTCGATCATGGCTTGCTCTATGGTGACGGTATTTTTGAAGGTATTCGCCTCTATGATGGCTGTGTATTTAAGCTCGATGAGCATTTGGAGCGTTTAGAGTATTCCGCCAAAGCGATTATGCTCAAATTAGCATGGACGCGCCAAGAGATCTCGGATGCGCTGTGCGAGACTTGTCGTGCGAATGGCTTGAAAAATGGTTATATTCGTTTGGTCGTGACGCGTGGCGTTGGCAGTCTTGGCCTTTCGATCAAGAATTGCGACCAGCCGCAACTTATTATCATTGCGGATACGATCCAATTGTACCCGCAGGAGTTTTACGACAATGGCCTGAAAATTATCACCGTGCCGACGCGTCGTTGTAATCCTTCGGCACTGCCGCCAGCAGTGAAGTCGCTCAACTACCTGAACAATATTTTGGCTAAAATCGAAGCTCAGCACCTTGGCTATCATGAGGCGATTATGCTCAACGATCAGGGCTATATTGCTGAGTGCACTGGTGATAACATCTTTATTGTGCACAAGGGCGAGTTGATCACGCCCGCTGCAAGTTCCGGTGCCTTGAAGGGTATTACGCGTGACACTGCATTGGCGATTGCTGATGAGCTGGGCATTCCTTGGCGCGAGGCGAATATGACGCGTTACGACGTCTGGGTTGCAGAGGAAGTGTTCTTAACTGGGACGGCTGCCGAGATTGTGCCAATCGTTGAGATTGATGCGCGCGTGATTGGCAATGGTAAGCCTGGCCCAGTGACAGCAAAATTCCTCGAGAGTTTCAAGCGCCGAGTCTCGATTGAGGGCACGATGCTTTAATGTGCGCGGCAAAGCTCAATTCTGTTGATTGCAGCCTTGCTCAAGTATTTCCTAGGCGCGGGGCACATCTTTCGCTGGCGGCTGTCAAAAGCTTGTAAACCTATTGATAAAGCGCATTTGAACACCTTGAATCGAAGTTTTCGCTTTGCCAAACAATCCGACTTTTATACTTTATAACATATGGCAGAGAATTTGAAGTGCAGTATCTGCGACCAAGAAGCCACCGTGCATCTGACGCAGATCGTTAATAATAAGATCCATAAAGTGGACCTTTGTGAGTCTTGTGCCCAAAAGAAAGGGGTCACAGACCCTGAAGGCTTTTCGCTGGCAGATTTGATGTCAAAGACGCCACTCACGCCTGTCTCTGGCGAAGCGCAGTTGGTGTGTGAAAGTTGTGGGCAGGAGTCGGCGGATTTTCGCCGCACGGGGCGCTTAGGCTGCTCAGATTGCTATGCGGTCTTTAGATCATTGGTCTTTCCGGTGCTTGAAGATATGCACGCGGGCACCGCGCATCAAGGTAAGGTGCCAACGGCCGCGTTGAGTCGTCAATCCAGTCAAATGCAGTTGAAAAAACTACTGGATTCGTTGGCACGTGCTGTTGCCGAGGAGGCTTATGAGGACGCCGCTAAATTTCGCGATCAAATCAAAGTAATTAAAGAGGCTGAAGAGTTGGAGGTCTCTTCTAAATGATCGAATCACTCATCAATGATGAGCGCGCCGAGTTGACGCAGGCAGCCAAAAAAGCGGCACCGGTTGTGCTCAGTACCCGGATCCGATTGGCCAGAAACTTGGTCGGTCAGCCATTTCCCGAACGTGCGGATGTGTTGCAACGCCGCGAAGTACTCACCCGCTGTGCAGATCAACTGAGTGCGCTGCCGCAGATGAACAACGGCAGCTTTCTTGATATCGCAAATTTATCAGCCTTGGAGAAGCAAGTGCTGGTGGAGCGTCACTTAATCAGTCGAGAACTGTGCGACGGCGAAGCAGGCACCGGGGTTTACATTAATAAGGGGCAGACTTGCTCGGTAATGATCAACGAGGAGGATCATCTGCGCATCCAGTTTTTGAAGGCAGGTTTCAATTTGAAATCAGTCTGGAAGTTGATCGATGCATTTGATTCGGAGTTGGAAAAGACCATTGACGTCGCGTTTTCTGAGGATTTCGGCTACTTGACGGCTTGCCCGACAAACTTGGGCACCGGATTACGTGCGTCGGTGATGATGCATCTGCCAGGTCTGGTGATCTCTGGCCAAATGGAGCGTGTGATTCGTGCGGTCAGCCAATTGGGGATTACCGTGCGTGGTCTTTTCGGTGAAGGATCGGATGCCAGCGGCCACATCTTTCAGATTTCGAACCAACAGACTTTAGGTGAGAGTGAATCCGATATTTTGGAAAGTCTAGCGAATGTGTTAAAGACGGTGATCGATCATGAGTTGAACGCGCGCTTTAAGTATCTCGAAGAGAACCGCGCGAAGTTGCTCGATCAAATTGGCCGTGCCTTTGGCGTGCTGAAGAATGCACATGTCATCGCTTCGGACGAAGCGCTAAATCTATTATCATTTATTCGCTTAGCGGTCGATTTTGGAATGTTGCCAGAAGCGAATCGTGCCGACGTCGATCGACTCGTAATCGAGAGCCAACCAGGCCATGTGCAGTATGCTGCGCAAGAGGGTATTGCGCCCGATGTTCGCGATATTGCGCGTGCGGATAAACTTCGACAAGAATTTTCAAATCTACCGGCTCTAGCTTTTGACAAGTTGGCAGAACAGGAGTAATCATTAGCAAACGATACTATCATGGAACCAATGAATAACTTTACCCCGCGTGCTCAACAAGTTCTGGCTTTGGCTCGAAAGGAAGCGGATCGCTTTCATCATAATTACGTGGGCACCGAACACTTATTGTTAGGCCTAATCAACTTAGGGCAGGGGGTTGCCGTGAACGTACTGCAAAAGATGGGGCTCGACCTACAGACCGTGCGCGCTGCAGTTGAAAAACAGGTTGGCACCGGACCAGAGAGTAAACCTTCTGGCAATATACCATACACGCCTCGGGTTAAAAAAGTATTGGCGCTGGCCGGTAAAGAAGCCAAGGCCCTGAATCATTCGTATGTCGGCACAGAGCACATTTTGCTCGGATTGTTGCGCGAAGGTGAGGGCGTTGCCGCACGTGTGCTTAAATCACTCGAAGTTGATATTGAGCGTTGCCGCAATGAGATTCTTGCAGAACTCGATCCCAATTTCTCCGGAGAGCCAGAAGAAGCTGCCGCTGGCCCTGGAGGTTCGGATGAGAAAAAAGAATCTAAGACGCCTGCGCTGAAAGCTTTTGGCCGCGATTTAACTGAGATGGCAAAGAAGGGCGAACTCGATCCAGTGATCGGCCGTAAAGATGAGATCCGCCGTATGGTACAGATCCTGTGCCGTCGTACAAAGAGTAATCCGGTTCTTATCGGTGAAGCGGGCGTCGGTAAGACTGCGATTGTTGAAGGTTTGGCGTTGGAAATTGCCTCAGGCGTCGTGCCGGAAATTTTGGTTGATAAGCGTGTGATCACACTGGATTTGGCACTCATGGTCGCTGGCACCAAGTATCGTGGTCAGTTTGAAGAGCGTATCAAAGCAGTGATGGACGAGATTCGCCGCGCGAAGAATGTGATTATCTTCATTGATGAGCTGCATACTATTGTTGGTGCAGGTGCTGCCGAAGGTGCAATGGATGCCTCGAATATCTTTAAGCCGGCACTGAGCCGCGGTGAGTTGCAGTGTATCGGTGCCACCACTCTTGCGGAATACCGTAAATACATCGAAAAAGACAGTGCCTTGGATCGCCGATTTCAGTCGGTCAAGGTCGACGCACCTTCGATCGAAGATACGATTTTGATCTTAAAGGGCATCCGGAGTAAATATGAAGATCACCATAAAGTGAAGTTCACCGACGGTGCGCTGGAGGTCGCTACGAAACTATCTGAACGTTATATAACGGCCCGTTTCTTGCCTGATAAAGCAATTGACATCTTGGACGAAGCCGGTGCGCGTGCACGTATCGAGTCGCTCAAACGTCCCCCTGAAATTGAGGAGATGAATGCCACGATTGAAGATGTCTGCGCGAAAAAAGAAGATGCGATTAGTGGGCAACACTTCGAAGAAGCCGCTAAATTTCGCGACGAAGAGAAGCAACTACGTCAAAAACAAGTCGACATCATTGAGGAATGGAAGAAGAGCCGCGAAGAGACCAAAATCGTGGTGGACGAAGAAGACATGCTCGAAGTCGTCGCTGCTTGGACAGGTATACCGCTGTCACGCATGGAGCAAAAAGAAAGCAAGAAGTTGCTCAAGCTCGAGAGCCATTTACAGTCTGAAGTCATTGGTCAGAATATAGCGACCGAAGTCGTCTCTAAAGCGCTGCGTCGTTCTCGTGCTGACTTAAAAGACCCGCGCCGTCCGATTGGTTCGTTTATGTTTCTTGGACCCACTGGTGTCGGCAAAACCTTACTAGCAAAAGTGTTAGCGGAAGAGATGTTTGGTAATCAAGATGCCATCATTCAGATTGATATGTCTGAATATATGGAGAAGTTTGCAGTCTCACGTTTAGTGGGTTCGCCCCCTGGTTATGTCGGTTACGAAGAGGGCGGTCAGTTGACTGAAGCAGTTCGTCGTAAGCCATATTCAGTGGTGTTGTTTGACGAAATCGAGAAAGCCCATCCAGACGTGGTGCAGTTGCTCTTGCAGGTGCTCGAAGAAGGTCGCCTCACTGATAGTCTCGGACGTAAAATCGACTTCCGTAACACTATTTTGATTATGACTTCGAATGTGGGAGCTGAGATTCTTCAACGAAATACGTCGATGGGCTTTGGACTTGAAGATAATCTCGAGAATGAATATGAGAAGATTCGCGAGAAGATCCTCGATGAGACCAAGCGCGTCTTTAAGCCTGAGTTTTTGAATCGCTTGAATGAGCTGGTGATTTTTAAGTCACTTGGGCGTGAAGATATGAAAGCAATCGTCGAGCTCGAATTGCGTAACGTATCGAATCGTTTGAAGGATCAAGGTTTGGTGTTTGATTTCTCGGAAGCAGCAAAGTCATTCCTAATCGAAAAAGGATACGACGCAAAGTATGGTGCGCGCCCACTGCGTCGTGCGATTGAGCGTCATCTCGAAGATTCTCTAGCTGAGGCTATTCTCGGAGGCGAAATCAAGCCGGGTGAGGTCATTCAGGTCGATGTGCAGGATGATCACTTGAGTTTCGAGCAAGGCCAGCACGTGTCCGGCGCAGCTGGTTCATAATCGCAATAAGCTTCTAATTACAAAAGGCTGCAGTTGTCTGCGGCCTTTTTTGTCGATGCTTTGTTGGTCGTGCGGTTACTTTGGCAGGAAAAAGCTTTGCTGCTTTTCACTGATCGGCATGCCGACTTTTTCCATCGCTTTCAACATATCTTCCCATGCCATGCGCTTAGTCTTCATCGTGTCATTGAAGAGTAGGTAAGAAGGTTGAAAAGTGAAGACGAGCGGAATTTTTTCGAAGGTCTGCCACGTGCCACGGATGGCTGCCATCTTACGGTCGGGGTCTGCTCCTAATAGACCAGGCACAGTCGCATTACCAAGCCCTATGATGACTTTCGGCTGCACGATTTGGAGTTGAGCCTTCAAGTAGGGCAGGCAAAATTCCATTTCGTCCTGAGTGGGTGGGCGGTTGCCGTAGGGCTTGTCGTGTTCCGGTCGCCACTTTAGAATGTTGGTCATATAAACCGTCTCGCGCGAGAGACCCATGGCGTTGAATATTTTGCTTAAGAGCTCACCAGATTTTCCTTGGAAAGGACTGCCCACTGCTGCCTCTTCCTCGCTGGGAGCTTCGCCACAATAAAATATATCGGCAGTCAAGGAACCTTCGCCGAAGACCACTTTTTCGTCCTCTCTCAGGTGCTCCTTACATACTGGCGAGTTCTCCACCTGTTGTTGGAGCCATTGCATTTGAGTCGCTGCATCACCCGCGGGCAGTTCGATGGTCGGGGCGTCGGGGAGTGGCATGGATGTGGCAACGGCCTTTGTACGTGGCGTCACCTTCGGCGCGGCGGTATTTGACTGTTGCCCGGAATTGACTGCGGATTGCAGGTCGATCGCTACCACGGGAGGCACTACCGGTGCCGCTGGAGTGTCCATAGGTTTAAGTAATGCCATGGTGCTGTCTTCGATGAAGACACGATCCATTCCTTCAAGCTGTAAGCGCTTAAGTTCCTCATAGACTGGATCGAGATCGGTCGACATATTACTTAACCTTGAGCAAGCAGCCACGAGCGTCCAGCTACTTTTCTGGTGGAAGGTAAATTACGCATCTGTGTGCGCAATCAGTGGCATCGATTAATGGCAACTTGCCTGTTGGCGTGTTTGCTTCGGGCGGATCATTTGAACCACAACTGGGAAGACTGATAGTGTGAGGATTAAAAAAGCGAACAGAATTAGGCTCTCAACCGCACTCTGCACAAAGAGGATGCCAGCCCCGATCAACCAACCGCTGCCGCTGAGTATGTCGCTTAGACTGCTATTTATCCGACTTTGAAACAGGTAGCTAGCTGCAAGACAGACTGCCAGAAGCGATGGAATACTGTATGGATTGATACTTTGTGAAGTGAATGCGATTACCAGAGCGATGAGCATTGCGATCGCAGATGTGCCCCAGATGACTAAATTGCGCTGCAGGCTTTCTTGGAAACTTCTTTCTTTGGCTTTTATTCGCAAAAATACGAATGTAGCGACTGTTGCCATGGTGAGAGTGAGTGTCCATATATAGAGGGCTGAATTAATAGGCACCGCATAAACTTGGACGAAGTATTCCAGACTAAAGCATTTTGCGAAGATCAGCCCCCATAGAATGACGATCAGCGAGTTGTTGGGTCTGGTGGTGTGTCTGGATACGTTCATAATTTATACTAATTAATTATTTCAAGAGTGCGACGCGAAGGTGTATTTTGAATTTACTTTTACTGTGTTACTGGATCAATCATGCTTGGAAAATCCAAGCCTCTGGACTCGGATGACTGCAAAGACCTTCGAAAGATGGTCGATGAAGCCAACGTTTAAGGCTGGTCTTTACTTAGTAGGAAAGGGTGCAGGGCTGATAACATTCGCTCGGGTATAGAACCGACGATGTATGTGCCTTCATCTCGCGCTTCTTCTTTACGCACACCACCTTCGCGGTGTAGGCGAGCGACCAGATCATAGCGATTATGCGGGATGAGTAAGCGTAGTTGCGCAAAGTCACTTTCGACAATGGCTTCGATACGCTCTTGTAATTCAGGAATGCCTTCGCCCGTATGTGCGCTGACAAAGAGTGCCTCCGGATACCTAAAGGACAGGGTGAGGCGTATATCCTCACTCCAAAGGTCGTCGATTTTGTTGAATACTGTGATGATTTTCTTTTCATCGGCACCGAGTCCATGGAGGACCGAAAGTGTGGTTTCTGCATGGGCTTCGATCTCGGGGCTGTTAACATCCAGCACATGGATCAGGAAGTTGGAGACGACTGCTTCCTCCAGAGTCGCTTTAAAAGCATTGACTAGACGGTGGGGCAGGTTGCGCACAAAGCCGACAGTGTCGGTTATGATGAGTGGTTGTCCACTTGGTAGCGGGCAACGGCGCGAGGTGGGGTCGAGCGTCGCAAACAGCTTGTCCTCCACGAGAATATCCGAATTTGTTAGCTGGTTGAGCAAAGAAGACTTGCCGGCATTGGTGTAGCCGACGATTGCGCAGGTTGGCACGGGCACGGTCATGCGCTTTTTGCGCTGCACATGACGGTGCTGGATCACGCTTTCGAGCTCACGCTTCACGCGTGTGATTTGTGTGCGTACCATGCGTTGGTCCAGCTCTTGCTGCGTCTCGCCGGCATCTCGTTGCGTCGAGCCACCACCACGTTGACGGCTTAGGTGCGTCCATGCGCTTTTCAAGCGTGGTAAATTGTATTCGAGACGCGCCAATTCAACTTGCAAGACAGCCTCTTTAGTTTGCGCCCGTTTCCCGAAAATATCAAGAATCACCTCTTGGCGGTCGATGACCAAGATCTTGTCATCCGCCGCTTGCTCCCAGTTCCGCTGCTGCGCGGGGGTGAGCTCATTATCAAATACGATGACGTCGCAATTATGCGCTTTCGCTTGTTCGATCATTTCTTCGGCCTTGCCTGTGCCAAGCAGGAATTTTGCCTGAGGCTTGCGGATCGAGAGTTGTACTTCGTGCTGTATGCCTATGCCGAGGGTGGTGACGAGTTCTCGCAGCTCATCGAGTAGGCTGCGGGTGGTGACGTTGTCCTCACCGGGCAGGGTAATGCCGATGAGCATGGCCCGTTCGACCATTCTTGGTTTTTCTTTAACGTCGTGCACTAGGTTTTGGTTCTAAATTAATGATTTGGACAACCTACCCCCTTTGTTTGCGAAAACAAACCTGAATTGTAAGCATTTTTTAAGTTCGCTCAGAAGCCTGTGAATGGTTCAAATTTCTGAATGCTTAAAGCCCGTGACCTTTTTGATTTCCCCGAGTCGTTACCATTCGATCAAGTTTTCTCTGCCGAGCTTGCCCCGTGGCAGTGGGTGTCGTTGATTGCCGAGGCACTGAAAGCGTTCCCGTTTGAATCGCTTAGAGGTGAGATTCCCTCTGGGCTACATGTCGAAGGACAGGTTTTCATTCATCCATCAGTTAAATTACCGTCATTTGGTTCGATCACTGGCCCAGCTTATATAGGCGCAGGCTGTGAGTTGCGACCAGGCGTTTATATTCGTGGCTTCGTGATTGCTGGTGCGAATTGTGTGCTGGGTAACTCTTGTGAATTTAAAAACTGCCTACTCCTGGATGATGTGCAAGTGCCCCATTTTAGTTATGTCGGTGACAGTGTGCTTGGTAATAAAGTGCACTTGGCCGCTGGAGTGACGTGTTCGAACCTACGTTTAGATCAATCCGAGGTGCCTGTGCAGTTGCCAGATGGTTCACGCTGTGGCTCTGGCTTGCGTAAACTCGGGGCACTCGTCGGTGATGCCGCCGAGGTGGGTTGCAACTCAGTGTTGAATCCTGGATCAATCCTAGGGCGACGCTCACTGGTAATGCCGTCAATGGCGTTTCGCGGTTATCTAAAGGCTAACTCAATCGCTTCTATTAAAGAGGAAATCGCGACTGCAGCTCGTGTCGATTGAGTTAACTCGACTTGCCCTACAAACCGAAGGCGGCTTTGAGTTCGACTAGACTGTTGAAGGCTGCGTCAGCTCCAGCCGCTGTCATCTCGGCAGTGCTATGTGCGCCGGTGGCGATGCAATAGCAGGGGAGCCCAGCATTATGTGCGGTTTCGATATCAGTTGGTGAGTCGCCGATCATGCAAGCACCTTCAGCAGTCGCATTAATTTGATCCAATACATGGCGCGTCAGTTTTATCTGTGGTTTGTGCCATTCCGTATCTGTATTGCCGATGCAGATGGGGATGTATTTGGAAAAGCCGGCATATTCGCTGATTTTGCGAGCAGTGTCACCGTGCTTATTGGTGAAGATGACTTGCGCGATATGTGCCTTATGCGCGCTTTCGATTAGCTCCAGTCCGCCGGCTAGAATAATCAAACCATCGAACATGATCTCTGGGAAGCGGAGCCGAAAGCGCTTGGAAGCTTCGTCTAAGTCAGCGTCATCAATAAACAGCGCCATGGTTGATGCCATCGGCCCACCGAGGCTACGGCGTATCACTTCAGGGTCGGGGATGCGGCCGCCCATTGATTTGATGACGTCGCCATAAGCACGAAGGATCGCAGCAGTTTGGTCGATCAAGGTACCGTCCATATCCCATAAGATGGCTTTTGGTCGCGGAAGTGTGGGAGTTGGTGGCATCTAGACTTGAGCGGTTTCGGGTGTGAGATCGAAAAGAGCGGCTCCCAGTTCGTAGAGGTCGGCGTAGATACCAGCTGGTTGTGTTGTCGCCGCCAATTCAGTTTTGGTATGACTGCCTGTTGCGACTAGGTACGTTTTGAGCTGGCCCGATTCTGCGGCGGCGAAGTCAAACGGCGAGTCGCCGATGAGAATGGTATCTTTAGCGGACGCTGTTAAACATTCGAGTGCATGAGCAGTGAACTCTGGATCAGGCTTGCGGTAGGGGGTGTCGCCGGTGCCGATAATCGCATCTAGATATTGAGCCTGATTTAGAAAGTCTAAAATTGTACGCGATTGATTGCCATTTTTATTAGTGAAAACTGCGAGTTGGTAGCCGCGTTGCTTAAGTTCATTCAGTATCCAATTGGATCCTGGTAGAGCGATTAGGTCTTGAAACATGATTTGCTCAAAGTGATTTTGGAATATCGGTAGCGCGGTATCGACGTATGCTTCACCCAGCAATTTACCGAGTGTCACTGGCGCAGACCCACCAACAGTGGCTCGCACGGTGGCATAGTCTGACTCTGGCAACTCGAGTTGTTGTTGTGTAAATACGACGCAACGATGAATTGTGGTAAAATGGTCTATCAGTGTGCCGTCTAAGTCGAAGAGTACCGTTTTCATATGAAATATTTTTAATTCAGCTCCTTTGTTTGAGTAACTTGAGACTTTATGAGTATTGTTCGGATTGCTGGCAAGTGCCCGTAAGCGCTCACGCGCATTTAATTATATGTATTGGCACAGTGAGTTCAGCAGGTGGCGGCATTCGAGCTCAGACGTAATCGCACGAATCTAGTGGCAGGGCTTATTCGGCTTGCTCGCAGTCGAGAGTAGCGAGCAACACTTTACACGATCAGCTTTATCCGCCGGTTGCCACTGCAGATGTTCGGGTTCAATCTTCTGTGAGCGGGAGTTTCGGCTGATATCCTAGAGGCGTAATCAGGGTAGGAGAATTCGTTTAGTGCTAGGAATCCTTAGCAAGCACCGACTCTGTTGGCAGGAACCAGGGTGGCTTTTCAGACCCATTTAGATCAGATTTTTTGTTCATTGCAAAAAAGATAAAATTCCACCAAAGGACTATTGACAAGTGGACGATCAGGAAGAGCATATCGGCTCTTCTTTAGGCATGTGCGCTCCGTGCATTTCTCCAGATGGTGGCTATAGCTCAGTTGGTTAGAGCACCGGCTTGTGGTGCCGGGGGTCGCGGGTTCGAATCCCGTTAGCCACCCCATTTTGACGCAGTAAAATGCAAGCGGCGGGATTTGAACCCGCGAATCAGCGGGTTTGACGTAGTGCTTTTAGGGACGAACGTCCCGTCTTGAAAAGCATGAAGAAGGCACGGCAATCCCGTTAGCCAGCCCATTTTTTAGTAGTGAAATACATGCGGCTGGACTTGAATCAGAATTTAGTTTTCTAAATGCTGTACGAAATTTCAATAACATCACTTAATCAGCGCCAAGCAATTTATGAACGACTGGTCCAAGGGGGTGACGCTGCTCATCACTGCGCGATCGGCGTGGGGAATATGGGCGATAAGCTAGAAAAGCTCGGCGCTCTGCTGGACGTTGAAGTAAATCAGGTTTGTTAAGTCACCGGGTGCTGAGACATACGCTTAATTGTGCGAGACATTCTTTTATTGACAATAACCATACTTTATAGTATGGTTATTGTTATGGAATTGATTTGCGAGCATATAAAGAGGGTGAATTAGGATGGGTGCAGTCGCTCCACAGATGCCGGCCTTACTGAGCCGTTGCGCCTTCGACCTGTTTGCAGAGCATGGCTTTGGGAAGGTCAACCTCGATCAAATTGCGGCGCGCGCGGGCGTGACTAAGGGCAGTCTCTATTGGCATTATAAAAACAAGAAGGAACTGATTTTAGCAGCCTGCAATCACTACTATTCGCAATGGTTTAAATGCGTGCATACCGAGCTGGCGAAGGTGGTTGATCCGCAAGCACGCATCCGTAACACCTTAGGATTTTCGGTGCGTTCCTGTGTGGTGGATCGCAAGAACCGTGTCTTTACTACGGGGATCTTTGTGCTGATGCAGGAGGATGCCGAGGTGAAGGCGAGTTGGATGCAGTTCTACAGTTCCGTGCGCGAGTTCTACGTAGGCCTGGTGATGGCGGGAGTTGCCAGTGGCCAGATGCAAACCCACGATGCGCGCCGCGCCGTCGACCTAATGTTAGATGCCATGGAGGGGATCAAGCTGCGCGCCAGCTTCGAACCGCATATTGCCGATCCCTCCGAGCAACTGGAGTTGGTCGAAGGATTGTGGGGCATTCTCAATCGCTAAATTTTTTAATACAATCAACCATACTATATAGTATGCCAAAAAGGAGTACAATATGCAGAATACAGTGAAGACAGGTTTGAGTCGTAGGAAATTTCTCTATGGATCGGCCGCCGCACTTGCGGCGCCGTTGATTTTACCGTCGCGACTCTTCGGGAAGAACACGCCCTTAAGCACCTTGAATGTGGGCATTGTCGGGTGTGGTAATCGCTTTCGGTCACACCAGACGATTGGTCAGATTCCTGGCGTGCGTGTGGTGGCCGTGTGTGACGTTTGGGATGAACGTGCCACCGTGGGCAAAGCTCAAATTGATGAAGCGAATGGGGATGCGCACTGTAAGACCTATGGGGATTTTCGCGATCTGATCGCGGATACTGAAGTGGATGTGGTCCTGATTGGAGCGCCGGATCATTGGCATGCTCTGATCGCGATCGCGGCCGCAAATGCCGGCAAGCATATCTATCTGGAAAAACCATTTGCGTATTCGGTGGAAGAGGGCCACGCGGTGATCAATGCGGTGCGGCGCAATGGTGTGCTTCTGCAGCATGGCACGCAGCAACGTTCTATGGCCACTTTCCAACGCGCGACCTATTTGGCTCAAGGCGGATTTATTGGCAATGTGGACACGGTCTATGCGATCTCTCCGCTCGGGCCCAAGGGCGGGGATCCGAGCAAGACGCAGATACCTGCGGGGCACAATTATGATCTATTCACAGGACCTGCTCCCAAGACGCCATTTTACCTGGACATGGTCACGCGTAGCGGGACACCAGGCTGGTACTTCACCTCGGTCTTCGGTGGTGGTTGGGTGACGGCTTGGGGCAGTCATCATGTGGACTCGGCTCAGTTTGCACTGGGCAAGGATCATGAAGCTCCTGTCAAGGTCGAAGCCAGAGGCCACTACCCGGAAACAGGAGCTTTCGATACCGCCCACTCATGGTACGCGGAGTTTACCTATGCCGATGGGAAGAAATTGATCTACTGCACGCCGGACCAACCCGAATGTCCGAAGGTGTCAGCAAATATCATTGTAGTCGGCGAGACGGGCTGGGTGGCGGCTCACCGCGGCAAGGTTTGGTCAAATCCGCCGGGGCTGACCGAGCGAAATTGGCCGAAAGACAATCCTGCGCTGCAGTTAATGGATCGCGGGGGGCAGATGGACCATTTTAAAAATTTCGTCGATGCGATTCGTTACGGTGAACGCCTTAATGCGCCGATGGAAATCGGGCAGCTTTCTACCACACTGTGCCATCTGACGAGCATCGGCATCGAAACGCAACGACCGCTCCAATGGGACGGTGGTGCCGAACGCTTTGTTAATGATCCGCAGGCAGACCGACTGTTGGGCCGCCCCATGCGTGCGCCTTGGACATTAGCTTAATGATAGAGGACATAAATATGAAAAAATCTATTTTAAAATTTATAATTTTCGGATGGGCTGCGCTGGCGGTTTGTCAGGCTGCTGAGCTTGAATCAGTTCTGAAACCATTTGCGGCCTACGAGTTTGGTCATGACAAAAAGGTTTTGCACGACACGCGGATGGCCGCCTATCGGGGGACCGATGACAGGCCACTGCGTTTGAAAAATGAAAAACTGCTACAGGGATTCATTCAATCGGATGTCAGCCTGATCGCACGGCGGGAAGCCTGTATGTGGTTGAGTGATCTTGGCACGGAGGCCAGTCGACCACTGCTGACTCGGCTCGCTGATCAGCCGGATTTCGCTGACGTCGCGCAGATTGCACTGGATGCGATTGGCAACAAGCAGACGCAACCTGCTCTGGTGGTGAGCGCCAGCGGACTGTTTAAAGCCAAGGTATTGAGCAGTGCCAACAAAGCGGAACTGCTGCAACAGGCGCTGATGGGAGAGAATCCTGTCGAGACACGAGAGGCCTTTCTTTTGATCGAACAGGGCGTGGAGTCCAAAGCGTGCTGCGCGTGGATCGCCCGGTATTTGGGTGCATTGACTGAGGCGCGGCAGGTGCTCGCTCTGAATCTAATGCTGCAATTGAACGCCGCAGAGAAGGACGCCGTGGTGCGCCAGCTTTCGAAGGCGGGGAAGGGGACGGCTCAGCTGGCTGCAATTGCTCATTCTACGGATCTGAAACTGTTAGATTCCTTGCTGTTAGGATCTGATCCAGCTTTGGCTGGGGCGGCTATGCAGACGTTTATTCAACTGCCTGAATCCATTGCCGGGCCATATTTGGTGGCACAACTCCAATCGTCCGAGCCTGCTGTTCAAGCGGTGGCCATCGAAATCGCAGCGGCCCGGGCGGATGCTTTCCCGAGTGCGGTGCTTCAAGGGATTGCCACCCAAGCAGGGCATGTCCATCAGCAAGCGGCGATTCGCGCCTTAGGTAAAGCCGGAGCTGTGGCAGTCATGCAAAGTATGCTCGACGCCTACCTGGCGGCAGACGGTCCAGCCCTGCAAAAGGCCTGGCAGGGCGCTCTTTGGGACATGAGCCGTCGTCAGTTGGATTACGCCGTGGCCGTGAAACAAATTGAGAAAGCTGCGCAATCGGCCCCGGACGCTTCGGCCAACTGGCTGCGCGCCATGGCTGGCAAGTTGGCAGGTATGCAACCTACTGCCACTCTGGAATATGTAAGCGATCCGATCGGGAGCATAGTAAAGGCGGCTCCTCAGCCAGTGCCGGCAAACATCATTCTACCCGGATCATATCGCGACATCATCCCGCAACGTTTTGAGGTCGCTGCTTATTTGAATTGCGGCGCTCAGAAACAGGTGAAGTCGAAGGCCGTCAGCATTGCATGCCCGGGAGGAAAGACATGGAACAATGAGCCAGGCACGGATCCGTCTTTTTCGGTTCTGTTCGCGGGTGCACCGCTTGAATTTAACCTGACCGGTTTGGAGTCGGGGCAGGACTATGTCCTGGGAATGACTTGGTGGGATATTAGTTTCAACGGACGTCGCCAGTCCATTTGGATCAATGGCAAAGAAGTGCTGCCGGACACACCTGCGATCGCCTATGACGAACATCGCGCGAAGAAGGGGCAGCTCGGCAAACCGACGCCTGCCCGCATCCAGTTTGCGCTGCTTCCAGAGCATATCGTCAACGGCAACTGTCAGGTCGTCGTGAAGCGGACCGGACCATCCAACACGGTGACCAGTGAGATTTGGGTAGCCAAACGCACGCAGCCCAAGGCGGAAAAGCAGGTGCTGCTCATTTCCGGGCAGGATTTTCCCGGGCACCATTGGCGCAAAACAGGTCCAGTGATGGCCAGTATTTTGGCAGAAGACGAGCGGATGGAAGTCACGATTTGCGAGACGCCCTATGCGCTGGGGTTGAAGCATCTGGATGCCTACGACCTGATCTTTTTGCATTTTAAGAACTACGAGAACCACACGCCTTCAACGCAGGTGATGCAGGACAATTTAAAGCAATTTGTGATGAATGGCGGCGGGATGTGTCTGTCGCACTTCGCCTGTGGAGCCTTCATGGAGTGGCCGGAATTCGTCAACCTCTCGGGCCGCATCTGGAGTCGCGGTGGCCATGATCCCCGCCGTCCGTTCACCGTCAAAGTAGTGGATCAGAAGCACCCGATCACTCGCGGGCTTGGCGCCGAATTTCAAACAGATGACGAAGTGTATTGGTGCCTCACAGGCGAGCCGGACATTCATTTGCTGTGTAATGCGATGTCTACGGTGAAGCAAGCGAACCAGCCTCAGGCGCTGGTGTTCGAACCCGGCAAGGGCCGCACTTTTCTCTGCACGCTGGGCCACGACGTGAAAGCCTTCGACGCGGATGAAGTTCGACGCCTCTACCGCCAGGGTGCTGCGTGGGCCGCTGGGCTGTGAGGGTTGAGACCTGAGGTCAGAGAGCTGAGACCTGAGGGCTGAGGCCTGAATTTAATTACAACTTTAACATTAGAAATTAAATCATGAAAATATCATTCCATACAGATGCCTTTAATACCTCGTTCAATAACTTCCAGCACTGCTTGGACTGGGCGGAACAGAACGGTGTGCACTGGATCGAGTGCGGCCTGATCGACGGGGTCAGCTGGATCCACGGCTTGGGCTACCAGCCGCATGTTGCGATGTACGAGGATCCCCTGATGCTGAAGAACAAAATGGCCAAGCAGGGCGTGGCCTTCTCTCAAGTCGACGCGGCGTTTCCGCTGTCCGGCATCGACGGGCCGGCTTACGGCTTGCCGTATGTACTTAAAAGCCTGCCGTGGGCCAAGCATGCCGGCTGCGCGAACATTGCCACCACAGATGGTCTGCACCGCCCCGAAGGGCTCTCCGATGAAGAAGCCATGGATGCAATGAAACGCCAGTATGAGCAAATTCTCCCGGTGGCGGAGGCTTACGGGATCAACATCAACATCGAGGTGCACGGCTACTTTACCACCAAGCCCGAGTTGTTGGCGCGCATGCTCGACTTCGTCGACAGTCCTTACTTCGGCCTCAACTTCGACACCGGCAACAGCTTCATCGCGGGGCAGGATCCGGTGGCGTTTTGCGAGCGTTTCAAGGACAAGATCAATCATGTCCACATCAAGGACGTCAGTGAATCCTTAGCCGCCCTCGTGCGCGGCGGGCAAACCGGCATCGCGCTGAGTCATTGCTCGGTGGGCGATGGCGTCAATGCCGACAACATCAAGCAATGTATGAAGATCCTGCGTGACCACGGTTACGACGGTCATCTCAGCATCGAGTGCGAAGGGCAGGGTGGCCCGATGCTTGAAAAGTCGCTGGGCTGGTTGCGGACGACCATGCGCGAGTTGGATATTAGGGAAGTAAAGTAAACGCCCCTTAGTCGCCTTTGTAATTTCGTCCCTTTTACGTATATTGCGCGATTGTGCGCGCCGTTCGCCATTTGATGCCGAATGCCCGTATTTTTAAACTAACGGATGTCGGACTAAAAAAGGAGGACTAAAAAGGGGGCAAACGTTTAAAATAAACATTGATCTAAGCGTAAGGAAGAAAAATAAATAAGGAACAGCACTATTCTAATATTTCATAATTCAACATATCCAGTTTGAGCTAGTTTTACCGTCCAGCGATAGCCAATTCCTCTAGGCTTTCAGCAACGAGTCCGCCAGCAACACATAGTGCCCGTCCTTCTTTATCAGAAGCGGAAACGCTTCCCCTCAGGCCCGATGCCCCAAAAATACGTCCGCTTCAAGATATTGACTGCAGCGATTGCGACTTGGTTTTGATCATGGGTGAGCCTCGTCCAAATAGTCTGCCCTTCGGAGGCACTCTTGAGGTTTTCCACCTCATGCACTTGGTGCTGAGACACTGCCTTAGCCCGCAATTTACGATTTTCACGAATCCGTTTCCCATTTAGGGTACAGGAGAGTTGCCATGCCTTGCTACCACTGAGATTGGTAAACTCGGCAATTTTAAAATTTAAGTTCTCCATAGATCTAATATTTATCAATTAGAATTGGCAAAATTTTGCTCCGATATCGATTTTTAATGGTTAGGTCGGCGGGATTTGAACCCGCGAATTAACCGGTATGGCGTAGTGCTTTTAGGGACGAACCTCTCGTCTTGAAAAGCAGGAAGAAGGCACGGCAATCCCGTTAGCCAGCCCATTTTATTCCGCAAAAGA
>Ga0206126_10002800_pt1 | contig 18351 bp, 15 predicted proteins | sample Helgoland_Spring_5_FD_148621 | JGI IMG/M metagenome (GOLD analysis project Ga0206126, IMG submission 148621) | Pelagic subsurface seawater microbial communities from Kabeltonne, Helgoland, North Sea - Helgoland_Spring_Bloom_20160412_1 | ecosystem: Environmental > Aquatic > Marine > Epipelagic ...
AGGCGACTGTTTTCACCAGCAACAGGGGATATAGTGCCCTGTTCGCTGATCGATTCGAGATTGTGACCCAGAATTGACTGGGCCATATCGAGGCACTGATCTGCAAAATTTTCCATTAATCGAAAGGCGTCATTTTAACGCGAAGAGCAGGTTTTGATGCTCAGCGCAGCTGGGCTTGTCAATAGCTTTCGAGAAAGTCTGAAATTCCGTTTTAGTAAAGCGAAAGTCATTGACCTTAGAATACTGTTTCATTGGCTGGTAAGCCTCTGTGAGCTACACTATGTTGCTACCTAAGTGGCCACTGCAAGTATCACCTCTAATACTACCTTACTATGTCGACTGACCCTTCTTCAATGCAATCCGTATCCCACGAGAATCGAAAATTTGCCCCGCTGGCGGCTTTTTCAGAAAATGCCCACATTGGCAGTATGGAGGCCTACACGGCGCTGTACCAGAAGAGCATCAAGGATCCCGAGGCCTTTTGGGCAGAAGCTGCAGAGGATCTGCATTGGTTTAAAAAGTGGGATAGTGTGCTCGATGCTTCCGAAGCGCCATGCTATAAGTGGTTTGACGGTAGTCGCACCAACCTTTCCTACAACTGCCTTGATCGTCATATTAATGCAGGTCGGGGCGAGAAAATCGCGATTCACTGGGAAGGCGAACCAGGCGACATGCGTACTATTAGCTATGCACAGTTGCATGAAGAAGTTTGTCGCTTGGCCAATGCGATGAAGGCCAAGGGCGTACAAAAAGGGGATCGTATTGGGATTTACCTGCCGATGATTCCTGAGTTGGCGGTTTCTGTGCTGGCTTGTGCGCGAATTGGTGCGGTGCACTCAGTCATTTTTGCTGGCTTCTCTGCAGACGCCATTCGCGATCGTGTACTCGATAGTGAGACGCGTATGGTGATCACTGCCGATGGCGGCTATCGTCGTGGTAAAATTTTAGAATTAAAGAAGATCGTCGATGAGGGTGTTGAGAATTGTCAGTGCATTAAAGATGTGATCGTGGTGCAGCGGGGCGACGCGGATTTGATCGATTGTCCGATGCAGGGTGGGCGTGATTATTGGTACCATGAAGAGGTCGCAACGATGAGTTCGGACTGTCCTGCTGAAGAGATGGAAGCAGAAGATCTGCTGTTTTTGCTGTATACTAGCGGTACCACTGGTAAACCCAAGGGCGTGATGCACACCACTGCAGGTTATCAAGTGTTCAGTTATCTGACCTCAAAATATGTGTTCGATTTGAAGGCTGACGATGTGTACTGGTGTACTGCGGATGTCGGTTGGATCACCGGACACACTTATATTATATACGGCATCATGCAGAATTGCGCAACGCAGGTGATGTATGAAGGTGCACCCAATCACCCAGATGAAGGGCGCTTCTGGGAGATCATAGAAAAGTATAAAGTCTCGATTTTCTACACTGCACCGACAGCGATTCGTGCCTTTATGAAATGGGGCGACAAATGGCTGGTCGATCGCGACCTATCTTCCTTGCGTTTACTAGGAACAGTGGGTGAGCCGATCAATCCAGAAGCATGGATGTGGTATCACAAAATGATTGGAGGCGAACGTTGCCCGATTGTAGATACGTGGTGGCAGACTGAGACTGGTGGGCATATGCTTACGCCGATGCCAGGCGCGACGCCGACCAAGCCAGGCTGCGCAACGCTGCCCTTTTTCGGCATCGATACTGCAATTCTTACCGATGACGGAGAGGAAGTCGATGTGGGCATTTTGGCAATTAAGCAACCATGGCCGGGGATGTTGCGGGGGATTTACGGTGATCCGCAGCGCTTCAAGGAGGCGTACTGGTGCAAGTGGGGTGGGCAGTACTATTTCCCTGGTGATGGCGCCCGTCGCGACGAAGATGGCTACATCTGGATTACAGGTCGAGTGGATGACGTGGTCAACGTATCGGGGCACCGTATCGGCACTGCTGAGTTGGAGAGTGTTTTTGTCGAGCATCCAGATGTCGCAGAGTCTGCAGTGGTTGGTGTGCCGCATGAGATTAAGGGGCAGGGCCTAATCGCTTTTGTGACTGTGATTGACGGCCGTGATTATGATGATCATTTGCGCAAGGAACTCGTGACTATGATCGATAAGAGTATCGGTAAATTTGCGCGTCCTGAGCGCATTTTGTTCTCTTCGGATCTACCGAAGACTCGTTCCGGTAAGATAATGCGCCGTATTTTGCGTGACATTGCTGAGGGTAAAGAATTGGGCAATACTACCACACTGGCCGATCCGAGCGTGGTCGCAGCGTTACAGGCCCAGTATATTGCGATGAGTTAGTGCCTCCTGTTGGATTTAAACTCAACTAGCCCTGCTAAATTATAGCAGGGCTTTTTTTGGTTGATATTCGATTGGTAGGTAAAAGAGAGGGGGCGACTCGCCCTCCTTTGTAGTAACACAAGATCAATGTGGGCGAGTCACCCTCAATGCTGGCATGGCAAATACTCTGCTAGTTTCAGAACAGAGATCCATTCCGTTTAAATCTAACGGCTAATTATTGTAATCCAAACTTTTCCATTAAGCGACGATGGAACATCTTTTTTGCATAAAGGCGCATCAAAAAGAATAACTAACGATTTAGCTTGCTTGCTAGTTTAATTGTTAAAAAACTAATTATTAATCACTAATTGAGAATTAGCATTATTCTAAGTAAGTTGTTAGGGGTTTATAGGAAATATGATTTAATGGTATGGCGCCAGTTTGGCTTAATTGCATCGAACTAATTGCTCGTATATTATGGTTACTCAAATATTCAATAAACTATCAGTAAGGAAAAAAATTGCGTTAGGTTATGCCTGCGTTTTTTTATGTATTTTGTTAATCATTGGTACTTCTTATCTGAGCATACGTCAGCTGCGTCAGGTAACGAAAAAGTATGAACATAATAGATTAATACTGGCAACGCAGGCTGACCTTATGGCAAAATTAAACCTCGCTGAAACGGGACAGCGTGCGTTCCTCATTACCGGAAAAAGTGAATATTTAAATCAATATAACGATTCGAGGAATGTGATTAAACAGGAAGCCTTGGCGCTAGCTGACTTGACTGGGGTTGATCCATATCATCAACAATTGATCAACAATATTCAACAATTGATCATTGGAAAATTTGAGGTATTAGCAGAGGCTATTCGTGACTCACTGACAAGAGGCAATAAGGCAGCCAATACTATAATGAATAGTGACCTAGGTTGGCACTTAATGGATGAAATTCGTAGCGAATTGGAGCATATGGAACTTATCGCAGTATCAATGTATACGACACTTGCAGAAAAGAAAGAGCGGCTTTTGATTAAAACCGAGTTCACCATCGGCGCCGGCATATTTAGCACCTTTAGCATTCTGGCACTAATCGGTTACATAAGTGTCAGGGATATCGCAAAACCACTCAAGAAATTTTCGATAATAGCGAATAATATTTGTAGCGGCAACTATGATAATAATTATGTAGTTAGTGACCGAACTGATGAAATCGGACAACTCGCGAATAGTTTTAATGCAATGTCGGCTTCGCTCGAGGCAAGTAGGCTGAAACGAGATGAGGCAGTGATCCAGGCGGAGGCTGCCAACCATGCTAAGAGTGAATTTCTTGCCAATATGAGCCATGAGATCCGCACGCCTATGAACGGAATATTGGGTTTGCTAAAACTGTTAGAGCATACAGAGATGACCAGGGATCAGCTAGATTATACTGGTAAGATCGAGAGCGCCAGTAGGTTGCTGTTGAGTCTGATCAACAATATTTTGGATGTTTCCAAGATTGAAGCTGGTGAGTTGGCTCTGGAATCCCAAGACTTTGAATTTGATCTTGTCATGGCTGACCTTAGCGATCTGTTATCAGCTAATCTAAGTTCAGCCGATATTGAGCTGGTCTACGACTTTGATCCGAAAATGCCAGCCGTTTTGGTCGGTGATTCTATGCGCTTAAAGCAAGTACTGCTCAATCTTGCGGGCAATGCCATCAAGTTTACAAAACATGGCGAGGTGGTGTTGAGTACTCGCGTTATAGGTCAAGATGGGCAATCTGTGCAGATCGAGTTTGCTGTGACAGATACTGGGTCAGGAATTGCCCCTGACCAGTTGCCACACATTTTTTCTAGCTTCAGGCAGGCTGAGTCTTCGACGTCTCGATGCTTTGGCGGTAGCGGCTTAGGATTGACCATTTGTAAAGAGTTAATCGATCTCATGGGGGGCAGATTACAAGTGGTGAGCGAATTGGGCAAAGGCAGTCGTTTTTTCTTTACCCTGCCTTTGCGGGTTATGTCCCTAATTGAGCGGAAGGCAACACTGCCATCGATGCGAGTGTTAGTAGTCGATGACAACGCTACGACTAGGGGAAAGCTACAAGTAATGATTCGGTCGGTTGGCTTAGAATGTGACTGCGCCAGTAGTGGCAAGCAGGCTCTGCAAATACTCCAGCAAGCGGATTCAAACGTATACCAGTTGCTACTGATCGACTATCATATGCCGGACATAGATGGCCCTGAGGCCATTCGGCAATTTCAACATCTGTTCATCGACCGGCATGACGCACCCGCGTTGATCATGCTCATCGCACAACAGAATGGCGAATTTGAGTCAAGGGCAGACGCTATCGAATGCGACGCCTATTTGAGCAAACCCATCACTGCTGGCATGCTTCTTTATGACGCGATCGTAAAAGCTACATCTCCATCAGTCACTCAGAGCCACAGTTTGCTAAAAACTACCGAGCGCCTACGGGGATTACACGTACTGGTGGTAGAAGACAATTTGCTGAATCAGAAGGTAGCTAGAGAGCTTTTGGAAAAAAATGGGGCTAGGGTGACGATGGCCTCTAATGGAGTAGAGGGTAAAATGCGTGCGCTGGCAGCGGATGTACCGTTTGATGTTATTTTAATGGACATGCAGATGCCAGGCATCGACGGAATTGAGGCAACTCGACAAATTCGCACACATGCGAGAATGCATTCGGTCCCTATTATCGCGCTAACTGCGAATGCCATGTCATCAGACCACGAGGCCTGCATTGCAGTGGGCATGGTCGATCATATTAGTAAGCCTGTAGAGCTCGAGGAGTTAGTGTCAACTATTGAGCGCCATGCAACAGCCTGTCAGCTAATCGCCAAGGACACAGAAAACGTGCATGTGAGCAGTAGCACAACTCCTGAAATCAATACTGAGCAAGCGATCAATGCATTAGGGGGCGGCCGAGGTTTATATGTTACGTTACTACAAATCTTTCAGAGCGATTCTCTTGCACAGTTGAAGGATTTTAAACTAGCTTTATTGAACGGTGAAAATAAAGCAGCAAAGCTGCACCTGCATAGCCTCAAAGGCATGGCGGCAACCATGGGTGCCATTACATTGGAACAAAATGTAGCCGAGGTTGAAACAGCTCTAAAGCACCCATCAAACACAGCAGTTACCAGAAAAGAGGTGCTTCAGCGTTACAGCTTTCTTGAGGCTTGCCTCATTCAAACACTTGAGCAACTAGAGATATTGTTTCCCCCCGTAGGATTAAGCTGAACTGGGATCTAAACTGATCGACGGCATTGATGCGCGCGAAGTTTTGTCAGCGCCGCAACATGTTCTCGGTCTCTATAGGTAAGCAGCAACAGTATCGATTTGGTTGAATTACCAGAATTGTATATTTCTTTGCATTTCAATTGAGATTCTTTCGCAAGTAGGTGAGTTTGCTAGCGTGAATGATGTATCGACATTTGATTACCGCCATGTGCGGACTGATTTTCCTATCCTGTATCGACATTTGATTACCGCCATGTGCGGACTGATTTTCCTATCCTCGCGACCGAAGTGCGCGGCCAGCCGTTGACCTATCTGGACAGCGCAGCGACAGTGCAGAAGCCACTTGCGGTGATTGAAACGATCGACCGCTACTACCGTGCGGAGAATTCAAATATCCATCGTGGTGTCCACTATTTGAGTGAAAAGGCGACGGATGCCTATGAGGCGACCCGTGCCAAAGCGGCGGCTTTTATAGGTGCGGCGGATCCGGATGAAGTAATCTTTACCAGCGGCACAACTCAGGGGATTAACCTGATAGCGCATGGCTTTACTGAGTCCGTGTTGCAAGCTGGGGACGAAATTTTGATCACGCACATGGAGCATCATGCAAATATTGTACCATGGCAGATCGCGGCAATATTGTACCATGGCAGATCGCGGCGCAGAAGACGGGGGCCTTGTTAAAGGTGGTGCCGGTCGATGATGATGGCGTGCTCGATATGGAGGCTTTTGAAGCGCTGCTGTCGGAGAAGACCAAGCTCGTCTCGGTAGTGCACGTGTCGAATTCGCTGGGCACCATCAATCCAGTCAAAACAATGATCAAGCAAGCGCATGCGCTGAACGTGCCAGTGCTGGTCGACGGCGCGCAGTCGACGCCGCACATGCCAGTGGACGTGACGGAGTTAGGTTGTGACTTTTTCGTATTCTCGGGGCACAAGGTCTGCGGCCCGACCGGAATCGGCGTGCTGTGGGGCAAGCGTGAGTGGCTCGAGAAACTACCGCCGTATCAAAGCGGTGGCGATATGATCGAGAAAGTTGATTTCGATGGTACCACGTATAAGGGCATTCCAGGTAAATTTGAAGCAGGCACACCGCATATCGCGGGAGTTATTGGGCTGGGGGCGGCATTTGATTACTTGAACGGATTGGATCGAGCGGGGGCGCTGCAGCACGAACTCGCGCTGTTGCAAGCCGCGACTGAGCAACTGAGTGCGATTGATGGATTACGGATTATCGGCACAGCGCCTGAGAAGGCTTCGGTGATCTCGTTTTTGATCGATGACATCCATGCGCACGACATTGGCACCTTTCTCGATGCGGGCGGCATTGCTATTCGAGCCGGGCACCATTGCACGCAACCACTGCTGAAGCGCTTTGGTGTAGCTGCGACGGCGCGGGCATCGTTCGCGTTTTATAATGATTTCGAAGATGTCGAACGGCTGGTGACTGCGCTAAACAAGATGAAGCAGTTCTTCTGTTAGGCGTTATTTTCTAGTTATTATACATAAGTCATTGAGCGCAGCGAAAAATGTCAGACGATCTTCACGACCTGTATCAGGACATCATCCTTGAGCATAATAAGCGGCCGCGGCATTACGGGGCGTTGGCGGATTACACGCATACCGCAGAGGGCTATAATCCGATCTGCGGCGACAAGCTGACGATTTTCCTAGTGCTGAAAGAGGACCGCATCGAAGCCGTGCAGTTCGAGGCAGCGTGTTGTGCGATCTGTAAAGCATCGGCGTCGATGATGGCAGAAGTGCTGACTGGAAAAACGCTGGTCGAAGCCGAGGTCGCGTTGCAGCGAGTTAGAGACTTGTTATCGACCGAGCTCAACCTGAAAGCTGATATATTAGTCGATGGCGAAATCGCCGCCTTAGGGGGAGTGCGTAAGTTCGCCGCACGGATCAAATGCGCGACTTTGCCCTGGCATACCTATGTTGCTGCATTGAACAGCTAGGTTAAGACTGATTTCATGTTGAAGAGTGGCAATACAGGCCCGCGCATGTACGGACATTACATACAAAGACGGGCAGGAATAACTGTGTCGCAAAGTCTAGCACTGTAAATGCTCAGTCGTTGAGCTGACGAAATGATCGAGGTTAGCATGCTTCGATTCGAAGCCGACCGGAAGACCGAGTTCTTTTAAAGTCTTGGTGGTGAGTGGGCCAATGCTGCCGAATACTGGCTTGATGGCATCTGGTTCTAGAGTGAGCGCTGCAGCTTGCTCAACGAACGACTTAACTGTGGATGAACTCGTAAACAGCACGGCGTCGGCACCTTCTGTGCGGAAGCGCTCGGCTGCTGGGTGCTCGCTCAGGTCTGTCTTGCTGGTCTTGTAGAGTGGCAAAGTGTCCACGATCGCGCCGCCTTCGGTCTCCAGGCGCTGGACGAGGGATTCGCGGTTTTGATTTCCAGTGACCACGAGCATTTGAATGCTTTCGATGCCTTCGTCTTGGATAAAGGTATCAACGAGAGCATCGCCATTGGCTTTGTCTGGGATGAGGTCGACTTTGAGGTGGTGTGACTCTATCTCGCGTGCAGTGGCAGCGCCAACTGCGGCAATGCGCATCGGACCGAGGCAACGAATATCGTCAAATGCTTTATAGAATATGTCGAAGAAGGCTTTCACCCCATTGACGCTGGTGAAGATGATCCACTCATAAATCGCGATGCCCGCTAGTATCTCAGTAATTAGCTGCGGATTGATATCTGGTTGAACTTGGATGAATGGCAGTTCGATGACTTCGGCACCATTGCTTTCGAGTAGGGCAGTGAGCTGACCGGCTTGATCACGGGCGCGAGTGACGACGATTTTCTTGCCCATGAGCGGACGGCCTTCGAACCACTCGGTTCGGGAGCGCTTGTCGACGACATCGCCAATGATAATCATAGCGGGAGTGGAAATGCCGGCTGCTTCAATGTCGCTGACGATGGAATCGACAGTGCCATACACGGAGCATTGGTGGTTGAGAGTTGCCCATTGGATGACGCCGACAGGCATCTCGCCAGGCATGCCGCCGGCTTTGAGTTCCTCGAGTATGCGAGGCAATTGGCCGAGGCCCATGTAGAGGCAAAGCGTGCCCTGGGTATTGCCGTGTTGCTTAAAGTCGATACTGATCGACTGCTTCTCTGGATTCTCATGGCCGGTCAGGAACGTGATTGAGGAGCTGTATGAACGATGGGAGAGGGGGATACCAGCGTAGGCTGCTGCTGCCAGCGCTGCAGTGACTCCAGGAACTATTTCGTAAGGAATTTTGTCGGCTTCTAGCTCCGCGATTTCTTCGCCGCCGCGACCAAACACAAACGGGTCGCCACCCTTGAGGCGAACCACTTGCTGGCCGTTGTTGGCACGTTCGACTAAGATTTCTTCAATCTCATCCTGCGGAATCGAATGTAAGCCAGAACGCTTGCCGACGTAGATGCGTTCGGCTTCAGGACGTGCCCAATTCAGCAGCTTGGGGTTGGCTAGGTAGTCGTACACGAGTACGTCGGCAGTCTCGATAAGTTCGCGGGCGCGAACAGTGACTAGGCCTGGATCTCCAGGACCTGCGCCGATCAGATACACTTTTCCTGTTTTGGTTTGAGAAGACATAGTATGTAAAAATTAAGAATTAAGAATTAGGATTAAGCTAATTCTCTGGAGGGAAACGCTCCGTCGTTTCCATGCATTGGATTGGGCTGCCTCGAACATTGGTCACAACGACGGAGCGTTGCCCTGCTGGGAAGAATGGAATTTACTGTTTAAATTTAAGGCCAGAGAAGATCCGCTCGATAATCGCATCGATCTCGTCAAGTGAATCGAATTCAAATTCGAGCTGGGTGTGGCCGATTTCTGAATGGAAAATGTAGAAAGTGCCATCAACGTAGTGCGCACCTACGGGTGTTTGACAGCCACCACCGAGACGACGCAGGAATGCGCGCTCTAAGGACACGGCGCGCTTAGTCGTAGCGCAGAATAGGTGCTCGTAGCGAGGCAGATCGGCTGCGCGACATTGGATAGCAATGGCAGCTTGCCCCGGAGCAGGCACGACCTGATCGATTGGCAGTTCGACGAATTCAAGGCCCTCGTGTGCAGAAATCTCTAAACGATCAAGTCCCGCGGCCGCGAGCAGAGTGGCCTCGGCCTCGCCCTCTAAGATTTTACGCATGCGGGTGGCGACGTTGCCGCGAATGGTGGTCCACTCAGCTTGCTCTTGCAAGATGCCGACTTGCGAGCGGCGACGCGGACTACTGGTCGCAATTGTCTTCGGTGCTGGTTTGCCGATTTGGTGAACCAGTACATCATTGGCGCGGCCCCGTGGCATGTAGCCGGCGATGCAAAGATCGGCTTGAAATTGAGTGGGAAGATCTTTGGCGCTGTGTACCGCGATGCTTGCACGGCCATCGAGTAGGGCATCCTCGAGTTCCTTGGTAAAGAGACCGATACCGCCGCGCTTCTCTAGTGACCAAGTCAGGCGTTCGTCGACTTTAGTACTTAGGCGCAATTCCTGGAATTGCTGATCGGGCAGTGCTTCCTGAAGCCACACTTGTACCATCTCGGTCTGCTTGAGAGCGAGTGGACTTTTGCGAGTAGCGATTTGTATTGGCGTTGCCATGGGCTTCGAACGATGAATATCGACGGTTCAATAATAAATGTCGAAAGCTTATATTGCGATGGTATTACAAAATAAAAAGCGGTCGACGGTATAAACCGACGACCGCTTTGAATTACAAAAATGAACTACAGCCTAGTTGTAAGAAGCCTGTGAACCGCCGATGTTGCGCTTCTTGACCCAAGGCATGAGAGCGCGGAGTCGTTTGCCAGTCTTTTCGATTGGGTGCGCTTGGCCGTCTTTGACGAACTGCTTATACTTCGGCAATCCTGCCTTGTATTCGTTAACCCAATTCTTGGTGAACTTGCCGTTTTGAATTTCCTTGAGGATCGACTTCATTGCCTTCTTAGAAGATGCATTGATGACGCGAGGGCCACTGATGTAGTCACCCCATTCAGCTGTTTCGGAGATCGAGAAACGCATGCCAGAGATGCCGGACTCAACCATGAGATCGACGATCAGCTTCAATTCGTGCAAGCACTCAAAGTAAGCCATCTCTGGTTGGTAACCTGCTTCAACCAGCGTTTCATAGCCGGCCATGACGAGTGCTGAGGCACCACCACAGAGAACTGCTTGCTCACCGAAGAGGTCAGTTTCGCATTCTTCTTGGAAAGTTGTTTCGATCACACCGGCACGTGTGCCGCCTACGCCCTTCGCCCACGCAAGTGCAATCTTCTTGGCATCCTTAGAGGAGCCTTTGTTGATCGCGATTAGCGCAGGAACGCCCTTGCCTTCGACGTATTGACTACGAACGACGTGGGAACGCCCTTGCCTTCGACGTATTGACTACGAACGACGTGACCTGGGCCTTTAGGAGCCACCATGATGACATCGATACCCTTCGGTGCTTTAATCAGGCCGAAGTGGATCGCCAGGCCGTGTGTGAATACGATAGTCTTGCCCTTAGTCAGGTTTGGAAGGATGTCGTTCTCGTAAACTTCAGCCTGCTTCATGTCCGGCACAGCGATCATGATCACGTCTGCTTTTTGCACCGCTTCAGCAGTTTCGAACACTTCGAAACCTTGGCTTTTCGCGACCTTGACGGACTTGCTCTTCTTGTAGAGGCCGATGATTACATTAAGACCGCTGTCCTTCAAGTTTTGCGCATGGGCGTGGCCCTGCGAACCGTAGCCAATGATGGCGAGGGTCTTCTTTTTGATTACTCGGAGATCAGCGTCCTTGTCGGTATAGACTTTAGCAGGCATATTTATCGTAGTTTGTGGAAGCAAGTTAGCTTCCGGGTTGTAAAAAATGGAGAGGAGGGCGGATTATCCGCGTTTCAGGGCGAGGTTACCAGTGCGAGCCATCTCACCAATACCATAGGGCTCAATCAGATTTAGGAAGGCTTGCACCTTATTGGAATTACCAGTCATCTCAATATTTACTGAATCAGCAGCGACATCGATAATCTTGGCACGAAAAATATCACAAACCTGCATGATCTCAGAACGTTGAGATGCAGGTGCATTGACCTTCAAAATGACCAATTCACGTTCAGTCGCTTGACCGCTCGAGAACTCAGTGACATCCAACACATTGATGAACTTATTGACCTGCTTGATGACTTGATCCAACGCGTCTTCATCGCCAACAATCGTGGCGGTAATACGAGAGAAACGATTATCAATCATCGGTCCCACATTTAAAGTCTCGATGTTGAAGCCGCGACCGCTGAACATGCCCGCGATACGAGCAAGAACACCGAACTTATTTTCAACGAGAATAGAGATGATGTGGCGCATGATGTAGGAGCCTTACGGCTCAAGCTTGAAAAATGGTAGACGGCGAGGGATTCGAACCCACGACCCCCTCGGTGTAAACGAGGTGCTCTAACCAACTGAGCTAGCCGTCCTCAAGTTTGGAAAGTCGAGAAACATGCGGCGGATGCTAGGTGAATCAAGCCTTATTTTAACTGAATAGGATTTTTCTTTGAATTTTTTATAACTGGGTAAATGAAACAAGAAGTATTGCCATCTATTCAATTGTGATTGTGATGACGGACATTACGCAATTATTAATGATATTAATATACAGTTAAATGAAAAGACGGGACTACATATTTATCTTAAGCTGTATTCTTTCGGTCGTGATTGTCGCGTTTGCTGCTCAAATCGCAGTCATCGTTGCGGATCCGCGCTTCAGTGGTCAGATTAATCAAATTGCACCAGTATTTGGCGTTGCGTTCGGAATCGTTTGGCTTGGTGGACTACGCTATCTTCCTGCAGTATTTATTGGTGCCGTGCTGCCTGGGATGCTTGCAAAAGAGAGTCTGCTAATGATGCTAAGCGTGCCAGTCGCAACCGTCACTGCCGCAGCGTTAAGCTTGCGTGTTTTAGAGACTCTGCATGTGCGCTTCAACATGGAGCGTATCCGTGATGCACTGTTGATTTTGTTCGTCGGGATTATAGTAAGCACCTGCTTTGGAGCTGTTATTGAATCTGTATTTCAATGTCGAAGCACAGGTGGCATAAATTGGGATGATTTCAAGGCGTTGTTCTTGACCAATTGGTTGGCAGCAGCCGTGGGATCAATCATTATTACTCCGTTCATTTTGACTTGGGCGGATAAAGGCGGCTTCAAGCTCGCAGGGCGACAATTCATCGAAGTGGGCTTGTGGCTTCTAGTGTTGTCGGCTTTCGGCTTAGTTACATTTCAAAACTGGGCTCCGACTGACGTATTATTTTACCCGATGGAGCTGGCTATTTTTCCGATCATGGCATGGTCCGCGATTCGCTTCGGTCTGCGCGGCGCGTCTGCAGGGGTGTTTGTTTTGGCGCTACTTGCAGTGTTGGCGCTGATTCCTGTTTTTTCAGCTGAAAGCAACACTATCAGCCAAAGCGCTGCGAATGTCTGGATTTTTGTGGGAATCGTTTCGATTACTTCGATCTGTCTCGCAGCGGTGATGACCGAATTGCGCCTACGCGAAGCGCAAGTTTCAGAGAATGAGCGACGCCTAAGCGCCTTCACCGGTGCGTTACCTGATATCGGTTTCGTGTTTTCGCGACAGGGGATGATCGTTGATGTCTTTTCAGCTAATTCGACAGTCAAGTCGAATCATCGGATCACAAATGCAGAGCGAGTTATTGGTAAACCTTTGACAGCGATTTTTGATGCGAATGCATGTCGCGCTTTCCTCGCTACAATCTCTGAGTCATTGAATTCAAATTCAGTGAAGACATTGGAGTATTCTCTTGAGTCGGTGGATGTTGGGCAGCATTGGTTTGAAGCTCGCGTTTCACCGATGTCCACAGGTGAGCATCAAGCTGATTGTGTTGTCTGGATCGCATATAATATATCATCGAGAAAGGCTGCCGAGGCTGCGATTAAACAGCGCGATGTGGTGCTTAATGCAACAGCTCGAGCCAACCATGCACTGCTGACGACCGTTGATTTTGATAATGCAATAGAGTTAGCAATGTGCGAGGTTGGAACTGCGCTAAATGTGGAACGATCTTTTGTCTTTGAGATTACCGGTCGAGCGAGCGAATCCTTTCATATCTTTAATCCTCGGTTTGAATGGCTGAAAAATGATTCATATCAAGGAGTTCTTGGGCATCGTTCGCTGCAAGACGCTCCTTTCGAAGACTTTTTCCCTGGATGGTATGAGCAATTAATGCAGGGCGAAACGATTCAAGTAGTAGGGACGAAAGATGGTCAGTTCGATTCGAAAGTATTTCGAGAACTAGAGAGTGAGGCTTTGTTGGTAATTCCGATGTGGATTGGAGGTCGGTTGTATGGATTCTTCGCCATGGATTATTGTAGCCAACAGCATCAATGGAATGATTCAGAAATGAACGCAGCCAGAGTCTTGGCTTCTAGCATTGGAGGATTAATTTTGATGCAACAACGAGAAGAAGAATTGCGCGTAGCTCGTGATCAATCCGATTTGGCAAGTGTCGCTAAAGGAGAGTTCTTGGCAATGATGAGTCATGAGATTCGTACGCCGATGAATGCTATTATTGGATATACAGATCTGATGTTCCAGACGGACCTAGATGAGATGCAATCTGAGCAGGCATCCATCATTAAGCGAAGCGGCAAAGCGTTGTTGAATTTAATCAACAACATCCTTGATTATTCAAAGATTGAAACACGTAAAATGGAGCTTGAATCAATCGAATTCGATCTCGAGCAGATTATGTGTGAGGCCCTAGAGTATGCGCTACCAGATGCTAAATTAAAAAAATTACAAATTGATTATGAGGTAGGCGAAGGGGTCGGTGAAATCTACATTGGTGATCCGCATCGTATTCGGCAGATTTTGATGAATTTGACTAGTAATGCGGTGAAATTTACCAATGAAGGTTCGGTATTGATGAGTGTAAGCCTGAATCAAGCCAAGTCTGTCGGCGGTACCGATGTGCTTCATTTTGAAGTTCAGGATAGTGGCTGTGGAATCGCAAAAGATAAGTTCGATCAATTGTTTAAAGCATTCACACAGGTCGACTCATCGACGACACGGAAGTTTGGAGGCACTGGGTTGGGGCTTGTGATTTGCAAGCGTTTAGTGGAGCGAATGCAGGGGGAGATCTGGGTGGAAAGTGCCGTAAATGCAGGATCGTGTTTTCAATTTACAATACCATTGCCACGCCCGCAGCAATCGACCACGAACTGTGCGCCCTCAGTTCGCAAGGAAATGGATAGTGGGTATATAGATCAAATTAAGGCTGATTTTGCTGAAGCACACCCGTTAAGATTACTAATCTGCGAAGACGATGACGACAATCGTTGGGTTATTAAATCACTGCTAGAATTACTTGGCTATCATCCACAGGTTGTCCATGATGGCGCTCAAGCGATTGAGTTAATGCAACGCGGTGTTTTTGATGTTATTCTCATGGATGTGCGACTCCCCGGGCAAAGTGGCATCGAGATCACACAATCGATTCGTAATGGGGAATTTGAGGATCAGGATGCTCAGCAGTATATCATTGCAGTGACTGCGTTTGCTATGAATGAAGATCGTGCCAAATGCCTCGCTGCTGGGATGAATGACTATGCAGTGACTGCGTTTGCTATGAATGAAGATCGTGCCAAATGCCTCGCTGCTGGGATGAATGACTATCTGAGTAAGCCTGTCGAAGTTGCTAGGTTGAAAGATGCGTTGATTCGGGCGCATCGTACTTTGATTGGCTGAGCTTGTCGCGTCTTGATGCACACGAAATGTGCTCTCTCGTATGAAAATTGCACTCGCACAATTCGAAGTTAGTAGAGGTGCGCCCTCGACCAACCTCACAATGATCCGTGAGTTGGTGGCGCAATCAAAAGCCCAGGGAGGACGAGTCGTTTTTTTACCAGAAATGTGTACCACTGGTTTTAATTGGAGCCGCAATCTTGAATTACTTAATCAAGCGGCGGAACACCGTGCTCAGATCGCTGCTTTCGCGGTTGAGTTTAATATCGCCATCTGTGGATCGTTTTTAGAGCAAACGGAATCGGGACGAGCGGCCAATACCTTGTATTTTTTTGAACGAACTGGAGTGATTTCTGCGCAGTATCGAAAGGTGCATTTATTCACACTTTTGGGTGAAGAGAAGCATGTACAGCCAGGGGAGGCTATTGTGACTGCAGAAACGGAACTTGGGCGAATAGGTTGCAGCATATGTTACGATCTGAGGTTTCCAGAGTTATTCCGCAAGTGCGCGCTCGACGGTGCGCTGGTGCAAGTCTTAGCAGCAGCATTCCCGCACCCGCGTCTAGCGCATTGGCGCAGCCTAATTCAAGCCCGTGCGATCGAGAATCAATCCTACTTTATTGCGACCAACCAATGCGGGATCGAGCGACATGGCCCTAGCATCGGAGAATGCGATTATTTTGGACATTCAATCGTGGTCGATCCGTGGGGGCGCATTTTACTGGAAGCGAGTGAATCGGAAGGCGTCTATCTTGCCGATTTAGCAGCAGCATTCCCGCACCCGCGTCTAGCGCATTGGCGCAGCCTAATTCAAGCCCGTGCGATCGAGAATCAATCCTACTTTATTGCGACCAACCAATGCGGGATCGAGCGACATGGCCCTAGCATCGGAGAATGCGATTATTTTGGACATTCAATCGTGGTCGATCCGTGGGGGCGCATTTTACTGGAAGCGAGTGAGTCGGAAGGTGTCTATCTTGCCGATATTGATCTGGCCGAAGTCACTAATGCCCGTGCTCGCTTAACCGCCCTAAAAGACCGACGCCCCGAGTTATATTATAACGCCTAGGCTCAAGCGGTGACCGTTGCGTTAAACGCCTTGCGATCTTCGGCGTTGAAAAATGCAGTGCCCGCTACCAGTGTATCTACGCCACGCGCAGTGCAATCTCCTGCAGTGGTGAGATCAACTCCTCCATCCACTTCGAGGCGATAGTTTAGGCCGAAATCATCGCGCCATTTAGCCAAGGTCTCCATTTTCGGTAGGATGTCCTCGCGGAAGCTTTGTCCGCCGAAGCCGGGTTGCACAGTCATTAATAAAACGATGTCACACTCTGACAAAAAGGGTTTCGCAGCCTCGACGGGTGTGTCCGGATTCAAGACCACGCCACATTTGCAGCCGCGCTTGCGAATGTGCTTCAAGGTGTCAGTGATCGGGTAGTCTGGTTCCACATGAATAGTAACTTGATCGGCACCCGCATCAATAAACGCATCGACGAACTTGTCTGGATTATCGAGCATTAGATGGACATCGAAGAACAAGTTCGAGGCAGAACGCATGGCCTTCACCGTTTGCGGACCAAAGGTCAGGTTCGGTACAAAGTGTCCGTCCATGATGTCGAGATGCACCCAACTCAATCCCGCGGCTTCAATTTCTTTTAGACTGCTTTTAAGGTCAGCGTGATCGCCTGCGAGAATGGACGGGGCCAAGATCTTTTCGTGTGAACTTTGCATGAGAGCTATATTGGGGCTGATTGTATCAGTGGCAAGAACCGCATCCTGCTTTTGGCTCCTTTTTCTTGTAGGAATACCATAATGACCAATAATAAAATTATGTTCGAACCATTGGAGCCTAAAAAGAGATGCTGCACACCGCAGCGCAGCAATGCCGCGGCTATAGATGCATTGACGGATGCCGTGTCGAGCAGTTGCTGCGAGCAAAAAGGCTCGACCGATGAAATGATACAATTAGAGGGAGGGAAGTATCTGATGGGTTACGTCGGCCCCGAAGAATCGCAGTCGGATGGCGAGGGGCCAGTGCGTGAAGTGACGTTGGATCCTTTCTGGTTAGACCAGACGACAGTCAGCAATGAGCAGTTTGAGCAATTCGTACAGGCCACCAATTATCTCACAGAATCCGAGCGCTTCGGTTGGGCTTATGTTTTTATCGGTCAACTATCTAAATCAAAGCAGCGCAAACTGCGCGAGACCAAGACAGTGCCAGGGCTTCAGTGGTGGTATGCGATCGATGGTGCTTATTGGCGCAAGCCGGCTCGACCATTAAAAAACGCATGGATCACCCTGTGGTCAGCGTGTCTTGGAACGATGCCGTTGCGTATGCGCGCTGGGCCGGTAAGCGGCTGCCCACTGAAGCGGAGTGGGAGTATGCCGCGCGCGGCCCCAATGAGGGGAGCATGTACCCATGGGGGAGTGACCTTGAGCCGAATGGCAAACACCGCTGCAATGTTTGGCAGGGCAATTTCCCTCTGTCCAACACGGCGGAAGATGGTTATGAATGGACTGCGCCGGTGCGTGCCTTTCGCAAGATGGACTGGGGCTTTTACAATATGATCGGTAATGTGTGGGAGTGGACCGCCGATTGGTTCAGTCCGACATGGCATGTCACTGCGAGTGTGGCGACTCGCGTCAATCCGCAGGGTCCACCGACAGGCGAAAGCCGCGTAATGAAAGGAGGCTCGTTTCTTTGTCATACGAGCTATTGCAATCGTTACCGCTTGGGCGCGCGCACTGCCAATGCATCGGACTCGGCCACCACGAATCTGGGGTTTCGTTGCGCAAGGAATATTTAACCGAGCTTTTTGAGGGATCTGCGTAGTTAGAAGCTTTTGTTAGGCAGTACGGTGTGCAGGGCCATGAGTCTTCGCGCTGCCTAACTAGACTCACAATGAACGCGTCAAAATAAGCCATGAGATGCTTTGCGATTCGTTCGTTTCCAAAACCAGAGACATGTACATCTTGCAGATTGACTCGGCAAGACGCGCTAGAATTTCTTGAGACTGGTATAGTGTCGATGTATTTATGGCGTGAGCCTTACTTGCGGCTATAAACGAGCACGATGTTGGAGTCGTGCTGAAAC
>Ga0206126_10002811_pt1 | contig 18311 bp, 11 predicted proteins | sample Helgoland_Spring_5_FD_148621 | JGI IMG/M metagenome (GOLD analysis project Ga0206126, IMG submission 148621) | Pelagic subsurface seawater microbial communities from Kabeltonne, Helgoland, North Sea - Helgoland_Spring_Bloom_20160412_1 | ecosystem: Environmental > Aquatic > Marine > Epipelagic ...
TAAAGGATTGCCGCCAAAGGTAGATCCATGAGAGCCTGGATTAAAATGATCCATAATCTCTCTGGAGCTCAAAAATGCTGATACTGGCAATAAACCCCCGCCTAGAGCCTTGCCCAAGATTAAGCCATCAGGTTGGATATTTTCATGCTCATATGCAAATAACTTTCCAGTTCTGCCAAGTCCAGACTGAATTTCATCAAGAATCAATAAGACATTATTTTGCGTACACACTTCTCGCAATTGTTTTAACCATCCCGCTCGAGGAGTAACAATGCCTCCCTCCCCCTGAATAGGTTCAACAAGAACTGCGCAGGTATTATCAGTGATTAATGATTCAATTGAATTGATTGATGTTTCACAAACTTTGGAGCATTCGCAATTTGATGAACAATATTCTGCTGTTTTAAATCCACCTGAGAATGGACCAAAACCTTTTTTATAATCAGGCTCTGAAGAGAAGCCTACTATGGTTGTAGTTCTGCCATGAAAGTTTCCATCAGCTACGATAATTTCAGCTTTATTTTCCTCTATGCCTTTTGTAAAGTAACCCCATCTTCTAGCAGCTTTGATTGCAGTTTCTACAGCCTCTGCTCCAGTATTCATTGGAAGAACTGAGGTAAATCCGCTTAAATTTGATAGTTTTTCTATATAGTCAGCCAAGGGCTCTGTATAGAATGCTCTAGAAGCAATTGCTAACTTTTTTGATTGATTAACTAAGGTTGATACAAGTTCTGGATGAGAGTGGCCATGGCTAACTGCCGAGTATGCAGACATCATATCCAAATATTTCTTATCATTAACATCCCATAAGAAAACACCATCTCCCTTTTTAAGAACTACAGGTAATGGTGAATAGTTTTGAGCACCATGTATTGCCTCTTTTTCAATATAATTGCTTTGTAAATCTTTACTCATAATAGTATTCTAACCGCATATAATCTTGAGGGTATAAAAAAATGAAAAATCAATCAACGAACCATCTTTTCATGATTGAACCTGAAGTTTTTCATAGCAATGATCAAACGCTTGCTTCAAATCATTACCAAAGTAAAAATGACGATTCCCTATCTCTTGAAGAAATAAAAGAACATGCGCTTATAGAATTTAATAAATTAAAATCAGAAATAGAAAAGAATGATCTTAAAGTTACCTCAATGAAAGGCATTAAAAATTGCCCTGATCATATTTTCCCAAATTGGTTTATAACATTTGATGATTCAACTTTTCAGCTTTTTAGCATGAAAGCTGAAAATAGAAGATTGGAAAAGACTCCAGAAATGATAGGTTTTTTAAAAGAACAATATGCTCTTAATGGTGACCTTTCATCTTATGAAGAAAAAAATATGTTTCTTGAAGCAACAAGCAGCATGGTCTTTGATAGGGTTAACAGAATTGTGTATGCAGGCCTATCACCAAGAACAAATAAAGAGCTTACAAAGAAATGGTGTGCTGATAATAATTATGAACTTGTTCTTTTTGAAACAGCAAGTCACCAAGGACCACCCATTTATCACACAGATGTCTTTATGTATGTTGGTCAAAAGGTTATAGGCATTTGTTTGGATGTGATACTTCCTGAGTATAGAGAAGTGGTTAGATCTAAAGTTGGTAAATATCACGATGTATTTGAAATTAGCAAGGATCAGATTTTAGATTTTTGTGGAAATGCGCTTGAAGCAAAGAACGTTCATGGTGAATATTTTCTTATTATGTCCTCTAGAGCTTTTAATGCTTATTCAGATGAACAAAAATTAACGCTTTCTAAATATTATAAAAAAATTATTCATAGTGATCTTGAGACTATCGAGAGATTTGGAGGCGGCTCAGCAAGATGCATGCTAAATGAGCTCTTTTAATAAAAAAAAGGGGTTAAATAACCCCTTTTTAATAATAAATTAGATTTAGCTTTCTGCTCCAACTGTTAATAGCTGCCAACTATTGTAAAGATCTGGAGAAGCGCAATTTGAAATCGTATCAAATTTTGCTTGCATAGCAGTTCCATTTTTTTCCCAGTCAGAATTTCCAGCCTGCATTCCATCAAAAGTAGAATGAGCATTCATCCATAAAAAATCAGCTCCATCTTCATATTTTGGATAATAAACTCCAAAATAATATGGGCCAACATCATTTGAATTATCAAGGTATGAATTATATTCTACTACTGATGCCCTTAGGTCACTTGGACCATACCCTTCATTAAAATTACACTCAAGATATGCAGATGCGTAATACCCATCTTCAGCTTCAACGGTCCCAAAGGAGTCTGATGGTCTTGGTAAATAAAATTCCCATGGATATCTTCCTTCTCCATCACAAGACATAACAGATTCATATTTTTGAGCCCAGGCCATGAACTCAGCATTTTCTGTTGACCATGCTTTATTAGCAGCCTCTTCTGATGTCCACTCTAGTTCCCACCATCCATTATCAAATCTATGGTTATCGCCTGTTGGCGCATGAACGCCAGCCCATCTTAAATCCTCTGAATGATCTAGGTTCTTCCAGTCAGTAAGCATTTTTTGAGCATTCTCCATGCTATAGTCAGGCCCAGCATTGCATTCTAAAAATTCAATGTGATATGGACCTCTATGGATTGGTCCTTGATCACCTGAAGCCTCTGCTACTTCTTTGTTATCAGCACAGCTAACAACAAAAAATACAGAGCAAAGTGTTAATAGTTTAAATAATTTTTTATTCATTTTTTCTCTCCCGCGAGTTTAAGTAGTTGTTTAATACTACTACTAGAAAATGGAAATTAAAATGGTTAGTTAATACAAAAATATAAATTAATTATATAAATTTAAAAGCTCTTTAATTCCTCCAAAGGGATAAAAATGAACTTTCTGTATATTCGTATTTTTATTTAGCGAGATTTTAGAAGCAAGTGCATTCAAAAAGATATTAGGGGAGTAATTTGTTAGAAGTTTGCCCACTCCCGAAATATTATCTTCTAATATTTTGATTGAGGGCCCTACTCCACAATCTATAGAGTATCTCATTAAGTTAGTTAATTTAGTTGGGCCAGCAACTCCAATATGGATTGGTAAATTGATGCCATCTTTAATAAGTAAATTTTCCCAATCTAGAATCTTTTGCTCATCAAAACAAAACTGGGTTGTTAAGACAACTTTAGCATCTGTGATATCTGAAAAATTACTTTTTAGTCCCAATGAGTCTTTGAGATTAATTCTAGATGCTTCAATATCCCTATTGCCCTCAGGATGCCCTGCAAAATAAATACATTTAAAAGAGGAGTCAAATAAACCGGTTTGAATGAGGTCAATTGATGATTCAAAATCTCCATAAATCTTATCGGTGCTACCGGCTATTAATAGAGCTTCAGATACACCTGATTCGTTCTTGTAAGCTTTAAGTAAATTTTCTAAAGACCTTTTATTTTCAATCTGTCTTGCTGCTATATGTGGGACGGGTATAAAACCTAAATCAGTTATTTTTTTTGCTGTATTTATGATTTCACTTGTTTGGAGGCCATCAATATGGGTAATATAAATATGGGTCTTATTAGGTAGTTTTTGTATTAGGTGAATATTTTTTTTGAAGACTTTAGGGGTGACTTCAACTGAAAAATCATCTAAAAAATCTTTAGTCAGTTCATTTAGCATGGAATATTATATAACCTGTTTAAATAAATTATACAAAAAATGGCGGAGAGTGAGGGATTCGAACCCTCGATACAGTTACCCATATACCTCCTTAGCAGGGAGGCGCTTTCGACCACTCAGCCAACTCTCCGAATTTGAGGATTATAATACAACTAGTAGCTTATATTAACTACTAGTTATACTTATATTTGAACCCATTCCTGAATGGGCATCACAAAAATAATACAGAGTTGAAGGAGTGCTAGATGTCACTGCAATTACAGTAGAGCCAGTTGATTTAGAAACTCCAGATGTATATTCGTTACCACCACCATGAGTGCCATTGGAAGTTGTAGAGAAGCTTAGCGGATGAGCGCTAGAATGAGTGAATGTATACGTAGTTCCTACATTGAGAGTTAAAGATTTCTTCTGAACACCATTTATTACATATACATTTCCTGAGCCATTTGCGTTTGCAGCAATGCTTACTGCAATTGTTTCTGTTGTATTTTGAGAACTACAACCGTTATAGGCGCTTCTAATATAGTCTTCTTCAGAAGAATTAATACCCAGTCTATAAATTGATTTTACCTTCACCCAATCTCTTAGATAAGTACAGTGATATGAAGAGTTGTTTGGCATCCAATCTGATGGATCCGAGCTTCCTTTTGCACTATTTGAGCTTCCTCCAACAGCAATTAGCTGCTCAGGAACATTTAGCGTATTTGCATAAATTGTTTTTCTTTCTCTAGACCATGCCCATGCTCCGCTTCTATGGCTCTCTGATAGTGGAATAAAGTGATCAATTTGAACCTCAGAGGCGCTAGAGAAATATGCATTATCATAAGGGTCATACCAACGACCTGTTGCAACACTACAATTAGTAGTTGATGTATAGCTTAGGCCTACTCCTGTGGATGAATCATGTTCGTCTATAAGAACTTCATGCCTATTGCTTTGACAATCATTATCCCAATCCTTCCATGTGTCGTAATCATTATCACGATCATAAGAAATGCCACCTGTTGACTCACCTTCAAGGCAAACATTAAACCCGATCAATGTATCTGTACATAATCTATCTACAAATACAGAGAGAATTAAGGAGTCAGACCCTAGCCCATCTGAAACATTTACAATAAGTGAAAATTCCTTTTTAGATGAATAACTAGGTGTATTAATAAAAGCCAAAACTCCGCTTGATGAAATTTCAAATGAAGATGCATCGGTGCCTGTTACAAAATAATTTAGTGAATCACCTTCAGCATCATTACCGCTGAACGCTGCAACTGATTTTGTTCCCTCATCAACATAAACATAATTAGAAGGTTGTGTATAAACTTCTGATGGTGAAATTATTTCAGGCGCAGTATTTGAGGTATTAGAAATTGTAACTGAACCTCCCATTCCTGAATGATTGCCACAGAAATAATAAAATGTTGATGGCATTTCATCAGTAACCTCTAGTAGATAGTATGAACCAGCAGTTCCAGAAGTTCCAACCTGAGTTCCATAAACTGTCGTTGATGAGCTCTCTTCAGTAGTATCTCCAAAGCTTATAGGGTGTGAAGAGAGACTTGAGTCAGATGTATCGAATCTATATGTTTTTCCTCTTTCAAGAGTGAGACTTGGTTTGCTTTGACCATCAATTGTATAGCCTCCTGATATTCCATTTGGCACAGTTACAGTCTTGACTTCTTGGTTATGGAATCCAGCATCAGTAAAGTCGCCTTCATCTTTAACAACCCAATGACAGTTATCTGCATTGGTTCCAGCAGAAACAGACCAATCGGCTTCACCCACCTTGTCAGATTTTTTTATAAGGGTATGTCTTCTGGTTGCATTTTCAACTCCACATACCTCCCAACCAATTCCTATATCAGCAGGTCCATCTGTACCTACAGAATCCAATAAGACATCGCCTTTGAATAAACCAACAGCATCGTCACCGTTAAAGTGAACAGGGCTTTCGTAGTCTAGTTGTAGATCTGCCTGAGAAACAACATAATCATCAATATCACCATAGCTGCTATCCACACCTGTTATCAAATAAACATCTTTTGCTGCTAAAGTGCCTGTTAGCTCAAGAACCCTGCCGTCAGCAGTCTGACCAGAGCCCCAGCTGTCTGGCTGAGAGTTGGCAATTCCCTTTAGAGTATAGTCAGATAGATCTACAGCCTCAGTATTAGGATTATATATTTCAATATACTTTGTATTTCCATAAGGTGTTGTAGTTTCATTAGATGACTCAACATCAGCATATTCAGAAATATATAGCTCTGTGTCAGCTGGTGTAGTTCCGCCTCCGCCGCCTGAGCCGCCGCCTCCGCCGCCAGAGCCGCCGCCACCGCCGCCTCCAGATCCACCACCTGATCCGCCGCCACTACTTGAACCATTCCAAGTATGAGCGCCTAGGTCATCCCAATCATTTTGATCTTTTACAACCCAAGAGCAGTCATCTGAGTTAGACCCGGCTGACAACTCCCAATTGCCTGTTCCTTCTTTATCTTCTTTTTTGATTAAAGTATGTTCTTTAGTTCCTTCTGTCACTCCGCAAACATCCCAACCATCACCTGGATCGTCTCCAAAATCCCCAATAGTATCAATTACCTCAAAACTAGACTCATCTCCTTTGCCTAGCTGGTATGTATCATCACCATTTGATAGATACTGATTTGTTATATTACATTTATCTAAAATTACTTGTTCTGCTTGTGGATGACAAATTACATATAAAGATCTGTCATCAAGAGTGATATTTGCTTCAAAATACTCATTGTAATATACGGTGCCGCCATTAACTTTTGATCTAATCGCATAATCGTTTAGATTTACAGATGAGCCTGTAGCATTAAATATTTCAAGGTACTTATTATTTGAAGAGCCTTCTGCATACTCAGAAATAAATAAGTCAGTTGCGTTTGTAGAGTTAGAATTCTCATCTACATCAGTAACGGTCACAGTTACATCTTGTGTATCCGTATCCGTTCCATCGCTAGCAGTTACAGTTGCTGTATAAGTAGATTGAGTTTCATAGTCAGGTGCTGATGCAAAAGTAAGAACTCCTGCTGACGTTATTTCTAATTCAGAACCACTAACAGTAAAACTAATAGAATCTCCATCAGCATCTGTTGCAGTTACAGTTCCAATAGCAGTTTGATTTTCAGCTGCAGTAAATGAGTCTGATGAAGTAATAACTGGAGCGCTATTAGTATTTTCATCAACATCAGTAACAGATACTACAATCCCAACTGAACCAGTAGCCGAACCATCTGATGCAAGAACTGTAATAGAATAATTATTATCACCACTTGCACTTCCTGGATTCTCAAAGTCAGGAGCTGTATTAAAAGCTAAAACTCCTGTACCTGAACCTATAGAAACTGAAGAAGCATCATCTCCTGAAACAGAATATGTAAGAGTATCTCCGTCAGCATCTGTTGCTGTAACTGTTCCTATAGCAGTGGTATTCTCTGCAACTGCAATTGTTCCTACGTTAGCAAATGTTGGTGCATTATTTGCAGGTGGTGTGGGTGGTGTGGGTGGGGTTGGAGTAGATCCTCCGCCGCCTCCGCCGCCTCCGCCACATGAGGCTATAAAAATTGAAGTGAAAACGATAGAAAGTAATTTATTTTGCATAGTTGTTATGATTAATTATATTAAAAAAATGATTACTTTATTCTAATCTAGATACACTGATAAGTATATTGATTTGATAATTCCAAAAAAAAACCCGCACAAATGCGGGTTTTTAATATCAATATTTATTGATTAGTCAGCAGGTGTGACCACAACACTATTAACAACTACTGGTGTATCTTGATCAACGATATACATTAAAAAGTTTTTATATGTATTAGTCGTTGCAGGAACATTAACTACCATAGTATCTGGAGTTGAAGTTACAACAAGGTTATCTGATTGCCAGTCAGGTGTAGTATTTGGATATGCGTCTTTTTCAAACTTGAAATAAATTTGCGTCGAAGTACTTACAGCATTCCAAGAAGCGGTTATTGTTCCACCATTAGGGAACTTAATTGGATAGAAACCTTCTGTTTGAGCTGGATCATGTGCAAAACCTGCCCAAGATTCAGAACCTGCTGGAACATTATAAGTTGTTCCGTTTACAGTAGCTCCACCAAATGCTTCAGTCATAACCATAGTTCCGCCACCGTTAGAAGTGTCACCACCGCCTCCGCCAGTATCATCTTTAGCGTCAGCTGTAACATAGAATTCAGTCATGTATATTTCAACATCTTGAGTTTCAAAATACATTAAGAATGAACTGAATGTATTTGTTCCTTGAGCAGGAACAGCAACTTCATAAGTTGCTTCTTCAGCTCCAGTAACTGTTACTGTTTCGGTAAAGAACTCAGGAGTAGTATCAGGATAAGGTAATCTTTCAAACTTAAACTTAACAACAACATCTCCGTTTGGAGCTGATGCTTTAAATGTTACTTTTCCAGCTTCTGTAAATGTAAATGGATACATACCTGTTCCTGCATCACCATCAGCATTATGAGCCCATCCACCCCATGCTTGAGCTGTTGATAAGAAGTTAAATCCATTTGTTTCAGCATTATAACCAACATCACCGAAAGTACCTGACATATCCATCAAGTCACCTGCAGGAGTAGCAGCTTTTTGAGCAACTACAACATCCTTAATTACAACAGCAGTATCTCTTTCAACAATGTACATAATCAAAGAAGCAAAAGTATTTTCACCTTGAGCGTCAAACTCAACTGTGTATGTTTTTTCTTCAGCACCTGAAATAGTTACATTAGCTGTGCTAAATGCAGGATCTACATCTGGATAAGGCAATCTTTCAAATCTAAAGTTAACATTAACATCAGCCCCAGGAGCAGCAGCAGTAAATGTTACTGTACCTCCGTTAGGGAATGTGAATGGATATAGATCAGCGTTATTATTAGCAAAACCAGCATAACCTTCTGCACCTGCTGGGAACGTATGAGTACTTGTAGCTGCATCATACACAGCTCCAGCAAACGCGCCTGAGAAATCTACTTTAGTTGGATCAGCTTCTTCAACATCAGTAACAGTAACTGTGATTGTTTGCTCAGCAGTTTTTGTTCCAGCAGTTGCAGTAACAACAACAGTGTAGTCATTAGTACCTGAAGCACTTCCAGTTACTTCGAAGTCTGGAGCAGCAGCAAAAGCTAGCGCACCAGCAGCATCAATAGTAAATAATGCAGCGTCAGCACCTGATAATGCCATTGTTACAGTGTCACCTGAATTACAACCTACAACACCTGCAGCTACTGTACCAACAGCAGTTGAGTTTTCAGCAACGCTGAATGTAGCATCTGAAGTAAAGGTTACAGAATCATTTGAAGAATCATAACAGTGTGATCCTAAACCATCCCAGTCAGTTAGCATAAATGCGTCTTTTTCAGCAACAATCCAGTCACAGTCATCGGCAGTAGTACCTCTTGAAGCATTCCAATCGGCATTACCTTCTTTGCCTTCTTTCTTAACTAAAGTGTGATCTTGAGTACCGCTAGCAACTCCACAAATATCCCAACCTGAACCAGGATCTCCCATAAAGTCACCTAGAGTATCTACAACTGTGTAGCTCTCTTCTGTACCTTTAACTAACTTATAACCATCATCACCATTTGACATGTATGTATGCTCAGAATCGCATCTTTCGATTATTGTTGCATCAGAATCTGGATGACAAACAACCCAAACATCGCCATCAGCGATAGTTGCATTAGCACCAAAGATATCAGGGTTCCAATACTCATATTCACCATCAGTTGATGGAGCATTACTAACACTTGGAAGCGCGTAGCCAGCAAGGTCTACAGTAGCACCTGTAAAGTTAGCAATTTCTAAATATTTATTATTTGATGAACCTTCTGCATACTCTGAGATAAATAGATCACAAGCACCAGTACACTCAACAACATCAGTAACAGTAACTGTTACATCTTCTGAGTTAGAACCTGCATCGTCAGTAGCAGTAATCGTAACGTTATATACGTTATCTCCATCTGAATCAGCTGGAGCTTCAAAGTCTGGGTTGGCAGCGAAAGCTAAAACACCTGAAGATGCTCCGATTGTCATTGCCGCACTATCTGTTCCACTTAGTGAGAAAGTAACTGCGCTTGAAGAATCTGAAACTGTAGCCGTTGCAACAGTAGCAGTGTTTTCTGCAACAGTGTATGAGGTATCAACTATCAATTGAGGACCTTCATTTACATTAGTAACAGAGATCTCTAAATCTTTAGCATCTTTAGAAGAGCCATCACTTACAACTACAGTAACTTTATATACGTTATCTGAGTTTGCATCTGCTGGAGCTTCAAAATCAGGAGCAGCAGCAAAAGCTAATACATTTCCTGTTAGTGTTACAAGAGAGCTATCGTCTCCTTGAATGAAATAAGCTAAAGCATCGCCGTCAGCATCTGATGCCTCAACCGTGCCGATAGCAGTTGTGTTTTCAGCAACACTGTAAGTGTTTCCTGATGATATAACAGGCGCTGCATTAGAAGGGCCAGTAGATGATGAACCTGATGGTCCGCTACCGCTTCCGCCACACGCTGTTAAGAATAAAATTGTAAAACCTAATAAATAGTTTTTGCTCATGTTGAGTACTCCCTGTTCACAAAATGAATTAATTTAAAAATACAAGGTTTAATACTACATCTTTAATGATGAATTTTCAAAACAAAATGATGCTATTTAATAGAAAAAATGTTATCTGGTAGTGTTATTTTATGTAAATTATTTACATAAAACATTGCAGATGCTTTAGGAATAATGTTTGAACTTATCGAGAAGAGAAAAAATTAAGAAATAAAAAAAATTAAAAAATTAACGAGAAAACTCTATTTGTTTTCCAAATCGGATATTTTCTTGAATTTTTGAGTCTTTATAAACAATATGTCCATTAATAATGGTTGTGTTTATTGATGAATTAAATGTAGTACCTTCAAAGGGAGACCAGCCACATTTATATAATAGATCTTCTTTTTTAACAGTATGAGGTTTTTCAATATCTAAAATAACAAGGTCAGCATAATAGCCTTCTCTTATATAACCTCTATCTTTAATTTGAAATCTTTTTGCAACATTATGACTAGTCTTTTTAACAATATGCTCTAAAGACAATGTTCCATCATGATAAAAATCTAGAAGAACCTGCACTGCATGTTGGACTAAAGGCAGTCCTGCTGGAGCTTTTGAATAAGGGCCAGATTTTTCTTCCCATGTATGCGGGGCGTGATCAGTTGCAATAATGTCTATCTGATCATTAAGAAGCGCGGCCATAACCGCTGCTCTATCCTCTTCTTTTTTAATAGAAGGATTGCATTTAATCTGATTGCCTAGATCAACATAATCATGCTCGTTAAATCTTAAGTGGTGAACACAAACCTCAGCAGTAATTTTTTTTCCATCAATTGCACCTGAAACAAATTGATCCATCTCTTTTTTTGTTGTTAGATGAAGAACATGAAGATTAGCATCATTTCTTTTTGCAAGGTCAATAGCCATAGAGCTTGATAGATAGCAACTTATGTCATCTCTAATATATGGATGATGTGTTGCGTTTAGATCGTCACCGTATTTTTCAGCGAATATTTGCTCATTCTTTAAAATGGTTGGAGTATCTTCGCAGTGAGTAACGATATTGACTGGGCAGTACTTAAATATATCCTCAAGCGTATCCGGGTTATCTACAAGCATGTCTCCGGTTGATGCACCCATGAAAACTTTCAGACCTGCAGCAAGACTTGTATCAACTCTTTTTATCTCTTCAATATTATGATTGCTAGCTCCTAAATAAAAAGAATAGTTACCTACGGATTTTTGACTAGCAAGATCAAATTTGTTTCGAAGGTTTTCATTAGTAGTGGTAGTTGGATTAACATTAGGCATTTCAAAATAACTTGTGATTCCACCTGCTAAGGCTGCCCTTGATTCGGTTGCAATACTTCCTTTGTGTGTAAGTCCTGGCTCACGGAAATGAACTTGGTCATCTATCATGCCGGGAATGACATATTTACCCTCAACATCTATTATTTCTTGTGCTTCTGCATCAATAGTATTATTTATTAAAGCAATTCTTTCATTCTTAATTGCAATGTCAGAGTGATAAATAGAATCTTCATTAACTATTTGGCAATTTTTAAGAATTAAGTCATACATATTTACTTGTCCAGATTGAAGGTTTTATGCAAGCACTTTACGGCTTTCTCAGTATTAATCTCATTGATTACTATAGTAATTTTAATTTCAGATGTGCTTATCATTTGTATATTTATATCATTTTCAGCAAGAGATTTAAAAGCTTCACTCGCAATACCGGCATGCGTTCTCATACCAACACCTACTAAAGAAACTTTTGAGATGCTTGGGTCTATAAGCACGTCCTCATACTGCAGTGCGTTTTTATTAGCTTTAATAATATTGGTAGCCGATAGCTCATCTTCCTTTGAAACTGTGAAAGTGAAATCTGTTTTACCGTTAACGCTTACATTTTGAACAATAACATCCACTTCGATATTCTCGTCACTCAAAGGACCTAAGATTCCATATGCTATACCTGGCGTATCAACAACACCATGGAGTGTGATTTTTACCTGATCTTTTTGAAAGGCAATTCCAGATACTAAAGCATTTTCCATATTATTTTCCTCAAGTGATATAAGTGTACCTGAACCAGGTTCAAAGCTAGACAAAACTCTAACCGGAACTTTAAATTTATTTGCAAATTCTACTGCTCTAATTTGTATAACTTTTGCGCCCTTGCCTGCCATCTCAAGCATTTCTTCCATGGTAATAGAGTCCAACTTTTTAGCCTCAGGAACAACCCTTGGATCAGTAGTATATATTCCATCCACATCTGTATAAATATCACATCTTTTAGCTTTTAAGTTTGCAGCAATGGCTACTGCTGTGGTGTCTGAGCCTCCTCGTCCAAGAGTGGTAACATCTCCGTGCTCTGTCACTCCTTGGAAACCGGTAATAATAGGAATATATCCATCTTCGATTGTTTGCATTATCTTTGAGCTATCAATATCTAAAATTCTTGCCTTAGAATAACTATTGGTTGTCTTCATAGAAATCTGAGATGCTGATAATGATTTTGCTTTAATACCAATTGAATCAAGTGCAATGGCCAGCAAAGATGAGCTAACCTTTTCTCCAGTAGACACTAGTGCGTCAAACTCTCTTCGATTTGGATTTTGTGTGAAATTTTTTGCTAGATCTATTAGCTTATTGGTCTCTCCACTCATTGCCGAAACAACTACAACAATTTTATCTTTATTGGAGGATTTTTTTACCAATTCTGCAACGGCAGCTATTCTCTCAACCGAGCCTACAGATGTTCCGCCAAATTTTTGAACAACAATATCCAAGATAATTCCTTTATTTTGCGCTGATGGATTTTACTGTATTTGGAATAGATGTCACGAATTCATTTACTTTTTCTGAAACGCCTGCACCTTGTGCGAAATCAGGTCTGCCACCACCCTTTCCATTTAACTGAGAAGATAGCTCGCTAATAATATCTTTAGCTGATATTTCATCGATAAGATTTTTGGTAACGCCAGCAACAATGGCTACTTTGCCGTTAGATTCTGAGAGTAATATCACAACACCCCTATCAATTCCTTTTTTAGCTTGGTCAACCAATCCTCTGAGCTGTTTATTATCTTCTAGAGCAACTTGCTTAATGATTAGCTTCCAGTTATTGATGGTTGATTCTTCAGAAAAAATAGTTTCATTTGAGGTGCTGACCGGACCCGATTTCTTGAGTTTCTTGTTTTCTTGAATAAGTGCTTCAATTTTTTCTGCCAACTTATCAGAAGTTGTATTGAGTGCTTTTTGTAAGCTCTGGTTAACTGACCTAATATTATTTAGGTGGTTAATAGCTTGCTTACCTGCAATCGCTTCAATCCTTCGAATACCGGAGGCAACACTTGATTGGCTGGTTACAACAAAAGAACCTATGTCACCTGTTCGACTAACATGAGTTCCGCCACACAGCTCAACAGAAAAATCCTCTTCACCCATTGCAAGAACCCTAACCTTAGAATCGTATTTTTCTCCAAATAAAGCCTCAGCACCTGACTTAATTGCTTTCTCAAGATCCATTTCATTAGTAGTAACTTCAGAGTTGTACAGCACCTGATCATTCACTAGAGCCTCTATTTCTGATATCTCATCAGGAGATACCGGTTTAGAGTGAGCAAAATCAAATCTAAGTTTCTCACTGTCAACTTGCGATCCTTTTTGTTGCACATGATCACCAAGCACTTTTTTTAATGCAGAGTGCAGTAAATGTGTTGCTGAATGATGAATAGCAGTTGCATTCCTTTTGCTTGATGAAACAGAAACATTTAACTGGTCGCCAACTTTAAGAGACCCTTTTTCAATCAAAGCTTTATGAAGGAAAACTTTTCCCTGCTTCTTGCAATCTAAAATAATTCCAGAACAAGTATCTGTTTTGAACTCTCCAGTATCGCCAACTTGTCCACCGGACTCAGCATAAAAAGGAGTGCTGCTTAGTGCAAAATATACCTCTTGGGTTTCTTTGGCCTCATCAACACTGTCTTGCCCAAGCCAAAGAGATATGACATTAGAATCTGAAATTAGCTCATCGTAACCGCTAAAAGAAGTGGCTTCTATATCCGAAGGTGTTGGAAGATCGGAAGTAAAATTACTCCCTGCTTTAGATGATTCTTTTTGTTGCTTCATGCATTTAGCAAAACCTTCTGAATCTATATTAAGATTTTTTTCTCTGGCTATATCTGCAGTCAAGTCGAACGGAAATCCAAATGTATCATGTAATTTAAATACTACATCTCCAGGAATTGTATCTCCATCAAGCTCATCAATAGATTGATCTAGAATCTTAATGCCCTTCTCAAGGGTTTCAAAAAACTTAATCTCTTCTCTGTGAATGGTACCTTTTATATATTGCTGTTTTTCAACAAGCACCGGATAGGCATCCTTCATTAAACTAGATAAATCATCCACTAAATTAAATAGAAAAGGTTTTGTTGCGCCCATCTTGTAACCATGTCGGATAGCTCTTCGTAGAATTCTTCTGAGCACATAGCCTCTGCCTTCATTTTCAGGAGTGATGCCATCAGCTATTAAAAAACTTGTTGATCTAATATGGTCAGCTACAACTTTATGAGAATTATTGCCTTCATCTTTAAGAATTTTTTGAGATGCAGAAATGAGTGTTTTAAATAAATCTGTTTCGTAATTTGAGTTCACCCCTTGCATAACCGCAGCAATTCTTTCTAATCCCATTCCCGTATCAACTGAAGGCTTTGGAAGAGGAGTCATCTCACCTGAATCATTTCTATTGAACTGCATAAATACAAGATTCCATATCTCAACAAATCTATCGCCTTCATCGCCATCGGATCCAGGAGGAGTCCCTTCAATGTGATCGCCATGATCATAGTATATTTCAGAGCATGGGCCGCATGGACCTGTTTCACCCATAGACCAAAAGTTATCTTCCTCATCAAGCCTAACTATTCTATTTGGATTAACTCCAATCTTTTCTCTCCAAATCTTCTCTGCATCATCATCTTCCCTGAAAACAGAAATCCACAATTTTTCTTCTGGAAGCTTTAGTTCTTTGGTTAAAAACTCCCAAGCAAATTCAATTGCCTCTTCTTTAAAATAATCACCGAAGCTAAAATTTCCAAGCATTTCAAAAAACGTATGATGCCTTAAGGTATAACCAACATTCTCTAAGTCATTATGCTTGCCTCCGGCTCTAATGCATCTTTGCGAAGAAGCTGCTCTAACGTAATCTTTTTTTTCAGTTCCTAAAAATAGATCTTTAAATTGAACCATGCCAGCATTAGTAAATAATAGAGTGTCATCATTTACTGGGATTAAAGAGCTTGATTCAACCTGTGTATGATTTTTAGATTCATAAAAGTTTAGAAATGCTTTTCTTATGTCACTTGTTTTCATTTTTAATTTCTAATAATTTTTTATATTTTTTATAGTTATCTATATAGTGATGAGCGCTCAAAGGTATCATTTTTTGTTCTTCATCACTTAGTGTTCTTTTTATTTTCCCTGGCATACCCATAACCATTGATCCATCAGGCACTTCCATTCCCTCTGTAATTAAAGCCTTAGAACCAATAATACAATTCTTACCAATTTTTGCACCATTTAATATAACCGAGCCAATACCAATCAAACTTCCATCGCCAATATCACAGCCATGTAGCATCACCATATGACCAACGGTGACGAACTTACCAATATTGCATGCATGCCCGGGGTCAGTATGAATTACAGATCCATCTTGAATATTTGAACCTTCACCGATATTAATTGGCTCATTATCTCCTCGCAAAGTTGCGTTAAACCATATACTGGAATCTTTGGACATTCTTACATCCCCGATAACATTGGCATCAGGTGCAATCCAGAAATCTTCAGATGAGGTAACTAATTTTTTATCCCCGAGGGTAGCTATCATATTGCTCTCTTATTTGTGTTAAATTTGTTTCAATCTTCCCATCAAAACAAATATTTACTAAATCTGCTGTAATCATAGCAGTTAAGCCCCATATTCTTTGATTATTATAATCCCAACTTGGAATTTTAAGGCCTATATTTCCTTTGATTTTGTCGTGCATATTTGCATTCTTTTTATCTATAAGAAAACTCACAGGTACAGTAAAAATTTCCTCAATTTCAAAGTTTCCCTTTAACTGCTGCTCTTTTGTAATTAAACCTACATACGGATGAACTTCTATTTTATGTCTGGAAATTAGATAAGGCAGGTTTCCTAATGGAACCACGTCAGACCTGTTCAGATTGATTTCTTCATTTGACTCTCTTAATGCTGTATCCAAGAGGTCGGTATCTCCATCCTCCCACTTCCCTCCTGGATAACTAACCTCTCCAGAGTGCGATGATAGTTTTGTTGATCGTTGAGTAAATATAATATGTGGGTTATCTATATATTCACCAAAATATAAAATACCAATAAAAACACCTGCCTTTTTGAATTCAGTTACAGGCATATGATTTAATTTTAAGAGCTTTTGCTTTATGCTATCTTCCACGTTGATAAGTTTAACGTCTTAAGCTAAAAATTGTTATTGAAGGGAAAAAAATTGAAGTATTGTTCAGACTGCGGAAGCTCAAAAATTAAATTTATTATTCCTGATGGCGATCATGTTAAAAGATACATTTGTTCTGAATGTGAAAATATTTTTTATACGAATCCAAATATGGTTGTTGGTGCGCTTTGTGTAAAAGGTGAAAAGATTTTAATGGCCAAAAGAAATATTCACCCCAGAAAAGGTATGTGGACATTGCCTGCTGGATTTATGGAAAATGCGGAGACCCTTCAACAAGGGGCATTAAGAGAAACTTTTGAAGAAACAGGTTCGCATGCAAAAGTAATAAAGCCATATACTCTTTTTAGCCTACCTCATATCAATCAAGTTCATATGTTCTTTCTAGCAGACTTGTTAGATGAAAATTTTGGTCCAACATCTGAGAGTCAATTGGTAGAGCTCCATGGTGAAGATGAAATTTTATGGGATCAGCTCGCCTTTCCAACTGTTGAAAAAACATTGAGATATTATTTCTCAGATAAGAAAAAGGGCGAATATATTTTTAGAGAAGAAGATATAACTCTTTGGTAATTAGGAGTTTTTAGAAAAATCTAAAGCATTATAAAAAATCTGCATCCAAGGCGAGAACTCTTTCCAATCTTTTGAACGCCAGCTCATCTGTTGGGATCTAAAAACTCTTTCTGGGTGGGGCATCATTATGGTTACTCTGCCATCTGATGAGGTAACCCCTGTTATTCCATATTTGGAACCATTGGGATTTAATGGATAGCTTTCGGTAGGAGCTCCATGTGAATCTACAAACCTGAGAGCAATTTGATTTGAATTCTCTAAATAATTGATATCACCTTCAGCATTAAACAGAGCATTACCTTCTCCATGAGCTGAAGCTATCGGCAGTGACCAGCCTGCCATTCCTGATAGAAGGATTGAGTTAGATTCCTCAACCTTAACTTGAGCTAGTCTTGCCTCAAATTGATCTGAAATATTCTTTGTAAAAGATGGCCAAAGGTCTGCTCCAGGTATTATTTCTTTTAAATTAGAAACCATCTGACAACCATTACAAACCCCAAGGGTGAAAGTATTTTGATTTAAAAAGAATTTTTCAAACTGATCTTTAACCATAGGGTTATTAAGAATTGTTTTAGACCAGCCTCCTCCTGCACCAAGAACATCGCCATATGAGAAACCTCCACATGCGGCCAATCCATTAAATAAAGATAGATCAATATTTCCATCAAGCAAGTCTTGCATATGAACGTCTACAGCCTCGAAGCCAGCTAATGTATAGGCTGCTGCCATTTCCATTTGACCATTAACTCCTTGCTCTCTCAATACAGCTACCTTGGGCTTAGTTAGCGAGGTATGTATTTGTTTCTCTTCAAAAGCTGTATCTGAAAAAAGGCCTTTATGATTGATATCAAAAAGAAGGTTCTGCTCCTCGTCGGCTGAAATTGTATTATCTCTTATGCTTTGGATTGCATGAGAGACTTCGCGCCATTTGGACTCTAGTTTTTCAATAGGCTCTGAAAAAATTGAACCAGATTGACATGAAATATTTAAAGTTTTTGAATTGTTGATGGCGCCAAGGTTGACAACTGTA
>Ga0206126_10002814_pt1 | contig 18304 bp, 15 predicted proteins | sample Helgoland_Spring_5_FD_148621 | JGI IMG/M metagenome (GOLD analysis project Ga0206126, IMG submission 148621) | Pelagic subsurface seawater microbial communities from Kabeltonne, Helgoland, North Sea - Helgoland_Spring_Bloom_20160412_1 | ecosystem: Environmental > Aquatic > Marine > Epipelagic ...
TCCGCGTTGGAACTTGTCATAATGCACGACTCACTTTAAAGGTCGGCCATTCTAGCTAAAACAACCCCATGGCGAAATCGAAAAATCGTAGTTGGATAAAACAACATGTAAAAGACCCTTATGTGCAAATGTCACAGAAGGATGGTTATCGCTCCCGAGCGAGCTATAAATTACTCGAGATCATTGAAAAGGATCGCTTGATCCGCCCAGGGATGACCGTCGTAGACCTAGGAGCGGCGCCCGGAGGATGGTCTCAGGTGGCGATGGATTTGGTGGGGCACGAGGGGCGAGTTCATGCCCTAGATCTGTTGCCCATGGACGGTATTGCTGGCGTCGACTTTATTCTCGGCGATTTTACCGAAGATGAGATTTTGCAGGAGCTCCTAGGTCTAATTGATAAACGGCCTGTTGACCTTGTAATTTCGGATATGGCCCCCAACTTAACAGGTAGCAAAGCAGTAGATCAGCCCACCAGTATTTATTTGGTTGAACTGGCTGTAGATCTAGCCTGCAAAGTTATGAAGCCTGAGGGAGTTTTTATAGCAAAACTCTTTCAGGGGGAAGGGTTCGATGAGTTTGTGCGACATGTTAGAACATTGTTTAATACAGTCAGTATGCGAAAACCCGATGCCTCGAGATCAAAATCTCGGGAAGTCTACATGGTTGCCAAGGGCTTAAAGGCCTGATTATGAGGATAATAACTTGAACGATTTGGTTAAAAATTTGGTTGTGTGGCTAGTTCTGGCTGCAATTCTGATGTCTGTTTTCAATAGCTTCACGCCAAAGGAAGTTGAAAATGAGATCATTTATTCGGAATTCGTGACCGATGTGCAAAACGAACGCGTCTCAAGTGTTGCCATTAACGGTTTGATTATCGAAGGCGTGCGTCTTGATGGTTCAACCTTTAAGACTGTGCGACCCAATGTTCAGGATCCCGGCTTGATGGATGACCTGCTCAACCACAATGTTCAAGTGGTGGGTAAAGAGCCTGAGACGCCCAGTCTGCTGTCGCAGCTGCTTGTTGCAGCCTTCCCAATCTTGTTGATTCTGGCTATTTTTGTCTTCTTTATGCGCCAAATGCAGGGCGGTGCTGGCGGCAAAGGCGGCCCCATGAGTTTTGGCAAGAGTAAGGCTAAGTTACTCAATAGCGATCAGATCAGCACTACATTCGCTGATGTGGCCGGTGTTGACGAAGCTAAGGAAGACGTTAGTGAGCTGGTCGACTTTCTTAGTGACCCCACCAGATTTCAGCGCCTTGGCGGACGTATCCCCAAGGGCGTCTTAATGGTCGGCCCTCCAGGTACAGGTAAAACTCTGCTGGCGAAAGCGATTGCCGGCGAAGCCAAAGTGCCATTCTTTTCAATTTCCGGTTCCGACTTTGTCGAGATGTTTGTCGGCGTTGGTGCCGCGCGTGTGCGGGATATGTTTGAGCAGGCCAAGAAGCAAGCGCCATGCATTATCTTTATCGATGAGATCGATGCTGTAGGTCGCCATCGTGGCGGTGGTTATGGCGGTGGCAACGATGAGCGCGAGCAGACATTGAACCAGCTACTAGTGGAAATGGATGGTTTTGAAGGCAATGAAGGCGTAATCGTTATCGCCGCAACCAACCGCCCCGACGTATTGGATAAAGCTCTGTTGCGCCCCGGCCGCTTTGATCGCCAGGTCTATGTCAGTCTGCCGGATATTCGTGGTCGCGAGCAGATTCTTAAAGTTCACGCGCGCAAAGTGCCGATAGATGAGAGTGTAGCATTGAGCGTAATCGCTCGTGGCACTCCCGGTTTCTCCGGTGCCGATCTGGCCAATCTGATCAATGAAGCGGCGCTGTTTGCCGCTCGCGGTAAACGCCGCGTTGTAGGCATGGAAGAGTTTGAGCAGGCCCGTGATAAAATCATGATGGGTGCCGAGCGGCGCTCAATGGTTATGTCTGATAAAGAGAAGGCCAATACCGCCTATCACGAAGCTGGTCATGCAATTATCGGCAAGCTGGTTCCAGAGCATGACCCAGTTCACAAGGTCACCATTATTCCCCGCGGCCGTGCCCTGGGTGTAACCCAGTATTTGCCCGAAGAAGACCGCTATAGCATGAGCCGACGTCAGTTATTTAGTCAGCTCTGCAGTCTATTTGGTGGTCGTCTTGCTGAAGAGTTGATCGGCGGATTGGATGGTGTCACCACTGGCGCCTCAAACGATATTGAGCGAGCCACACAGATGGCGCGCAATATGGTTACCAAGTGGGGCCTCAGCGAGACCATGGGTCCGGTGCTCTACGGAGAAGACGAGTCACAGAACCCCGGTGGTGGCAACACCCACTACTCAGAAGATACCTCGCGCCAGATCGACCAAGAGGTACGAACAATTCTCGACGATGCTTACAAGCAGGCCAAGAAGCTACTTGAAGATAATCGCGATATTCTCGAGGCCATGAAAGACGCTCTGATGGAATTTGAAACCATTGATGCTGATCAGGTCGACGATTTAATGCATAGACGCAAAGTCCGCCCGCCACAGCATTGGGACGACAATGATTCGGATAGCGGCGCTGGCAAGCCTTCCGCTGAATCGACTGAAGAGTCTGCAGAAGCTGCTAATGAGCCAGCTAAAGAGGGCCCAATTGGTGGCCCAGTAGAAGAAGTCTAACTCGACAGAGCAGGAATAGCCTCGCTGCCGTAATGGCTGCGGGGCTTTTTACTTTTATGAATGCAATGACGCTTACCTGTGGTACCAAAACACTTGATCTATCCCGCCCTGCGGTGATGGGTATTGTCAATATTACCCCCGACTCCTTCTCCGACGGCGGCCAGCTCTATGCAGGTGAAAAAGTCGATCTGGATAAAACCCTGCGGACAGTGGAATCTATGCTGGCCGATGGTGCCGACATTATCGATATTGGCGGAGAATCGACTCGCCCCGGCGCCTCGCCGGTCACGACTCAACAGGAGTTAGATCGAGTGCTGCCTGTTGTGCAGGCGGTGAGCTCAAGGTTCGACGCACTGATCTCAGTGGACACCAGCACCGCTCAGGTAATTACTCAGGCCTCAGAGGCCGGAGCCCATCTAATCAATGATGTGCGCGCTCTGCAGCGTGAAGGGGCTCTTCACGCTGCTGCAGCCACTGGGTTGCCGGTGTGCTTGATGCATATGCAGAATCAGCCGGATAACATGCAGAGCGATCCGGTCTACACTGATGTGGTTACTGAGGTGTTGGATTTTTTGCAGCAGCGTAAGCAAGCCTGCTTAAACGCGGGGATTGCCAGTGAGCAGATACTACTGGATCCAGGGTTTGGATTTGGTAAGACACTGGAACACAATTTGGCTTTATCCAGCTCCCTGGATCGCTTTGTGGATACAGGTCAGAGTCTGCTGCTGGGCGTCTCGCGCAAATCTATGATCGGCCAACTAATTAATTCAGCTATAGATAGCAGGCTAGTTGGAAGTGTTACCATGGCGCTTTTAATGGTCCAGTGGGTTGCTCAGAGGCGAGCCCAGACAGGCGCCTCAAATGGCATCATATTGCGAGTGCACGATGTGCGCGAGACGGTGCAAGCATTGACTGTCTGGCAGCGAACAATGGATTTTAAGCAAGAGATAAATAACTTATGACAAGAAAGTATTTTGGTACCGATGGAATTCGTGGGCGTGTAGGTGAAGCGCCTATCACAGCAGATTTTTTTCTTAAGCTGGGCTGGGCTGCTGGCACGGTTCTGACGCGTAACGCAGTAGGCAAAAAACGCGTATTGATTGGCAAGGACACCAGAGTTTCAGGCTATATGTTTGAGTCCGCTCTTGAAGCTGGGCTGATCGCCGCAGGTGTCGACGTCGATATGCTCGGCCCTATGCCGACACCTGCAATCGCCTATCTAACCCGGACCTTTCGCGCCGCTGCCGGCATCGTTATCAGCGCATCCCACAATGCAGTAGAAGACAATGGCATTAAATTTTTCAGCGCCGACGGATACAAATTGTCAGATGAAATCGAACTTGAAATTGAAGCTTTGCTCGATCAGCCACTGGTTACCAATGGATCTAACTATCTCGGCAAAGCGCGACGCATTACCGATGCCGCCGGTCGCTATGTAGAATTTTGCAAAGGTAGCCTGCCTTCAGGCTTTAACCTTCAGGGAATGAAGGTGGTGCTCGACTGTGCCCATGGCGCAACCTATGACGTGGGGCCAAAAGTGTTTAAAGAATTGGGCGCCACAACTATCACCATGGGAAATCAGCCCAATGGCTTTAATATCAATGATCAGTGTGGATCTACTTACACTGCCGGGCTCTCCGCTGCAGTCTTGGATCATCAGGCTGATCTAGGTATTGCCTTTGATGGCGATGGCGACCGCGTTCTGTTTATTGACGATCGGGGTGATTTAGTTGATGGCGATGAATTGTTATTTATTATCGCTCAGCATCGCCATAAGTTTCAGGGTGGCTGCAATGGTGTTGCCGGTACTCAGATGAGCAATCTGGGCCTCGAGTTGGCCTTGGCAGAGATGAAAATTCCCTTTGTGCGCACCAAAGTGGGTGACCGCTACGTGGTTGAAACAATGAAAGAACACAGCTGGGTTCTCGGTGGCGAAGGTTCAGGTCATGTCCTTTGCAGTGACCTAAATACAACCGGTGATGGCATCGTGTCGGCGCTTCAGGTCTTGCGAGCAGTCGTGGATAGTGGCAAGTCCCTGCGTGAACTCAAAACTGGTATGAGCAAGTTGCCACAACTAATGATCAATGTCCGTCTGTCGCAAAAAATTGATCTCAGTGACGATGAGGCAATAAATTACGCTGTGGCTGAAGTCGAAGAAAAGCTCGCTGGTCGAGGACGTGTTTTGCTGCGACCCTCGGGAACCGAACCCTTGATTCGGGTGATGGTCGAAGGCGAAGACAGCGCATTGGTAGAGAGTTCAGCCGTGGCTATTGCTGAAATCGTTAAACAGCGGGTAGAGGCACTTAAAAGCTGATTTGCTTATTGTATCTTAGCCTGCAGTCGGGTAGGATTTGCGCCCTTTTGCGGGACTGCACTCAAGGGAGTACTCAGGATGGGTAAACCGCTGATCGCGGGCAACTGGAAAATGCATGGTACAGCTGAATCGGCGCGAAACTTAGCGACTCAGCTAGGTCATCATAGATTCCAAGAAGATGCCGCTGAAATAGTTGTTTTTCCGCCGCTGGTGCACATATCAGTGGTGCGTGATGTTCTTGCTGACAGCAGTGTTAGTATTGGTGCGCAAGATGTTTCTCAGTACCCCAACGGGGCCTACACTGGCGAAGTCTCTGCGGAGATGTTATTAGATCAAGGTTGTAAGTATGCCTTGGTGGGGCACTCGGAGCGCAGAGCAATATTGGGTGAGAGCGACCAAATAGTTGCCGAAAAATTTAGAGCAGCACAGAATGCGGGACTGATTCCTATTCTCTGTGTTGGAGAAAGTCTGCAGCAGCGTCAGCAAGATGCGACGTTTGACGTGGTAGCAAAGCAGATTATTGCAGTGATTGACCTTGTAGGCCTAGAGAAGGTCTGCCAGTCGGTGATTGCCTATGAGCCAGTTTGGGCAATAGGAACCGGCGAGACAGCAAGCCCGGAACAGGCGCAGGATGTGCACGCTGTTATCCGCGCTCAGCTTGGCGAAGCGGGACGATCGACTACATTGCTTTATGGTGGCAGCGTCAACAAAAGCAATGCCGCAGAATTATTTAAGCAACCAGACATCAATGGTGGACTGGTTGGTGGGGCCTCGCTTGAGGCAGACGAATTTCTAAAAATTGCACAATTGGTAGAAGCTTAATCATGGAAAATTTTATTCTAATCTTTCACTTTCTTATCGCCGTATTTTTGATCGGACTGATTTTAGTCCAGCAAGGTAAAGGCGCAGAAGCGGGAGCCTCATTTGGCGCCGGCGGATCACAGACAGTATTTGGCAGTGGCGGCAGCTGGAACTTCTTCAGTAGAATGACAGCGATACTGTCGACAATCTTTTTTGTCACCAGCGTAAGTCTTGCGGTTATCGCGAAAAATAAAACAGTGGTAGATGCTGATCTATTGCCAGAAATGGAAGTAATTCCTTTTGATTCGGCAATTGATACAGATATACCAGCAGTAGAACGTAAGTCAGAGCAGAGCTCTGAAATCCCTCAGTAAAAAACACTTAAACGGTGCCTGTAATGGCACTGAGTATTAAGTGCAAAGAGTTAAGATGTTATATGCCCAAGTGGTGGAATTGGTAGACGATGGGCAGGAGCCCGAGTGTCGCGATAGGCAGGACGCCGGTAGCAACCACGCTCAGCGTGTTGTTGATTTTGGCACTGAGTATTAAGTGCAGAGAGTTAAGATGTTATATGCCCAAGTGGTGGAATTGGTAGACGATGGGCAGGAGCCCGAGTGTCGCGATAGGCAGGACGCCGGTAGCGACCACGCTCAGCGTGTTGTTGATTTTGGCACTGAGTATTAAGTGCAGAGAGTTAAGATGTTATATGCCCAAGTGGTGGAATTGGTAGACACGCTATCTTGAGGGGGTAGTGGCGAAAGCTGTGCCGGTTCGAGTCCGGCCTTGGGCACCATATTAAAGTCCAGTAGAAATTACTGGCGACCTAATAGCCCCGTATATCGGGGCTTTTTTGTATTTAAGGATTTGAGCTAAGTATGTAGCTTTTAGTTTAGCGGGGCACCCAGTGAATAGCTCACCGCCCAGTCAATATCCGCCAAGACTTGATCGTCATTATGTCTGTCGGCGTTCCATAATGAGCAGATAGAGATAGTTGAGTCAGCTGCTACAAAGAGTTTCGTCTCTGAAATGCATTCCATCACGGTGCCTGTTCCCCCGCGCGAATCAATTTTCTCATCTCCGAGAACACAAGTTGCGGTAGTAGCGACACTATCGACCATTATTTTAAACGACCATATACCCGAATGTTTCGGGTGACTACTATTGACTGAGACATAAACTGCCAGACTGTTAATAGTTACACTTTGGCCGATTCTTAGGCTAACAGAGCTATCAGATCCTTCTACCATTGCCTGTCTCGAATTGGGTGATCCAAAGCTATCGAAAGCAACGTTGTCATCTCCTCTAAAATTTGCATCCGTGCCGCCTTCCCATACGCAGTCTGTTGTTGGAACGCCGCCAATGCCCATCCATATCAAGGTAGAGGATACATTCCAGTCTGAACAATCTAACGTTTCGGTGCCTGGTTCGATATTAGAGCTCGAACTCATAGCCCAATATGGTGTGTGGCTATGTATAACCATCTGTCCTACGTCGTAGTTGGTAGAGTTTGACCAATCTCCTGCATAGGAGCTTCCTGCTCCATCTGCTCCATCTGCTCCATCTGCTCCATCTGCTCCATCTGCTCCATCTGCACCATCTGCACCATCTGCACCATTTAAGCCATCTGCTCCGTCTGCTCCATCTGCGCCATCTGCACCATTTAAGCCATCTGCGCCATCTGCGCCATCTACACCATCTACACCGTCAGCACCGTCAGCACCACCATTGAGTCCATCAGCACCGGCAGGGCCGGTATCGCCTTGCAGACCCTGAGGACCAGCGGGTCCGGATTGGCCCTGTGGCCCCTGAATGCCGCTTAGGCCTCTAGGTCCTTGTGGGCCAGTTTTCGCAAGATCAGAGATTGTGAGCGTACTTAATTGGGTTACATAATTATTGACTGAAGTGGCATCGCAGTTCTCACAATCTCCAGCCAAATTGTTCGTTAAAGCCTCATCACTGAAGCCGAATAAGGATCTTAGGATCAGCAATCCATCGGTGAGTGCATTAACGTCTCCAGAACCATCGATATCTAAAATAACGATGTCTTCTGCACGTTGAGTTTCTTCTTGGCTGTAACTAAAGGTCGCTGGCAAAAGGATGAGCCAAAAGATGAAGATCGTTGATCTGTTTTGAAATGTTAGCGTTAAGCTAGCGTTGCGAAGAAATTTAACCATGACAGACGTCTCCTGAGTGCTTTTATAGCTGTCTAAAAATATCCTTGTTGATAGCTGGCGGGAATATTTTTAGCGAGGCAGAAGTGGTTCTGGGAAAAATTATTTCCGCAAATGAATAGACTTTATTTTATACACATGTGAATTGCACAAGGTTTTTTGCTCTAGGAAGAGCGAAGGAGAATTATATGGATATTAATTTGAATCGAACCGCTGTCACGTTTCTTTTGGCCCTTGTATTTGCTGATGTCAGCAGTGCACAAACCCAAAATATAACTGCACTTTTTTCCCCTTCCTCGATCACCGAGGGGCAAACCTCTGATCTTACTCTCTCTTATAGAGCAACGGATAACGCATTACTGTCGGGTATTGGTTTGCGCGTCCATTTCAATAGCAGTCATCTAAGTGTCGAAGAGCCTAGTCATCTACTACCTCCGGGTATGCAAGCGCATCAGGTTAAAGATGATCGGGCCGACTACGACAATGATTCGTCTACCGATAAATATTATTTGATGGCATGGGCTGATTTGTCAATCGATGGCTGGCCTCTGGAAACAAGCTTTCCTGCGTCGCTTGCTGTTCTGCCATTTACCGCGCTGGACGGCTTTGACGGCAGTAGTATCAATTTCACTAGCTCAGCATTGGCCTATGGATACAGTCTAATTGCTGAGTCTGTTTCGATCACCAGAGCATTATTTGTCGATACTGATTTAGACGGCCTGCCGGACGATTATGAAACTGATAATGGATTTAACCCCACTGACCCATCAGATGCTGATGGTGATTGGGATGGTGACGGAATTAGTAACCTCGACGAGTTTTTAGCGGGATCTGACCCAACTCGGGATGAGCAGGCACCGCAATTATTTATTCCCGATGACCTAACGGTTGCAGCTACTGGCCATCTTACCGCGGTAAATTTCGGTGATGCCGAGGCCTTGGATGACACTGATGGGGTGTTGATTCCAAAACATAATAGCGAGGGGCCACTGGAGTCTGGGCGCCATGAAATCCTCTGGTCGGTCACAGACTTAGCGGGCAATAGCTCTAGCCAGGTTCAGGTAGTCAACATCTTGCCTATTGTCAGCCTTACGCCCTCCACTATTGTCCTTGAGGGTAGCAGCCAGGATGTGACTGTGATTCTCAGTGGTGCCGCCCCAGAATATCCAGTTACAGTACCGCTAATGATTGAGGGTACGGTGACCTCAGACGACTTCAATTTATCCAGTTATATGGTCACTATTGAAGAGGGGATTTTGGGTACTGTAGTTCTGACTATTGCACTTGATGCGGAAGTTGAGTCTGAAGAACAGTTGGTTATTAGCCTGGGTGAGCCTGTTAATGCAGTCTTGGGAGTTGTCTCCACGCGCACATTGACAATTGTCGAAGAAAATATAGTGCCTGAGTTAGATTTGGTTGTGACTCAAGATGGCCGTCAGGGAAGGTTGGTTACGACTGATGGTGGCTTGATTAGGGTTAACGCAATTTATACCGACCCCAACCCTAGTGACAGCCATAACTTTGAATGGTTAGCGGATACTCTGGATATTGTTGGGGCCTCTGCTGATGGAGCGACGCTTACACTGGATCCCGGCGCGCTACTCCACGAAATGACTTTTATTGTAGCGACAGTTTCTGATAACGGTAACCCAATATTGACCGCCACAGGCAGCACATTGATTAGATTACTGGATTCAGCCCCTGACTTAGACGACGCTACTGATACGGATGGCGACGGGATTGCAGACGCGGATGAGGGGTTTGGTGACAGTGACGGGGATGGCATTCCTGATTATCAGGATAATCTTGATCAAAGCCATCTGGCGCCTGTAGCTCCAGGTCTACAAGCAATTGCCGAAGGTCTGGCAGGCAGCAAGATCACCCTTGGTGACTGTGTGTTTGCCTTGGGCAATAACAGCATTTGGATGTCTCAGAGCCAATTTCAAGAACTGAATTGTCAGCGGGATGCTGGCTATAAATACCCTCTAGGTTTGTTCGATTTCAAAGTGTCGGGAGCTCAAGCAGGAGACTCTTATAATATAGTGCTGCCGCTAATCTCGGACGTTCCTGACGGCTCAGTTGTGCGAACCTTTTTAGGAGAAAGTATTGGCTGGCAGGATTTTACTCTCGATGCAGCCAATGCAATCTCCTCCGCGCAAGCGATCGCTGGCGCCTGTCCTGCACCCGGTAGTGGACTCTATGTGGACGGTTTAGCTCTGGCCGCCAACTGTCTGCAGTTATCCATAGAGGATGGAGGTCCAAATGATTCAGATGGTCAAATTGACGGTACCCTGGCTAATTTCAGCGGCGTAGCCCTGCGGACTCCACCTGAGCCAGTGGCCCCGGCCCCTCAGCCAGGGAGGGCTTATCAGTCTGGTGGCGGCTGTACAGTTGCAACTGGCAGCTCTCAAGATGGTTCATTGATGTTGTTGATTGCACTTGGATTGTTGAGGCTAGTTAGGGGCAGGTTAAAACTAGGCTAGGTAGACTCGAATGTTGCACAAGGAATGTGGGTGGTTAAATCTGCCCCCCATTGCTTTGGCTTCAACCACTAAACTCATATTAGCTTGTCTCTGTGGCCCGATTCTATTCGGATGCCTCATCAATACTGTTTTTTGCTCGCCTTCGCTTAAGCCAATATAGAACTAGGAAAATTGATCCCCAGCCAGCAAAAGTAAGAATAGCTTCAGGTGTCGACATAGGTAATTGCTCTCAGGTATATCAGTGGTGGGTAATTCAGTAAAGAATACCAACTGATGACTTTTTAGTGAATGGCGGATGGGCGATTAATGGAAAATAGATGGGAAACCGAGCCTGATAAGCGATTACAATGCGCTTAATTGTTCGTTGTGACTCAATTAAAAGGCAGCAACTATGATCGCAGGAAAAATCATCGCCGGGCTTCTAGGCCTCTCCATAGCTGGGCCCATTGGTGTACTTATAGGTGTTTACGTTGGTCACCAATTTGATAAAGGTCTCGGTGGCTTGCGCCCGATGTCGGCACAGCAGCAGGCTGAGGTCAGAGAGAGTTTCTTTGAGACCGTATTTGGTCTGTTGGGGCACCTGGCTAAAGCAGATGGTCGAGTCTCGGAAGCTGAGGTAGCCCATGCCGAAGCGTTGATGGCGAAGATGGGGCTGAATACGCCCCATCGCAAAAAAGCCATCGAACTCTTTAAGGTCGGTTCTCAGGGTGGCTTTTCCATCGACGCCACCATGGATCGATTTATGGCTACCTGTGGTAGACAGAATAATCTCAAGCGCGCGCTGTTGGATTACTTGGTATCACTGGCGATCGCCGATGGTGAGTTGCATCAAGCAGAGCAGGATGTGTTGCGTAAAATTGCCGGACGACTGGGTTTCTCATCTGCGCTGTTCGACAAATTTATCGAAATGGTCAAAGCTCAGTCTCAGTTTAAACAGTCCGGCGGCAGTGGCGGCTACCGAGAGTCAAGCTCTCCAGGCAAGCTCCAGGCAGCCTATACGGCATTGGGTGTTGAGGCGGCTCAGTCAGACACTCAGATCAAGCGTGCTTACCGCAAATTGATCAGCGCCAATCATCCGGATAAATTGATTGGTCAGGGTATGCCAGACGATATGGTTAAGCTGGCAACTGAGCGCACACAGGAGATTCAGACCGCCTACGAGCTGGTCGTGGCGAGCCGCAAATAAAAAGCCGTTTGTTTCTCAATAGTTTATTGACCTTACTCGGCGGTCTACCTATAATGCGCGTCCTCTCAAGGGAGGGCGGTTTTTTAGAAAATCGTTGTGTCGGTGCGGGATGGAGCAGTCTGGTAGCTCGTCGGGCTCATAACCCGAAGGTCGTTGGTTCAAATCCAGCTCCCGCTACCAATTTAAGTTGGTAGACATAGTCAGGAAGCCCGAGGCGGGCTCGCTTTTTATATCGGAGGCGCAGCCGCTGAAAGGCAGTTGGTTAAAATCCAGCTCCTGCTACCAATTTTTAAAAGGTATGAAGTTAGAGAAAACCGAGACAAAATAGCTGAGGTCAGAAGACGCTAAGTCGTCTATGATTGAACCAGCTAAGTGGAAAAGGGAGTTGTGGTGCAGTGCGCCCGACAGGTTCCGCTACCATTATTCGCGTCGGGTCCGGCGCAAATCGAGGAGCCCCATTTTGGGGCTTTTCTTTAGAAGTTAAAAAAATGGGCCTATGGCCCATTTTTTGTTTGCCAGGAGAAGCCAATGGCTGCGGTCGACAGCACATTAAAAGCGTTATTGCAGCCGGTTGTCGAGGCTCTGGACTGTGAGCTCTGGGGGCTCCAGCTGGAATCCGGCGGCAAGCGTAAGTTACTGCGCATCTATATAGATCGCGAAGAGGGTATAGGCGTTGAAGACTGTGAGCGTGTCAGCCGCCAATCTGGTGCTGTACTCGATGTGGAAGATGCTATAAGTGGGGAGTATATTTTAGAGGTTTCCTCTCCGGGCATGGACAGGCCGCTCTATGAGCTGGCTCAGTACGAACGCTACATAGGTGAAGATGTCTCCCTGAGACTGCGTTTTGCCTATGATGGCAGGCGTAATTTTAAGGGTCGTCTCGTTGGTGTTGACGGAGATGAGATTGTTTTGGTGGTTGCAGATACAGAGTATCTGTTTCCGGTTGAAGGAATTGACAAGGCCAATGTGGTGCCTAGATTCTGATCAAGTGAGGTTTGAATAATGAGCAAAGAAATTTTAATGGTTGCCGAAGCCGTATCCAATGAAAAGGGTGTGGATCAGGAAGTTATCTTTCAGGCGATCGAACAGGCATTGTCTACAGCGACCAAAAAGCGTTATGACGAAGGCGCTAATATTCGCGTGGTTATCGACCGTGAAACTGGCGACTACGACTCCTTCCGCTGGTGGGATGTCGTGGCTGATGATGTTATGGCAGAACTGGGTACTCAGTTCACTACTGAAGAAGCTCACGAAAAAGATCCGACGCTGACGGTTGGTGACACTTTCGAAGAAGCGGTAGAAAACATCGCCTTCGGTCGAATTGCTGCACAGACCGCCAAGCAAGTTATAGTTCAGAAAGTTCGCGAAGCAGAGCGCGAGCTAATCATTAGCCGCTTTGTAAACCGTATTGGCGAGATGTTAAACGGCACCGTTAAGAAAGTGACCCGTGACCATATTATTGTCGACTTTGGCGACAACGCTGAAGGCTTGCTGCCTCGCGAAGAGCTGGTTGGCCGTGAGATCTTCCGCATTAACGACCGTACCAGAGTTATTTTGACCAGCATTCGCGACGATACTCGTGGACCACAGCTGCTGGTTTCGCGAGCAGCTCCAGAAATGCTCGTGCAACTGTTTCATATCGAAGTACCTGAAATTTCTGAAGGTATTATCGAAATTAAAGGTGCTGCTCGCGATCCCGGTCAGCGCGCTAAAATTGCTGTAAAAAGCAAAGATGCCCGTATTGATCCAGTGGGAGCCTGTGTGGGAATGCGCGGCGCTCGAGTTCAAGCTGTCTCCAACGATCTTGACGATGAGCGAATTGATATTATCCTTTGGGATGATAACCCGGCGCAGTTAGTGATCAATGCCATGGCACCAGCTGAGGTAGAGTCCATTGTTGTTGATGAAGACAGTCACTCCATGGATGTTGCAGTAAGTGAAGAGAATCTGGCCCAGGCAATTGGTAAAGGCGGTCAAAATGTTCGCCTTGCATCCGAGCTGACTGGTTGGACTATCAATGTCATGACCATGGATCAGGCGCAAGAGAAGCAGCAGGAAGAATCATTAAATGTTGTCGAAAATCTGATGACAGCATTGGATATTGACGAAGATGTCGCTATCGTTTTGGTTGAAGAAGGTTTCACTAGTCTTGAAGAAGTGGCCTATGTGCCCCTCGAAGAGATGATCGATATTGAAGGCTTCGATGAAGGCATAGCGACAGAATTGCGTGCTCGCGCCAAAGATGCTCTGTTGACCATGGCATTGGCAAGTGAAGAGCAATTGGCGAATGCCCAGCCAGCAGAAGATCTGCTGGCAATGGATGGCATGAACGATGCGCTAGCTAATACCCTCGCGAGCAAAGGTATTATCACCATGGAAGATCTGGCCGAACAGGCTGTAGATGATCTCATGGAAGTAGATGGAATGGATGAAGAGACCGCAGCAGCATTAATTATGACTGCACGGGCTCCTTGGTTTGTAGACCAGGGTGAATAATTAATCGGGGTGTAATAGAGGACAACCGATGGCTGAAGTTACTGTAAGTGAATTGGCAAAAACCGTAGGCGCATCTGTCGAACGTTTGCTTATGCAAATGAAAGAGGCAGGACTGTCGCATACGTCTGAGGGTGCCTCGGTATCTGACGAGGAGAAACAAACGCTGCTAGCCTATTTAAAGGGTTTGCATGGCGATAGTGCTCGTGAGCCAAAGAAAATTGTCTTGCAGCGCAAGACTCTGAGCACCTTGAAATCAGGTAATCGCAAAACGGTTAATATCGAAGTACGCAAAAAGCGTACCTATATAAAGCGCAGCGATGAAGAAATTCAGGCCCAGGTCGATGCCGAAGCTCAAGAGCAGTTAGCAGCTGAAGAAGCTGCAGCTGTTGTCGCGCCAGAGCCAGTCGTCTTGCCAGAGCCAGAAGTTGTTGCTGAAGTAGCTCCTGAGCCAATTCCAGAACCCACTCCTGAGCCGATTCCAGAAGCCACTCCAGAGCCGCTTTCTGAAGGTCCAAAAGTTTATGCTGATCCTGAGTTGCAACGTCTGGCCGCTATTGGTGCCCGTCGCAAAGCCGCAGCAGAAGCTAAGGCAAAAGAAGAAGCAGAGGCTCTGTTCAAAGTTGAAGAAGCTGCTCGTTTAGCCGCCGAAGCTGTAGCTGCAGCCAAGGCAGCGGAAGCGAAAAAAATCGGCAAGCCGGCTCCAGCGTCCAAGCCTGCTGTTGCAGGCGAGCCTGTGCATGATAAGACTCGTCGTTTCGGCAAATCAGCACCAACTGATGACGATGATAAGGTTGGCAAGAAAGCGAAGAAGCCAATCGGCAAAGGCGGCAAGAAGAAAGGTCGTCTGGCAATGAATGATATAGACGATTCGCGACGCAAGTCTCCGCGTCTGCGTTCTGGTCTACCATCTGCATTAAAGATTGATAACAAGCACACCTTCCAAAAGCCCACTGAAAAGAAAGTCTTGGAAGTTGCTATTCCAGAAGAAATCTCCGTTGGTGAGCTGGCTCAAAGAATGTTGAGCAAGACCGGTCCAGTGGTTAGACAGCTGATGAAAATGGGTGTCATGGCCTCCATCAATGAAATGATTGATCAAGAGACTGCCTTCTTGGTGGTTGAAGAATTAGGTCATCAACCAGTTGTTGAGCAAATTGAAAGCGTCGAAGATGAACTGGCTAAGCAGTTCGCTGAGATCAAAAGCGAAGGAACTGAAGAGTCCCGCGCGCCGATCGTTACCGTTATGGGTCACGTTGACCATGGTAAGACCTCGCTGCTCGATCAGATTAGAAAATCTCGCGTTGCATCCGGCGAAGCCGGTGGTATCACTCAGCACATCGGTGCTTATCACGTAGATACACCCAAAGGTATGGTGACGTTCCTCGATACTCCGGGACACGCCGCATTTACTGCTATGCGTGCTCGTGGAGCTCAGGCTACCGATGTCGTGATTTTGGTTGTTGCCGCCGATGACGGTGTTATGCCGCAGACCGAAGAAGCGATTCAGCACGCAAAAGCTGCTGGTGTCCCCATTGTTATTGCCATCAACAAAATGGACAAAGACGGTGCTGATCCAGAGCGCGTGACCAATGAACTGGCCGCTAAAGATGTTATTCCTGAAGAGTGGGGCGGCGATACACAGTTTATTAAAGTCTCTGCTCACACTGGCGACGGCATTGATCAATTGTTAGAAGCTGTTCTGTTGCAAGCTGAACTACTTGAGCTAACTGCTCCAGTGGATGTGCCAGCTCGCGGCGTCATTGTTGAAGCCCGAGTTGATAAAGGTCGTGGTGTTATTGCCACTGCTCTGGTTCAGCAGGGTACTCTGCGCAAAGGCGACTTTATGCTAGCCGGTGAGAGCGTAGGTAAGATTCGCGCCATGACCGACGAAGCCAAAAAGCCAACTCTTGAAGCGGGTCCATCGATTCCAGTAGAGATACTGGGCCTCGACGAAGCGCCAAAAGCCGGCGATGAATTTTTCGTTGTTGCCGATGAGCGCAAAGCCAAAGAAATTGCTGAAACTCGTCAGACTAAGGCTCGTCAAGAGCGTATGTCTCGTCAGCAGGCTGCCAAGCTAGAAAATATGTTTACCGACATGGGCGCCGATCAGGTGAGCAAGCTTAACTTGATCGTTAAAACTGATGTGCGTGGTTCTCTTGAAGCGATTATTTCTGCCCTGCATGAGTTTGCTACCAGCGAAGTTGCGGTGGACATTGTTGCCTCTGGTGTCGGCGGTATCACAGAATCCGATATGAACTTGGCTCTGACCACTGGCGCTATTATCCTCGGCTTTAATGTTCGTGCCGGCGGTGCAGCTCGTGACCTGGCTGAGAAAGAGAATATTGAGGTGCGCTACTACAGTGTAATCTACAACCTTCTCGACGAAGTTAAGTCAGCTCTGTCAGGCATGCTCGCTCCAGAGACCCGTGAAGAGATTGTTGGTATCGCCGAAGTTCGCGATGTTTTCCGTTCACCTAAGTTTGGCGCTATTGCCGGCTGTATGGTTATCGAAGGCACAGTGTTCCGCAGCAAGCCAATCCGTGTTCTCCGCGACGATATTGTTATCTATGAAGGCGAGCTGGAATCTCTGCGTCGCTTTAAAGATGATGCTCAAGAAGTTCGCAACGGTATGGAGTGTGGTATCGGTGTGAAAAACTATAACGATGTGAAGCCTGGCGATCTGATTGAGGTCTTTGACGTCACTCAGGTACAGCGCTCACTATAAGCACGGACTGACATGCCAAGAGAATTTACTCGCGCAGAACGCGTATCAGACTCTGTTCAACAGGAGTTAGCCACACTGATACGCAGCGAAGTCCGCGACCCGCGCGTTGGCATGGTCAATGTTACTGAAGTGCAGATCAGTCGCGATCTTGCCTATGGCAAAGTGTTCGTCAGCTTTGTCGGCGAGCGCGATCAAGATCAGATTGACGAAGCCATGGATGCCCTCAACGGGGCATCTGGCTACCTGCGTAAGTTGCTCGGTGCCAGCATACAGCTGCGCATTGTCCCCAAGTTAAAGTTTATCTTTGATGAGACCGGTCGCCGCGGCCAGCACCTTTCGGCGCTGATCGATCTGGCTATCTCAAAAGAGACGCCTGCAGACTCAGAAGACCCTCAGTCGGATAGCGAGGAAGCCTAAGTTTGGCTCGCAAGCGCACCCGCGGCCGTTTGGTGAATGGCGTTTTCTTACTCGATAAACCTTTTGGATTATCCTCTAATCACGCCCTTCAGCGTGTCAGACGTCTGTTCGATGCCAATAAAGCGGGTCACACTGGCAGTCTCGATCCATTGGCCACTGGCGTGCTGCCAATCTGTCTCGGCGAAGCGACCAAATTTAGTCAGTTTTTGCTCGACGCGGAAAAAGGCTATCGCAGCACCTTTAGTCTGGGTTTGCGCACCGAGAGCGGCGATGTCGATGGCGGCGAAGTGTCACGCATTGATGCCTCTAATATTACTCTGCAGCAAATCGAAGCGGCAGTTGAGACCTTTAGAGGCGATATACAGCAGATTCCCTCGATGTACTCGGCGCTTAAGCACAACGGTCAACCGCTGTATAAGTTGGCTCGCCAAGGTATAGAAGTAGAGCGCGCAGCGCGCAGTATTACTATCTATGATTACAAGATTCTAGACTTTAGGCCCGGTGTGATTGCCGAGCTGGATGTTGAAGTGCGCTGCAGTAAAGGCACCTATATAAGATCCCTAGCCGATGATCTGGGCCAGATGCTCGGCTGTGGCGCCCATGTCAGCGCATTGCACCGTACCTTGGCGGGGCCGTTTCACGAGAGTGAAACCCTGACTCTTTCGGCTCTTGAAGAAATGCGCGAGAGCTGCGAGCCAGAGCAGTTGGACCACCTTTTAAAGCCCATGGATATAGCCGTTGCCGACCGTATGGCGGTGGAATTGAGCGAAACTGTGGCCACTTACTTCCAGTTGGGTCAGGAAGTAATGTCCGGTGAGGCCTTTCGCAATGGGCAAGAAGGCGATATAGTGCGCGTCTTTCGCGAGGGCGGAGCATTTTTGGGTGTGGCCACGGTCACCGAAGATGGCAGAATCGCCCCGAAAAGACTGGTCGTTGAGACATAACGGTCTAAGAACCTAAGTTAGGTTGTCTGTAAATATGCGCGGGCATCCTGAATTTTTTTAATTCGCATATTGGAGAAAGTAACATGGCACTGAGTGCAGAAGAAAAAGCAGCAATCGTATCCGAGCATGC
>Ga0206126_10002815_pt1 | contig 18302 bp, 16 predicted proteins | sample Helgoland_Spring_5_FD_148621 | JGI IMG/M metagenome (GOLD analysis project Ga0206126, IMG submission 148621) | Pelagic subsurface seawater microbial communities from Kabeltonne, Helgoland, North Sea - Helgoland_Spring_Bloom_20160412_1 | ecosystem: Environmental > Aquatic > Marine > Epipelagic ...
ACGCGACGATGGACTGATGGTTGGGTCGGTTCACGCAATCCAAACAGTTGAGCTTTTGGTAGCCATGTTACGGATGAACCAGACCGACGTGATCTACTTTGACACCTTCCCTGATATGGGTGGCTTAGATCCAATAGAAGAGGCGCGTACTAACGTTGCATTGACTGACCGTCTGATGGATGTTGCAGAGGCGCTTGCTGATGATGCAACGCTTGCGGATGCAATCGATAAACAAGACGCTGCCAAATCGCATCGCATCGTTGCGAAAGCGCTGTACGGCTCATGAGGCTTTTGGTTGTAGGCGCATTGCACTGGGATGTCGTAGTGAGGGCACCTCGATTGCCTGAATTAGATGAAACCCTTCGCGGGCAAGAGGTGGCCTATCAATTTGGCGGCAAAGGCGGCAATCAGGCCATTGCCGCGGCCAACGCCGGCGCGCCCGTGAATTTTGCTGGGCGCATTGGCGCCGACGCAGCTGGTAAGTCCATGCTTAAACAATTGGAAGCGGCAGGTATCGATGTCAGCCAGCTCCAGCGGGGGCTAGGGTCATCAGGGATGAGTGTTGCGATTTCTACCGAAGGTGGAGACTACGGCGCGGTGATTGTATCGGGCGAAAATCATACGTTTGATATGTCTGAGTTTAAGATTCCATCAGATTGCTCGATGGTATTGTTGCAAAATGAAATGGCTCCAGGTGCTTTCGCTGCCTTTGCCAATGCGGCCCGTGCAAGGGGTGCCCAGATACTTTGGAACGCCGCGCCGGCCAAAGAGATTCAAATCGCTGATCTTGCTTTGGTCGATACGCTGATCGTGAACCGGCTTGAAGCAGCGGACCTCATAGGCCACGATTGCAATGAATTAAATCCTGCTGCCATACTGGCAAAACTTGCTGACCTGGCACCAGACGTAGAAATCATCCTAACGATGGGAGGCGACGGCGCGGCTTTTTCTACACCAGGGGAACCCTGTGAAGTACAGAAAGCGCATCCGGTCGACGTGATATCAACGCATGGAGCCGGAGATGTTTTTGTCGGCACCTACGCTGCTAGCAGACTACGCGGGCTACCCTTATCCGAAGCGGTGTCCGCAGGACAGAAGGCCGCTTCCAACCACGTCAGTCAAAGGCGATAGAACTCCTTCGCTGTACCACCGAAAATTCTATCTTGCGCAGCCTTGGACAGATCCGCCGTTAACGCGCGCGCAGCCGAATGCCAAGCGTCGTAGCTCGCCTCAAGGCGACAGACCGGCCAGTCGGAGCCCCACATTAATCGATCAGACCCAAAGACCTTCAGTAGATGCTCAACGTAGGGTCGCATTCTCTCAAGTGACCAACCGTCGGACTCCGTGACCAGTCCAGAATATTTGCAATACGCCGTAGTCTGGTCAGCCAGGCGACTCATTCCATCGGCCCAATGGGTAAAGCTGTCCTCGGAATGATTGCGAATCTGGGGTTTCATACAATGGTCAATGACGAACCGCATGTCAGAGTATCGCGTGAACAGCGTCAGGAAGTTCGCAAGATGTTGAGGAAAACCCAAAGCATCGAATGTCAAATCACACTCGATGATCAATTCATAAGCCCATTGAATGTCTTCCCTTAGCATCCAATCCGTGTCCGGTATGTCTTGGATCATCGGGCGGACACCCAAAAACTTTGGGTGTTTGGCCAACCTGCGCAAATGGTATGCGTGCTCTTGATTTTCGAAATCAATCCAGCCAACAACCCCGGCGATGCGAGGCGATGCATCTGCAATGCCCAACATATACTCGGTTTCTTCCACCGTTGCTGCGGCCTGAACAAGAACAGTTTGATCGATCGCAGTCGCCAACAGGTGAGGCTCTAAATCTCGCGGGCCGTAGACCCTTGCGAGGATTTCATTGTCCATTGGCATCCAATCGTAGTCCCCACGTCTTGGGTTCCAAAAGTGTTGATGGCTATCAATTTTCACGTTCATGGCGCGTCCCCACGAAGCAGCCCGGCAGCTTTGAGATCAGACCACAATACAGCAGGAATATCTGCGCTTTCTGCAGCTATGTTGCTATTCATCTCTGTTAGTCCTTGCCCGCCCGGGACCACAGATACAATCGAGGGATGATGCAGCGGGAACTGTAAGGCGGCATCGACCAGACGCACGCCATGTCGCATGCAGATATTCTCAATCTCACCAACACGTTTTAGGATTTCATCTGGCGCGGGCTCGTAATTATAATACGCGCCTGGCTTTGGACCCGTAGCCAAAACACCGGAATTGTATGGCCCACCTATGACGACTCCGATCCCGCGTTCTTCACACAACGGTAGGAAACTTTGCAACGCTTCTTGCTCCAAAAGAGTGTAGCGCCCGGCGAGCAGGAACAGGTCAAAATCCCCGCGCTCCGCCAACCATTGGCATGGTTGCCATTCGTTCACGCCTGCGCCGAAAGCCTTAATCACACCCTGATCCCGCAGGGATATCAGCGCGTGGTAGCCGCCATCCATTAGTTCAGCTAACTTTGCGTCAAGCACCTCCTGGTAACCATGGTTTGCTAGATCGATGTCATGGGCAAAGAGAATATCAATTCGGTCAACGCCTATCCGCTCAAGACTGAACTCAACCGAACGCATCACTCCATCGTAGGTATAATCATAAACTTCGTTCCTTGCAGGGACATCAAACCACTTATCGAGCCCATCGCGTTTGTCCTGGGTAGTAGCCTTTAGCAAACGCCCGACTTTGGTTGAAAGGACGTAGCTGTCACGATCCTTGCCGTGCAGAAAAGAATTTAGCCGCGTTTCTGACAGACCGAGTCCGTATAGCGGGGCAGTGTCGTAATAACGCACGCCGGCATTCCAGGCACGGGTCAAAACTGAATGCGCCTCTTCATCGCTGATGGCGCGATAGAGATTGCCTAGCGGAGCCATGCCCATGCCGAGCTTCGTGAATGTCAGGCCTCCATTTCCCAATCGGTCCCAGTGTTTAGTTTGCAACGTCATTTGCTTGTACCTCCAACTGACATGCTAGTATGAATAACGCTGGACTGCATCTACAAAATTTTGCATCATGCAAGAAATCGTAGGGGGCATAAATGCAGCGCTTTGAGACCGTCTTTGGGACACAAAAGCCAGTGATTGCGATGGTACATCTCGGCGCACTGCCCGGGACACCTTTGCATGACAACGAACGTGGTCTGGAAGGGTTAGTCGATGCCGCAAGAGCTGACCTCACTGCACTTCAGGCAGCTGGAGTAGATGCTATCATGTTTGGTAATGAAAATGACCGCCCTTATGAGTTTTCTGTCGACACCGCCAGTACGGCCGCAATGGCCTATGTGATTGGGCAACTTCGCGATCAGATTGCCGTACCATTTGGCGTAAATGTCCTTTGGGATCCACGCAGCACTATTGCGCTGGCGGCAGCAACTGGTGCTGCCTTTTGCCGGGAGATATTTACGGGGACTTACGCAAGTGACATGGGACATTGGGCACCAGATGCAGGCAATGCAATGAGATATCGCAAGCAGCTGGAACGCGATGATCTTTTAATGCTTTACAATGTAAGTGCAGAGTTTGCTGATAGTCTTGATCGGCGTCCCCTACCAGATCGAGCGCGCTCAGCTGTTTTCTCCTCCATTCCTGATGCTGTTCTCGTCTCGGGCCAAATCACCGGTGAGGCTGCAAAGATGGAAGATCTCGAAGCCGTCAAGGTAGTGCTGCCGGACATTCCAGTTCTGGCAAATACCGGGGTCAAACATGAGACCGTAGCCGAGGTGATGCGTGTGGCGAATGGTTGTATTGTTGGCTCGTCACTTAAAGTAGATGGCGATACCTGGAACGCGGTCGATCCGGAGCGAGCTCGAGACTTTATGGACCGCGCAAAGGCTGCCCGATGATTGCAGATAATCTAAAGGCACTGATGCAGATTCCAGGCCTTTCTGGCCACGAGTGCCGGGTTGCCGCCGCGATATCCAAACGAATGCCAATCACCTGTGAAACAGACACACTAGGCAATCTGATCGCAACATTCCCCGGCAGCAATCCGTCTGTGATGTTGTTTACGCATATGGATCAACTTGGTTTCATTGTCCGCAAGATCGAAGATGATGGACTGATCCGCATACACCGGATGGGAGGGGTGCCGGAACGCGCGCTTGCGTCCCAGTCAGTTGTTCTCAGTACAGCCGACGGGCGCGATATTCCCGGTATAATCGCCAACAAAAGCCATCATGCGACACAACCGGATGAGAAATACAAAGTCGTGCGTACCGCTGACCTTTACATAGACACAGGACACAGCACCAAAGCAGCGGTTGAAAAAGCGGGCATTTCAATCGGAACACCCGTTACTTACGTACCCAATGTTGTTGAGCTTGCCGAGGGGCGGATCGCAGGCACTTCTGTAGATGATCGCGCAGGATGTGCCGTGCTTCTTGACGTAGCAAACAGTCTTGCGAAGCGGGTCAGCGGACCGACCGTTCACGTAGTCTTTTCCACGCAAGAGGAGTTCAATCTTCGCGGTGCCTTGAGCGCCGCGCAAGCTTTAAAACCTGATATAGCCATCCAAATCGATCTGATGCTAGCAAGCGACACACCGGATACGGTTGACTTGGGAGAGATGTATCTCGGCCGTGGTCCAGGCATGAGCCTGTATAGTTTTCATGGACGCGGAACGCTGAATGGTGTTCTGCCACATCCCGCGTTGGTATCCCTGTTTGAAAATGCGGCAGAGGACGCAAGCGTAGGATTGCAAAGATCTGCGCAGGTTGGCGTTTTAACAGACCTTAGCTATGTTCAGCATGTCGGAAAGGGTGTTGCCGCCATCGATTTGGGGTTTCCCATGCGTTATAGTCATTCTTCGCTTGAGGTCTGCCAGCTAAGCGATCTGGAGGACTTGGCGGCTTTGCTGGTTGCAGGGCTCGAGCGCATCGGTCCAGACTTTTTATTAAAGCGTTGGGTATGAGCTACACACTTGGAATCGACATAGGCACGTTTGAGACTAAAGGTGTTTTGGTCGATGCCGCAGGCGTTGTGATCGCAACATCGCACCACCCGCATGAGATGATTGTTCCGCAGCCCGGCTGGGCTGAACACAGGCCTCTAGAGGATTGGTGGGGCGACTTTGTTAAAGTAACGAAAGAACTGATTGCCAATGCTGGCTGCGCACCGGACGAGATTAAGGCCGTTGCTTGCTCAGCCATTGGCCCTTGCATGTTGCCTGTGGACGCAAGCGACGCGCCATTGATGAATGGGGTGCTATACGGCGTCGACACCCGCGCGATTTCTCAGGTTGAGGCTTTGACGGCACGCATCGGGGAAGATCTCATTTTAGAGCGTTGCGGCAACGCGCTGACCTCTCAGTCCGTTGGACCAAAAATCCTATGGCTAAAAGAGCAACGGCCGGACCTCTACGCCAAGACAGCCAAAATCCTTACTTCCACCAGCTTTCTAGTACAACGCTTGACCGGTGAGTACGTAATAGATCATTACACTGCGGCAAATTTTTCACCCATCTACGACGTAGGTACGCAGGATTGGTGCTTTGACCTAGGGCCTGAGATCGCGACGCCAGAAATGCTACCACGTCTTTTGTGGTCGTCGGAAATCGCGGGCCACGTTACCGAGGAAGCGGCAGAGGCTACTGGGTTGGCTATTGGCACGCCCGTAACAGCAGGCACCATTGACGCCGCTGCAGAGGCCCTGAGTGTTGGTGTGAAATCACCCGGCGATATGATGATGATGTATGGTTCGACTATCTTTATCATAACCCTCACACACGATCGGGTCCGCGATGGTCGGCTTTGGTATGCACCTTGGCTCTTCCCTGGGCAACATGCTTCGATGGCGGGGCTGGCGACGTCAGGGACGCTGACCCACTGGTTTCGCGATCAGTTCACACGCGATCTGCCACGCGACACTGCCTTTACTACGCTCGCGTCAGAGGCAGACAAAGTCCCGCCAGGTTCCGAAGGGTTGCTGTTCCTGCCTTACTTCTCTGGCGAGCGCACACCTATCCATGATCCACAAGCCAAGGGCGCGTTCTTTGGATTGAACCTTACACACACAAGGGGAAATATGTACCGGGCTTTGATCGAGGGCATTGCGTTTGGGACCGCTCATGTAGTGGAAACTTATCGCGAAGTCGGCGTTGAGCTGTCCCGCATTCTGGCTGTCGGAGGGGGCACGAAAAATACACTTTGGATGCAGGCAACATCAGATACATCGCAGGTTGATCAGGTTGTTTGCGAAAAAATTGTGGGCGCAAGTTATGGCGATGCTTTTCTCGCACGGATTGCATTGGGCGAGGCCGAACTCGCGGACATCGCCCAATGGAATCCGATCGCCAAAGAGGTCACCGCAGCAAACGATCCCGCCTATGAGAAAAACTATGCGCTGTTTCGCAGGCTTTATGAACAAACCAAGGATATAGCGAAAGAGCTTTCATCTTGAAGTTGCAAAACGATATGCAAGCAGCACTCTCTGAACTTGGCAAAGTCGCCGAAAGGATCGATCCTTTGCAGGTCGAAACTGCCTGCCAGATGATCGCCGAAGCAGGTCGCATCATGCTTTATGGCTGTGGACGCGAGGGCTTGCAAATTCAAGGGTTCGCCATGCGGCTCCATCATCTGGGCAAGCTCGTTTGCATGCAAGGCGATATGGCGGCTCCTCCTATGAAATCAGGCGATTTGTTCATTGTCTCGGCGGGTCCGGGATCTCTTTCAACGGTGACGGCCTTGATCGGTCAGGCGAAAGCGGGCGGTGCCACGGTTTTGTTTTTAACCGCACAGGCGCAGACTAAGACCGCAAAGGTTGCAGATCACACAGTCCTTGTCCACGCGCAGACTATGGCAGACGAACAGGAGAAAGACGCCTCAACGTTGCCTATGGGGTCACTCTACGAAGGGGCCCTGTTTATCTTGTTTGAGGCGATAATCTTAAAGCTCATCGTGGATTTGGACGAAACGGCGGAGAGTATCCGGGCCAGGCATACGAACATGGAATAGTGACTTCGCGCGTGGAGAAATTCTCTTTGAGGGATTAATAAATGAAACAAGTCTATCTTTTGGCCAGCGGCGATTTGCGCGAAAGTGCAAATCAAACATGTTGGCCCGCGCAGGCTACTATGGAAGATGCCCTTATGATGGCAGCAAGAAACAATGGAGCTGAAATCATACGCGCCCATGCGTTCAGCCCTGACCGGGGCCACGGCTTTATTGCATCCCAGCGTGAAGGCTTGGATGTGTTCCGGGATCTGCCACCTGATGCCGCGATCATTATCGCTCAATCGGCGTGGCAATATTCGCACCACGTGCTGCCCGGGCTAAGCCACCACAATGGCCCGATACTGACTGTAGCAAACTGGTCAGGCCAATGGCCGGGATTGGTTGGCATGTTGAACCTCAACGGGTCATTGACTAAGGCTGGTGTGCCCTATGCGACGCTTTGGAGTGTGGATTTCACAGATGACTTCTTTCTGAAAGGATTTCGGACATGGCTCCAAACTGGGGCGCTCCTACATAAGGTGAACCATGTCCGTGACGATTTTGAAGTCCCAGATCATCTAGCAAAAGTCGCGCAGGATATTGCCGAAACGATTAAACGCGACAAGCTGATCATGGGCGTATTTGATGAAGGCTGTATGGGGATGTTTAATGCCATCATCCCAGATCATCTTCTTCATCCTACCGGCATATTCAAAGAGCGCCTGTCGCAATCGGCTCTCTACTACGAGACAACCCAAGTGCCTGAGGACGAGGGTCGTGCCGTACTGGACTGGCTAGAGGTGCGCGGAATGCAATTTAAGTTTGGCGAGGATGAAACCACCGAACTCACCCACCATCAGGTGGTTTGGCAAGGCCGCATGTATGTCGCCGCCGTGCGGATGGCGTACGAGTACGGTTGTGACGCTATCGGTATCCAATACCAGCAGGGGCTTAAGGATCTGCTACCCGCTTCAGACCTCGTCGAAGGGCTATTAAACAATTCAGAACGCCCGCCGGTCCTTGATACTGCCGGGCAAGAAATCAAACCGGGCCAACCGATCATTCACTTCAACGAAGTGGATGAGTGTTCGGGGCTAGATGCGCTTTTGACCAATCGCGTGCAGGCAGCCCTTGGGTTGCCGGTTGAAACGACGCTGCATGACGTACGTTGGGGGGATGACGATCGCGACGGCGATGCCGGTTTCGTTTGGGTATTCGAAATTTCTGGTGCGACCCCGCCCGCACATCATGTGGACGGCTTTGCTGGTTCGGTGGGGCACCGGCAACCTCCGATGTATTTTCGGCTAGGCGGATCGACGCTTGCAGGCGTTGCAAAGCCAGGCTCTATCGTCTGGTCGCGGATTTTTATAGAAGGTAACGCCCTACACATGGACATTGGTACTGGTCAGGCGCTGGACCTTACAAAAGGTGAAACGCAGCGCCGCCTTGATGCCACAACGTGGCAATGGCCAATCATGCATGCGCAATTGGACGGGATCGACAGGGACAAATTGATGGCGCGCCACAAGGGCAATCACGTGAATGTGGTTTATGCTAAAGATGCTAAATCGGCGCTTGATGCGGTTCTTTGCCGTTCAGCTCTCGCGCAGGCGCTGGGGATCAAGGTCCATCTCGTCGGGATCTAAATCTACTTCACAGCACCTGCCGCCATCCCTTTGATAATGAAGCGCTCAAGTGCAATGCCAATCACGATCAGAGGTAGGATTGCGGCGAAACTGAGCGCTGCCATAGACCACCAGCTAATGCCCTGACTGCCGGTTTGGCTAGCCACCATTACTGGCAAAGTCTTGGCATGGCTCGACGTCAACAGAGCCGCAAAGAAGTATTCGTTCCAGGTCAGAACCAGCGATAGGATGAAAGCCGCGACCATACCGGGAAGCGCAATGGGCAAGATGATGGTCAGGAATGCACCCCAGATTGACAGGCCATCGACAAGCGCGGCTTCTTCCAACTCAGAAGGTATTGAACCGAATTGATCACGCATGATCCAGATAACAATCGGGAGAACTGTTAAAGCATAGAGCAAAATCAACCCGATCCGCGTGTCCAACATGCCGAGAGCTTTGTAGAGAACCAGAAAGGGCAAGGCCAAAACTACCGGCGGTAGGATCAACTGACTCAGAAAGAAGAAAGAAATGTCTGAGTTCCGCATGAACCCAAACTTGTAATTGAAACGTGATAGCCCGTAAGCGGCACAACTGCCCAAACCAACGGCGATCACCGAGGCTGACACAGCAATGACCGCTGAATTCCAGAACCGTTTCAAGAATTCGGCACGCACCGTGCTTTCATTACTGATGGTGTCAGGCGATAGCCCAAGCGACCGCCAGCCTAGCCATTTCGGTGTATAGTCCCAGTAAGGGATGATATTTCCTTTCATAACGTCGGGCGCCATCTTGAAGCTGGTCGTGATGGTCCAGTAGATCGGGAACAGCGCAATGAATGCCCATAGGATTAGGATCCCATAGATTGCCACCCGCCCGGTAAAGCGCTTTGCCTTGAAGGCGCGATCTGCCTCGCTATCGTGGAAAATTTGATCTGACATATTAGTACCTCGGTCGCATCCAGCGGTCCGCCGCCTTGATCATGATAGTCATCGCAATCACGATAATCACCAAATAGAACATTGCCAGCATCGTGCCATATCCTACGTTTGACCGGTCTCTGTATTCGCGGAAAATGAAGGATGTAACGCTATCGGTTGCTCCCCCTGGTCCACCGGAGGTGACGTTGATGATGATATCCGCCAGCTTCAGTTTGAAAATAATGCGGATCAGGATCGCCGTGATAGACACCGGTAACATGAGTGGAAATGTCACCTCCCAGAACCGGGTCCAAGCGCTGCCGCCATCTACTTCGGCGGCTTCATGCAATTCTTTGGGGATGGCCTGGAGCCCTGCAAGGATCATGATCATCATAAAGGGGATATATGTCCAAGCATCCATCAGCATGATCATAAGACGAGCGATTTCGGGCGAAGAAAAGAACGATGGGTTGTCCACGCCCATTTCGCGCAGCATGCGTGCGATCGGGCCAAAGCGGTTTTCCAGCATGGACTTGCCAATCATCCACGAAACGGCAACCGGCGACAGCATCAGAGGCAGCAAAAATGCGACCCGAAAGAATTTCCGCCCTTTGATTTGGGCATTCAGCAAGAGCGCAAGACCAAAGGCAACCGCATATTCCACGATGATAGCCAGTGAATACCAGACCATATTGCGCATCGCGTTCCAATAAAAAGGGTCAGCCCACATCTGGCGGATATTGTCCCAGCCGTTGAATTGCCTGCCATCAGGCGACGCGAGGTTCCAGTCTGAGAACGCGATGATCAGCCCAAAGAGCAGTGGAAATACCACCATAGACACAACAAAGAGCGCAGCGGGTAAGACAAAAAGAGTGCGTTTGCCATGTTCACCCCGGGCAATCACCTGCCCGGCGCAAAGGCAAACTGCCCAAAGACAGTAAGCGTAAAGGGTCGGACGCCACGTTGAGAATCCAAGGTTGATCCAGCCGTTTTGATCAGCAGTTTGTAAGCCCGCGACAAAGAACATCAGCGCAGCAGAACCCCAAACGACCAGCTTGCTAAAACGTCTACGCTGGTTAGAAATATTGTCGGCGGTCACGACGTGAAGCAGATCACCTGCGGTGTTCATGGCAATGCGGCCTCAGGTTAGGGGGTTAGAGCCAGACCGCCGGATGTACCGGCGGTCTGAAGGTTTTGGTCAAAGCCCAAGTGAGGCCTTGTAAAGCGCGACCTGGCTGTCGCGGCCAATCTGATCTGTGATCTTTTCCCAAGCTGCGGCGATGGCATCGCCAATTTCCTGAGCAGATCCGTATTGACCGGCATAGCCCTTCGCCAATTCGTCTTCAGCGACTGAGTAGTACTGGAAAATACCCGGGATACGTGGTTCGATTGCGGCATTCTTGTGGTTGTAGCTGTCAGCATTCGATCCGAGGTAGTCCTCGATATAGGCACGATCATACCCTGCCGCTTCCCATTCGTCGTACTGGAAGTGCGAATTCCGGTAAGGTTGGAAACCAGATGGATAGGCTGACATCCAGAGCGAAATGTCTTTACCACCCAGATGCGCTGCTGCGCTCCATGCCGCTTTCTGCTTCTTGTCGTCACCCTGTACGTTTTTGGTGACGTAAACACCCCAGCCGAGGTACGCCATGTTAGGTGCCTCGTTGTAGGTGTTTTCCCAAGTTCCGCTTTGGCTGTTGTAGACGCGATCAGAACCGGGGTTGATCCCAAAGCCAACAACATCGCCGACCACAGATGTATCTGAAGTGCGAGCGTTTGAACCGATATCGCCCCACCACATCAGCATAGAACCTGTACCAGCAAGAAACTGTTGGAAGCCCGTTGTGCCTGGATCAGCGTTGATTTGATCAGCAGGATAAGCACCTGCCTCGATGAGATCGAGAACATCTTGGATCGCCTGAACCCAAGCCGGGTTGTTGACCCTTGGCTTCATGGTATCTGGATCAAACAACCATGCAGGGTCAGATGGGTGCTTGGCATAAGCCGCCGCGCGGTTTTCTAAGAAGTAGAAACCAAAACCACCCCAGCCTTTGAGTGGGTCAAGATAACCATGCGCAGGCAGCCCTGTCAGCGGGTCTTCTTTGCCGATCAACTCTTTGGAGGCGGCGTTCACCTCTTGCCAGGTCTTGGGCACAGATGCGCCGCCAATTGCTCCATCGCCGAAATAGTCCGTCCGGTAACAGAATGTGTGACAATCACCATCGATAGTGACACGGTATTTCTTGCCGTCCCAGGTGCCAACTGGCGCCTGCAAATAGCTCACAAGATCGTCGGCTTCGATCTGCTCCTCGACCCAGGCAGGCATTTCATCAAGCAGGCCTTTGCCAGCTGTATCACCTTCAAAAGGCGCACCCATTTCAATCAAGTCGAAGTCAACAGTGCCTGTGGCAATCGCCTGTTGCAGGCGCGGATTGTAATCTGCTTGTGCGAGGTCAACCCAATTGATCTTGGCACCAGTGTAAGCTTCCCAAGGCTTTAAGAATCCACGGAATAGGAAATTATGAAGGTTCTGATTGTTCAACCCCATAAAAGTCAGCTCAACCCCCTCGAACTCACCTTCAGCCACACGCTCCTTCGTTGGTCCAAGGCAAAGGTTACCAACTTTTTGCCAGTCGGCGTCAGTCGGGGAACCCGCCCCAACACCCGGAATTTGCAGGATCTCAGCTCGCAACGCAGAGTGACCACCAGCAGCAACTTGTTTGGGAATAAGACCTCCCATGGCGGCAATTGCGCCGACGCTCGCGGCACCTTGAAGCATATTTCGCCGGGTCATTTGCTTATTTATAATGGCGTTATAGTGTTCGACTTTCATTTTAGTTACTCCCTTTCAGTAAACCATCGTCGTCTTCATAATTAGCCATTGATCAATGCTGTCCGTTCGTTCGGTGACGACACGTCAAAGGCATCAATGGCAGTCACGTGATGTTGCCTGTCTGCGCTTAACGTCCCTTGAAAATTGTCATGTGTCAAGTAACTAACATGCTAGTCATGTCAGAACTGGACAAAAGTCAAACCGTGAGCTAGGCAGATTACAAAGAGATAGCCAAATTTAGGGATGGCAATGGCAGAGGTTTCAGTAAGACAATTACACAAAAGGTACGGTGACACAGCTGTTATCCACGGCATCGACGTGGATATCGCCGACGGCGAATTTGTGGTGCTTGTAGGCCCGTCAGGATGCGGTAAATCCACCCTTTTGCGGATGATTGCCGGGCTGGAAGAAATTACATCAGGCGACGTCACCATCGGGGATCGAAGGGTTAATAATCTTTCGCCAAGTCAACGTGACATCGCAATGGTGTTTCAGTCCTACGCGTTATATCCGCACAAAACAGTCGAAGCAAACATGGGGTTTTCACTGAAACTTCGAAAGATTAACAGGGCCGAGGTAAAACGCCAGGTCGCGGATGCAGCCGAAATTCTTGGCCTGACACCATATCTCAAGCGTTATCCCCGTGCACTTTCTGGGGGACAGCGGCAAAGGGTGGCGATGGGTCGAGCCATTGTGCGAAATCCGCAGGTTTTCCTTTTTGACGAACCCTTGTCCAACCTTGACGCTAAGCTTCGTGTTCAGATGCGCGCAGAAATTAGGGAGCTGCATCATCGCCTGCAAACGACAACCGTCTATGTGACCCACGACCAGATTGAAGCTATGACCATGGCGGACAAAATAGTGGTTCTAAACGGTGGTCATGTGGAACAAGTCGGCAGCCCGTTAGATCTTTATGACCGTCCCAAAAACAGGTTTGTTGCCAGCTTTATTGGTTCTCCCGCCATGAACCTACTCAACGGTGAGATAACCGCAGTTGAAGACGGGTCAGCAACGATTACGCTGGCCGGATCAACACTTGCTATTCCAGCGTCTAAAGGACTCGCTGCAGGAAACAGGATCATTTTGGGCATCCGGCCAGAACATCTCAAGCTTGCGGATGCCGGATTGCTTGCCAAGGTACGCGTAGTGGAGCCGACTGGCTCAGAAATTCATGTGGTGCTCCAGTTTCAAGATCAAGAAATCACAGTTGTCTTCCGAGAGCGACACACGCTGGCACCTGGCGACGAAGTATTCCTCGGCGTTGAGTTGGATGAAGTGCACCTATTTGATTGGGAAAGCGGCGAAAGGCTCGATTGACAATGGCTACTGTCTATTTCACCAAGGTTAGTGAGTGGTAAGGTTTTGATAGCCAAGGAGAGGTGTTAAAATGCTGAAAGGGATTGATACCAAGCTGAATGCTGATGTGCTGCATTGCTTGCGCGCCATGGGGCATGGAGATGCGCTGGTGATCTGTGATACTAACTTTCCTGCAGAAAGTGTGGCGCGTGACACGGGTCTTGGCACCCTTTTACGAATGGACAACCTAACCTGCGGCGAGGCAATAGGCTCCATCCTTTCAGTCCTGCCTTTGGATACATTCGTGGATGATTTTGCAATGCGCATGGAGGTCGTTGACGCCCCAGATGAAATTCCAGCGACCCAACAAGAAGTGCAAGAACAGATTAACCTCGCTGAAGGCAAACCCCGTCCAATGATCAGCGTTGAGCGGTTCGCCTTTTACGATCTGGCGCGCAAGAGTTATGCAGTAATTCAAACGGGTGAACGCCGGTTCTACGGCTGCTTTATTCTGCGCAAAGGCGTTATTGGGCCAGAGGAATGACCCTTGATGTCGTCATTCTAGGGGTTTTCGTAGCTGACACAGCGTATCGAGCCAAACGTCAGCCACGGATGGGTGAAACCATCCTTGGGCAGTCCTTTGTACTCGGTCCGGGTGGCAAAGGATCTAATCAATCTGTTGCTGCTGGCATGGCTGGCGCTTCCGTCGGCTTCATAACGAAACTTGGTAAGGATCCATTTGCCGATATGGCATTGGCAACCTGGAAAAAAGCGGGGGTGACGTCGCTGGCTACTCAGCGCGCTGACGACTATACGGGTGCTGCTTACATCTTTATTGATGAAAACACCGGGGATAATGCCATTATTGTCTGTCCAGGCGCTGCCGCAACAATCAGTCGTTCAGATATCGACACTCACGCCGAAGCTATCCAGGAGTGCAAGGTCTTTATGACTCAACTTGAGCAACCGATAGATGCCGCTGAATATGCTTTGGCCTGCGCTCGAAAAGCTGGCGCAACTACAATTCTCAACCCAGCGCCGGCCGCAGAGCTACCTGGCTCCATGATTGCGCTGTGCGATTTTGTCACCCCAAATGAAACCGAAGCTGAGGCAATTACCGGAGTCATAGTCAACTCGTCAAAAGATGCGTGTGCCGCAGCCGAAGCATTGCTCGCCAAAGGTGCAGGTGCAGCAATAATTACGCTCGGCGAGAATGGTTGCCTTTATCACGACGGGATCAATTCAGTTCATTTACCTGCAATCAACGCGGGCCCAGTGGTTGAGACGACCGGTGCGGGCGACGCTTTCAATGGTGGCTTTGCAGCTGCTATTGCTGAAGGGCGATCACCACTTGAGGCGATCCGTTTTGGCACAGCTACCGCCGCCATATCCGTAACTCGACGGGGGACAGCACCCTCGATGCCTACTCGGAAAGAAGTTGAATCGCTCTTACTGAAAATAGATCCCCCAAAGGTTGGGTAAGCATTCCTAGTCGGGGCACTGCCAGAGCAAAATTACTTGAGGTAGGCAGTTCGATGGTGCTGTCAGACGAATGAGAACTCGCATCAGATTGCTGGCGCAGCCTGAATCTATGCGCTCAATAATTGGCGCCACTCATCAAGACCGGCTGCGACACGATTTATCTAAATGGCGAGTGCTTTGTCATCCACGGACGCTATAAATACACCCTGCCCACTTCAACCGAGTTTAATCTGACGGTCCCATTTTAGGAAACGGACAGCAAGGTGCCGCTAACAGGCGGGTCAGAGCCCAATATGACAGATGCTACAAAAGTATTGCACGTCTGTTATTCTATAAACTTAACGTCCGTCGTTTAGATTCGTGAGGCCAAAAATTTGAAACCCCCAGTCTACAATATTAGCCCAGACGATTTCTGGCGGGACCCGTATCCAGACCTCAAGACGCTACGTCAAAATGCCCCAATCGCATTTGTACCGCAGCTTGGGGCTACTTTGATCACGCGCCGCAACGATATTTTTGATGTTGAAAAGAAGATCACATATTTTTCGTCATACCAACCCGATGGGCTTATGGTTCAGTTAATGGGCCAAAACATGATGCGCAAGGATGGTCCAGACCATATGGCGGAACGAAAGACCATCTTCCCAGCTGTTTCTCCTAAGACTGTGAAAAATATCTGGAAGACGGAATTTGAAGAGTTCACAGATTCTATTCTGGAAAACGTCAAACTACAGGGGCGCGGGGATTTAGTGGATATCGCTCGACAAATTTGTGGGGATGCTCTTCGGGTGATGACGGGGCTACGAAATATGACTTGGCAAGAAATTGACCGCACCAGTCAGGGTATGATCGATGGCTGTGCAAACTACGCTGGCGATAAACAGATCGAAGCGCGGTGTCATGACTGTACTACTTCTATAGACCGGCATATTGACGAGATGGCTGAGGTTTTACGCAATTGCCCTGATACATCACTCTTATCAGTGCAGCTTGCGGCTGGAATGTCGATGGAACAGATCAAGGCTAATATTAAACTTGCCATCTCCGGTGGCCAAAATGAACCGCGCGATGTGATTGCAGGTATAGTCTGGGCGTTGCTCACACATCCAGATCAGTTGGCTCTGGTGCTCTCTGGCGAAGCGACATGGATGCAGGCATTTGAGGAATATACGCGTTGGCAGTCTCCGATCGGGATGAGTCCACGGCAGATGGCACGGGACTATGAATTGCATGGTGTGACATTGAACACAGGCGATCGTATTTTCTTGATGTTCGGTTCTGGAAACCGCGATGAAGCAAACTTCGACCGTCCAGATTATTTCGATGTGGCACAAGATGCGTCCGCATCCATAGCTTTTGGGGCTGGCCCACATTTTTGCGCAGGCGCATGGGCTTCGCGATGTTTGATCGCAGAAGTCGTGTTGCCACGATTGTTCAAAAGTCTGCCAAATTTACACTTGGACGGATCGACAGTAATGGGTGGTTGGGCATTCCGTGGGCCGACGACAACACCAGTTGCTTGGGATACTGAAGCTATGTCTTGAAGCATTTAGAGAGGCCAAAGTAGCCATTTGCGGAGCTACTTTAAGCAATAGATACTACCAAAATTCACCTAAATACCTAAAATAACAATCAGCCCTCGTTCTGACAGCTTACCCTGAACGTCCCTTTCATGATCGACCGCGCGCAAAAGGTAACGCCGCTCCCCATTTATTTTCACGAACACTTCATCGAGATGCCACTGCCCATATAGTTGATTGATTAGTTTTCCCCACCCCAACTCACATTACCAACAGCTGAGCACAAAACCGTTTATGATGGTCAGATGCTTTGCTACGGTGGTAACCAAAGGGGACCGAAATGAATTTTGCAGGTAATGGAAAAGTTGAGATATTAGAAGTACATGCTGAGGGTGAAGTGGGACAAATCGTTGTGAGCGGTGCCCCAAACATTCCGGGCGAGACACTTCTCGATCAAATGAACTATATCAATCAACGCGATGACAGCTTTTTGAAATTTTGCCTACACGAGCCTAGGGGTAAATCCCAAATGACTGTGAACCTCTTACTTCCCTCCAAAAATCCTGCCGCTGAATACGGTTTCATCCCGATGCAACCTGATGGTGCGCATTCAATGTCGGGATCAAATGCAATGTGTGTCGCCACAGCATTAATCGAGCAAGGTTTTGTACAGACTAGCAGTAAAGAATACCGAGTACCAATTGATACTCCTTCTGGATTAATAGTAGCTAATGTAAACTTGTCTGGCTCGAAAGTACGTGATGTCGAAATTGAGATGCCAACAAGTTTCTTGGAGTCTGCAAACATCGAGATCGAAGTTAAAGACTTTGGAAAAGTTACTGCTGATATAGCATTTGGCGGCTGTTATTTTGTACTCGTGAACGCTGCACAGTTGCAACTTCGAATCTGCAATGAAAACGCATCGAAGTTAGTACAGTTAGGTAAAGCAATCAAAGAAGCAGCCGCCGCACAAATCAAAGTACAACATCCAGAAATACCCGAGCTTAACCAAATCGAATATACAATGTTTGTGGAGCATTCATTACCCAAAATAAAAACATCTACAATTCTTTACCCAGGTAGAGTCGATCGCTCCCCTTGTGGCACTGGCACGGCGGCACAGTTAGCTACGTTGATTGCCAAAGGAGAGTTTCAGAGCGACAAAGAACTCGTATCTGAGTCAATCATCGGTAGCAGGTTTTTTGCACAGGCAAAAGATAAAGTAAAATGCGGAAAAAGGGACGCGATTATTCCCGTTATGCGAGGCAGGGCTTGGGTGTATGGAAAAACACAATTTTTTATTGATCCTACTGATCCTTTCCTAGCAGGATATACACTCAGCGATACTTGGTAACGGTGCACCCAGACACATCCATTTCAGCATCGGCAGCCTACCGTCTAATAGATACCACTATTGTGACTGGACTTTTATTTTGCCGTAAACCTGAGTGTTGGTGTGCCCGAATGCCCTCCGGGGTGCTGTCCGACGAGTGAGAATTCGCATCGGATTGCTAGCGCAGCCTGAATCTATGCGCTCAATAGTTGGCGCCACTCAGTAAGAGCGGCGGTTCGATTGAGCTTGAAATTGTCTCGTGAGTAGAAATGGCGCTCCTGATTGAAATGGTTGTGGACTGAAGAGTGGACGGCAGCGAACTTTTGCAAACATCGC
>Ga0206126_10002816_pt1 | contig 18293 bp, 33 predicted proteins | sample Helgoland_Spring_5_FD_148621 | JGI IMG/M metagenome (GOLD analysis project Ga0206126, IMG submission 148621) | Pelagic subsurface seawater microbial communities from Kabeltonne, Helgoland, North Sea - Helgoland_Spring_Bloom_20160412_1 | ecosystem: Environmental > Aquatic > Marine > Epipelagic ...
ACATAGATAATGATAAACAAGAAATTATAATGTATTATCATACGCCTTATGATGATTGGCAATATACTTTTAAATCAACATCTAAAGATGGACTTAATTTTAAATCCGAAAACGATAATTTAGGTTTATTTTATTTTAGAGTATTTAAATGGAATGATAGAACATTTAGTATAGCTAAAAATAGAAACACATCAGGTATATCATATGAACTTATTAATGATAAATGGGTAGAACAAAAAACCAATTTTATACCTAATATGCGTCATGCTGCTGTGTTAGTTGAAGATAATAAAGTGTATGTGTTTTATTCAGTTGTAGGTGAAGCTCCTGAATCAATATATTGTAGTGAAGTTAATATAGACAATGATTGGGAATTAATTAATACAGAAGTAATTTTAAAACCAACATATAATTATGAAGGTAGTGATATACCTTTAAGACCATCTAGTTTTGGTAGTGGTATAGGAAATGAATTAAGAGATCCTTGTGTGTTTGTTGAAGAAGATAAAAAATATTTATTATACACTGTAGCGGGTGAAGCAGGTATAGCCATAACTAAGTTATATAATACACCTACTGATCTTAAAAAATATAAAATATGGGGTATGAGAAGAGTTGGTAACCATGCTATTACAGAATGGATATCAAATCATTTTACTAAAACACTTCATAACAATGATATTATACAAAATAAACCTTGGCTTATAAAAACATACGGTGAAGGAAACTTAATTGATTGTTATATAGATTCGTATGAAGATTTTGCACCTAAACATATAGACGAAAATACTATTATATTATTAAGAGATTGGTATAATGTGTCCGCATCCAGATTAATAAGTGGTAGAGGTTGGAAAAACAGTTGTAGACATGATAATCAACATGGTTATACTAGAAGTTGTGAAGAAGTATATTTACAATATTGTAGATTATGGGAACAATATCCTAATAATTTTATTATCTATAATAAGTGGTGTGAAGATGAAGAATACCAAAAAGAAATTGAACAAAGATATGGTTGGAGTAGGGTACCACGTTTAGATAAATTACCAGAAAGTGGAATTGGAGATGGTAGTTCGTTTAAAGGAACAAAGTTAGCTTTTGATGAAAGATATTTAGAAGTAATAGAAAAACACCCAGAAGAATGGGTGCAAATTTGCTCTAATTCAGAAATAAATAATTACTCAAAAAGAATATTTGGAATAGAAATAGAATAAGTTATGAATATAGGAATAGTAGGACAAGGATTTGTAGGTACAGCAGTAAATGAAGGTTTAAAACAATATCATAATATTGAAACATATGATATTGCTAAAACAAGTACTTGCAAATCATTAGCAGATTTATCAGAAAAATCAGATGTAGTGTTTGTTTGCTTACCCACACCAATGAAAAAAGATGGTAGTTGTCATATTGATATAGTAGAAAGTACATTATTAGGATTGGATATAATAAACGAGTGTAAAACAATAGTAGTTAAATCAACAATACCTCCGGGCACAACTGAAAAATGGAACTCATTATTTACAAACATACAAGTAGTATTTAATCCTGAATTTTTAACTGAAGCAAATGCAATTGAAGATTTTAAAAACCAAAATAGAATTATAATAGGTGGTCCTAGACCAGCAACTACTAAAGTAAAAAGAGTATTTGCAAAAGCATTTCCTAAGGTACCTATTATTAAAACAGGTTCAACAATAGCTGAAATGGTTAAATATTTTTTAAATAGTTTTTTAGCAACTAAAGTATCATTTGCAAACGAAATGTACCAAATTTGTGAAGGGTTAGGTATAGATTATGATAAAGTAACAGAGTATGCTATTTATGACGAACGATTAGGTAAATCGCATTTAAATGTACCGGGTCCCGATGGAGATTTTGGTTACGGGGGGCATTGTTTTCCTAAAGATGTTAAAGCATTAATAAATGTGGCACAAGATTTACTTATTGAACCACATATGTTAATAGCAACTAATGAAAAAAATAATAAAGTAAGAAAAAATCGCGACTGGGAAAAACAAGAAGGTCGAGCAGTAATAAATAAATAATATGGATAAATACATTTACAGAGCAAAATTAGATAGAGTAGTAGACGGTGATACAGTAGACGCCTTAATAGACGTTGGATTCGATATTTGGTTTAAAAAACGAATTCGATTTGTAGGAATAGACACTTGGGAATCAAGAACAAGAGACCTTGAAGAAAAGAAAAAAGGTAAACTAGCTAAAGCTAGAACAAAAGAACTATTAGAAAAAGTATCTTCTAAATCAGGCTACTTTAGACTTAAATCACATGGTTTAGGTAAATATGGTAGAGTTTTAGGCGAAATTTTTATCATGGATAAAGATGGCAAACAATGGAGTGTTAATGAAACATTAATCTCTGAAGGACATGCTTATGTTTATGACGGAGGTAAGAAAAAAGTATTCACCTCGTAAAATTTTTCTATATGTATAACAAAATAAAAAATATGTGGGGTATATTTAAAGACAATAATGATTGGAATGAAAAAAATGTAGTAGGTTTTATAGCATTCTTAGTTATGGTTGTTTTTGCCTTATTCGACTTAATAACGGGATACGTAGGTAAAGACTTAGTTATAAATGAATTTATATATGATTCATTTACTTTAGTAGTACTAGGTTGCTTTGGTATCGCAGGTTTAGAAAAATTCGCAAAAAAATAAACTATGTCAAATATAATAAAAGATTTAATCAAAAAAGCCCTTAAAGAAGCCGAAGTAGCAACGGGGAATGAATGTACTACATGTAAAGATTGCCCTGATGGTTGTAAGTATTATGACTGTAGTAGTGGATATTGTGTTGATAAAGGTTCCGCTCCTAAGCCTTCAAAGAGTAAATTAAAAGATAAACCAAAAAGAAAACTTCGTAAAGAAGCTGAAATGACAGTTGGTGATGAACAAACTAAATTCAAATTAAAAGTTGACGTTAGTAATAAACAATCAGAAACTAAATTAGGTATTAGAGTTCAATTAACACCAAAAGAAGGTATGCTAGAACCTGATACTAGAGATTCACTTGAAGCTACCATAATGAAAAAATTAAATACTTCATTAGGACAATATGATATTCAAGTAAGTAAAGATACAGACGTACCTGATCCAACAGTAATTGGATTTTTTATTCCACTATCACAAATTAAAAATATGATAGTTAAATCTATTAAGGGATCAGGTGATTCATCATTTAAACCAGACTTAGAAAAAGATGCTCTTCAAAGAGATAAAATAAGTCAAATGATGGATAAAGAAAAAAAAGCCCAAGCAGATAAACAAACTACAAATGAATCTATTGATGATTTAATTAGTGATCAACTTATTACTGAAATGAGACAAAGAACACTAAATGAAATTTCTCAAATAGTAATGAGAGAAGATTTTTATGGATTTGTAAACGCAGGAAATAATATGCTTCGTTCACTTGAAGAAAGAGGCTATGATATGAGGGAAGCCAAAAAATATTTAGGCTATTTAGTTAAGCATAACATAATGTAATGAATAAATCTGAGTTAAAAAAATTAATTAAGGAAGCAGCTAAAGATTTACAATTACAAAGTAAACCTACTTATGTTGGAAAACTTTCGGAAGAACAACTTAATTTTTTACAAGAACAAGATGGTGTTGCTGCGGGAAGTGGAATATATGGTGCTAATATTATAAATGAAATACAATTTGCAACATATGTGGGTAATATAGGTTTTATCCCCCAATGTTATACTCCTGTTTTAAGACAACTATCTATAAATACTGAAGGTAGTATCTATAATTTAAATTCTTTTAATCCAGATATTCCTAGTGAACAACATGGTGAATTAGGTACCTATATTCCTACTTGTAGAAATTATTCTATTAGATGTGTAACTAAAGAAATTGGGTCGGAACCATACCAAATAGGAGAATGCTTTACTTGGAATAATAATAATAAAATAGAATGTGTAGTAGGATTTAGCACTGATACCCCTCTACAGGGAACTCTAAGTAGAGAAGAATTTACACCAGAAGCTTTAGCTAATGATGGACAATATGACGTAAATAATAATGGTGTTCCTGATCATATAGATTGTTCAGGAGCAAATTGGACTGGAAATACAGTTTATGGTTGTACTGATAATGGTGATATGGGACAAGCTTGGTGGGAACAAGTAGATTCAAACACTACAAACCAACCTTATCAAACCATTACAGGTTTTGAAAATTACCCATCAGGACAAGTAATAAATTATAATCCTAATGCTAGTATAGACGATGGAACTTGCAATTATCCCCCAAACATTGGAGAACCAATAGAAATAGAGGGTTGTACAGATCCAGAAGCAGTTAATTATAATCCAGAAGCAACTGAAGATGATGGTTCATGTCAAAATTCAGGTTGTATGGATCCTTCAGCAGAAAATTTTAATAGTAATGCTGTGCTTGATATTAACGAATTTGAAAACGAAGTAGTCCAAAATGAAGAACTTTGTGTATATTCGGGTTGTACAGACTCAAACGCAATTAATTTTGACCCAGTAGCAACTATAGATGATGGTTCATGTATACAACCCATAGTAGGTTGTATGATACCCGAAGCTAGTAATTATAACTCTGAAGCAAATACCCCGGGTCTTTGTATTTTTAATATTCCTGTTTGTGGAAACCCAGAAGCAGAAAATTTTATAACAGATGATATAGATGGACTTCTTCTTCTTCCCGAAATAATAACTATTGATGAATTATCAGAAGATCCATTTACAACAGTAGCTTCTGATTATGTAACAAATGAACTACAGTTTTTATTTGTTGAAGGTCCAAATTCACTTTCTTCATTAGGTATGTCTAATAATCTTGTAGGTTTTACAGCTGTACAAGATAACGAATTATGTATTATACCCGAACCTATTTTAGGATGTATGGATCAAACAGCTGATAATTTTAATGGATTAGCTACTGAAGATGATGGTTCATGTGAATATAGTCTTAATGTAGGTGTTTGTAACGCAGAAGGAGCTAATAATTTTATTGAACTTCAAACTTTTGAAGCTGGTAATAGTAATTATGGGGAGGGTGAGTTATTCCAATTAGTTATGGATGCTTTACTAGCTGCAGAATTAAGCCCGGGTGAACCTACTATACAACTTGTAGCAGCTAATGAACTTTGTATAATACCTGTTCTTGGGTGTACAGATCCTGGTGCAACTAATTTTAATCCTGAAGCAGAAATAGATGATGGTTCTTGTGAATACCCACCAATTGAAGGTTGTACGGATCCTGAAGCAATTAACTTTAACCCTGAAGCGGAAGTAGATAATGGTACTTGTGAATACCCACCAATTGAAGGTTGTACAGACCCAGCTGCCCCTAATTATAATTCAGAAGCAACCATAGATGATGGTTCTTGTATATTTAAAGAAATAGTATGTTATGCTTGTATAAATAATGAAGTTACATCTAATACTAATGGGTTAATAGAAGATTGGAATGAAGATATAGGTGTAACATTCGAAGAAATAGAAGAAAACAATGGTTTTTGTGGTACTTTACAAATAACACCTGGCATTAATACAGATTACTATATTTCCCCAAACCACCCAGCTTTAGCTAAATGTGGGGATGTAAAAAAAGATGAAACTTATGATTGTATTAAATCAAAAGAAAACCCACAAGGTGGGTGTACATTAAATCCCCTAGGAATAGGTGAATTTGACTCACTTGAAGAATGTGAAAAAAGTGGTTGTGGTAAACCTGAAAAAGATATCCCAGGTTGTACAGATCCTGAAGCATTAAATTATAATCCAGAAGCAACCGAAGATGATGGTTCATGTAAGTATGATAAAGAACCAGGAGGATGTGCAGTTTTTGCAACTATGGTTCCTGGATCAACACCTAATGAAGCGCAAGCAATAGCCCAAGGTGCTGAAGTAGGTCCTAATAATAGAGGAAAAGGCCATTATTGTTCTAGATGTGCTGGGGCAGGTGGTGGTAATCCACAACAAACTAATTTCCCAGTTATTATAATTAATAATACTGATTCAAGTTTTGGGGCTTTAGGTAATATATTTATCCCAATGGTAGGCGAACCTATAGGTAATACAATAACTTGGAATGATGGTAATCAATATGTTGTTGAAAATTATTGTGAGTGTTGTAATGTACCTTCGGGTTGTACAGATCCGGAAGCATTAAACTTTGATCAAGCAGCTTTTGTAGATGATGGATCTTGTGAATATCCTGAAGAACCTAATGATTATTCAGGTTGTATTCCTACTTTTTGTCCTGCGTGTCAAGAATTTGAAAATGCGCTAGCAACTAATCCTAATGCAACACCATCAAACCCAGCTATTATTAATACTTGTTTATCTGGTTGTTGTGAAGATCCAGCTATTCAAAAACAATATCTTGGGGGTATTAGTTATGGGGGTCCTTATCCTAATATTGAAGCTTATGCATCTAATAATTCTTTAGAAGAACAAGTTACTAAAAGACTACAAAAATTAGCAAATATTAAAAAATAATTCATGAAAAAAAAACGACACATACCTGTTATATCATTTAATGAATTAGAGTTAAAAAAGAAAAAACCCCAAGTATATAAAAGTCTAGTAGAAGGCATAACTGAAGCTTTTGAAATCAATTCTGATGAAATCAAATTATGTGAAGTTAAATACGCGAATACTTATTTAACAGTTCATAAGGATAGTTGGTCAGGCAGTTTGGCTAGGGCAATGGATTTTTATATAGAAAAAGAAGAATATGAACAGTGTAGTAAAATAAAAAATCTAATAGATAAGTTATGAATCGATATGGAATGTATCTTAAAAGTGGAAAAGATTTAATTCATTTAACCCAACAAGAAAATACAGAACAAGCAATAAAGTTTTTTGCAGATATAAAAAGAATACCAGTAGCAGAATTTAATAAAATATTTACAGTAAAAGAAATAAAAAATGAAACTATCAAACAATCTGTCACTAGCAGAAGTAATAAAATCAAACACAGCAATTCGTAGAGGTATAGATAATACACCTACTGATTTACATATAATAAACCTAGAATATTTAGCTAAAAAAGTATTTCAACCATTAAGAGATCATTTTGGTAGCTCAATTTTTGTTTCTAGTGGTTATAGAAGTAAAGCATTAAATGAGGCAATAGGTGGTTCACAACGTAGTTTTCATTCACATGGTATGGCTTTAGATTTAGATATGGATGGTAGAAGTAATTCAGTATCAAATACAGATTTATTTTATTATATTAAAGACAATTTACCTTACTCTGAATTAATTTGGGAATTTGGAACTGAAGACAAACCAGATTGGGTACACGTAGCTATAGCTAAAGGTAGAGAAAATGAAAAAAATACTAAAATCGCTTATAGGGTAGATGGTAAAACTAAATACGCTAAGTGGGATAGGGACTAAATATTAATAAAGGTTATGGAAGAAGAAGAGGATGAAATTAAGAAAATCCAAAAATCAATTGATGATATTCTAGGCATTGAAAGTGGTTTAACTAAAAAACGTGCTTCAGTTAAAAATAAAAAACGAGAACATTTTAATATTATTTTATCAGGTTTAGCACATTTAAATTCACGTTCAATGGGTTTAAAACATGATTATCATATTGATTTTATAGAATATGATGAAATATTTTTTAATGTTATAGAATCATTAATGACACTCCATTTTAATAAAGAACAAAAATCAATTATAGAATGGTTTTTATATGATAAATTCCTACCTACAGGAGAAATGTTAGTTTTAAATGATGCGGTAACAGGTAAAGAAATACCTACTGACACCCCAGATGATATTTGGGAATTAGTTCAACAATATGAGAAAAAAGATAATAAGTAAGGACATGGTTGAACGTGCTATGAAGCACACTAAATCAAATATGGCTGCTGCTCGTTTTCTAGGTTGTTCATACCCACACTATAAACAATACGCTAAATTATACAAAAACGAAGAGGGTAAAACACTGTTTGAAGCCCATTTAAACAGACAAGGTAAAGGTATATCAAAACATTTATATAAGAAAAAAGATCTTACACCCATAAATGATATATTAGAAGGTAGAGTTGATGTATCAAATTATAACCCTAAAGAATTAAAAGACAGGCTAATACACGAAACTTTAATCGCAGAAGAATGCAATAGCTGTGGATTTAATGAACGTAGAGTAGTGGATTATAAGGTGCCATTGATATTAAATTTTATTGATGGTAACGCAAAGAATTGGAAACTAGAAAACCTCGAATTACTATGTTATAATTGTTATTTCTTAAACGTTGGTAACGTATGGAGTGATAATCAGTTACAACAAATGGAGGACTACAACCAAAAGAACAAATTTAACAACGATCCTGAACCAGATTGGGAAATGGATGAATCACATGTTAAACATCTTAAAGATCTCGGCTTATGGGATGAAAAAGAAGATGGCGAAGAATTTATAGATTTTACATAAAAAATTTGGATCCCCAAAATATTTTTCTTATATTGATGTATAAATCAAAAGGGAAAAATTATGGGTAAAATGAAAGACAAATTCTTAGAAGACCAAGAAAAGGCAGTTCAAGATGCAATAGATGCATTTATGGATGATGATTATCAATTAGAAGAATACTATACTTCATTCAAACAAGAAGATTGTAATGGCAATTGTGAAGAATGTGAGTGTGATGATAAACCAATATCACAAGAAGAGTCACAAGCAAATCACGATGCTTGGTGGAATAGTTTAACTGACGAACAAAAACAACAGTTATACGATAATCAAGAACTAGTAAATAATGATATAGAAGGTCCAAACGCTAAATATGGAATATAATATGAATATAGATAATATATCAAAAGAACGCTTTTTAGAAGCAAAGAAAAAAATCAACAAAAAATATCCTGGTGCTAAAACTGTAAAAGATCATTTAGGTAAGTATTATGTTGCAACTGCAGATGGTAGAGATATAAATAATTTACAAATAGGACAAGCAATTAACTCATACGCTTTTGATGATGATAGTGATTTGTTAGGTTTTAATACAGCGTTAAATAAATTAACCACTATACCTCATTCAAATTCAATTAAAGAAGCTTGGCTTAAAACGGAGGTAGCTATTAAATCACATCACGTTGTTAATAGAAATAGTAATAAATTTAGTGACGAGAAAGTTATGAAAAAAATGGCAAGAGACTTTGAATAATCTAATAGCATGTATGTTAACATTCCTAGCAGTGCAATGTTTAACTTGGTTTCAACTTAATGGACAATTTTTTAGTCCATGGTTTAAAAATAATCCTTTATTACTTTGTTTATTTGGAATACCTATTAGTTGGTTATATATTGTAGCTACTAAATATGGTTTTGATGCTTTTGATGGTGTATTATGGCCTGGTAGATTATTGGGTTTTGCAACGGGGATGGTTACATTTATTATTTTTACTTGGGTATTCATGGGTGAAGGTATTAATCTTAAAACCTTAATTAGTATAATATTATCAATAGCATTAGTTTGTATACAAATTTTTTGGAAATAAATTTCTTTTTATATTTATAATAAACAGAAAAATGTTTGCATTAGGAATACCAAAAAAACAATATAGAAGAACTACACAAGTTTTAGGACCCTATATGTCTACTCCTACAAACTATGATGCTGTAAAACAGGATGATGGTTTTTATCTTTTTACGTTTCCGGATGCAGATGAAAATGAGTTTAAAGATTTAGTAAACCTTTTAAAACGAAATGGTGTTACTACTATAGGCGCAGACAGCCAATTAACAGAAAAAAGAATTATGAAACTAGCAGATTTAATTAAACCTTTACATGAAGAAGAAGGCAATAAAGGATATGAAGCAGCAAGAAAATTAATAGCTAAACTAAGAGAAAAAACATATAAATCATTTTCTGATCAAGAACTAGATGCATTTTCTAAAGAAATGGTTCTACATTTAATAGATAATCCTGCTGCTGAAGCAGCAGTTTTAATGCGTAATGCAAAATCAAAATCAGACGAATATAAACCCGGTACAACCGATGAATTACCCTTTTAATCATGACTAAAAAAGAACTTAAAGACATTATTTTAAAAACCCTAGAAAAAGAGGGTGGGGCAGCAGGTTTAAAAGCACTAGCTAAAGCAGCTAAAACTCCTAAAAATAAATTAAAAAAAGATTTAGATGATATGAGTGGTGTTAAACAACACCAAGATGGAGATTATATATCAACACCTCTCACCGAAGCTATGGATCAAATAATTGAAATGTTAAATGAAAAGCTTTGTAAAAAAGGCCAAGCATATAGAAGAAAACGTATGGCAGCAGGTGAAAAATCATCAGCTTACTTATCAGGTAGAGCAGTTAAAGTTTGTAAAGGTCAAATGAAAGGATAATGAAAATAACCCGCTTTGAAATAGAACTGCTAATAGAACAAGTTAAAAAAGAATTAACTCAAGAATGCCCCGCTCCAACACAAGATGTATCATTAAATACAGCAAATAGAGACAGAGCTATACAAGCCGACTTTATTAAATATGGTCCTTTAAATGTGGAAGAGCCAGGTGATTATTGGGAAAAAATAGCTGATAAATGGGATACAGATGTAAAAGCAGCATTTAAATCTAGATGTGCTAATTGTGTTGCATTTGATATTTCAGAAAGAATGTTAGAATGTATACCAGGTTCGGTTTCAGAACCAGTAGATGAACCAGGTGTTCAGAAAGATATTGATAAAGCATTTAAGGATAAAAAAGATACAGCTGAACTAGTAAAAAAAGGAGTATTAGGTTATTGTTGGATGCATCATTTTAAATGTCATTCAGCTAGAGCCTGTAATACTTGGGCAGCAGGTGGTCCTATAAATGAAGATGAAGTATCTTATGATTGGCAAAAACGTAATTTAAAAGGAGCCTTAGATCCAGAACCAATTGACCCAGATATGTATCAAGACGATACTGAAGGAGAAGAAAAAAATGAAAGTTTAAGAAATTGGTTTAAAAAAGAAGATTGGGTACGTATAGACACTCAAGGCAACATAACAGGTGCTTGTGGTACAATGAAGAAAGGGAAAAAAACAACCCGTTGTTTACCTAGAAAAAAAGCCCAATCACTTACTAAAAAACAAAGAGCAGCTACAGCTAGAAAAAAAACTAGAAGTAAAAAACAATTTGTTAAAAATACTAAAGCATCAAAAGTATCACTTAAGAAGAAAAAATGATTAAATTAAAAGATATTATTCACGAAGCACAGGTATCAAGAGAACTTTGGTATCATGTTAAAAACAATATTTCACTTGAGGAATGTGTGTTTAGATATGGTTCACCTAAATATTTTACTTTAATAAATGAAGCTAGAATGTTAGCATATGAAGAAGATATTGAATTTGATAACCAAACAAGAGCACTATTAGAAACAGATTTAGGTAAATTTGGAACGTATGAGGGTAAAGAAGTTGCTTTAGATTTCCCCCTAATTAATCAGGGATATTTAAATGAATTTGTTGGTAAAGAGTTAGAAGATAGAAACGAACCTTTATACAATAAATTAGTAGCTGGAATGGGTAAATCAGAAACAGTGGAAGGTGAAATGCTAAGAGCTATTAATAGAATAGCTTACCGTTACTATAATGATGGTGATGAATATATGACAGGATATGGTACTGAAACAGCAGGACCTGCTCACTCATTCTTAGTTAATGCTAACCATCCTCTAAAATCAGCAATGATTAAAATATTTGGGGATGGAACTAATTATGAACAAACAATCAAAGACGCTTTAGACACAATTTTAGATTACATTGAATCTAGACAGGGTAAATACACTCCTAATAATGTGGGTGATATGTTTGACTATGAACCTGAATTTGAAGATGATGAATTTGAAGAAGAAGATTATGATGATTATGATGATGATGATTATTTTCAAGAATCTATAAACGAAGCTAAAAAGAAAAAGAAAAAGAAAAAAGACCCGCCAATTGGAAAACCAAAACGAGGTGGACCTAAAGCATATTATGTTTATGTTAGAGATAAAGGTAAAATTAAAAAAGTAACATTTGGTTCAGGTGGCTTAAGAGCAAAAATCAACAATCCAAAAGCTAGAAAAGCATTCGCTGCTAGACATAAATGTTCTCAAAAGAAAGACAGAACAAAAGCATCCTATTGGTCTTGTAGATTACCACGTTACGCTAAACAATTAGGATTATCAGTTAAAAACCCAGGTGGATTTTGGTAACAGTACTCCCATTCGAAGAAGAACAAATTAGTGATAATATCTTTATTAGAACATTCTCTACAGATGTAGATGAAATGGATCTAATATGGCACACAGATAAAGAAAACCGCTTTATTAAAGTGTTAGAAGGTAATGGATGGCAATTTCAATATGATGAAGAATTACCATTTGAAATGACAGATGGATTAGGCTTTCCTGTAATGAAAGGTCAAATACATAGAGTTATAAAAGGGTTAGGACCCTTAAAAATAGAGTTACATAAGAATATATTGTAACTAGTTATACAAATAGTTTTAAAGAGGTTACGTTAATTTTGAAACATTTGTATTATGAAGTATATCATTATTCTTTTACTTTTATTCTTAAATTTAAATTCTTACTCCCAATCATTTAAAGTACCTCCTATGAAAAATGGTGGTGATAAAATACTACATTTCACTGTAAGTTATGTTTTAACATACCACTCATATCATTACCTTAAAACTAAAATGCCTAAGAAAAAAGCCAAAATATATAGTATTTTAATAGCAACAAGTGCTGGTATAGCTAAAGAAATCATAGACGAGAAATGGCGTAAAGGTTATGAATTAGGTGATATCACAGCTAATAGTGTCGGTATAAGTTTTGCACTTATTACAATAGACTTTTAAAGATTTCCACAAAAAAACTTGGAGAAGCGAAATATCTTTCGTATCTTTAAGTATGATTAAAGTTGCAAATACACAATTCGAGTGGAAAGGTTCAGTATATGAATGTACAGAACAATGGAATATAGATTTCAATACTGATTATGATTATCGTGTATTCAAAGCAGATGAATGTAAGTGGTTAATGAAAACAGGACAATATGAGGTTCTAAAAAAACGACTTCGTACAGTAAATGAAGAAGTAGATAGTAATTATTTTAAAAAGGTTATATGATAGTACCCCCAAAACCAAAACGTGGTAAACGTTCCCCATTTTATTGGTGGCGTAGATGGAAATCACATCAGTATTTACCTGTTAGAGCAGGTTTATTAGCTAGAATTCAAAATGGTGATTTTGATTATCCTAATTTATTTGATTGGGCTAAGTATGAAATGCATTACATGAAGGATGAACATGATGCTTATAAAGCAGAGTATAAAGGGTGGGGTGATATTGAATTCACAGAAAAATGGATTGATATTGAAAAACGTTATCGTAAACGTTATAATAAGTTATTTGAAGATGCTTGTGAAGTAGAACAAAGACATCTTATGAATCTAGTAGATGCTTTTTTTAAGGAATTTATTTTATCAAAAGATGAGATAAGAGCAATTATGGGAGAATTTGGAGGCACAACAGAGGAGTTGTATCATTATATGGAAACACTTCAAGTAGGAGTTAGATCAGACAGTGATGCTAAACAATTAAAACGATTAAGACAAAAATATGGCTTACGATCCACACATAGAGAGATATAAAAGATACATTAAATTAAAAAAACCATTCAATGAAGCTGCTTGTTTAGAAGTATACATGAATGATAAATGGTATAGAGTTATTAGTAGTGATTTTAGATCATGGAGTGGTAAAAGACGTATAACAGAACATCATGTAATTGGAACTGAGCATAAAATAGATCAATATGAATATGAAGGTCCTGTGTATGCTAGAGATACAAACATGGAATATATAGGTGAAGTAGTAAATAGATTAGTAAATAGAAGTGAAATAAATGAATAATATTATGAAAAAGTCAATTTTAATTTTAGCAAGTTTAATTAGTTTAAATTTATCCGCCCAGGATACAACACACCCAGATACATGTATTGTAACAGTATATGACACTGTAACTTATACAAATATAGAATGGGTAATTGAAGCAGTTGTAATGGATACGTTTACAATATATAAAATCGAATGGATACAAAGAGATACATGTTATACCCAATTATATGATACAATTCAAGTCAGAGAAACAATATTTGATACAGTAACAGTATATGAAACAGTTTATGATACAGTAGTAGTATATTATGATGATCCACTATCAATTGATCAACAAACATTTCAACCTGAAAGGGTACTAGTAAAAACAGTTAATCTAAATGGGCAAATAGTAACAAATAGACCACGTAATACAATACTAATAGATGTGTATAGTGATGGGTCATTTAAAAAATATGTAATCAGATGAGAAGATTAATATATGACATGTACTACAGAGATGAGATTACTCAAGATGTAGCTATTAAATTGTTAGATCAGTTAGAAAAATCAAGTAAAAAAAGAAGATAATATGCAATACGAACAAATTATAGACGGTTATTACGAGGGTGGTGAAGTTAAAGCTATAGACATGCTTAACTCAAAACCATTAACTAAAGATTATTTCAAGTCAAGACCTGACATGAAACAACGAGTAGAAAAAGCAATCAATACTCAAACTTACTTGGCTGCCTACCAAAGGGGTACTAGGTTAGGATGGAAATTCATTGCTAAAGAAGAAGCTAACGAACATATAAACACAACAGCAACAGTGAGTAAAAAACCATCATATAATAGCAGTACACCACCTAAAGACTTTTACATTGATAATTTAAAATGGAAGTTTCTAGTACGTAACATTGAGAAGGGCAAAAACATAATGATGACTGGTCCTTCAGGTTGTGGTAAAACAGATGCTACATTCAAAGCAGCTGAAGCATTAGGTAGAGAAGTTATGTATTTTAATTTAGGTGCAACACAAGATCCACGTTCAACTTTAATAGGAAACACACATTATAGTAAAGATTCAGGTACCTATTTTAGTGAATCATCTTTTGTTAGTGCAATACAAAAAGAAAATGCGGTTATTCTTTTAGATGAATTGAGTAGAGCGCATCCTGAAGCATGGAATATACTAATGACTGTCTTAGATCCTATCCAACGTTATTTACGTTTAGATGAAAAAGACGATTCACCAACAATCAAAGTAGCAGATGGTGTTTCATTTATAGCAACTGCAAATATAGGAATGGAATACACAGCAACTAGGGTTATTGATAGAGCTATTTTAGATAGATTTGCTTTAATTGAAATGGAGCCTTTATCTGAAGAAAATGAATTCACATTACTTAAAGGTAAGTTTCCATCTATTGATGATAAAGTATTGAATAACTTATGTAGTATAGTTTCTAGCATTAGAAAAGAAATCAACTCAGACACACCTAGATTATCAACAATGGTATCTACTAGAAATACAATTGAAATAGCTGAGCTATTAGATGATGGTTTTAGTTTAGAAGACGCTTCACAATTATTGATTTACCCTTTATTTCCAAATGATGGTAATGATAGTGAAAGAGTATTTGTTAAACAGTTAATTCAAAAGTATGTTGGTACAACTAGTAACAAAGATTTATTTGATATTAACGAGTTATAATTTTAAATTATATTTATAATTGATGGCAGAATACGAACGACATAGAGAATTTGAAGTATACCTTACAACATATGATGGTACACAACACCTTCGTTTACATGGTTGGTTAAAAAGGAATGATGTATTAGTTAAATCTGAAAATATACATAATTCAGATGATTCATTTGGTGTATTTCTAGTTTTTATAAATGATATTATGTTAGAAAAAATCAAAGTAGAAAACATGGAACGTGGTTTATATTTAGATTTAGAAGTAATGAATACAGAAAGTGAACGTTGGAACATAATAAAAAAACTAGATAAAGATGAAGAACGAGAAAATCTATTAGACAAAATACAAGATTTTATGTTTAGTTTTCAAATTAAAGATAAAGATGATATTGAAAAGTTTTTAAATGAAGCAAACGAAACATCACTTAAATTATTTAAACAAAATGAATCTTTTGTAGATGATTATGTTACAACAAAAGAATTAACATATGAAGATAAAATTAAGGATATTGACTTAATGATTGAAGCATTTGTAGAACAAGAGCGTTATGAAGATTGTGCTCTATTAGTTAAAGTAAAAAATAAAGTTACAGAGTTTTATGATAAATCCACCATTAGGAACTAGCTACGACAAAGTAATTGCAACAATAGAAAGTTGTAATACAAAAGAACAATTATTAGGAGCTAAAAAAATGCTAAATAATTTTAAAACATTGTATGGAATAGTTGGCTTCCCAAAAGCCTATTCATACAGTTTAGATAAAGTATTAAATGATAAATATATACAGTTAACATGTCAATTATAGGAATAGTATTAGGAACAATAGCATTAAATTTAATAACATTAGGTTTAATTTATTGGTTAAGAAAAGAACAACAAATGAATTTTAATCTACATGATGGTGATATAGAAGCAGCTAAACATGCTTTTAATGCATTAATGGATGATCTTAACCATTATCAAATTGAAACAGACAGAAAAATTGTTGAACTAGAAAAACAACTAGAAATCAAAAGTAAAAGTCAAGATAAGAAAATGCAAAAACACCTTACAGAACTACCATCAATAATTGGAAGAGTAGTTGGTCAAATTGAATTTGCGCAAGACATAATAAATAGAAAATAATTAATAATGAATAGTATGAATATGATGAGTTTATATGATTTTTTAGGACGCGCAGCGGGTCCTGAATTAGGAAGAGAAGTAGCACAAGCTGCTGCAAAAGCAGGAGTAAAATCAGAAATGAGAGAAATAGCAAACCCTAAATACAGTGGTTCTGTTATGTTGTACCCAAAAGCATTTTTAGATTTATATTTTAGAGGTGGCTTAAATGAAGGAGCAACAGGAAAACAATTATTAAAAGGATAATATGCAGTTAATTGGAATGATATTAGGTATGTCTTTTGCTATAGCGTGTAGTGTAGCTGCGGGTCTAGCATTAGCTTCTTACTTTATTAATAAAAATAACAAATGTGGTTGTGTTAAACGATGGGAAAGAATAAAAAAGTAAAATACGATAAACGAAGAGCAATTGATTGTAAATTAATCAAACGTAGTGCTACACATGAGGGTTACTGTAAATATATAGTTACAATAGGTGAAAAAGATGGTACTACACATCAACAACCTGTATATGGAAAAGATATGCAAGATGCTTTATCAAGATTGCTTTGGCATGAACGAACAGAAAAAGTAGTCAAGGTAGCAGAAAAAGGTAATGGTACACCCATAATGGCTTTAGCACTAATAGCACTAATTATCCCTGCTATTTACACAGCAAAAACAGATAATCCAATTTACCTACTATGGACAGTAGGAATATTAGTAGTGGGATATATAATAGTATCACTTTGGGATAATTACGTTGGTAAAGCAGGTAAATTAAAATAAATATGTATAGAATAGTAAAAGAAACAAACAAATTAAATGGTAGAGTACAATATATAATTGAGCGTTACGCTAATTATTTTTTCTACAAAAAATGGACTCGTGAACTAGATGTTGACGGGGTAAATAGCAATATGGGGGGTTATACTCTAGAAGAAGCACAACGTAAACTAGCAATCATTAAATCAGGTGAAATAACAACTAAAGAAGTAATGTAATGGCAAAATTAACAAGAAATGTAAATTACGCAAATTACAGATGGGAAGAATATGTGCTAACAAAAGAAGAATTAGCACAGTGGAAAACAGGTGATGAAGATATTCAACAAGAAATTATAGAAAACGCGGATTGGGACTTAGTAAGAGACAAACCAATTGATGATTACGGCGACGTAGAATTTGTAGAAGAAGACTAATATGTGGATAACAACAACAACATTTGGAGATGATTACGAAATTACTTACACTATTAAAACTGCGTAAAACACAGTGGTATAATCCTTTACCATACAGCAATACAATAATGGAAAAAGAAGATATTGACTTTTTATTAAAAGCAGGATGGTGGGTACAAGTTTCACCATTAGCAAATTCCGGTTCAGGATGGGTTTGTGGTATTTACAAACGAGGAAAAAAAACAGGTAATTGGGTAACTGAATATACTAGAACATACAAATCACCCCACGCTTGTTACAAATGGGCTAGAAGAGTATTAGAAAAAGAATTAGAAAAGAGCGCGCTAAATGTATAAGATTCTTTCCTACTAATTTTGGGTTACCGATTTTTATTTCGTACAT
>Ga0206126_10002820_pt1 | contig 18273 bp, 45 predicted proteins | sample Helgoland_Spring_5_FD_148621 | JGI IMG/M metagenome (GOLD analysis project Ga0206126, IMG submission 148621) | Pelagic subsurface seawater microbial communities from Kabeltonne, Helgoland, North Sea - Helgoland_Spring_Bloom_20160412_1 | ecosystem: Environmental > Aquatic > Marine > Epipelagic ...
TCATAGCAGTAGTAACAGCAAATTCAGCAAGTGAATTTCCTTTGATACTCTTGATTTTATTTAATATAGTTTTGAACATTTCAGTTCTCCTTGATTGTTGATTGAATCATACCATTGTTGGTACTTACCTATATAGTACAAAAACCATACCAAACTCTGCATTTTTTTAAAAATAAATTATATGTTGTTATTGTTGAACTTAGGGTGATATTAAAAAGGGTAGCTTTTTAAATATTTAGTAGGTGTAACAGAATGTTAGTATCAATCCGTTACGAAGTGTATCATATTGATAATTTTTTAGTTCTCGACTTAAAATTCTTTTTTCTCATTACGGTTTTAGCTATCATTTCAAGCTCTCTACCATTCCATCTTAATACAACAGGCACATTGATATCAGTTGTCATATCCTTTAATAGTAATTCAGTACCTTTGCTCATTTTAGATATCGGTTTACCATATCTTTTATATACCTGTTTATATATTCTAAGCAGTTCAGCGGTATTGATTGGCTTTTTATTTCTTGCATCATTAACCCTATCGTGAAAATGTCGTGTAAACTCTACATCAATACCAACCTTAGCCCATATCTTATCCAAATGTTTTTCTACTACATTTAATTGAGACATTGATATATCCTCTACAAGTAAGTCTTTTAATTTAATCATTAGATAATATCCGCACCTACTGTTATTTCGCCCTCTCGCTTTGTATACCACTTACGAAATTGTGCTGGTGTTCCTATTGTAATCTTACTTTCAGGCACTATCTTTAGTAAATCTTTTTTGTATGCATCCTTAGCATAATCAGTACCTACGCCGGAATCCTTTTGAAAATAAAAATCATCCCAAGCTCTCTTTAATACAAAACAATCTATTACCTTTGTATTGTATATCAATATCTCATTCCACCACGCAGATGTCTTTTTTGATGGTTGTGTTATATTCTGTCTAACATCATCTTTATACTTCTTTAATAGCTTATTAGTGATGTCTATATAATCTTTTATTTGTTTATTAGCATAAGGTCCTAACTCTTTTTTAATTGCATTTTCGTAATCGTTATAGTTTTTATAATCTGATAATTTATGTTTATCTTCTACATCCCCCTCTAATTCTCTCCAAGATTCATAATTATGTAATTTAGCTTTTTTAACTGCGCTAACTACAATCATACGATCTCCAAATACGTGATGTGATTTAACCCATCTTATACCACTCTTATCAGGTACAGTATCGAAGTCCATATATTTTCTTGCTAACATCAGGCCCTCTACATAGAATATAACTCCACCGCTACCGGTTTGTACACCCCTACCCTTTGCGAGTTGTGAAGATTTATTAGCCTTAGTAAATGTAGATATGGATTTTTTCTTACCGATTATATTACTAACACTCTTTATATTTGATGGATCAGTTACGTGGAATGCATTTATAGGTATCTTACCGAATAGGCTTTCCATCTGCTTTGGATAAATTGGAACATAGTCTCCTACCAGTGTCCATTCTAAAGCAGCTCTCGTATGTGCAGGATACCATTCAGAATGTTTTAGTTGTGTCATCCTTATCTCTGTCAATAAATCTTTTAGTTTAATCATTATTCAGTTCTTTTGTTGCATAATCACTTAACACATCAGGCAGCCAAGCATGAATGAACAGAGCTAAACTTATTTTCATAGCTCTCCACCAATGTTCAAAATACCCTACCTTATTTTCTTTTAGGTGTTTAATCACTTTGTCTGTATTTTATTTTTATTTAACCACCATTCAACTTTATTTATTAGAATTTTTTCATTTTCACGGTTCTTACCACGAGCTCCAAACATATTTAGATAGTCCTTTACTAAGTAGTATGCTGGTTCTTCATCTTTTGAACCAGGTCGTATATTTGCAACAACTTGTGATGCTTGTATATCTGTGGTGACGTGGTACTTTAAATAATCATAATCAAATGGACTTGAATATTTTCCTGATGTTTGTATCCAATTTAAAATTTTATCACTTTCATCATCTGTCCAATCCCAATCATTTTTGTATTTAGAATGCCCCCACCCCTGTACATATGCATAATATTGATACATTAGCTTATGAGGTTCTCTTGCTTTACCTGGCTTGCCTCTATAATCTAATTTATGAAAACCATCTTTCTTAACATCCATACAGAGTTTTATTGTTTTTGATGGAATCTTGGGTTTAGCACCGGTTGCTTTCATAGCATCATCTATGACTTTTTTAAAGTCACCTGGTGTTATAATTCTTTCTGTTAGTAAATCTTTTAGTTTAATCATTTTTTAATTTCCCTAATTTCTTTTTAGCATCCTTTAAATCTTGTTGCAATAATTTTATATACTTTTTTGTATTTGGGTTTTTACTTAACTTTGCCTGACCTAACATATTGTTTAAATCTATGATGTGTAAAGCTAATTCATTTCTTTGTTTCTGCATTCCTTCACCTAATGCATGAAGCCCTATGAGTGCCATAGCCACACCTCTCGGAGATGAATTTCTATATTTTTTGGATACATACTTCCAATGTTTCTTCATCATTTTTGAAGCATCTTTTGCTGATTGTCCATACTTTAATAGAAGTTTATATATCTGTTTTATATCAGTATTTACCTTTTCGTTTACAGACTCATTTGCATTCTTCATCATCTTAGCTAATTTTGTTAATAACATTTTATCTTTTTTGGAGATCATTTTTAGCTTTCTGTCTTTAGCCATCTTTTCAAGTGATGCTGCGTAAGATGCAGTTGATTCTACTTTAAAAGGCGGTCTATCCTTATCCGTATAAACCTTACCCAATTCTAAATCTTCTATTATGTCTTTCAATTTTACCACTTTCGACAACTCCAATATCTGGCTTTATGTCTTGGTCCTGGATTATCACAATTATGTCTAGCTCTGAATGATTTACGAGCCTTAGGATTAGACTTACGAATCTTCATAGTTCCACCTTTAGCTCCACCACCCTGTCCGAAGTTAACCTTAACCACATTACCCTTTGGGTTCTTTACATACACCTTAAACTTCTTTGCATCACCCTGCATAATCTTACCAAGCTTAACCTTACGGCCTTGGTATTCTGCTTCCTTTAGTGATAGGTCTTTTATATGTTCAAATGTATACCCATAACCCTTACCATCTGATTCATAAAATATTTCTGTAATCTCCTTAACACAATTAGGAACTTTACGTCCACCCTTATCTTTCATTCCTACTTGTTTGTATCCTACCCAACAGGTTCCTCTGGCTTCATTTCTTTTTTTCTTCATACTCTTTTTGAGGTCTTTTGGTAAAGCCTTTAAATTATCTAAACCTTCTTTTAAAAATGGAAACTTTTTTATTAATTTATCGTAATTATCATTATCAGGAAATGCTGGACTGCCATCTTTCTTCCATTTTATTTGATTGATACTACCTTTCGGATTATCGTATTTCTTCATCCAAACTTTCTGAGCTTTCTTTACTTTTGGTTTAGATGGTGGAGAAAGTGGTGCAGGAAAACCAGCCTCATTTACACCTTCTTTCTTAGATTTGTTTCCCCAATTCTTCGCACCAGCCTTACGACATTTTACGAGAGCACCGCTAGCATAAGCGGATGGCCAGACATCGTAACGAGCTTTAACCTTATGGTAACAAGCATCTTTCTTTCCAGCGGCTTCATCGAACTGAGCCTCTGTAAGTTTCTTACCAACTAATTCTTCTAACTTCATTTTACTCTCCTACTTCTTAGGTTTGGTTGATACATTTATTGGTTTCTTACCACCACCTTTCGTTGATGATGTTCCACCTCTACCAGCTTTATTTTGAGCAGCTCTCTTTCTACGAGTTGCACTCGCCTTTTGTTTCTTACTCATACCAGCAGCTTTACTTGCTGGTACACATTTGGCATATCCTCTTTTCTTACCACTTGTGCCACATGGTGGGTGTCCACCACCTTTTTTCTTTTTACCAATATTTACCCATTTGTCACTAAACCACTTTCTTAAATTTTCATTAGAGAAATCGCCACAGTTTACACAAATATCTCCTATGATTTGTTTTGCCTGTTCAACTGTCACTTTAGTATCAGCACCCTCTTTCTTTACACAATTTCTATATCTCTTACCAAACATAATTTTGGTTTTACGAGTAGGATGTGTCATATATCCTTTTTGACAACTTTCTAATAGTTCTTTTATACTCATTACTTATCCTTCTTTTTGGAATGTCTAAACCAAAAATCAATTGTCTTACCAAAGGTAGCAATAAATGTACCCAAAATAATATTCAGTAAATCTCTATGTGTTTCATCTAATTCTAAAGTTGGGTGAAATAATAAATACAATACCCAATATAGTATTGCAAACATACCACCTGTAATTGTAAACTGCATCCAATCTGGTAATCCATCACCACCCATATATAAATCAGGACCAGTTGGTATCGGTTTCGGTTTTGGTTTTTTATTTCGTCTTTCTACACCATCCCATTTTTTGTCTGTCACCATAATCTCCTAAAAAACATCCTCAGCTAGCATATCATCTATCGAACCTTTAATATCCTTAGAAGAACAATCAACCTCACCATCCATATCTGCCTTCCAAGTTTCTTTCTTACTACCATCAAAAAATAAAGCTATTGATGGAAAATTTCTAAATCTTAATTTCTTTATTACCTTTTTAGCCTGTTCACTTTCAACATAAATTATCTTACAATCTTGGTATCCTTCAACACCCTTTAGGATTTTTTCATCTAATTCTTGTTCTTGCCATTCGGATGTAAAGACGGCTACGACCACACCACCATTAATCTTATCCTTAAAATTCTTATCATTTACACCCTGTGAGAATGTAACAGAAAGAAATAATAATAATGTAAGTAAATATCTCATATTAAAAACTCCTATTTGTCCTTCTTTCTTCGTTCAAGGCCTTTTATTTCCTTTTCTAATTCTTTGATAGCTTCCTCATACTCATCTAGCTTATCATAAACGGCATCCATATCCTCCTGTAATCCACCGACTTGGTTTTTATATTGTTCGTAAGACCGTGGCCAATTGTGTCCATCTGGTTTTGATGGATATTCATCTCCAAAAATTTCTTCTATTTTTATTTCAGGTAATTGTTTTGCTTCCTCAATTTCAGATAACAACATATAATAACCACCCACACCAGCTGATATCAACGATACCAAACCGATTATCGTCTGTACTGACATTGAGAATTTTGTACCCATAACTTTTTCTTCTGATAGTTCAACCGGTTCTTCCACTACAGGTTTTGGTTGTGCTACAGGTTGTGGTTTGGGTTGTACCACAGGTTGTGGTTCGGGTTCTACTATTGGTTCAGGCTCAGCCTCTTTATGTTTTTCCTTTAACTCATCTTGATTTAATAAAATTTCTGTAATATCGTCAAGGCTACAAAAGTTCATATCTACAAGTATCTCACCGAGAGTGCGTTTATCTCCCTTGATTTGTGCCTGTAAAGCTTTGTTTAGTTGTCGTTTAGTAATTATATCTTCATCACATAACAACTTACCTATTTTGATATCACCATTCATTTTATTTAATATACTCCTTGATAAAAAGTAGCTTCAGGATCTGTTCCTACTTCTAAGTTATCAAAAATAATTATACCATGCTGCATCTCATTTCTATAAGGGTTGAAGAAGTATCCATCTGCTATACCACTAACTTTACCATCTTCATACTTTTGTATTGATGCTTGTGCAAATTCTGTAAAATCGGATAGTCCAACAATCTCTAATGTTATTCTACCACTTGTAGTTTCAAATAACAATGAATCCATTTGAGTACCACCTAAATATAATTTAGTATCTATTAGTTGACCATTATCTTGTCCATTGTTATCATACATAATCAAAGCATAATGTTCTTTTTCGGGTGTAACTCTACCATCTTCTCTTTGAAAGTGTAGTACGAATATCTTTTTTATAGAACCATCTTCTTGAACTTCTGATGCTCCATATGTTGTTATACTTTCATAGTACTCACGAACATTAAACTCTGAACCATTTACCCACATTTCAATATTTTCTTCTAATGGTTCTTCATCTCTACCATCACAATTAAATGTAAATATAGAAAGTATCCCAACTAAACAAAACAATTTTACATTATTATATATCTCATAGTATTTCATTTTAGAAACCCATAAATTGATAGTTAATTCCTAATTTTATATCGTATGCTGGTCTTTCCCAATAAAACAGATATCTTCCTTCAGCAAAGACTCCAAGATTATCTTGAACCTTTACTCCAAATATTGCTCCCATATCGTAATCATTCCAATCCATCCACATCGGCTCCATATACATAAACTTATGTGGTTCTTTATCTTGATCTAAATGATCACCATAATGTGTAGCGTTGTGATAAGCATGTTTATCGTGTCCATAATGAACCGGTAACCAATTACCCCAACTGTGCAACCACCAATTTTCACCATAGTGATAAAAGTCAACACCTAATACCAATGAGGTTTCATTCTGATTACCCAATGCTCTTTTCTTATCACCGATGTACTCTTCTAACATATTAGGAAAGTGGTATAGAAAATACTCCCTATCCGTGTAGGCAAATATTCTACCATCTACATCTCTCCACAGCCAATCATATCCTCTGGCTTCACCACCTTCGTTCCAAAACGGACCACCACCTTCAATCGTTACCCATTCACCATTTATATATTCTATTAATTCAGAACCTATCCAATTACCATCCTCATCAAAGTGTAGGGGATCTCTCCATTCGTTGTCATCAATACCAAAAGCATCTTCTGCAAATGCCCACCAAGAACCCTTGTACCAAGTGGTATCCAATACCATAGCATCAAAACCATATACTGGATGTTGTCTGTGTTTCACACCTACTGAAAAATGTAGTTTATTTCCTAAGGCTTCAGGTGTCAAATGTACCCTAAGATCAGCTTGACCATAGGCAATATCTTCCAACCCTAACTCGGTCATCCCAACTTTTAACATTACCCAATTACCAATGTATCTTAACCAATATTCTTGGTTAACATATTCGTTTCCCCATTGTCTGCCTTCTGACCATTTAATCAGATATTCCCAACCTTTTACAGGTCCGAATGTAGCACTTTCATTGGCATTCTGTTCGGTCTGACCATCATACCAACCACCACCTTTACCAGCTGACTTGACTCCACGCTTTGGTTCATACTGAAATCTACCAATCTTTCTCAATCCAAATGATGTTTGAAAATCAGGTTTTAATTCGCCCTCAGTTCTTTCCACCACAAGATCGCCCGTGCTCAATCCACCAACGATAGCAAACCTATCATCTTTATATCTTGGTGCATTTAAACTAAAGCTAGCATATGCAGTTGAATACTTAAAAAACTTATCAGCAAACCTAAAAGAGAATACACTCTTAGGTCCTGAAAAGAATTTTGTTTTTTTATCACCTGATTGCCTTGCTTCTTTTTTAATTAAATCAACACCAAACAAAGATGAGACTAATAATAGTCCGATTAAAATCTTCTTTAACATCTGTTCTCTCCTAATTAAATAATTTTACTTACAGCAACATTCACACTTACACATTTTTTTTTGACATCCACAACAACTACATATTGTTTCATTCATCACTACCACACCATCCAAGCAGCAGCCGCAACCTCTACGAAGATATCAGACGCTGTATTGTATGCCCATTTCTTTTTAGTTCCATAAGTCTCTTCTGTACCCTCTACGAAATACTCAAAAATTTCCCAAGCCACACCGATTATTAATACCCAAAGAACAGCCCATAGATCAGATGCTCCCAACCATTGTGCCACCTTAGCGATAAATAAACCAGCCGCCAGATGATATGATGTCCAACCATCTAACTGACCACTTGATATCTGCCAACTATATAATTTAGCTAGAGGATTATCCATAATTTTCTCCTTAGTGTTTCAAAAATGGGTGAAAGTTGCTTCCGGTTAATAAATTAACTTGCTTTTATCTTTCACCCATTGTCTTAGTTACTTAGATCCAAAAATCTTAGAGAAAAAACCTTTCTTAGATTTTTTACCCTTAGAACCACCAATCTTCTTGCCCTTCTTTTTCTTCTTCTTAACTTCTTCCATTCCAGCTCCTTCATTCATATCCATAGCGGATACAGGTGCTGTTACAGAAAAAAGTAAAAAAGTAGAAAGAACAATTTTAAGTAGTTTTTTCATTTTACTATCTCCTTATGTTATATAAACATTATTACACTTATAAATATCTGAATACTAAAAAATTAATTCAATTCGGGGTGCATTTCGAACTCCGGATCACAAACTAAAAATTTTAGTATCCATTTCTTATCTTCTTTTTCATCCCACTCTTCGTATCCAGCCAAAATACAAGTATCAGTAGACATTCTTTTGACCACTTGATCCATCTGTTTTTCTGAATTACAAATTACATTTATACGATCTCCCTTACTTTTAATATATACCATATTATCAGCATGGTTATATAGTTCATCCGACTTCATCTGTACGTTCTCCATATAGATCCCAAGTTTTGGGTGGCGCTTTAGGTGGCGCTTTTCCATCATCAATCAATACCTCTCCCTTACCAGCATCTACAATAAAATTAGTGACTCCCTCTCTTAAAAATATTTCATTGAGACAAGCAGTTAATGATTCAAATGAGTCATCTCCTATTTGCCACCTATCTCCTGGAGGCATTCTCATAGCGTATGTAACTTTCATATTAATTCCTTAAATTATAGAAGTAAGATGATTTGGTTTTAGGATCATCATACTCCTGTTTTTCTAACCACATAGATAGGGTCTGTTCAGCTGACATCTCACCTAGCTTATAATCGTTTTGATATCTTTCTAATAGTTCACCAACAATAGGATGCCTAACCACATCAGACAAATCAAATTGGCTAAAACCAACTCTCTTAACTCCTGTAAATCTTTTTATAGCATCATCTAATCCATTAGTTCCTCTTATATCAGATTGCATTAAATCTCCATTTATTATGTATTTGCTCCTATCACCTATACGGGTTATAAAAGTTTTAATCTGAGATGGTGTAGCATTCTGTGCTTCATCTAATACTACTATGCTATCGGTTAGAGTTAATCCTCTCATATAGGCTAATGGTATTACCTTAACCATTCCACTATTTCTAAGAACACCCAATCTCTCCTTACCGATAATCTGTTCCATATTATAATATAATGACATCATAAATGGTGCTGTCTTTTCATCAATGTCACCCGGCAAATATCCCAACCTTTCTCCATCCACCTCTACAAGTGGCTTGGTAATAATCATATTCTCATATTTACCCTGCGCTAAATTCTTTAGAGCATAATGTGTGGCTAAATATGTCTTACCACAACCTGCAGGTCCTATTGAAAATGTCACATCATTTCTTCCAATAGTTCGATAAAATGTCTTTTGATTTTTAGTTCGGAACTCCAATGACTTCCAGTCGATACGCTTAATCTGTGATAAAGCTTGTCGTTTATTCTCACACTTCTGATTTGATTTTACTTGGGTTATTGTTTTGATTGTCTTTAATCTAGACTTATCTGACATGATGTATCTCCTTTATTTTATAGTTAAAAGGTTTCATTTCCTTTCCTATAATAAATATTGTATATATTACATAATGTCATCTCTATTTAGTATTCTAATTAAATCCATTAGTAATTTATTATACTCTGGATATTTAGCCATCACTATTAATAAATTTTCTAAATATTCTTCCGGCATAAAATCTAAATCGTATTCACCTATTATAACGGCTTGTTCTAAAAAAGCTTCTACAGCTTTTCTTAAATCTTCAGGTACCTTACCATCTAAGATTTTCATATTCTTAAATCTTAGTAAGTCCTTATTTACTTTTTTAGACATTACTAGTTTCCAAAATCCTTCCAAGCTCTATAGCATAGGTTGGTGTGGTTTGAAATGTTACAACACCCATACCTTTGAACTCAACTAACATTTCAGGCGCATCTTTACGATACCCATTCCTAAACTTAATAACATCATAATGTCTACCCTCTAATCTTTTAGACCAATAGGATGTAACTTCCCTGTATTCTGTAGTTTTTTCTCCATTCAGAATTGCATCGAAATATTTACGAAACAGGTTGAGATGTAAAACCTTCATTTATTTTAATAACGTATATAAGTACTCAGCTACCTTCTTACCAAAAGTCTTATCCGATGGATAATGTGCTTTGGCAACAATTCTAGAATGAGCTATATCTTCTCCTAATTGTTTAAATACTTTGGAATATCTTGGATACCTTTTTGCATAATGCATACCAGCTAAATATCCCTGTATTGCGTGTCCGCTTGGATACGATGGTGTTTTCATACTTTTCATATCAACACCCTTTAATTTAACTCCATAGAACTCAGCTATCTGCCAAGGTCTTGGTCGGTTATACTTATATTTCAGTTCCACGACAAACTTTCCTGATTCGTTTAAAAGAGAATCTAACTCCTCTTTTATGTAAGGTAGTTCCAACTCTGCTAAAGTTTCTTTAAAAACTTTTTTTATGTTGTCATGCTTCTTTACAAACTCTTTATTAATTCTGATAGATTGTAAATATCTGACTTCATCCAAAGTTGTTGCACTACTATTTTCAGGCGGTAACTGATTCGGTAATGAGTACTCTTCCTTAAAAAGTTCGAGCTGCATCATCATTCTTTTATTATGTTTGCCTTCAGGACCTGAATTATAAGTCATCTTATTAAGCGCTAATAAGTCTTTTAGTTTAATCAATTAAACTCTCCGTTAACTTAATAATAAATATATACTAAATTAGAAAACCATCAATTTATTTTTGTTTATCTTTCCTATCCATTAATTCTAAAATAATACATAAGATACCAGCTGCTAAAACTATAAAAGAAGTTATGTATGGATTAGGTTGGAGCATTATCATTTACCCGTACTCCCAAATCCAGCATCACCTCTATCGGTATCTGATAATTCATCTACTACACTAACATTAATTGGATATAATGTAGGATGAACTATTTGAAATAATCTTTGTCCTGGTGTTACCATATAATCCTCATCACTATTATTATCTACGGCAGCCATAATCTCCCCACGATAACCAGCATCAATAATACCTATAGAGTTAGACATCCTTAATGGTGTTTTAGAAATACTACTTCTTGGCACTAACATATAACTTACTGGTAAATAGTCATCATTCATTTCACATACAATACCCATCTTAATTAATGTGGTTTCACCTGGTTCTATAATCAATTGATCCGGACAATATAAATCTACTCCAGCATCACCATCATGTACTGAGTTCCAATCTTTATAAAAGTGATTAACTCCATCTTCTAATATTTTTACTTTTAAATGTATCATAAGTATTCTCTTACTCCTGTTCCTATATGTTGCTCGTACCACTTACCATCTACATCATGCCATACATAAGGATTTTCTGGATTCTCAGTCCACCCAAACTTTGTATACCAATCTAAAGGCTTAGGTTTAGTTTCTCTATCCTTACGAAGTAGGTTAGCACGATGAGATGCATGAAACTCTTCCTTACCAATCCAATGAGGTTTAGTAATCTGATTGTATTCATACATTTTCATATTGTTATTGTAACCACGCTTAATCCACTCCATAATAATAATATTAGTGTAATGTTTTAAACCATTTAGATATGGTCTCCACATCACAGTAGCTGGATGATTTATCCAACCCTTATACGGCTTACCATCTTTACGGGGCTTACCTTCGATAGCATTAATAATCTGCATACCTTCCACACGTTGCTTACCAAGCCTACGCCAATCCAATACCTCAGCAGATTTTCTGAATGATTCGTATGGTAAAAATGTTTGCATTATTTCTCCTATTTAATTTGTATTTTTTGTAACCATTCTGGCACATTGTTTTCCATATAGTGCTGTATAACAAAGGCTTCAAGTATGTGAGTAAAAAACCAAAAGAAACAAAGTAATGGTATATAGATTTGAAAATCTAATCCCAACTTAACTACACCTAGCCAAGTCAGAAATACCATACCTATTGTTTTAGTTAAGAATCCCATACCTGTAAAACCCAAACTCATAACACTACCTCTTTGAACTACCACATATATACCAATAATTAGATGTAGCAGATTTAATATTATAGGTGCAAAGACACCAAGTATTATTGTCAGCCCCAAAACCCTTTATCCTCCTTTGCTTGTATTAATACTATTGTTACTACTATTACAGCTGCTAAACCACAGCCAAAATAAAACATCGCTAAACTCATATTACAACCTCTTTTTTTTTATTTTACAAATTCGTTACCTGTATAAGTATTATTGCTAATGCTAATAATAAACTAATAATTGTTTTTAATGTAGGAACTTCTCCCACCATACTCCAAGCCATTATACCAAATACAACTGTACTAACACCAAATCCAGCCAGCCTCATATTCCAAAATGCACCAAAGTGCTCGTAAGACCATTTGGTGCTATAAAAGAATAATGGGGCTATCAATAGACTTGTAAGGTATAACCACCATATTGATTTAAGAAATGGTTTATCAGGCCATACCACCCACCCTTGTAGTTGAACGAAAGCAATTATTGAACCGATTATATTTGCTAAAATTGCATACCATAATTTAGTCATTCCATTTCCTGTTTTTAAAAGAGTCACTAACTTCTTTTATATGTCTACATTTTTTTCTAAAGGCATATCCCTTACATCCACAACTATAGTGGTTGTGAAATGGGTGCCACTCTACTGTATAACTATTTCCATTAGAGCCTTTTATTTGCCATTGGTTATCGACTAATATTTCTCCACCATAATTTTCTATTAAGTAATTTACTAAATTCAATTTTACCTCACTATATATATTATTGTATCTGGCTTACGCATGATAGAAATTTTCTCATACCGATAATGTTCTATACAATACATCGCCACAGGCTCACCCCGCGTCTTAATTAATAACTCTTCATAATTATCTCTATACAAATGACTTCTTTCATTTAGGTTTAATTTATAACCTTCTCTAATCCATCGCTCTTTGGGTGTTAAATCAATAGCTCCGCTTTGAGTGTCAGCGCAACCCAAACAGAGAATTAAAATTGTAAGAGCGTAGGGTTTCATTCCAACTCACCCCACATCAATAGATTATCAATAAGTGTTTCATCAGCTTCAGACCAATCTTCTAATCCATTCTCCCAATACACTTCGCCGGTATCATCATTGTATATGGTTTGAATATGTATACCATCGCTCTCTTCATCAAAACCAACACATAATGGTTGCGTAACCTCAGGACCTTTCGGAAAGAAACCTAACATACCCATCACATTATGTAAGGTTGTATCTATTACAGAACCTGAATCAGTTGAGTAACCTATGATATCGGTTGTACTAAATATTTGTTCCCTCATTACGCTTCTCCTATTGTTGCCATAAATGGTTCAATTACAGAATCATCATCAAAAGTTTCTAAACCAAATGATTCAGGAGACGAATCATCCTGAGTTGTGCCACATAACCTATTTTCTAAGTCCTTCTCTAACCTAGCCATTAACTTCTCCCTACCTTCGTGGCTCATCCAACTAGTCCTATGGTACTTATCATTAACCCACATATCAACTACCTTAACGGCAGAAGTAACACTACTAAAGCAATACTCTACTTTAACGGTGTCGTTTTGACATTCATATTCATGTACATAAGTCATATATTTCTCCTATTATAATACTGTTAAAGTTACTTCGTCAATATCCTCGATGATACCTTCTTCGATATAACCGATTGCTTCATACTCAACACCAGCGTCATCGGTACCAGTTACCCAAGCGGTATACTCAGTTTCAGATTCGAAATCAACCATTTCGCCAATTTCTTCCCATTCTATTTTACCATTTATTTTAATCATTCGTTTTTTCCTTTTTTGTTACATATAAATATACAAAGAATATTTGATAAAGTCAAGACTTATTTTTTACTTTTTTTAGCTAATTTTGTAAAAATTTTATCAAGAGTATTATCATTATACCATTTAGTATATTTTGTTTTATCTCTTGTAAAACCATCTTTACTACCCCATTTAATGTTCGGAAAATCATCATAATACCTATTTACAGTTTCAACTCCACCCATAGTATAAGTTATAATATCAAAAAATTCTAAATCATTTAAGTTTTTCATTATTTTTTTCCTTTTATTCACAACTAAATATACAGAGAATATCTGTTAAAGTCAAGACTTATTTTTAAATACTTACATTTTCCAAAGGATAAATAACATTTTCCTTTGCCATTAAATACTCAAAAAGTACATTGTAAATTTGACCATCAACTATTTCGCCAATACAATGACATAATGTTCCAGCCTTATCAAACCCCTCAATATAATGAAAGGTTTTAGTAGGATCATCTAATTCAGTTTTCTTACCAATCTTCCAATTGACAGAACCAACTATATCCCACCCTTTAATGTTTATTGTTTCGTGAACTAATGTGTGTTTCATTATTTTTTCCTTTTACTTCGTTGTCTCTAAATATTCTTCAATGACTGTTCTATCAGCCGTATCGGCTAACTCATATAATTCAAAACCATCCTCATCAAAACCACCTGTATCATAAAGAATGTGTTCAGCCCATCTTTCATCTAAGTCAATAGTTCCATCAGCATTTATTGGGTGAGTCATTCCGGTTTTCATATTTAATGCCGTTCCGATACTTTCTAATCTAATTAAGTTCATTGTTTTTTTCCTTTTATTCACAACTAAATATACATAGAATATTTGATAAAGTCAAGACTTTTTTTTATCTTTTTGAAATTTAAATTGCATATCATATTCCTCAATGCCACCATCTATACATTTAATGATACGCTTGATAAAACCATCAATGATAAAGTTTTTAGAACTACAACTTTTTAGTAGCATATAAACCTTATCATCAATATTTAGTTTAATGGTTTTCACTATCGCAACTTTTCCAGAGTATCCATAAAAATAACATCTTCACCCCAACCAAGAGCGTTGATAAAGTCCTCTGAGATTTCATCTTCGATTATGTCAGTTGGATTATCAAAGTCAATACTTGCATCAGCATTTATTGGAAACATCATTCCATTAACTGTATCAAGCACAGAACCCACGCTGAAAAGATTAGTTAAATCGCCTATCTCAATATTGTTTTCTGTTAAGTATTCTTTTAAGTTCATTGTTTTTTCCCTTTTTGTTACCCCTTAATATATGAAAAATAAATGAGAAAGTCAAGACTTATTTTTAATTATTTCCTTTTAATCTGCCCTCACCATCTCCACCTAAAACTATACCATTCATAGCTTCATTAAATTCATACTCGCCACGAGGATCCTTTTCAACATTATTCTCAATGTTATGTCTTAACTCATTTAATAAATCTTGAGCAGTATCTATGTAGTATAGAGTATCGCTAGGTGCTGTACCTTCGCCAACATTATAAGCATCAGTTAGTTCACTACTTATTAATTCAATATAAGTTAATATTTCTTTTTTAGTCATTTGGTTTTCCTCTTTTGTTATATGTAAAGATACAAAGAATATTTGATAAAGTCAAGACTTATTTTGGCTTTACTGTGATTAATGTATTTTCTCTAAATACCATTCTATAATCAGAACCCATTCCAATATGTACCGACTTGGTTGTTACATTTTTACTATACTTATTTAGTTTTCTGATTTGTCCACTTGTCATTATAACATTCAAGTAATCTTTTAAATCGTCTTTTTTCCAAAGTCTATTTTGATCGGTATTCATATACCTCTGATTAAATCGATGTATGAAATGCCGGCAGATTTGAAACTCTCTATGCATTTCTTTTTTATTTATCACTTAACTCACCACCTCATAAGGTTTATCAGAATACTTACCAAGTCTAACAGAGGTATACCAACCGACATCAAAATAGTCTGTCATTGGTTCTGAGTTATCGTGGTTACCATTGTTCATCGCTGGGATAACTTCACTCAAAAAGGCAAGAGCCTTTGGGTTGTCAGCAAAGTGTTCTTCATACCAATACTCATTAATATTATCAGTACCAAAATCGATAGGACCTGATTTGAGGTTTAGGTTAAGAGTTGAATAATTACTAACACCAAGTGTAGCTTTGATTCCGTATTTCTTACAAATCTCTTTGATTGCCGGAGCTAACTTCTTTTTCTTTTCTTGATTCATATAAGCCATTATTTATTTTCCTTTATTAAGTTGATTGTTTTTCTCTCATTATTCACAACTAAATATACAAAGGATATTTGATAAAGTCAAGACTTATTTTTACTTTTTTTTATATTTTATTCTCTCTATTATGTTACCGAATGTGTCGTGATCGTAAACCGATTTAGAACCATCTCTATGTTCTACTCCCCCGACTAAGGATTTATCCTCAAAGGCTATGTGTGGTGGGTGGTCTGCTGGTAAAACTAAAGCTAGGTCTATGTTATCAAATTCCAATAACGCCCAAGTATCATCTTCGTATTTAATTTTACAGTTTCTATTTTGGGTATACCATTGAATACCCTTTTGAATATTTGTTACAACTACTGCTATGTGGTCTATTTTATCCATCTCATCTATCTCCTGATAATTTGATATCAAGCCTCCTAAGTATATCATTCAAAGATAAACCATCTTTATCACGTTCTTTCAAACTCATATCCTCAGCCCTCGTTCCTACAATAAACGCATGAAGCATATCGTTATAAGATACTAAGTTTTTTAGATACTCTATAAACTTACCTAACTCATCTACCTTTGAATTTTTTTCTTGTAGTATCTGCAAGCATGCTATTATCCGATTAATGCTCTTTCCTCTGATTAGGTAAGAGTCCTTATCTTTATGCCAATCCAACTTCATCGTAACTCCTTACTTATTACTATAACTAATTAATTGATTGCTCAGTAAAGATTGTATTGTGTAGTATAGGGATGGATTACGTTTCAGTAAATCCTTAAACTCAGGCTGCTTCCAAACCAAACATTCTGTATCGTGCTTTACAACGCAGGTAGCGGTTGCTGACTTCTCTGTTAAGAAACTCATCTCCCCTACAAACTGACCATCTCTCAGTTCAGCCACCTTTTTATCACTAACCATAACATCAACTGTTCCGTTATATATAAGAATTAAATCGGTAACCATATGTTCTTGTCGTATTATAACATCACCAGCGGTAAACTTCTTCCAACTAGCAATCTTACTTATCTTTAGGTATTCGACAGGCGTCATATCTTTGAATAATGTCTGATACAATTCCTTATCCTTTGGCGCCATCTTAATAGGTCTCTTCTCATATACAAGAACCGCTATATGATACAGATTCAAACCTATAAAAATTCCATTCCAACCAATAGCAATCCACATAGGATTTGCTGGTATGAAGTAATTATATGCCATACCAAACGCACTAGCCAATATGGATACTAAACGCAACCATAGTATATCCTTAACCAAAAAGGAAAAGGCTATCAATCCAAATGCTAGATGTCCTATTAAATCTGTATATTCCATATCTATAAGTATTATCCTAAATTACAAAAAATCCATTTCTTTTCTCTCAACACTCTTTATTTTGGTATAACCTTTATCGTTTAACAAAGTCCTAATATGCCCATCCGAATCCCCATACAACCAAAACGAAATCTCCAACCCATCGGGCTTATTCATATTGGTATCGGTAGCTACCACATTATACCAACCCTCAGCACTAACTTCCACATCTCCATAATCAAAAAACTTACTCATCTTATCTTAACCTTATAAGGTCCTCCCTTCTCATCTATCCTATTCGCATCCTCAGAGTACACATCCCTATAATCAGAATCCGACAAATCAATGTGCCACGGTGCTTTAAATCCCATCACGTATATATAAGCTACGAATATAACGATAGCCGGTAATACCACCCATATAAATAATATTGTCTCAATCATAAATCCTCATCTGCCTCATCCCAATACCTCTCCTCTCCAGGTTCGTTCATCATACTCTCCCATCTATCCTCAGCGCAATCGTTGTCATCGCCGGAATAGTCAATGCCGTAGTTCGTGTAATCGTATATGTACCGCTGAATATCCTTCGGTTGGATGTACAAACCGACATAGTTCCGTGGCTTGTTCTTCCGAAACAGCTCCTGGTCCTTACAGATACGCCTATAGATATAATGTCCTAACTTATTCGGTATCATCGGTCTCGAACAAATCCTTAACGGCTCGTTTAAAGCTCCGTACATTCGCTTCGGTCTTTACCTCTAACC
>Ga0206126_10002821_pt1 | contig 18261 bp, 8 predicted proteins | sample Helgoland_Spring_5_FD_148621 | JGI IMG/M metagenome (GOLD analysis project Ga0206126, IMG submission 148621) | Pelagic subsurface seawater microbial communities from Kabeltonne, Helgoland, North Sea - Helgoland_Spring_Bloom_20160412_1 | ecosystem: Environmental > Aquatic > Marine > Epipelagic ...
CTTTCAAAAACTCATGTATAGCATATTTTGAATCGGCTGGCCTAGCTGTTAATATAAATACATTTCTATTACCAAACTTCTCATTTCTAGCCATTGCTTTATTAAACATAGGGCCCTCAGCACCTTTCATCACTTTACTAAATTCACTAAAATCAAATTCAGCGCCCTCTTTTGATAGTTCTTCGCTTCTTAAAGCAAATTCAGTAGCGTTAATTTTTCCTTTAGTGCCATCAGGCATAGTGTATAATACGTTGCTTTTAGTTGTAGCTAAGGTATCATCAAAATCCCAAACACTAATTCCTTTAGGATTTTTATTATAATCTAAACTAGTAGCAATATCAATTGCAGATTGTGTTGTTACAGATTTTTTAAATCCTGAAGAAAATTTAGTCTGCTTGGGAACATTAACTGTTTTGCTGTTTAATTGAGTTATGTCATCGAACGTTTGATTATACCCTTTTTCTTTTAATAGATCCTGAGTCGCTTTAGAGTTAAACCTAGCTTTGAAAGGTTCTTTCATGTCAACCCAATCTTGCCCGGGAAAAACGTCCCTATAGTTAGCGTCTATAGCTTTTGAAACCTCCGTAGGAACCACATAAGTGTAACTAGTCTCTACTATTTTGCCTACAGAATTTTCATAAGAAAGGTCCTTGTCGCTAATAAAATTAGCAATTGAGTTTCGTAATTGCTTAACAGGAGTTCCATGTTCTAGAGTGTAGTTAGACTTCCCTTCTTCGTTAAAAGCAGGTAAACCATCAACAGCCATAATTCCTTTTACCTCGGAAACTGTTTTCAAAATACTACGCATGTTAGAATTTATAGTATTTAAAATTACAGCTTTTCCTAAATTACTACCAGCATTACCGTTTTTTAAAAACTCACTAAATCTTTTTAAGTCTTCAGCGGATTGATCCGATAATTTTTTTCTACCATCAAGATTTACTTCATTGGTGCCAGAATCTACAGTTTTACTTAAATCGTCTTTAACCTCTTGAATAAGCACAGGGTTAACAGCTTTTTTACCCGAAGCCGCTTTTATAGTCAATCCAGTACCTGTTTTAGTTTTTTCTAAAGTATACCCTGCAAATGCATTTTTTAAAACTTCATTTTTTGTTATAAACTCTTGCAGACCTTTATTATTACCAAATATACTTCTTCCTAATCCGCTAACAGACCAGCCTCTTAGTGTTCTTAAAAACACTTCCTGAGGGTTAGATGTGCCGATGTCTACTAAATGATTATAATAATTTGATATAGTTTTTTCGCCAGCTAGCTTTGCCCCGTCAGCCTTCAAATTAGAGGCTCCATGAGGCACTCCTAATATACCTTCAACATAGCTAAAATTATAATCTACTACATTGTTTATATAGTTAGAAAAACTAACGCCACTACTTTTGTTCCATTTTTTAAGTTGTTCTTTTTGAGCGGTAGTTAAATTTTTACCTTCAAAAAGCTCATCATTGTTAGTTTTTTGTTTAAATTCTAAGTACGATTCTTTAAGATCGTCCATCATATCTTTAAAGACTTCGTCTTCCTGAGCAGTGATACTTAAAGGATTTATATTATTAATAGAAATATATTTTATAACATTACGAACTTTGTTATCAAAAACATTAAAACCTGTTATATAAGTTTTGCTAAACTTAACTGTACCTCTTTCTATGTCTTTTAGCAGTACATTAACAAAATTGTCAGCTAAAGCTGCTTTTAAAACTTCTTGGTTTGCTTCAAAAGCCTTGCTTATATCTGAATTTTCATTTTGAATTTCTTTGCTAAAAATTTCAAAAGCTATTTCTTCAGCTATCGCTTTACCTAAAGCTTCTCTTTTTCCTCTAATAAGTTTACCTTTTTCGTCAATAAATAAACCCACAAAGTCAGCATCGGAAACTTCATCAGCAGAAACTCTTCTAACTATTTGATTTCCAGCAGTAGCACCCCTAACTAATGTTTTTTCACGATCAATTTCCTGGCCAACCCAGTCTGGGTATGGTATAAATTTTGGATCAAACACATCTTGAACAACGTTTTTACCACCTATATTAACAGTTACCTTCACTCTGTTTCCGTTTTCGTCTACCCTAAAAGATCCTCCTACGGATTTTTCAATAGCCATAGGGATACCACCTATAACTTCTTTTTTGGTATCTTTACCCATTAAAAAAGTAGTGGTCATGTTTTCTATGATAGCTTTCTTATTTTTTATAAGATTTTTCTCATAAGTACCATCCTTTAGCTTACCTAATCTTTGAATAACAAGTTTAGGAGCTGCTTCAGGGTCTCCTACAACTTTACCTATTTTCTTTTTTATTTCCGCAACTAAAGGTGTTGTAGCAGAGTTGTCACCTCTTTTATCTGTAATCTTACTTTTTAGGCTAGCTAAAACTTGTGTTAACTTTCCTGTTATAGCGGTTATTGTAAAGTTAGGTACAATGTTACTTCTAGTAAACGGTGTGTATTTTCTTTTTTCGGCTTCTTGAGAAGCTGAATCTTCTCTAGATGTAACATTCTTTGCTTTATCTAGCCCCACACCGGATCCAGCTGCTGCTTCTTTCTTTCCTTTAATTAAAGCTTCTTTAACTCTATTTCTTATACCGTATGGACCAGCTATAATGTAACCCCCAAGACTTTTGTTTGCCGCTAAAGGATCATAATTCATTATGTTTCTTATGAACTGCTCGCTAATAACATCTTTAATAAAATCATCTAGATTTTTACCGTAAATATTGTCTAAATTAACAATACCGTAACCTGCTGCAATCTTTACTATCAAAGGATTTAATATGCCCTTGTTAATTTCTTCCACAACCTTTCCTGCTATAGTTTCTGCATATACTTTTTTAGTAGTGCCTTTAGGTACCATTTCATCAAATTGATCGCCTAAGGGTTTTTTATTTTTTTTAGAATCAGTTTTAGCTTTAGTTTTGTCTTTTGTTTTAGGAGCTGCTGCTTCTTTTTTCTTAGCGTTCTTAATTTTAAACTCTAAATTACGTACAAGAGCATCAAACTCTCCAGGCTCGTAGTCAAATTCATTTTCTTTTATAGTAGCTAACTCTTGAGTAAACAGAGTAACAGACTTGCTATCACCTTCTTTTTTTGATTTATTAATAGCGTTTAAAACTTGACTACTAAAATTACCAGATCTAAGATCAGCATTACGATTTAATAAATAGTCTAGTGCTTTTTTAGGAGTAGATACGTCTGCGCTCTTTTTAAACTTCCTTGTAAAATAACTTTCTTTTTTTCTAGAAGATTCTAAGCCAAAAGTATTTTCAAAATTAAAAGCAACTTCTTGTAGGTGATTAGTATATTCATCCTTAAAGGTATCTGAAGTAGCCTCCCAGTTAGTTAACCTCCCGTTTTCGTCAAAATATTTAGCATCACCGCTTAAATCAGAGTCTACGTCAGTGCCGTCTGCGTTTTTTCCAGTTCTACCAAACAAGGTTTGCATAGTTATAGAATGAGCTGTTTCTAGATTTTTATTGGTGCTCGCTTCTGTATATAAGTTATTCCTATACTCTTTTGCTTGGGCAGAAGAAAATAAAGCATCGTCAGAAGCATGAGTCATCTCGTGGATCTCTACTGATCCTACAAAAATATCTCCGCTTTCTAATCTTTTTTGAGTTACTTCGCTTTCGTTAGTTACTAAAAACTTAGGGCCATCTTGAGTTTCAATCATTACACCGTTAAAATCTGAATCACCTACGGTTTCTTCTATTTTTCTTTGTTGATCTAGATTTAAGTTATATTGATTTAATCCTAAAATATTACCTTTATCGTCTTTTTTCGTAGGGTCTATTTTTACTAGCTCAATATTTGTTCGTTTTGCAAACTCATCTGCTCTTTTTCTACTTATAGTTTTTGTTGTAGCAGCTGTTGACACCATAAAAAGCTTGTTAGCTCCTGTCTTAAAATATTCTTTTTCTTTATCTTTTTTTGTTAAAGGCTTACCTTTACTGATTCCGTCTGTGTAAGTCATTGACTCTACTCTATCACGAGTATTGTCATCATTTTTAGCTTCATTTACATAACCGTTTACAGTAGTTCTTCTTATTTCTTCAAGAATAAGTGCTAGCTTGCCCCTTTGATCTGCTGCTTTGTATTTTTTACTTATTTTGCTTTTGTTTGATTTTTGTGACCATCTATTTTTTATTTTTTCCCCTTCTTCTCCTAAGTTTTCTTCAACAATAGAATAATCAATGTTTTGTTTTATTGATTCTTGTGAATCTTGTATTTGTTTTAAATCTTGCGAAAAACCATCAGCTTGGTTATTTTTGCCTGTTCTTTTCAATGAAGCAGTATAATTCTCTATTTTTTGATCTACAACTTCTTTTGTATCTCCGGCTTTAACTCCTGCTTCGGCTAACCTTTGCTGCTTAAAAAACTCTAAACCAATTAACCTTCTGTGATTTTCTCCATTTAAAGCTAAAGCATCTATTTCAATACCTGCTACAACAAATCCAAGATCTTTAGTCTCCTGTACTAATTGAGCTCTCAAGTTTTCTTTAACAATAGAACTCAAGTCGGGATCTTTTAGGCTGTTGGTTATATCGCTTATTCGGTTAATCGGTAGCCTTAATGTTTCTTCATGTTTTTTTGTTAACGCATTAGTCATCAAAGAGTTGTACATTATAGAAGGCGTGTTCATCCCTCCTGTAGTGATTAAGGCTGTAACTAATGTATCGTCTAGCTCGCTTAAGTCAAAATCTCTACCTAAAATAGCACTATCTAAAGCAACATCCCCAATAAGTATTGTACCTTCTTCCGCTAGCTCGCCTAATGCTCTTTTACCCCATTCTTTGCTTGCAATACCAAACTTTTCTAGACCGTTTCTTTCAAAAAAACTTAACACATTAACACTTGAACCGCCTAAAGCAACGTTTTTAGAACCTTGTTTTATAGCTAAATCTTTAATAACTTTTTGAGCGTTGACATTTGTACCAGCAACATAGGAAACACCAGCTTCAATAAGACCTGTTCCCCAAGAAGATAACAGTATTTGGTTATCCGTCATGTCACCCATAGCAATAACTTCATGAAGCCCAGCTTGCCTGTTTTGATATTCTAAATTTGAAATTAACTTATTATCATAAAGATTTTTTAAAGTTTTTAAACTTTCCTCAGCCTCTTCTTTATTGTCAACTAAAATATTTAAGTTTCTACTTTTTTGAGCACCTGAAGAAATACCAAACTCAGCACTAACTGTTAAACGCGACAACCAAGGAGCTACTTTTAGTCCAGCTCCTAGATAGCTAGTACCCATTGCCATAGCAACATTAACACTTTGCTGAGCCCCTGTTCTTGTTGCAAAAAAGCCAAATCTACCCTGATCTAAAGCTTGCTCATAAGTTAACTGGGTTTCATAAGCACTTTGTCTATTGTCAAGCATTTTTTGCTCTTCTATAGCTTTTTCTTTAGAAACTTTACCTCCAAAAGCTGTAGGTAAAGCTAAGTAAGTTCCGTAAAGAGCCGTGGAAATATCATTCGCAAGGATATTGCCAGGATTATAAGTCTTTGACGTTAAATTTAGTATTTGTTTTGGGGTTATACCCGGATTACTGGTTTTGTCTATGTGTTTTAAATAGTCAGAATTTAATGAAGCAATCGCTAGCTCTTGTTCATCTGAAAATTGAGAGTATGTTTTTTGTATTTTTTGCCACTTTGAAAAAAGTTTTTTAGCAGCTTCTTTATCGGTTGTCTTAGAGTCGTCCCATGTAAATTTTATACCTGTATCTTTAGAGGCTTCCATCGAGTAACCTACATTAATTCCTTTTGCTTCGGCTGCTAAGTTTTCAAGCATTGAGCCTAAAACGTTGGATTGGGTATTTTGAGTTTTAGAAATAATATCAGCTCTGTCTTTGAAACTATTTTCAACATCCGCTTCTTCCATTGATTCAAGAATAGTACCTGCAGCTATAAGATTTTTTTGACCAGAAGCATCAACAATACCTTCCCATATAGTTTGAATGTTTGAATCTGAAACTCCTTTTGCGTATTTTTTATAGCCTTCTTTGTATATTTCTTCTAAAACTTCTGGATTAATTTTGTTTTTTAAATCGTCAGAAAGCCCTGCTAAATTAGTATATCTTGCGTACATCTCTTTGGGAGAGACGGCTTTAGAGGGTGCGGGCATACCTAAAGGAGCGCCTGACTGCTTAGAAAAAAATCCTTTAGCAATATTATCGTTTAAAACAGTTTTTATTTCTTCAACCTCGTCTTCGCTAAGACCGTATCCCTCTTTTGTTAACTCACTAGAAAGATTATCAATAAAAGTACCAGAAGATAAATAAGATTTTTTAGTATCATTGCTTTCTTCAACTTTTTTTAACTCACTAGGATTAGTTTCATTAAGCGTTTCTTTTAGATCACTATAGGCAGCGTATATATTATCCTGAGTTGCTTTAAAGTCTTCATCAGATATGTTTGATTTAAACCAATTCCTAGCATCGTCAAAAGATCTTTCAGTAGAAATTAACTCGCCGTTTTTATATATTCTATAGTCATTTACACCTAATTCATTGCTGCCTTGTCTTTCTCCTCCTCGAAACTCGCCTTCAATAGTATACCCTGTACCTTTTAATCTAAAATTTAACGATTCTACATTTTGCTTAGGGCTGTTGTCGTAATTTCTAGAAAAAATAGACTCTTTTAGTAACACGTCTTTTTTATCAAGATCTACTGACGTAACTTCGTTTTTTGAAAAATCGTAGTCAAAAGTCTTTTTTAATTGTTTTATTTGATTAGCAGTTTTAATTCTACCCTCCTTTGAATCATTTTCAAAATTTATTATAATTTTTTCTTTTGTAAAAGGGTTTGTGTATGTTATTTCGTCTTTAGCAAAATTAAGTCCATCAGGAGTTTCTTGAATATCAACAGCTCCTTTAAATTCTTTATTAACTATTTCTATAAACTTTTGTTCATCAATATTTGCAAGTGCATACGGATTACTTAAGTCCACACCTCCGCTAAAAGCACGCTTAGTCTCTATAGCTATCTTGTCTTCAATGTCTTTTATTTTACCTGTATAGTCAGATAAATTACTGCCACTAATTCCGCTTCTGTAATCTTCCTTAGCTTTATCTAGTTGTTTTTCTAAAGCTAAAATTTCAGGAGTCTTATATTCTTCTTTGGGATCAGGATCTTGTGAATCCGAAGAAATATTTACCAAAGGCAATTCCGTATCTATCTCTATTGTTTCCTCCGGAAAAGTTAACTCCTCGCTCATTAAAGCTTGTTGAGCCTCCGTGAATGGCGCTGGTTCGTTTACACGCAGAACACCCGCACCCGCTGCACTGCTGTCTGTAAAATTTGTTTCTTCAGACTCTATATTTTCTTCGGCTTCAGGTACTACATTGCCGTTTTCTCTGTATTGTCTAACTTTTTCATCAATTTCTTCTTCTGAAAAACCTTGGTCTATTAAGCTATTAATGTATTCTTCTAATGTCATAAAATTTAATTTGGTCTAAGTTGTTTTAATTCTGTTAGATACGCTCGAAACGCTTGGTCTTCTGTTTTATCTTTATTATCTGGATTACTTCTATATACATTTGTTATCCAATAATTTTTTCTTCTATCTTTTTCAGCTTTTATTTGCTCTCGAATAATAGATTCATTGCCCGGTCCGTATTTATCTATTAAATAATGTTCAAGACTTAACCTATTAGATCCGCTAACGTCGCTTTTTTCCAACAAACTAAAATCGTAATTAATTTCCGTATCAGCCATTTTATTACCTTCACTGTCTACAAGGCCTCCAACCGTAAACTGAATACCTGTTAATGTTTTACCCCCTGTAAAGTTTTCGCTTAAAGCAGGATTAAATTTTTTTCCATCAGTATTTTTAAAATTAACAGGCACTGTAGTTGTGGGTGAAAGAGTAACATTTACTTTTTCTGAAAATAAATTATTTTTTACATCTGTTAAACTTCCAGTTAATGCATTTTTTATATTTAGTGCTATATTTTTTTCATTGTTGCTAGGCTCGTTTGGTTTTCTAGTAGAGGTTCTCCCTTGATTAAATGTAACTTGATTAAGTTTTAAAGCTCTACCGTCTTCTCCTGTTGTATAACCTTTATTAGCAACCGATATTTTCCATTTTTCAGCCGCATAGTCTTGCATAATTCTAATTTTTAAATTATCATCAAGATCGGCAGCCGTTTTAGGGTCTCTGTAATTTTTATCTCCTAACTCTTTTTGTAAATCTTCAGGTAGGGTAAACCCTGTATCTTTAGTAAATTGGCTCCATCCTGATTCGAAAAAAGCTTCATCATCAGTAGAATATTTATTTAAAGCAAAAGTATTTGCAGCTGTTTCTGCTCTTGAATAGAATCCGTCAGTTATATATTTAGTAGAATCTTGAACAGTTGTAGTGATTGTTTTGTTGTTGCTATCTTTTATTGTAATTGTTTTGTTATTTGCAGTATTGTAGTCAGGAGTTCTATTAAAAGCGCTAGTAATACCTTTAGTTCCCACGCTTTCATTTATGCTAGCCTGTAAGTTATCTTTTAATTTAAAATTTCTATTAAGATAAGCTTCATCCATGTCTTGTGTATTCAAAAACATTTCTTTACCCCCTGACATTACGTAAAATCCTTGTTTAATTTTACCGTATTTATTTGTTTTAGAACCTTGCCTTATAGCGTTTGGACTATTATTGTTTAAATTAGTGAAATCAGCTCCGTTAAATTCAATTTGTTCTTTATTTTCATTTATAAATCTAGTATTAGAAACAACACCATCATTTACTGCATTGTCTCCAATTCTTTTAATATACCCAGATAAATTAGAATAGCTATTTTTAACGTCGCCAATTTGTCTAAGTATTGCATTCATTTTTCCTTGATCTTTCTTTTTAAATGCATCAATATATTGCGGTCTAAAAGAACTCATTGCAATTCCAGCGTTGTCTGTAAATAAATCATTGGTTTTTAAATCATCACCTCCTGTCATTGCGTTTTTGTTTATTCCTCCAAAAACCTCAACATTTGTGTCAAGCTGTATTTTTTCTGCTTCTTCGTCTAAAGCTTTTTTTTCTTTTTCCTGCTCTTTTAGAAAGTCAAGCCCTGGTTTTAAACCTTTTTCAAAACCCTGACTAAAAGCGCCGTAGTCTACTATACCTTCTGTTGGATTTTGATACGCTCCACCAGATGTTCTTGTTTGTTGTCGTCTTGCCATTTTTATTTAATTAGTTTAAATTCAACGTCAATCTTAGAATAGTCTACCCCGTCATATATACTTGAAAAGTTTTTAATAACAGCATTTTTTGGAGCTTCATCAGACATAACACCTTGCCATGTACCTCTACCAAAAGACTTATCAATATATTCAAAACTATATATATTTAAACCACTTTGTGATCTACCTATTTTATTTATATTCTTTTTTAATCTACGGTCTGAGATCCCTGAGGCATAAGCACCTAAATCATTGCTTGTAGGAGGGATTAAATTTGTATTTGAGCTATTTACATTAAACATGTTGTTATTACTCACAGCGTCTGCAAAACCGGTTGAGTTATTGCCTCCAAATAGTTGACCAAAACCTCCTGTTGCAGCAAAACTACCAATACCGCCTAGTGCTTGACCAATACCACCCATCATTTGAGAACCATAAGCTGCTGATTGTTGAGAGGCGTTACTTAATTGAGCAGATACTCTATTTAATTTTTGCATTTCCCTAGATTCTTGAGCTCCAAACACAAATTGCTTACCTTGAGCCATAGCCATTTGAATTCGCTGCTGCTCTTTCATTCTATTCATTTCTAATTGCTGCTGCCCTTGAGCTCTTAATTGTGCGTTTTTAGCCTCTTGTTGCGCTATGCTGGCTGAAACACCTTGTTTAGAACTTAAAGCTGCCTGTGCAAGCGCAGTGGCTCCACCGGCTCCAGCTCCTGTGGCTCTTAATGTATCTAAACTGCTAGCGAGCGATATATCTGTTTGCTGAGCTTGCATTTCTGCTGCCTCTGTTGCAACTTGTAGATTTGCAAACGGATTTGACAATTGACTTGATAAATCTGTTACATCTGCAAAAGGGTTGACAATAGCCTGCCTGTTTTGTTCTAACCTATAAAGTTGTTTTTGTAAAGCTTTTTCTCTTCTAGCTGCTTTTCTTCTAGCTGCACCGCTTAATATAGCTTGCCCAAGGCCACCTAAAACTTGCGTGCCTATCATACCTATACTCATAATTTATTAATATAAAGATTGTTCGTAATTAAAACCTACTGAAAATAATTCAGCATGGTTTGTTATGTTTAATGTTTTATCGTTGTTTACAGGCTCATGCTCAAGTGTTACTTCCGCAAAAAATCCTTTAATACCTGTTGTATTCAACGCACTAACCCCTGATATTGTCGATGTATCATTGATCTTTATTTGCCCGTAATATTTTTTCTCTAAAGGTGTGAAACCTACATACTTTAAGTTCCCGTCGTACGGAGACAAATATCTACCTGTTATGTTACCTGGTATAGGATACGCATTGTAGTCGTTATCATCGTCTGCTGGAGAGAATAATTCTATAACTTTCCAGTTTTTAGTTCCTTCGTAATTAACTGATTTATAATACTTAACTAAAGAAGGATTTTGATTACTTACTATAGTTATAGTGCTAGGATTAAATTCGCCGTAGAATGTGTTCTTGTTATTGTTTGAATAGTGCTCATAAAGATCACCAGCATTCCAAGTATAAAACTTATTAGCTAAACTACCCCCGAACCTAGGTTTATAAGTGTGAAACGACGTCCAGCCGTTAACCCTGTCGTCAAAAGACAATGTTTTATAATTTGTTTTAAGTGGAGTTATACTTGTGTTAAAAGTATTTCTTGAATATGTTTGCTTATTGTAATCTGAATCAGTTGGCCCCTGTAAGCTTAGTACATAGTTTTTTGAATGCACGTCAAACATACCATACGCTTTGTCTGCATTTTTTAATTCATCTCTAAAAAAGCTTCGCATACCATAAGATGAAATTTCAGTTATTCCGTCTCTAGATAATCTAAGCACAACACCCTTATTTTTATCAGTAAAGTATTTTCTAAAACCGTAAACAGCAAAGCTTTCTGGATTTTTACTTATACCGTATTCTCCTAAATAAGGAACAATTTGACCAATAACTTTAACCCCCGAAGTCGTCAATCCTAATCCTTCTGCTGTAAAAACCGCATCTTTATCTATCAGCGCTGAGCTGACTTTATTTTCTTGAAATATAATTAAGTTAGTATCTTCAGCATACAACTTTTGGATACTACCGTCAGAAGCGTCTACAGCTCTGGTTATAGGTTCAGAAGAGTTAAACTCGTTTGTTTGATTTATATCTGTTCTAGAATTAAATATTCCAGAATATATCATTGCGTTAAATCTATGGTTAAAATCATAGCTTTCATCGGTAGCGTACGCTTTAACACCATAACCCATAGAATCTTCATTAAACCCACCCTTAATTCTAGATTCTTCTACGTGCCAATTTGAAGCTTCTCCTGTTGCGTCAAAATCATTTAAGTCTATACCAGGAGGACCTCCTCCGCTAAATACTCGTGTAACTAATTCTGTTTTTGGTTTTATTACTACAGAATTGAAATATGATATTTCTAATGTATACGCCATAATAATAATATTACGTGTTTATTTATTTATTTATTAATAATTATAGGCCTTGTGCTTCTATAACAATACCTTGTGAATCCACTTGAATTGCTTCTACAGAAATTTCTCCAGTTCCAACGTGCGCTCCCCACCATAAACTTCTACCCGTAAAAGGCCTGGAGCCTCCTGGAGCATCCCTGTCTCCAATCCTAACCTCATCACCTACTTCTGGAAGATCTTGTTCCCCGTTATGTGAGACAGCTACAGAAGTCCGTCTTTCTGCATCTGAAGCGCTTTGAAATTCCGGAAATCCTGTCCAAGGACTAGGGTCGGCATCTGGTGTGAGATAAATTGTTTTAAACCCTGATGTCTGACCTATGCTTACTATTATTTTAATTTCTTTGTTTGTAAATGGTTTGTTGCCATCCGCATCTACTATATTTTCTATTTCATCTTCAAAAACCGTTATAGTCATTGAAACATTTCCAGGTGTTAAACTTGCTCCTTGTCTTATAAATATTTCACCACTCGCCTCATTTACAATAAAAGGGAACGCGTCTGTAGGATCGGTTACTGGATTATTTACATCTTTAAATATAAGGCCAAAGCTTTGGTCCGCTACAACTGCAGAACCATTTACAGCCCCCATTCTACCTATTAGCACAGGTTCGTTTGCGCTTGAATCGTCTTCACTTACAGGTATTATTTCGCTTCCTGTGCTATAAGCAAAACCTTCATTATCGTTAGTTAATGTTAAAACAGGTAAAGCATTTTCTAATTTAATACGCTCTTCAAATTGCCCTCCTGAAGATATAGTATAATTTTCTATAGCTCTTGTAATTGTTTCCCCTCCAAAGACTGCTTGGATATTAAACGTGTAAGAATAACCATACTTCCCATAAAAAAATTCTTTTTTTGTTTTAATATAGTATTTATTTTCTGCTAGATCTTCTACAATTTCAAAAAAATCTCGTAAAACAGTAGAAGAGCTTCCTGGTTCGTTACTTACTTGTTCAACGCTTAAAAGAGTTATAGTAGCATCTTGTTGTCCTTGATCGTTAGAAGCGGTAACTATACCTACTTTACTTCCTATCGGATCACTTTCTTGTATACCTCCGCTAAATTTCTGTATATTAATTTTATTTAAACCTGTAAATGAAGATAATACAGCAGTGTTAATATCAGATACTAATCCAGCTGAAGAAGTTTCGTAAAATATATCTATTTTAGAATTAAAAGGTTCGGTTTCAAAAACAGAAATAGCACCTTGGTTTGCCTCTGTTGGTAAATTTGTTGTACTATCCGGTAATGCTATTTTAGCTAATAACCGACCCTTTCTAACACCACTTATCCGTAATAAAGTACTATCAAAATACGCTTCGCCAAAGTTTATTTCTGGATCCATCCCATGCTCTTTGAGCGTACCTATTTCAATAACATTTAGTAAACCATCTGAAGACAACAACCCCCCTACGTTTGGCACATAAGGAGCCTCATATAAAGCATGATTAGTGTCTGTAGTTGTTCCACTTCCGGTTCCGCTAACAATAGACCTAACGTTGTAATTAACAACCTTAGGATATAGTCTAATTTTACTACCGGCTAAACCTGTTTCTCTATCAGTATCCGTAACATCTCTGGGTACTTTATTTACATTATCACCAGCTAAGTTTATTAAAGCCGTTGGGCTATTAGTATTTCTAGCTATACCATCTCCGTATATATTGTAATACTCTTGTTGTTGTTGTTTTACAACTATTCTATACGAATACCACCCATAAGGATTAGTACTAGGATCATATGCGTCACCTATTATATCTTCAAACCTAATTCTTAAAACATCCCCCCAGTTTTCTATATTATTTGAATCTACAGAGTAATCATTCCAAACACTAGAATCAAACAAATCTTTTGACTTAGCAGGAACATATGCTGAAGATCTTTTTAACGATGTTTTTCCGTTAAGCTCTATAGGTAATACAACCGGTGATTGTCTGCCAAATATATCAGATAGGATAACTCCTACTTGATATTCTCTTCTTTGTTTTATAGAATGATATTTGTATTCTTTATAAAGGTAATCGCTATTGCTGGAATCTTGTGCGTTTTTTAAAGAAGTATTAACTTCAAAATTTAATTTTGTTTTATTTAAACTTCTCTTCTCAATATAGTTTCCGTACACTACCCTGTTACCTATAATTTCTTGCGATTGCGCCTTTAAAGGAACATTATCAAATACTCTTGTTCCTTGGCTTCTAGGTAGTGTCTTAAAAGGCTCTGAAGATTCATAGGTATAATCTATAATCCCAGTGTTAGACACGGTAGTTGAATTTGGTAATACATCTACGACTCTAATAGGTAGGTCACCGTCAATAGCACATAGTATTTGGACTTCTTTTATTTGATATGTATTAAATACATTTGAAGAGTTTTCAGGCATTTTTAATTGAAAAATAATTTTATTTATACAATTAATCATACTGTCTAGCTCATTATTCTGAGCCATCTTTTTTATTTGATCTAAAGATAATCCTGTACCATCTTTGTATATTTCAGGTAAAAAAACCGCTTGAGTAAACGGAGCTATTGTGGAATATTCACCATCTTCATATCTAAACCTATAGCTAAACCTAACAAATTGATTTTCTAAAAAGTCTGATTCTATATCTGCGTCCGTAGTAGCTGAAGAGTCATTAGAGCTATCTAGTAGTCTTAAAGGATAGAACGGAGCAAACTTAGCAACACTAATCTTTCTTTCAGAATCATAGAAGCTAGAATTATTTAAGGCTGTTGATATATTTATTCTTCTAGGTTGGTTGAAGTTGTCTGTAAAAAATAACAAGTTATTTAAAATATTAACACCAGTTATTTCGTGAGTTTTGGAAAAGTTTAAAAATAAACCTTGAGATAAAACTGAAATACTGCCATCTTGCTTATACATTAGTATTGCACAAAACAATTGTTCAGGGTTTAATTCAGTAGTACCTTCTGTTTCTTGTTGCTTAGCTGTTTTTGGTCCGTCAGATGCTCCTATTAATCCTCCTTCTGTAGAGTTAGGACAAGTGTAGTTAGTTATGAAATAAAATGTTCTATCATTGGGTTCATCAAAATAGCTACCTATAGTTTCTAAATTATTGAAACCATCTAGCAGTCTTAAAGGCACTAATGAATTACCTTTTATGTTTTGAATTGTACCAACGTCTTGAGCTTCAGAAGTAGAAATTTGAATATTTTGAGCCGTACGGTATTCCCCGTTAGGTAAGAGCCTAGCGTCAATGTCTTTATTCATTTTACCCTGAAGAAATGCTTTTTTATCTTCAGCCATGTGCTAGTGTTTTATTTGTTTTGATTTATTTCTCATTACCTGAGTCATCTCAGATAGCTTCATATTTGATAATCTTAATTTAGCGTTTCTAAGTGATGCTCTTTTTTCTTTCTTATATCTTTGTACTATATATTCTGATATATTTCTTTTTGCAGCTAAAACGTTATAAGCTATGTGTTTGTACAATGCTTCTTCTGCAAGTTTATTAATTTTCATTTCAGCATCAGTGCCTAGTCCGTCAGATATATATTCTACAACTATTATTTTGCCTGCTAAATCACTACTAAAAGCAAAGCTACCTGTTCTTTCATTAATTGTAAAAAATCCGTTTACCTGAGTAGTTTCCGGTGTTGATCCGTATCTTCTACCGTAATCGCTTCTTAAGTAATCATTAGTTGTTAAATACACACTGTCTTCTGAAGATAAATCCCCTGTTACATTTTTAGTATCAAAGTTTTTCCACTTTTCCTCTGTAATTGAACTACCCTCTACAATGTCACCATTAGAATCGTATACATAATCATAGTTATTATCTTGTATAGGCGCTTCTGTCGGGTTTGCAGTTAGTCTAGTAGGGTAAATGATCCTACGAATACCAGAGTTGTCTATATAACATATTTTAACATAGTTAACATAGTCTTGCGGCATAGGTATAGAAAGTGACGCTCCTAATTCTACTTCTTGAAGTTTAACTGTTTTTAAAACATCGTAGCTGAACTCTTGCAATCCTCTTTTTGCATGAAATATTACATCGGATTTTGCAACTCTATCAATAAGTTTACCGTCACCTACATAAGCAATCATAAAATTATCTACAATTTCCTTTATAGATGTATATTGATAACCTCCGAATACCGAAGCTTCGTAGTAATCTTGACTTGTTTGTCCGTCTAATAATCCCATATTATTGCTCTTGTTGTGTTATTGATTGTTGTTCTTGCATTGCAGACTGTATAACTAAAGGATCTTTAATTGTTATACCAAAGTATTGTAGAATACCTAATATTAAATCTACTTCATCCGAAGGGTGTAGTGTGAAATTTGTAGAACCCGAAGTTGTATAAGTGTATATAGGTGTACCAAAACTAGCGGTATCAACCGTTGAATTCCATTTAGGATCAGCTGGTGTACCAATGTAGTACATTGAAACCGATGTTAAAGTAGTTGGGTATACGTATATAGAATCAGAGCTAACATAATACATAGGAAATGTAGTAGATGGCGCTGTTAATGGTGAGGCTAATAAAAAGCTTAGTTTAGATTTATCTATTCTTTCTATTTGAGTTAAATTATCTGTAGATGAAACATTTATAATATTATATACTCCTGTTACATTATATGTGCCAGAAGACGCTGTTGGTAAAGACCCAACACCTGAAGATAAACTTATAGTATCTGTTGCGCAAAATGGATCTATCTTGTCTTGTATTTTTCTAGGAATATCACCGTAACCTTCAACCCCTCTTCCTCTCGATTGGCTTGTTACAGCTCTATTATATTCATAGAAGGCTCTGTCTAGTAATTCTAATTGTACTACCTTAGCTATTTTATTAAAATTATCTGGTGTTAAATAACCACTACCCTTTTTATTTATTATAGATAAAACTGTAGTATATACTTTGTTTACGTCAATCGCCATATTTTTATTTTTATTATAGTAGTGCAGCCACTATTAAGCAGATGCACTACTTATAATAATCACACTATTTTAACTTTTTTTCTATTGATTTGAAGATTTCTACTCCTTCGTCTGTTTTCAAGTAAGCTGCAAATGCAGAATACGGGTTTTCATCGAAGGGTACTGTCATCAATTTTTTATTGTTTGTACCCCAGGTAAAAGTTCTTTGGTCCTGAGATAAAGCTATAATACCCATTTCGCTAGCTTTTATTGCTAGGTTTCTAAGCATTACATTATCGTCATTTACTAATTCTAAGAACAAAACTGGATTGTATCTAGCAAACATATATAAATCTCTTTTAAGCTCTGCAGAACTCATTGTATCAACAGATGAGCCAAGTTCTACTCTAAGTATAGCTTCAGCTTGATCTATTTCAATTGACATTGCGGTATTTAAAGCTTTCATTTCAGTTTCAATATCCACTAAATCTTCTTTTGCTTCAGCAACTTCATCTCTTTCTGTGTAAATATAATCTTTTTTAGGATGATATAAACTTAAAAGTTTTTGCAAAGGTTGATTTGTTTTAGGTACATTAAGTACTCCTTCTTCAAAAATAATATGATCAAGTATCACATTACCATCTTGTTCATCTATAAAACAAGACCTTTGGTTGCTAGCATATCTTATTTCCCTATTATAGCCTGCGCTTTCATCAAACCATAATAATGGTTTTCTAGGTGTAGATTTTGAAGTTAATACATAACTTAAAGGGCTCATTGCAGTTAGATAATACTGCCTATCTTTTATTTCCCAGCTTGGTTTAACTGGTTGTTGTACTATTGGAGCGGCTTTAGCCACTACATTTTGCTGAGGAGCAACCTCAACTTTCTTTGCTGGCGCTTTTTTTGCTGCCATAATATAATATAATTTAATAGTTTGTAAAATGTGACGATAGCTAGTTTATATATATAATAACAGGCTATTGTCGTATAAAAATAAACCTAAGGGCGCCGCAAAGACGCCCGTAAGTTTAATATAATTGCAGTATTAAGCTACCGCAGGGCTAAGTGCAATTGTTGAAACAGCGCTTACCTCAGATACTAAGTAACTAGTAACTGTTGATAAATCATCAGCAACAACAATAAAAGGATTTCCTTTAAAAGCTTTCGCATCTTCAAAAGCTTTTACCAAACCTTCCATAGCTTCCTTGTGAGTGTTTACAGTTCCAAGTGTTAAAATTACCTTGTCAGTGTTAACAACACTACCAGCCTGACTATCTCCGCTAACGGCGATTTGCGGTTTGAAATGTAGCGCTAAAGTGTCATCTGCAGTTGGGTGCATGCCAACAAAACTTGATAAAGGAAAACAAGCTGATTGAGCTGCATCGTCGTCGTCACCAATTGTGGCTTGTGTTCTAAAGTATAAGTATTTTTCCATTTTTGTTTAGTTTTTAAAAATTAATATTATGATTCTTTTAATAATACAAAGTTATTAGCTCCTTGTGTAACTAAACATCTTTCAGATAAATAGTGTACTTCCATAACGTCATCTCCAGTATAAGTTGCAGATCCTACAGAACCAGTTACCCAAGACTTTAATCTTCTGTCATCAGTTTCTGAAGCTCTATATCTTACGTGTAAGAAAGGACGATTCATGTTTTTACCTAATGACTGATCGTAAACAGTTGAAGTTCCAGCAGGAATTAAACATCCTGAAATATCTCCAAAACCACCACGAGCAG